>ERZ773170.398-NODE-398-length-45871-cov-12.160664_pt1 | contig 45871 bp, 51 predicted proteins | sample MGYA00581002_ERZ773170 | MGnify/ENA primary metagenome ERZ773170 (study PRJEB29015, sample SAMEA2737811) | human gut metagenome | biome: human gut; feature: human-associated habitat; material: faeces | place: China | collected 2012 ... | reverse complement strand
TATGGTTGAATTTTATTTTTATATCATTTTGTTTCACATCATTGACAAATATACATTATGTAAAAAAACTTAAATTATGCAAATATTTATAACTAAAAAATCACAAAATAAACTATTGAAAAAAGATTGTATTTATTGTATTATTATAGTGAATAATAAAAAGGTATTTATAAGAGAGGATTGATACAATGGATGAATTTGAATTCACAAATACAGATAATATTGCGCAGGATTTAATGGATATAAAGGAAACAGCAAGAATAAAAAAAATGATATCTCAATTATATATGTATGATAATGATGTGCAACAACTTACAAATATATATACAAATATATTACTAGAAGATAATGTATGTTTTATTTTGACTAAGATAAGTCAGGACAAGATCTTTTTAAAGCACTTTCCTGAATTTTATGAAAAAAATGAATTTGGTGAGAATGTAATTAATTGTCAACAAAATTCAGAATATCATAAGTATGGAGTTTTTAAGCATATATTACACACTATTGAAACCGTTGGAACTTCACAACAAATTCCATTAGGAGATTGGCAACTTAAATTATTAAAATGGACTATGTTATTTCATGATATTGGAAAGCCATATGTAAAAAAAATTAATGAAGATGGAACAGATAGTTTCGCAGGTCACGATGATAAATCAGTTGAACTTGCAGCTGGAATATTAGATAGATTTTATTTTACAGAAGAAGAAAAGAAAATAATTTTAACTTTAATAAAATATCATGACAGATTCTTAAATGAGGGCGAAATAACGTATGATAATATGAAATTTTTAGCATCAGAACTAAATAATAATAAAGAATTATTTTACATGTTGTTAGAGGTAAAGGATGCAGACGCAAGAGCAAAAAATGTTGACGTATATAATAAATATAAACTGGTAAAAGCTAAATACTTAGAGTTCATAAATACATTTTTTACTTACAATAAAAGTGATAATATAGGTGAAGAACAGAAAAATGAAACTAATACTGAAAATAGTCAGTCTATAACATCTACTGTGCAAAATGATGAAATAAGTGTTGTAGAAATGGATAGAATAATTGAAAATATTATTCTTAGAAAAGATATAATATCAATGTATCAACCAATTATTGATATTTCTAAAAAGAATGTTTTTGGTTATGAGGTAACTACTAAAATAAAATCATCTAAAAAAGTTAATATGTTAGAACTTTTTCATCATGCAAGGGATATGGAGCTTTATGATAAAGTTCAACAAGTATTGCTTATAGATAGAATGGAAAAATTTGAAAGTATTTCAAATAAGGAATCTAATTGCATATTTATTATTTCTGATTTAAATAGTTATTCAAAATATATAAACAAACCAAGACTTTATGATAATATGGCAAAACAAAAAATTGTAATCAAATTTATTAATTATGAGAAAAAAGATGTTGCATTTATTCAAGAAACAATAGAGACAATTCATAAAAATAGAGGAAGTGTAGCATTAAATAATTTTGGAATAGGCTCACTAAAAATTGAAGATTTAAATATATTAAAGCCAGACTTTATTATACCAGATGAGTCTTTAATAAAAGATATAGAAAATGATATCGAAAAGCAAAGATTTTTATCTGATTTAATAACTTACTCTATTTCATCAAACACAAAGATTGTAGTTGGTGGTATAGATACAAAAGAAAAATTATATGTAGTAAAAAAACTTGGAGCAAAATATGTTCAAGGAAGTTATTTTGCTGTACCAGAAGAAGGAATTAGCATAATAAAACCTAAAATAGAACAATTATTAGCAAATGTAGAAACAGAAGAAATATTATAAAAATTAAAATTATATATTGACAAAGTTGTAACCTAATGATATAATTCAGTTACGAACAAACGTTTATAATTGTAGTTTATGTATTATAGGAGGAAGAAATATGATATCAGAAGAAAGAAAAAAAGCATTAGACATAGCAATGGCTCAAATAGAAAAGAACTTTGGAAAAGGTTCTGTTATGAAATTAGGTGAATTAAGTAATGTAAATGTTGATGTAATTCCAAGTGGTGCATTAAGTTTAGACATTGCTTTAGGTGTAGGAGGTTTTCCTAGAGGAAGAGTTATTGAAATATATGGACCTGAATCTTCAGGTAAAACAACAGTTGCGCTTCATGCAATTGCAGAAGCCCAAAAACAGGGAGGAATTGCTGCATTTATTGATGCTGAACATGCTTTAGATCCTGTTTATGCCAGAAATTTGGGTGTAGATGTAGATAATTTAATTGTTGCTCAACCTGATACAGGTGAACAAGCACTTGAAATTACAGAACAACTTATTAGAAGTGGAGCAGTAGATATAGTAACAATTGACTCTGTTGCGGCACTTGTTCCAAAAGCCGAAATTGATGGCGAAATGGGAGATTCACATGTAGGTCTTCAAGCTAGACTTATGTCACAAGCTTTAAGAAAACTTACAGGTGTGCTTAATAAATCAAAGACAGTTGCAATATTTATAAACCAATTACGTGAAAAAGTTGGTATTATGTTTGGAAATCCAGAAACAACTCCAGGTGGTAGAGCTTTGAAATTTTATTCTTCTGTAAGACTTGAAGTAAGAAAGCAAGAAGCTATAAAACAAAATGGAGAATTTAAAGGAAATAGAACAAAAGTAAAAGTTGTTAAAAATAAAGTAGCACCTCCATTTAGAGAAGCAGAATTTGATATAATTTATGGAGAAGGAATATCTAATGAAGGATGTGTTTTGGATACAGCAGCAGATTTAAATATAGTAGATAAAAGTGGTGCTTGGTATGCATATAATGGTCAAAAAATTGGACAAGGAAGAGAAAATGCAAAACAATTCTTAAAAGATAATCCTGAAATTATGAATGAAATAGAAGCTAAAGTAAAATCAAACTTTAATTTAGCATTTGAAAATAGCATGGGAAAAGAAGTTGATGGTAAAAAGGATGAAGATGGAGAAGAATAATGAATTTTGAAGAAGCAAAGCAAAAAGCAATAAAATACATAGGAATTTCCAAAAAAACAATATATGAAGTAAAACAGAAATTAAATAGATTAGGATATAACCAAGATATAATTGATAAGGTTATATCCTATCTTTTGAATATAGGCTATCTTGATGATAATGATTATGCCCAGTCATATATTAGGCAATGTACAAGACTTCTAAATTATTCTATTTTTGAAATAAAACAAAAACTATTGCAAAAGGGAATAAAAAAAGATATAATTGAAGAGAAAATATCATTTCTATATGATACAGATTACGAAAAAAAAATAACTGAGAAATTACTTTCTACAAAATGTAAAAATATGGACCCTATAAAAATAAAACAATATTTATATAGGAGAGGATTAAAATTGTATGAGGAGGATTTGTAATGAAGATAGATGTTCCAACAGTTCATAATGAAGCAAAATTTGGTGAAATAGCGAGCACAGTGTTAATGCCTGGTGATCCATTAAGAGCTAAATATATAGCAGATACTTACTTGGAAAATGTACACTGCTATAATAGAGTAAGAAATATGTTTGGATTTACAGGTGAGTATAAAGGATTAAAAATATCTGTTCAAGGAAGTGGAATGGGAGTTCCTTCTATGGGAATATATTCAAAAGAACTTTTTGAAGGATATGGAGTAGAAAACATAATTAGAATAGGAAGTGCTGGTTCACTTGCAAATAATGAGGCTAGTAAAATTACAAATGAAGTAAATGTAAGAGATATAATTGTTGCAAAAACAATAGATAGCGATTCTAATTATTTAATATCTTGTGGTATTGAAGATATAATTTTTCCAGAGTGCTCTAATGTATTATTGGAAAAATTACTAGAAATTGATAGAAAAAATAATTTAAATCTAAAATATGGTGAAGTATTTACATCTGATGTTTTTTATTCATCTAGAGAAAGTCTAGTAGAACGTTCAAAAAAAGATGTTATAGGTGTAGAGATGGAAACTTTGGCTCTTTATGCAAATGCTAAGGTAAGTGGAAAAAATGCAATTGCAATATATACAGTATCAGACAACCCTATTACAGGTGAGCAAATATCATCTAATGAGAGAGAAATAGGACTTGATAAAATGATAAGAACAGCTTTAGATTTAGCATATGAATGTGAAAAATAGGAGAATATAATGCAAAAAGTTTTAAATAATGATACAGAAAAATATAATTTGGTTATAAAGAATTTTGAAGGACCTTTAGATTTATTACTTTTCCTTATAACTAAAAATAAAATGAATATATTTGATATTTCTTTGAGTGAGCTTACAGATAAATATATAGAATATTTACATGATATGACTGAAAAAAATATTGATATAGCCAGTTCTTTTATAGTAATGGCCTCAACGCTTCTTGATATAAAGGCAAGAAAATTACTTCCAGAATTAGAGCCAGAAGAGGATGATGAAGAACATATTACAGAAGAGGAAATGATAAATAGAATTATTCAGTACAAAAAATATAAAGAAATATCTGGTACAATAAGTGAGATGTATTCTAATAATTTTGGATCATTTTCTAAACCATTTGAAAAGATAAAATTTAAAAGTAAAGTAAAATATACTGGTGATAATTTTAAAAAAGATCAGATATTTAATATATATACGAGTATACTAACCAGAAATGCAAATAAAATCAACCGTAAAGCAAAGGAAATAGAAAAACTTGCAATTTATGAAAAAATTACAGTTCAAGATAAAGTAAAACAAATAGTAAATTATTTGGATCAAAATGATAATATGGTATTTAATAATGTATTTAACCCTGATAGCTGTAGTAATATAGAAGTTGCAACTGCTTTCCTTGGAATGCTAGAGCTTAGTAAGTTAAAAGAGGTTTCGCTAAATCAAGATTACCTCTTTTCAGATATTAATATTACAAAATCAGATCAATTTGGTAAGGTTGATTTATCAAATATTTCTAATTAATTTAAAGATAATACAGCAATTGTATTATCTTTTTCTTGACATTTGATAAAAAAAAGTGTATGATATTTACATAAATATCATATATTTGCTCAAACATTTTGTGCAAAATGATATTTAAATTTAATTAAATTTAAATAAGGAGGCATTATTATGAGTAAAATGTATAATATGTCAGGAAAATTAAATCAGGCATTTGAGCGGGCTATATATTTAACTGAAGACTTCAAAAGTGATGAAGTGTGTACAGTTCATATGGGCCTTTCAATCCTTATGGATAGGTCATGTTGTCTGCAAAAATTATATCTTGAAACAGGTTATGAATTTGCTTGCGAAAATATTGTATATGAAATCCTCGGAAATGATGAAATTTTTGAGTATGTAACTGGTAAAAAATATCCTGCCGAAGAAGAAGTTGATACAGAAGAAACTCAAAATGAAGTTGAGGGAGATGAAAAAAACTTATCTAATTCTGAAAGTGTTGATACACAAATTCAAAAACAGATAATTTATTTTGTTGATAAATCAGCATTTATACAAGATAATGTAAAATATGAAAATATTCCATATTCTTCAAATCTTGAAAATGCATTTGAGGATGCATATCAAAGATGCCTTTCAAATGGGCAGAATTTTATCGATGAAGAAAATCTTCTTTATTCAATTTTAACTTTAGAGGATTGCAGTTTTAAGCGTCTTTTAGAAAAATTTGAATTTGATATTTCGGAGCTTGTAAATATGTTAGCTATGAACGCAACTATTTATAAACTAAATAAAAATAATACCGTTTCTATTCCAGAAACTCTTAAGAGCTGTTGTGAAATATTAAATGAGCAGTACTTTAAGGGTGAGGAATGTCAGATCCTTGGTCGTGACAAAGAAATTAAGCAGGTCTGGAATATCTTTTCTAAAAAGACAAAGAGAAATGCTATCTTGGTTGGTGATGCTGGTGTCGGCAAAACAGCAATTGTTGAAGCAATTACCATTCAAATTGTAAATGGAAAATGTCCAAGAGAGTTTAAGAACTATAAAGTTGTGTCATTAAACTTGACTGGCATGGTCGCTGGTACAAAGTACAGGGGTGAGTTTGAACTTAAGATTCAGCATCTCATTCAATTTTTAAAGACAACAAGTAATATTATAATATTTATCGATGAAATTCATCAAATACTTGGTACCGGTAGTGGAGAAAACAGCGGACCTGATTTAAGTGGTTCTCTAAAACCTATTTTGGCTCGTGATGATGTTGTATTCATTGGTTCAACAACAAATATTGAATATGAAAGGTATTTTGCTGTTGATCCTGCTTTCAAACGAAGATTTGAAAAAATATCAGTAAAAGAACCAAAACTTTCAGAAGTCAAAGATATGGTGGCATTAAGGGTAAAATCCATTACGGATTACCATAAGGTATCCATGGATGATGATGTATTAAATTACGCTATAATAACTGCAAAGGCAATGAATTATTATGGTAATAACCCTGATCTAACTATTGATCTTGTAGATAGAGCTTCTGCTATGGCAAAACTTGCAAGAAGAAAAGCTGTTAAGCGTGTTGATGTTGATAAAGTTTTCAAAGCAAATTATGACATGTTTAAAAGCATGAAGCGTAAAGATAAGTTATCAACAGCATATCATGAAGCAGGTCACGCTTTATACAAGTTAATGTCAAAGTATAATTTAAGGGATGATTTAAAAATTGTATCTATCATTCCAACATCTGATTATCTTGGTGCGACAATATCTGAGCCAAATGATTGTTTTGCTCCTGTTACAAGAAAAGCAGTTATGGAAAAAGCTTCTATGAGCTTAGCAGGTCGTGTATCACAGGAGTTTGTTTCTAAAGATTGGGACTTTGGTGCTTCTTCAGATCTGGAAAATGCTACATCAATTATACGGAGTATGATAATTGAAATGGGCATGGATAATGATATCTATACTAATATCAGTCTTTATGATTATAACTCAAATGGACATAATATGAGTCCAGCAGCGGTTGATAAAGTAAATGATAGAATAAGTGAAATCATGAAAAAGGTCTATGATGATACAAAGAAATTCCTTACCAAGAATAAGGATAAACTTGATATCATTGTAAATCTTCTTATGAAGAAAGGCATAATATCAGTTCAGGAGATAACTGAAGCTTTTGAAAGAAATGAAAATGAAAGTATAAAAGAATGTTAAGTTATAAACATTGGTGTAATTTTTTGCACCAATGTTTTTTTCTTATTTTTATTAAAAAATATATTGAAAGTAAATATAAATTGTGATATAATGATTTAGCACTTAAGATAAGAGAGTGCTAAAAATATATTTTTTGAATATATATGTATATATAGGAGGTGTTTGTTTTGTTAAGACCATTAGAGGATAGAGTGATAGTAAAGGCTGTAGAAGCAGAAGAGGTTACGAAAGCAGGAATTGTTTTACCTAGTTCTGCAAAAGAAAAATCTGAAATTGCAGAGGTTGTAGCAGTTGGACCTGGGGGTGTTGTTGACGGCAAACAAGTTACAATGAATGTTAAAGTAGGAGATAGAGTTGTATGTTCTAAATATGCAGGTACACAAATTAAATATAACGATGAAGAATATACAATATACAAACAAAGTGATATATTAGCTGTTGAAGAATAAGGGGGAATTTTTAATGGCAAAAGAATTGTTATTTGGTAGAGAAGCAAAAGAAGCTTTAGAAAGAGGTGTTGATACCTTAGCTGATGCTGTAAAGGTTACACTTGGACCAAAAGGAAGAAATGTTGTTTTAGGAAAATCTTTTGGAGCACCTTTAATAACAAATGATGGAGTATCTATTGCAAAGGAAATAGAATTAGAAGATGCTTTTGAAAATATGGGAGCAGAGCTTGTAAAGGAAGTAGCTACTAAGACTAATGATGTTGCAGGTGATGGTACTACAACAGCAACAGTACTTGCACAAGCTATGATAAAAGAAGGACTTAAGAATGTTTTAGCTGGTGCAAATCCTGTTATTGTAAAAAGAGGAATTAAAGAAGCTGTTGATTTGGCAACTAGCGAAATCAGAAAAATATCAACTCCTGTAAGTGGAAAAGAAGATATAGCAAGAGTTGCAAGTATATCTGCAAATGATGAAAAAATTGGAGAGTTAATTTCTGAAGCTATGGAAAAAGTAAGTAAAGAGGGAGTTATTACAATTGAAGAATCAAAAACTATGGATACTGAACTTGAAGTAGTAGAAGGAATGCAATTTGATAGAGGATATTTATCTTCATATATGGTAACTGATACAGATAAAATGGAAGCCGTACTTGATGAACCATATATATTAATAACTGATAAGAAGATATCATCTATACAAGAAATATTACCAATTCTTGAAAAAATAGCTGAACAAGGTAAAAAGTTATTAATAATTGCAGATGATGTTGAAGGTGAAGCATTAACAACACTTGTTGTAAATAAATTAAGAGGAACATTTACATGTGTTGCAGTAAAAGCCCCTGGATTTGGAGATAGAAGAAAAGAAATGCTACAAGATATAGCAGCTCTTACAGGTGGTGAAGTTATTTCTTCTGAACTTGGACTTGAACTTCAAAATACAACTATTGAGAAGTTAGGTAGAGCAAAGCAAGTAAAAGTTGAAAAAGAAAACACTATTATAATTGATGGATATTCAGATAAAGATAGACTTGATCTAAGAGTCTCTGAATTACGTGCACAAATTGCAAATTCAACTTCTGATTTTGACAGAGAAAAATTAGAAGAAAGACTTGCTAAACTTGTAGGTGGTGTAGCAGTTATTGCTGTAGGTGCAGCAACAGAAACTGAAATGAAAGAGAAAAAATTAAGAATCGAAGATGCTCTTGCTGCTACTAAAGCCGCAGTTGAAGAAGGTATTGTTTCAGGTGGTGGAACAGCATATATAAATATTCTACCAGAAGTTAAAAAATTAGAAGAGAGTATTAAAGATACAGATGAAAAGTTAGGTGTAAGTATGATTGTAAAAGCTTTAGAAGCACCTATAAGGCAAATAGCATATAATGCTGGAGTTGAAGGAGCAGTAATAGTTGAAAAAGTAATGTCATCTGATAAAGGAATAGGATATGATGCTTTACATGATGAATATGTTGACATGAAGAAAAACGGAATTGTTGATCCAACAAAGGTTACAAGAAGTGCACTTCAAAATGCAGCTTCAATTGCTTCTATGGTTATAACTACAGAAACATTAGTTGCTGATAAAAAAGAAGAAAAAAATTGTAATTGTAGTGGTCATTCACCTGAAATGGGAATGTATTAAAAAAGATGGAGAAAACTCCATCTTTTTTATGCTGAAAAAGCTTTAATTATTGATAAAATAATACCAACTAAACTCATTACAATTCCAATAAGTGAATAATTACTTCTTTTTGTTTCATGAGTAACTATACCAATTGATAGACCTGGTATTGCAACAGCTACACCAAGAAGAGGGTATAACCAAGTTATCATACTTGCAAATCCAAGAATAAGAGAAATAGCAGCGAATGCATCAATTTCTTGAGTTACATTAGTAGATTCTTTAGTTGTTTTACTTTCTTTTTTTGGTGTTGCAGTTACTTTAATTTTTTCACTTTTGCTAGAAGTGGTACTTGCAGCTTTTGCTTTAGTAGTTGTCTTCTTAGCAGTTGTTTTTTTTGCTGCAGATTTTGGCGCAGCTTTTTTTGTAGTAGTAGTTTTTTTTGTAGTTTCCTTAGTTTCTTCCATAAATATCATCCTTTCAAAAAATATAAATTATAATTGCTTTAATGCAATTATTACTCCAGCTATTGAGTTTATAGCTGTAATTCCAAGTCCGATAGCTGATAAAATAATCCCAACTTTTGAAAAAGTATCTTTTTCTTTTTTTACATTGGAAATTCCAAGGCATAATCCAACAATAGATACTGGGTAGCCAATTAATGGTAAAAGCCATGCTACAAGGCTAATTATTCCTAATATTAATGACGCAGTAGCTTTGCCACTTGATTTTTTTTGATTTTCTTCCACGACTATCACCTCCGGACAAGACATTATACATACATTAAATTATATCACTAAATAAAAACTTTTTTCAATATATTATTAATATTTTTTTTAATATGTTGAAAAATATTTGTAAATAATATATAATTATGGTGTATAAAGGAAAAAAGAAAATGGATGAATTTATAGATAAAATTGATTTACAAACTGTATCAATGCAAACTTTAGCTTTTATTGGAGATGCAGTATATAATGTGTATATAAGATCATATCTTGCAGCGCAAAACAATAGAAAAACAGGATTATTACATAGAGATTCTATAAAATACGTAAGTGCAAAAGGTCAATCATCAACAATAGATAAAATAATGGATATATTATCTGAAGAAGAAATTGATGTGTATAAAAGAGGAAGAAATACAAGTATTCACAGTGTATCTAAAAATGTTGATGTTATAGAATATAAAAAATCAACTGGCTTTGAAGCTTTGATTGGTTATTTATATGTAAAAAGAGATATAAAAAGATTAGATTTTTTAGTATCAGAGTGTATAAAATGTTTTGATTAAGGAGGAAAAAATATGTCATCAGATAACAAAAATGTTCCAATTGATTATAATGTAAAAGAGATAATTGATAATTTAGATAAAAAGAAAATTCTTACGCCAGAAGATAAAAAAAGAATTGAAGAGTCTTTAAATTTTGAAGCAGCAATTGAAAAAATTGATATTTCTGATAATAGTAACAGAGTAATATTCACAGATGGAGAAGAACAACTTGTATTTGAAGATGGAGAATTTTTTATGGTTAGTTCTACTGATTCACAAAAGTCAAGAAAAAAGATAAAACGTGAAGAGGCTAGAAATATGTATATTGAGTATTTTATTAAATATCAATTAAATCCAATTATAAAACAAAGAGAAAATGACGAATTAGCTCGTACAATATCTGTTAAACCTCAAAGAGAAAATTCAAAAGATAAAGATGTTAAAAAGACTCTAGATAAAGATGTTAAGAAGATTGCAGATAATGAAAGTAAAACTATTCCAGCAAGACCAAAAGAAGAAAAAACAAAACAAAAATCAAGATAAAATATATTCGAATACATATTTAACTTTAAATTGACTATGAATAATTAGAAAATCATAGTCTTTTTTCTTTGGTTAAAGAGTGGGAGTATGTAAAAAAAGACACTATAAATTTAATTATTATAGTGTCCAAAAAGTATAACTAATTTTCTTTTACATAGAACGTTTCATATGTTATTGACTTATAGCTTGTTTTACTTGTTCAATATCTGCTTGACCTGCAGGAGCAGCTGGTATATAATATCCTTTTTCTTTATCAATTAAATAAACCTTCCATTGTAAATTTTCTAAAGTATTTCTCTGTTCAATAAGTGTATCTCTAAAATTTTTGTTATTTGCTTGTTGTATAGAATAATTAAGTAGTGTGATTATTGAGTTTGTACATGAAAGTACAGAATCCATTGCTAATTTTTCATTCATAATTTTAACCTCCTATAACATATTTGAAAGTTCTGATTTTATTGTAGTACATGTATTGCATATACTATCTAGAACTTCTGTAATATTTTGATCTTGAGTAAGAGTTTTAAAGTAGTTTATTTTGTCGCAGAAACTTGCAGTGTGTCCACAAATGTGTCTAATGTTTTGAATTTCAATTTGATTTAAATTATCCATAAATTTTTCCTCCTTTTAAATCACATAATTATTATTTGTTAAATTTTAATTACTATACTGGAAATTATAACAAAAAAAATAACAGATGTTTTTCACCTGTTATTTATCTTCTGAATATACAAGTTTTGCATGGATAACTAATCTTTTAGTATTTAAATTTGTACATGTTGATAGTGTTAATATTTTATCATTTGCACCTATATTTTCATTAAAATTATACATGCTTTTTTCTTTAATATTATTTAAAAATTCTAAATAACTATTATCTGATGGGAAGCCTATAGTCATATAATATGTATTAGGATCAGTTATATATACGGAAAATATTTTCCAAAGAGTAGACTTATTTTCAGTTGAAAGATTTATATATGAGTTATTTTCATCATTAAAAAATGAACTTTTTGTCATTTTTGTAAGAGTACTAAACATTGAGTTATTCAACATATTATGACCATATATTATTGTGTTTTTATCTAAAGATTTTGCATCATTTCTATAATCCATGAAAATCCAACCAGCCTGGCTATATGATTTATCAAAAGAGTGCCTTAAATAATATTCATTATCATTTGATTGAACAACTGGATATGCTACATCAGTTCCATTTACTTTTAGGTAAGCTACTGTATCAGGATTTTTTTCCTTTAAAGAATTTACATCAGTATCTACCATTGCTGCGGCCACACCATTTATTTCAATATTTTTGTCTTCAATTTTTATATCTGAGTTTATTTCACCTAATATTTTATCTGAATTCTTTAAATTTATATATCTATATACAAGTAGTCCAATGCAAACTAGTATTACAAGTATTGATATTATACGTATAAAACTAATAACACTAAATTTATTTTTTGTTTTTTCAATTCTACCATTTCTCAAAAAAATTCCTCCTATGAATAAATGCTATATATATTTATATATAAATTATATACCATAAAATATAAAAATATACAATACTCATTTAGGAGAAAATAAAAATACATTATTATTTTATACTAGGTTTTGAACATAATGCACATAAGAAACCAAAAACAACAGCAGCACAAATTCCAGCAGCACATGCTTTTACGCCACCAGTAAATATTCCTAGAAAACCTACACTATTTATTTCTTCAATAACACCAGTTCCAAGGCAATACCCAAATCCTGATATAGGAACAGTGGCACCAGCTCCTCCAAATTCAACTATTTTTCCATAAATTCCAATTGAAGTAAGTATTGTTCCTAATGTTACAAATATAACTAAAATCCTTGCAGGAGTAAGTTTTGTTTTATCTATTAGTATTTGCCCTATAGAACATATAATTCCACCTGTTATAAATACTTTTAAATATTCAATAAATATGTCCATTTACACCACCTCATTTTCTATTGATATTGCATGAGCAATTCCAGGAATTGAATCTCCTTGAAGAGATGATTGAGTACTCATAAGTGCACCAGTTGCAACAACTAAAACTTTATTTAATTTACCTTGTTTTAATAGTTTATAAAAATAACCACTAAATACACTTGCCATACAGCCACAACCACTTCCACCACAATGGGTATCTTGAGTTGCATCATCATATATTAATTTACCACAATCTTTGTGTATTAAAGATATATCAATATTTTCTTTTTTAAATAAATCTACCAATATATCTGAGCCAAGAACTCCTAGGTCTCCGGTTATAATTGCATCGTAATAATCAGCATTTCTACCAGTATCCTCTAAGTGTGTCATTATAGTATTAAAAGCTGCAGGTGCCATTGCAGCTCCCATATTCATTCCATCTTTTATTCCAAGGTCTATAATTTTTCCAGGAGTTGCATATGTTGCATAAGCACCTGTTGTATCTTTGTAATCTTTTGGAACTACCAAAGCACATCCACTAGCAGTAACAGTACACTGTGCAGTTGGACTTTTTTGATTACCGTGCTCTAATGGCATTCTAAATTGTCTTTCAGAACTACAAAAATGTGATGAAGTTGCAGCAATTACTTTACTTGCATATTCTGAATCTATAAAACTTGATGCAAGTATTAATGATTCTACGAATGTTGAACATGCACCATATACTCCAAAAAAAGGTATATCTAATTCTCTAATACAAAAACCTGATGCCATACATTGGTTAAGAAGGTCGCCAGCGAAAATATAATCTATTTTTTCAGGTGTCATACCAGTTTTTGTAAATAAATTATTAATACAGTTATTCATCATTCTTGATTCAGCTTTTTCAAAAGTTTTCTCTCCAAAGAAAATATCGTAGCTATGCATGTCAAATTCGTTTGCAAGAGGACCTTGCGTCTCTTTTGGCCCAACAATAGATGAAGTATCAAATATTTTTGGAGAATTTTTAAATTTTATTGTTTGATTTCCGACTTTCATTTTTCCCTCCTATATTATAAATAATTTTAATAACCAATATATAAATCCAATAATTGCCGAGGTTGTAATACCATATACTAATACTGGTCCTGCAATTTTAAACATATTTGCACCAAGCCCTAAAATATAATCATCAAGTTTAAATTCAATTGCGGGAGCAACTATTGAGTTAGAAAAACCTGTGATAGGTATGATAGAACCTGCACCTGCATGTTTACCAAGCTTTGGATACACTCTAATTGCTGTTAAAAAAGCACCAATAAATATTAATATTATAGTTGTTATTGTTGTAGAACTTTTTTTATCAATCCCATAATGCATACATATATCTGTAATTATTTGACCTATTATACAAATAAGACCTCCAACTATAAAAGCAAGAATTATATTTTTTAAAATAGGACTTTTTTTTGCTTTTGTATCTACATAATCAGAGTATTCCTGATTTGTCATATTTACATTTGAACTCATTTTAATCACCTAAAAGTATTATTTGCAAAAAATGTGGAAATATAAAAGAAAATAAAAAAATGAAAAATAAAAATAATATTTTGTTTATTGTAAAAAAAATTTAAATATGCTATACTTGTCATATAATAATAGTTTAAAAGGGGAAAAAATGAATATAAAATATTTCGATAATGCAGCAACAACTAGCTTAAATGAAAATGTATTAAAAAAAATGTTACCATATTTAAAAGAAAATTATGCAAATGCATCATCAATATATAGTTTTGGACAAAAATCAAGATGTGCTATTGAAGATGCAAGAGAAGAAATTGCAAATATACTTGGTGCAAATCCTAGTGAAATATATTTTACCTCATGTGGTAGTGAAAGTGATAATACTGCAATAAAAGGTATAGCAAGAGCATACAAAAGTAAAGGAAATCATATAATTACATCTAAAATAGAACATCCTGCTGTACTTGAAACTTGTAGATCTCTTGAAAAAGAAGGATTTAAAATTTCATATGTAGATGTTGATGAAACTGGAATTGTAAAATTAGACGAACTTGAAAAGTTAATAAATAAAAATACAATACTTATTTCTATTATGTTTGCAAATAATGAAATAGGAACTATCGAGCCCATAGAGAAAATAGGTAAAATTGCAAAAGAACATCATGTTATATTTCATACTGATGCTGTGCAAGCAGTAGGTAGTATAAATATAGATGTAAACAAATTAAATATAGACTCATTATCGTTATCTGCTCATAAATTTCATGGCCCTAAGGGAATAGGAGCACTATATGTAAAAAAAGGAATAAACTTTTCCAAATTTATTGATGGCGGACATCAGGAAAGTAATAAAAGGGCAGGAACCGAAAATGTGGCAGCAATAGTTGGAATGGCTGAAGCGATGAAAATATCATATTCAAATTTAGAAGAAAATAATAAATATATTCAAAATTTAAGAGATTATTATATTTCAAATATTTTGAAAAAAATACCAAATGCAAGGTTAAATGGAAATACTAAAAACAGACTTTCAAATAATGCAAATTTTTCATTTAAAAATGTTGATGGAGCAGCTATGCTTTTTAATTTGGATTTGAAGGGAATATGTGTATCAGCAGGCTCTGCATGCACTGCTGGTGCAATACAAAAATCACATGTGCTTTCAGCTGTAAATGTACCAGATGAATATATAGGTGGTACAATTAGAACAACTTTTGGTATAGACAATACAAAAGAAGAAGTTGATTATTTGATAAATAGTATATGTGAAATATTAAATAAAATAGAGGAGTAGATTTTTAAAAGCTGGTAAATAGTAATGTATTTACTAGCTTTTGTTCTGTAATTATGTTATACTATATATGTATTAATTTGTAAAAGAGGAGAAAAAATGGAAGATAAAAAAAGAGTATTACTTGGTATGAGTGGAGGAGTAGATAGTTCAGTAAGTGCCATATTATTAAAAAATGCTGGATATGAAGTAATTGGTATTACAATGAGACTTTTTGAGGATGAGAGCTTTGTAGAAAATGAAACAGCTTGTTGTAGTTTAAGTACGATAAATGATGCAAAAAGAGTATGTCATAAGCTTGGAATAAAACACTATACGTATGATTTTAGAGAAGAATTTAAAAAATATGTAATTGATAATTTTATTGATGAGTATAAATCTGGAAGAACTCCTAATCCTTGTATTATGTGTAATAGATTTTTAAAATTTGGAAAAATGTATGAACTTGCTAAAAAACTTGATTGCTATTATATTGCAACGGGTCATTATGCAAAAACAGAATATAGTGAAAAATATAATTGTTTTGTACTAAAAAAATCTGATAACATTTTAAAAGATCAGAGTTATGTGCTATATCCTATAGATAAAGAATTACTTCCACATATACTTTTTCCTTTGCAAGGATTTGAAAGTAAGGATGATGTAAGAAAAATTGCAAAAGAAAATAATTTGCTTGTTGCATCTAAACCAGATAGTGAAGATATTTGCTTTATACCAGATAATAACCATACCAGATTTTTAGACGAAAATATTAAGGTTAAAGAGGGAAAAATTGTTGATATTAATGGTAAAGTAAGAGGAAAACATACTGGATTTACTCATTATACAATAGGTCAAAGAAAAGGTCTTGGTATTCAAAATGAAAAGCCGTTATATGTAGTAAATATAAATCCTGATGAAAATAAAATAATTGTAGGAGAAAAAAATAGTGTATTAAGTAGAAGTTTACTAATTGAAGATGTAAATATTTTAATAGATAATATAATAACAAAAGAAGGGACTAATGTTAAAGTAAAAATTAGGTATAAGGCTAAAGAGGCAAATGCAACTGCATATTTATATGGTGATAAAATAAAAATTATATTTGATGAACCTCAGTTTGCTATTGCTCCAGGTCAGTCTTGTGTTATATACATTGATGATGTGGTAATTGCAGGTGGAATTATATCTAAATAAAGTAAAATTTTATTAAAAAGATTGAAAATCGGGTAAAAATTTGATATAATACAGAAAACATTGAGGGGCAGTTGTGGAGGTAGTAATAAATGGAGAACGAAAAGAAATTTAGTAACGAAATGTTTGGTTACGATAAAAGAGAAGTAGAAGAATATATAAAAGCTATGAAAGCAGAATATGAAAGTAAAATCCAAGCTGAAAAATCAGATGCAAACAGAATTGCAAACGAACTTACTATTTTAAAAAGAAAATTAGAAAAATATGAAACAGATTATATAGCAAAACAAGAAAAAGTAGCAAATGCACTAATTACTGCTGAGGATCAAGCTAAAAAAATTATAGAAAATTCAAGAATTGAATCAATGCAAGAAAAAGACAGAATTGAACATTTAATAGAGATGGAAAAAGAAAAATTATTAGATATAAAAAAAGAAGTTATAGATCTAAAAGAAAAAACAATTACTCTTTTAGATAAATATAGTAATGAAATGAATAATTTATTAGATTAAAAAATATTAGTAATATATAATAAATAGTTGTAATACAATTAAACTAAGGTGATAAGTTTATGAAAATTACAGCTGTTTTTTTATCTAAAAAAAAGCATAATGATAGTAAATGGTTGGTAGATAAAATAAAAGCACAGAATAAGAGAAATGAAAATAAAGTGACTATAAATAATTTCAATGGCTTTGATAAAAAAAATATAAAACTAGGGTTAAATACATCTAAATTATTTATGTTAGTTATTTTAATTTTCGGAATATATCTTTTTGCAAAACATATTTCTTTTTTATCAAAAGTAATATATTTTGGTTCTAATTTTAGACAAGCTGAGGGGAATAATGTCGAACTTGCAGATGTATTTAATGCGTATGGAATATATAATAAGGAAAATTATTTATTTAACGAAATCAAATCCATTGATGAAGCAAAAAAATTAGAAAATAAGGATGATGAAATAGAAATATTAGATAGTCTTGTAAAAGATAAAAATGAACAAAGTGTATTTGGGAAAAACAAAGATATTAATGTAGAAATAACTGAAAATAGCGAAAATATACAAAGAATAAATTTAAATAAAATGAAAATACTTAATTATTCATCAAAAAGAGACATAGACTTCAAATCCCTTGCCGCGTCAAATATTACTCTAACAAAAAAAAGTGATAAAATTTTGTTATATAACACTCATACGTCTGAAAGTTATGCAAATAGTGATAAATATAAATTCGAATATTCAGGAGCTAGACGTTCGCAAGATGCAACATATAATATGCTTTCAGTTGCTAAAAAGTTTAAAGAAAATTTGGATAGTAAAGGGTTTGAAGTGGTACATGATACAACACCTCATGATTATGGTACATATACTAGTTCATATGCAAGGTCTAGAATAACAGTAAAAAATGCTTTGGCTACCATGGGGCATGCTGGAATTTCTATAGATGTGCATAGAGATGCTACAAATGATCTTGACTATAGACCAGTTGTTAAAATAAATGGAATTGAGGTTGCACAATGTATGTTAGTTATGGGAGTAGGTACAGATGTTACAAATAACCCATATTATGAAGATAACCTAAGACTTGCATTTAAAATACAACAACTTGCAGATGAAGTATATCCAGGCTTGTTCAAACCTATGATTATTAGAAATTCTATATATAATCAAGATTTAAATAAATATTCATTATTAATAGAAGTTGGTGCAAGTGGAAATACTTTAGATGAAGCCTATCTTGCAACTAGATGTTTATCTAATTTGTTAAATATTATATACAAAGATTGACTATAGTGTTTTTCTTGTGGTATAATCTACAGATGATTAATGAATTTAGTTATTAATATTTTGAAAGGAAGAGAGATTGTGTCAGATAAATTAGTAATAGTGGAATCACCTTCTAAAGCAAAAACAATAAAAAAATATCTTGGAAGCAGTTATGATGTAATTGCATCGCAAGGACATATAATAGATTTACCTAAAAGTAAATTAGGTGTTGATATAGAGGATAACTTTAAACCTAAATATATAACAATGAAGGGAAAAGCTAAAATTGTAAATGAAATAAAAACGAAGGCAAAAAAAGCATCAAAAGTATATCTTGCAACCGACCCTGATCGTGAGGGAGAAGCAATAGCTTGGCATATTAAAAATGTACTTGAAATAGAAGATGGGAGCAAATGTAGAATTGAGTTTAATGAAATAACAAAAACTGCTGTAAAAAATGCGGTATCAAAAGCAAGAGCAATAAACCTAAACTTAGTTGATGCACAGCAGGCAAGAAGAATATTAGATAGAATTGTTGGATATGAAATTAGTCCAATACTTTGGAAAAAAATAAAAAAGGGATTAAGTGCAGGACGTGTTCAATCAGTGGCACTTAAAATAATAATTGATAGAGAAAAAGAAATTAGAAATTTTAAACCAGTTGAATATTGGAATTTATCTGTTAAACTATTTAAAGATAAAACTGGATTTATGGCAAATTTCTATGGTGATAAAAAGTCTAAAATTGAACTTTCAAATGAAAAACAAGTAAAAGAGATAATACAAAATATAGATGGTAAAGAATATAAAGTTATTGATGTTAAAAAAAGTGAAAGAAAGAGAAATCCAGCTCCTCCTTTTACAACATCATCTTTACAACAGGAAGCTTCAAGAAAACTTGGATTTAATGTAAAAAGGACGATGATGGTAGCACAAAAGTTATATGAAGCAGGACACATAACATATATGAGAACAGACTCTGTTAGAATATCTGACGATGCAAGAAAAATGGCAAAGGAATATATTACTTCAAAATATTCAGATAAATATTATGAAAACAGATATTTTAAAACAAAAGCGTCTGCTCAAGATGCACATGAGGCAATAAGACCATCAAATATATTAAATTCACTAGGAGTATATGATACTTTGACTAAGGATGAACAAAAGTTATATACATTAATATTAAATAGATTTTTAGCAAGTCAAATGGCTACAGCAATTTATGATACTACTAGAGTAAAAATTGAAGTAGATAATTATATATTTATTGCAAATGGTTCTGTTGTAAAATTTGATGGATTTATGAAACTATATACAGAAGGAAAAGACGATAAAGATAAGACTAAAAAAGAAGATGTAGATGAAGAAGAAAATACAGAGAATATTTTACCTGAACTTGAAGTAGGAGATATATTAAAACAGGATAAGATATATAGTAAACAAAAATTTACAGAGCCTCCTGCAAGATTTACAGAGGCAAGTTTGGTTAAAACATTAGAAGAAAAAGGAATAGGTAGACCAAGTACATATGCACCTACAATTTCAACTATTGAAGAGAGAACATATGTAGAAAGACAAAATAAGTATTTAGTTCCTACTGAACTTGGAGAAATTGTAAATGAACTTATGGAGGAAAACTTTGCTAATATAGTTGATGAGAAATTTACAGCAAAGATGGAAAATGAACTTGATATGGTTGCTGAAGATAAATTAAATTATGTAGAAATGCTAAAAGAATTTTATGGGCCATTTGAAAAATCAGTTAAGAATGCCGAAGAAAATGCAAAAAAAGTAAAAATTCCAGAAGTTGAAACTGATATAAAATGTGAATTATGTGGTAGAAATATGGTTATAAAACAAGGAAGATTTGGCAAGTTTTTAGCATGCCCTGGATATCCAGAGTGTAAAAATGCAAAGCCATTGGTTCAATCAATTGATATTCCATGTCCAAATTGTGGAGGAAAAGTATTAGTTAAAAAGACTAAGAAGAAAAGAACTTTCTATGTTTGTGAAAATAACACTAATACTGATGATAGTAAATGTGACTATATTTCATGGACTAAACCTAAAAAAACAAAATAAATGATTAGTAGTAGAATTAAAATTTCTACTACTTTTTTATATTAAAAGTAAACAACATTACATAATCATTGCACTTTGAGTTAAATTATGATATAATATATTTGTGGTATAAATTTTTTTGCCAAATAAATATTTAGGTAGGAGGAAAATTGATGACATCTGATCAGTATTTTGTACTAATTTCAAAAATAAGAGAAGTTTGTTTTGAATTAAAAGAAACACAGAAGTGCCTAAAAGAGCAAACAGAAGCTATTTGGAAAAATACAAAAATACAGGAGAAAATTTTATCAAAGTTACACGAAAAAAATAATTAATTACTGGAGGAAAAAATTATGACTAAAGATGTAAAAGAAGCTTTGAATACATGTGGAAGAAATATGGCACTAATTGCAGAAGAAAATTGTCTTGAAATTTTATATCTTGCACGTGAGGAAATTTTACAGGAGATTATTATGGGTATGATTGATTCTCTAAAAGATGATTCAGAAACCATTTATGAAATTTTTTTTAGGAGCAATAATACTATAGTGAAATTAAAAGCTCTTGAAAAAATTCATAATGAAGATTTTTTGAAAAAAATCGTTTTGGGAGAATATGTACATGGCAGAGATTTGTTAAGAATGAAATCTATTGGAAAAATTGAAGATAAAAAATTCTTAAAAGAGCTTTTAAAGGAGAAGGCTATATATGAAAGAACTGCTTATCTTTATAAATTATCTGAACAATTTGAAGATAAAGATCTTTATGAAATTATCACTTCAGATAATTATAACTTCAAAATAAGGTTATTTTTTATCTCAAAAATTAGGGAAAGAAAATATCTTGAAAAAATCATAAATGAATCCGAAGATGTTGAACTGATTACGGAAGCAAAGTTTTGTTTAGAACACTTAGATTAATTTTTTAATAGGGGAGAAAATTTTTCTCCTCTATTTTTCTTTTATTTGTAGAAAATACCACAATTTTATGATAGAATATATTATAATTAAGTGAGGTAATATTGTGAAAAAAATAGAATACGTAAATGTAATAGGAGCAGGACTTGCAGGATGTGAATGTGCTTGGATATTAGCTAAAAATGGTATAAAAGTTAAATTGTATGAAATGAAACCTATAAAAAAAACAGAGGCGCATAAAAGTGATAATTTTGCAGAACTTGTGTGTAGTAATTCTTTAAAATCAGATGAAATTACTAATGCATGTGGACTTTTAAAAAAAGAAATGCAAATGCTTGGAAGCATATTTGTTGAGGCAGCACATAAAACAAGGGTTGAGGCAGGGCAAGCTCTAGCTGTAGATAGGGAAAAGTTTGCTGAATATATAACTGATAAAATAAAAAATGATAATAACATAGAAATAATATATGAAGAAGTGGATGATGTGGAAAAACTAGAAGGTATTACCGTTATAGCTACAGGACCACTTACTTCAAAGCCATTGCTTGAAAATATAAGTAAATTAGTAGGAGAAGAAAAATTATATTTTTATGATGCAGAAGCTCCTATTGTATCAGCAGATAGTATTGATATGAATATTGCGTACAGAATGAATAGATATGGAAAAATTGGGGAAGGTGATTATCTAAATCTTCCAATGACTAAAGATGAATATTTCTCTTTCTATAATGCCTTAATAACTGCAGAGGAGGCACCACGTCATGATTTTGATAAATTGGTGCTATTTGAAGGATGTATGCCTATAGAACAAATGGCTAAAAGGGGAGAAAAAACTTTAGTATTTGGACCTTTAAAACCAGTTGGTCTGCAAAATCCTAATACAGAAGAGAAGCCATATGCTGTTGTACAATTAAGAAGTGAGAACAAGGAAAACACTATGTATAATTTGGTTGGGTTTCAAACTAGCCTTAAATTTGGTGAGCAAAAAAGAGTATTTGGAATGATACCAGGACTTCAAAATGCTACTTTTGAAAGATATGGTGTAATGCATAAAAATAGTTATATAAATTCAAGTAAAATACTTGATAATAAATTTTGTATGAAAGAAAATAGTAATATATATTTTGCAGGACAAATATCAGGGGTTGAGGGATATGTTGAATCTGCAGCTTCAGGTATGATGGTGGCATATAATATATTAAATAAAATAAAAGGAACATGTGCAGAATTTCCAGATACAACTATGCTTGGAAGTCTAGCAAAATACATATCTACAGAGAATAAACATTTTCAACCAATGAATGCAAATTTTGGAATATTAAAACCTCTAGATGTAAAAATAAAAGATAAAAAAGAGAGATATACCAAACTTGCACAAATAGCAATTTCTGATGTAACTGAATATATAGAAAAAATAAAGTAGGTGAGCTTTTGAAAAAAAATAGTAACATATACCTTTTGTATGGTGAAGAAAAATATGATTTAGAAAAAAAATTAAGTAGTATAAAAAAACAATTTGATAAGTTAGAAAATGGTGTTAATTTATTTTATATTACAAAAGATAATATAGATGAGCTTGGAAATATATTATCAGAGGTTACTTTTTTTGGTAGTCATAAACTTGTTGTTATAAAAAATACAAATTTAAAATTTGATGCAAATCTTTTAGAAAATATTGATGAGGATGTAGTTGTTGTAATTATTGAGGAAAGTGTAGATAAAAGGCTTACTTCGTATAAAAGTATATCAAAAATTGCAGAAGTATGTGAATTTAAAACTCTAGATAGAAGGGCTATGACAACTTATGTTTATGATCTTTTAAAAAGGTATAAATTAAATTTAACTTTTGATGTAGCAGATTATTTTGTTGAAGTATGTGGTTTAGATAAAAACAATAATATAAATGAGATAAAAAAGCTGGTTATATATTTAGAACCAGGTGATAATATAACAAAGGAAATAATAGATAAAATATGCTCTAAAACTTTAAATGCAAAAATATTTGATGTTTTAAATAAAATTGTAAATAAAGAAAAAGAAGAAGGAATAAAATTATTAGATAATATTTTGGCTCAAAAAGAATCCATAATTAAGGTATATATCATGTTATATAAGCAAGTAAAGCAAATGTATATGATAAAATATTTAAAAAGTAAAAATGCACAAGATATAGCTTCCTATCTTGGAATTCATCCATATACATTTAAACTTTTAAGTTCGACTTGTAGTAAGTACACTTTAGATGAGTTAAAAAATATTATGTATATGTTTGATGAATACGATGAAAAGACAAAAAATGGTGAAATGGATTTTGAAATTGGACTAAAAAAAATAATTTGTACTATGTAAATATATATAAATGTAAAGTATTAATTTAAGTTATAAAACATCTCTTTTTATGAAATAATATAAAAAGAGGTGTTTTTTATGAGTGATAAGTATATAAACTTTAAAACTGATATGGCTGATGAAAGAGTAGATACATATAAAAGAGTAAATAATTTAACAGAAATTGATGGAGTAAAAGTGGAAAGTAAAAATGACGAAATAGTTACAACAACAACAGTAGATGTTTTAAATGAAAATGGTGCAACAGCACTTTCAAAAGAAATTGGAAAGTATATTACAATGGAAATTAAAGATATAAAATATTTAGAAGAGAAAGATAAAAATAAAATTATAAATACACTTTCTAATGAAATAAAAAATTTAATTGGAGAAGATAAAACAAAATCAATCCTTGTAGTAGGACTTGGAAATATATATGTTACTCCTGATTCATTGGGACCAAAAGTTGTGCAAACTGTGGATATAACAAGACATTTAATAAATTTTGCAAAAGATTTGGTTGAACCAGATACAAGGAGCGTAAGTGCGTTATCTCCAGGAGTGCTTGGAACAACTGGAATTGAAACATCAGAGATTATTACATCTGTATGTAATGAGGTAAAACCAGATATTGTAATTGCAATAGATAGTTTGGCATCTAGTAGCATTAATAGACTTGGAACTACAATACAACTTAGTAATACAGGCATAACTCCAGGGGCTGGTGTTAGAAATAAAAGAGAGGGAATAAATCAAAATACCCTTAATGTTCCAGTTATTGCAATTGGCGTTCCAACAGTTGTTGATATGGCAACAATTACAAGTGAAGCAATTGATAAAATGGTAGAGGTCACAAAACAAAAGATTGAAAATGGAGATAATAGTGTAAATAAAGAACAAATTGAAAAAGTAATAAATATATTTAATGATGATAATAAATATAATTTGATTGCAAATGTATTAGATACAGATAATTTTATAGTAACTCCAAAAGAAATTGACGATGTCATACAAATTGTTTCTGATTTAATATCAGGTGGTATAAATATGAGTATCAATTAATTTTTTGTCTAAAAATGTCGATTTACTCCTTAAAGGTTGACAAAATTAACATAAAGTGTTAAACTATAAGAACGTCAAAATATAAAGGCAATTTTATTAAATTACCTTTTTCTTTAGAAATTAATATTAAAAAAGGGGAATTTATAATGTTAGAATGTTTAGAGAATTTTTGTAAATTTGATGAAGTAGTCGAAGAAAAAGACTTGCTTACAATTTTAAAAAATTCTGAACTATCGCAAGATGAAGTACATGAAATTGTATATAAAGCATCTGAAAATGGCTTTATTACAGTCATCGACTATATGTTAAAACGGTTCAAATTGAAGGAAAGTGAAATTGTTGAGGCACTTTGTTGGTCATGTTTTGCAAAAAATCCAGATAAAGTATTTGGAAAAATTGTAGAGCTTACTAATTTTGATGTATCATATAATAATAATCAGATTTTGATGTATGCATTGTCTAATGATTGTGAAGGGCAGATTAATTGTGAGAGTATAGCAAAAGTTATACTTAAGTCTTTTGATGTGTTATTATCAAATGATAATGTAGATAAAATCTATGAGTTTATACTTCAGGATGCTACAACCAGTTATGAAAACGTCGTTTTTGAAATATATCAAAAGATAGATGATAAAAACAGAGCGCAAAGGATGTTTGAACTTTTGGTATCTAAGTCATATATAGAAGTATTGCCTAAAATATTGGTAAATAATCCAAAAATAGATGTAAGTAATGCTATTTTAGATTGTATTGAATATGAAGATACAGTCATGATTGAAATTTTACTAAATTATTCGGCACCAAGTAGTAAAACATTGCTTATTTGTGTAAAAAATGGTTTGAAAAATTTGGTGTATGAGCTTTTTAAAAAAGGCAAATATGGAATGTCTGAACTTGTTGAGATTTTGAATAGTGATGACAGATATCTTATGTTAGAATTTTTAAATAATGTTTAAGTACTATGCCTAGAAAAATTTTTTTCTAGGCATTTTTGTAATATTTTTAATTTTAACAATTTCATATTTTATTTGCTTGTACATATAATGTAAAGAAGGTTTTAAATACTTGATTTTTTTACTAATTTATTCTATAATAAAGTTACTTTGAAAGTGAGAGTGATTTTATGAAAAATAGTGTGAAAATAAAAAAAATATCAATTTTTTTAATTGCAATATTTTCTGTTGTTGCTATATTTAGTATGAATGGTAAAATATTTGCAGCAAATGAAAATAGCAATGAAGAAAATACTGAACAAACAAGAGTTGCAACTGTAAATAGTATATTTGATATTAAAGGAACAAATGGGGACTATAAAACTAGTAGCGAAGATTCAAATATATATTTACCTTATTTAAGAAATGCGGCAGGAAGAATTGTCGTTGATAAATCGATTGATAATATTGGAGTTTTATCTTCAGCTAGTACAATAGATGTAAATGAACCTTTAAAAAGTTTACAATTTTTAATATCATCAGATAGTGTAAGGATAAATGCAAATTTAGAGTATGCACTTGTATTATCAGCAAATGATGTTGTAATAAATTCTAATATTGAAAAAAATGCTTTAATATTTGCAGGTGGTACTGTTACAGTTGATGAAAATGCAACAATAGGCGATGATGTAATTATTGTGGCTAAAGCAGTAAATATTAAAGGAAAAATAAGTAAAAGTGCTGTCATTTCAGCAAATAATTTAAATGTATCAGGTAGTATTGAAGAAGATTTAAGATGTGAAATTAATACACTTGATATTTCAGAAAATGACAATGTTAAAGGAAATTTATTTGTTAACACATATAATAAAGAATTAAATATAAAAGATAAGTATCCTAATGCTACTGTAAATGTAAAAGAAGTAAAAAATGTATCAAAATCTTTTGGAAATATTCTTTTAAAAGCAGTTATATCGTCACTTGGATTTACACTTTTATATGTTATAGTTAAAAAAATAACTAAAGGAAAAGCCTATGAAAAAATGCTTGATAAGGCTAAAAATAACACTTTATTTGTAGTATTAAGTGGTGCAATATCAATACTTGCTTTTCCAGCACTATTTGTACTTTTAATTTTACTTAGTGTTCTTGGATTACATATGATAACAATACCTGTGGCTATTGTATATATGGCATTTTTAATAGTATTTGTAATGTTGTCTGTTTATGTAATAGGATGCACAATATTTGAATATACAAATAAAAAATATATTAAGGCAGAAAAATTATCTTTAGAACTTGTAGGTGTTTTCTTTACATTTTTATCACTTAATTTAATTTGTAAAATACCTAAAATTGGAGCATACATATATATGGCTATGGTAATGATTGCAGTAGGAATAATGATTGCATATTTTTTAAAGGGTGATAATAAAACAAAAGAAATAAAAAAATAATAAATATGTTGGGGTGAAATATTTTATGAACAAAGAGTATTATAATATGTCATCAGATGAAGTACTAAAAGATCTTAAGTCTTTAAATGATGGAATTACGGAAAAAGAAGCTAAAACACGTTTATCTAAATATGGATATAACAAATTAAAAGAAACTAAGAAAAAGAGCTTCCTTTCAAGGTTTATTGACCAGTTTAAAAATGTTATGCTTATTATACTTATAATAGCAGCAATTTTATCAGCAGTAGTTTCAAGTAAGACTGGAGAACCTTTTACTGATACAATTATAATTCTCTTTGTTGTTTTTTTAAATGCTCTTCTTGGTGTAATTCAAGAAAGTAAAGCTGAAAAGGCAATAGAAGCACTTAAAAATATGTCTCTTCCATATATAAAAGTTAAAAGAGACGGTAAAGTTTTAAGTGTAAAAACTGAAGAATTGGTAATTGGTGATGTTGTACTAATTGAAGCAGGGGATTACGTACCAGCAGATATGAGGATAATTGTAAACCATAGTTTAAGAGTAGAAGAATCTGCACTTACAGGAGAATCTGTTGCAGTTGATAAAAAGGAAGAAAAAATTACATCTAACTCTAAAGTAGCACTTGCTGATAGAACGAATATGCTATATTCAGGAAGTAGTGTAGTATATGGAAGAGGGGAAGCAGTAGTAGTAGCTACTGGTATGAATACGGAACTTGGAAAAATAGCGCAGGCTATTTCATCGCAAAAAGCAGAAATTACTCCTTTACAAAAGAAGATGAATGAATTAAGTAAAATATTAAGTATTTTAGTTGTAGTTATAGCAGTTATAATGTTTGTTGTGGGATATCTAGAAGGTAATCCTATACTTGATGTATTTATGCTTGCAATATCTCTTGCAGTAGCAGCAATTCCTGAAGGGCTTTCAGCAGTTATAACAATAACACTGGCTATTGGTGTACAGAAAATGGCAAAAGAGAAAGCTATTATTAGAAAATTATCATCAGTTGAAGCATTAGGATCAACTGAGGTTATTTGTTCAGATAAAACAGGAACACTTACCCAAAATAAAATGACTTTAAGAAAAATATACATTGATAATAATTTAATTGATGTTACTGATATAAAAAGTAATAAAGAGTTAAAAAAACGTGGAACTTTTAATGAGAGTGATTTAAACACTTTAGTTAATATAAGTATGCTATGTAACGATATTAAATTTGGAGAAGATAGCGGAAAAAAAGTTCTTCTAGGTGATCCTACTGAGGCAGCCTTAATTGAATTTGGACATCATATAGGATACAACAAAGAGGAAATGGATACAAAATATAAACGAGTAGATGAACTTCCTTTTGATTCAACGAGAAAAATGATGACTACAGTAAATGAGTTTGAAAATGAGTATATGGTTTGTACAAAAGGAGCCATTGAATCTATATTAAATAACTGTAATAGGATACTTATAAATGGTAAAATAGAAAAGTTAGACTTAAGTACTAAAAATAAAATTATGCAAAATAATTTAGAAATGGCAAAATGTGCCCTAAGAGTTCTTGCATGTGCATATAAAATGGAAAGAAAAGAACAGACTATTGATAAAAGTGAAAAAAATCTTGTGTTTGCTGGACTTGTTGGAATGATTGATCCTCCAAGGAAGGAAGCTAAAAGAGCAGTTGAGAGATGCTTTAATGCTGGTATGGTTCCAGTTATGATAACAGGTGATAACAAGGATACAGCAATGGCAATAGCAAAAGAACTTGGAATTTTAAAAGATGGATATGAAGCAGTTACAGGAACAGAACTAGATGCTATGAGCGATAAAGAGTTATACAAAAGAGTAGATAAAATAAGAGTATATGCAAGAGTATCACCAGAGAATAAAATACGTATTGTAAAAGCATGGAAAAAACGTGGAAAAACAGTTGCAATGACTGGAGATGGAGTAAATGATGCACCAGCACTAAAAGGAGCAGATATAGGTGTTGGAATGGGAATAACAGGTACTGAAGTTTCTAAAAGTGTGTCAAGCATGATTTTGGCAGACGATAATTTTGCAACTATTGTTGTTGCTATTAAAGAGGGAAGAAGGATATATGCTAATATTCAAAATGTTATTGTATATTTACTTGCTTCAAATTTAGCCGAAGTACTTATTATATTTTTAGCAACATTGGTTAATAGAACAATTCTTTTACCTATTCATTTATTATGGATTAATTTAGTCACTGATACAATTCCTGCAATAGCACTTGGATTTGAAAAAGAAGAAAAAAATATAATGAGACAAAAACCAAGAAGTGCAAGTGAAAAATTCTTTACACCATTTTTAACTTTAAGAATTTTAATTCCTGGTATTATAAAAACAATAGTTATGTTTTTAATTTACTTCTTTGTTGAAGCAAGTTATGGTGCACAAATGGCAAGTGCAGCTGTGTTTACTTCACTATCCATTATTGAAGTGTTATTTGCCTATGTTTGTAGATCAGATAAAAGACCAGTGTTTAAAATTGGATTGTTCTCAAATATGGTTATGGTACTATGTGTAATCGGTACTTTGATATTACAAGTACTTGTAATATCAAATCCTGTTACAGCAAGTTGGCTTAAGATTCCTTTAATGCCAAATCATGTATATATCATGATAATAGTCGCATCTATTGATTGCGTGATTATTTTTGAATTTGTAAAAGTTATACTTGCAAAGATGTTTCATAAAGTAAAATAGAATATGTGACATTTAAATATCATAATTAATAAAATATATGCATAAGCTATACTATAAAAGAAAGAGGGTATAGCTTATGTTTGATAATATACGAAATTTTATGCAAAGTTTTCTTGGAATGGGGAATAATACAAATAGAAGTAGGGGTTATCAAGGAAATAGATATAGGAGTTCTATGAATTACAAACTAATTCCTTTTGACCAAGCAAAGGATATGATTGAGAAAAATACAGTATTACTTATGGATGTTAGAACTTCAAATGAATATGATCTTATGCATATAAAAAATGCTATTAATATTCCAGTAAATGAGATAGAGCAAAAAATACTTCAAGTTGAGCAAGATAAAGCTTTAATGGTATATTGTTCAAGTGGCGCTAGAAGTAAAACAGCTATACAGATTTTAAATAATTTGGGATATAATAATATATATATATGGGAATATGGAGCTCTTGCTACTTTTCCGTATAAAAATATGTTAGAATATGGAGAAAATGGAAGAATCATATGATAACATTTAGATAGGAGGAAAAATGTTAAAACATATAAACGAAAATGAATTTGATGAAAACGTTATAAAAAGCAAAGGAGTATGTTTAGTTGATTTCTATGCTACTTGGTGTGGACCTTGCATGATGCTTGCACCGGTTTTAGAAGATATTGCAAATAGTAGAGCAGGTTATGATATATACAAAGTAGATGTTGATGAAAATAACGATCTTGCCAAGAAGTTAGATATTGATACTATTCCAACTATTTGTATATATAAAGATGGCAAAATTGTTGAAAGACAGGTTGGATTTAGGGATAAAGAGGAAATTGTGGAACTTATTGAGAAATATAGGTAAGTTTTAATATTTAAGTATAAAGTAAATGGGCTGTAAAAAAAGTCCAAAAAAATGAGTGAATTTTTTCACTCATTTTTTTGTACACCAGGCATTTCACTTAACTAATTGGTAAAAGTTAGTAGTGGAGGTACATATTGTCAACTGGTGTTTATATAACTACATTAACACTAGTTTGAGGCATTGCAATTAAATTTAAAGTTAGAATATATTATAACAAAATGCGTGAAAAAATGATTATTGGATAAAAAGGCAAGTATGTAAAAAGCTTTTAATATATATTGTAAGTTAAAGTGTATTATTATATAATATAAATAGAATTGCAATGGGGTGATAATAATATGGCTATGAAAATTGATCTTGAAGAGTGGTTTGATTATGTTATATTAATGCGTGGTAAAGAATATTTTTTAGATGATAGGGTAATTGATTAAAAAAACAGGGCTTAGATACCAGGCAAAAGTTTATGGTAGTAGATTGTATAATGTAAATATTATAGTTGATAAATATGACGAAGTAGTAGAAATGGAATGTGATTGTCCATATGCATGTGAAAATTATTGCAAACATAGGGCAGCAACGGTATATTCGATTTTAGATGATAATTGTGAATTTGAAGAAATACCAATTGATTATAAACAAATCATAAATAGGATACCAAAAAAAGAAATAGAAAAATTTTTAATTGAAAGACTTCAAAATTCTCAAGAACTTCAAGAAAATTTTAATGATACATTTTTTGACTATTTTCCAAAATTTACTAAAGAGTATTATTTAGAAATAATAAAAAAAGAAATGGAATATGCAATAAATAATTTTACAAGTTTTTATGATGAATTTAATTATGATAATTACTATGACTCTTGCGAAGATGATGATATCTATTCAAATACGGTATCAAAAGTTATAGAAAAATACGAAGTTGAAACTGTAAAGTGTATAACAAAAAATGATTTTCAAAGTACGTATAATATAGCAACGGCTTTACTTGAAAGTTTGCCTATAGAAAAATTAGAAAAAGTTTGTGAGTATTATGATAGTATTATTGAATATGCTGTAAATGAATGTGTAGATGATTTTAAAAAAATATTAATTAAAGATAAAACAAAAAGTATGCAAAATATGATTTTTGAATATTGTTTAGCTACGTTAAAAGATGAAAATAAAGTAGTATTTCTTGATAAAAAGTATTTAGGAAGACCAACTATAAAAAGTAAAGTCTTTTATGAAAAAATAAACTTTTTTGGATAGAAGAGTATGTAGAGAAATTTTTTATGGGAAAAAAATATTATATGAAATAGAAAAGATTTTATATAACAATTTATGCCATAAAACAATATTAGAAGTGCTCACGACATTAAAATTGCATTTAGAGATATGATGAAAGAAATATTACAAGCATTTGCTAGATGTGAATTAAAGGTTGAATAGGCAGAGTGGTCAGGAGGTAATGGAGAAATGGATAAAATTTTAACTTTTATAGTAAATGAATATAATGAAATATTATTATTAAAAGGCAGTGAGAATGATCCTCAATTTAAAGAATCATTTTGGTATGTAGTAACAGGTGGATGTGAAAAATATGATTTAAATAGAGAAGAAACTGTTAAAAGAGAAGTAAAAGAAGAGACGGGTCTATTAACGAATAATAATATTTACTTAAACTGGATTTTAGAATATGAGTCTTTAGGAGTACAATGTAAGGAATATGTTTATATAAGTTTTGTAAATAAAGATAATATTATATTAAATGAAGAAAGCATAGATTATAAATGGTGTAAATTTGATGAATTTATGGAAAAAATAAATTGGTTTGGAAATAAGCAAATACTAGAAAAAGTTGTAAGTTTAGCAATTAAAAAGGAGTTATTTTTTAAATCGGAGAAAATAGATAAATTTTAAAATAATATATGGCTAATTGAAAGTTATAATTAACGCATTAAGGAAATATTTTGAAACCAGAATATAATAAGTTGTTAATCAACATAATATAAACATCTTAATTAAAAGTGATTTGATAAATATAAGAGTATATAGTATAATGCCGTAGAGGACCTATTCTAATCTGAATGATTTTTACGATATTTCCCATTTATAGCGTTTAAATTTTATAGAAGGTTCTTTATATCATTTTTTCATTGTACTTTTTTATAATTTATTTTTCACCTAAATCTTGCATAAACCTTAATAAATATCCGTCAGGGTCTTGAATTAAAAATTCTTTATTTCCTAAGATTTTATCATTTTGTCTATACCAATTTTCTTCAACATCAAAAGCTATTGCGTAATTATTATTTTTAAAATTATTATATATTTTATCAATATCTTCGACTTCTAATTGAAAATTGATTCCATTTCCAAAAGGATATTTTAGTTCTCCAACATTCCATTTATCATTATCTGATAACTCTTGTAACATAAATTGAATATTGTTTAAGGATATGAAAGTAAATTTATTTTCTGGTCTATTATATTTTACTTCAAATCCAGCAGTTTTATAAAATTTTAAACTGTTTTCTAAACTGATTACAGATAACTCAGGAATATTTTCATTCCAATTTATATAATCATTAGGTCTTAAAATTGTACTTTTAAAATATTGTTCTTGAAAATCAGTCAAGACTTTAATCTCTTCATTAGTAAATGCTTTATTTTCAGGAACGATAATTAATTTTTCATCATTATCATTTGTTCTATGAATTATTGCAATACATTTTCCAGTAAAGTTTTCTAATGGTTCATAAATTCCTAAAACATAGGCATCTAATTCTTCACCATCATCACTTACGGTATTAGGTACATAACCATAATTTACTGGATAAATAAATCCATGCTTTGGATGTTTGCTACCCATAGGTCTATCTATTTTTATTTCTAAAGTTTTATTTAAATATTCTATATTATTCATGCTTATTCTCCTAATTTTATATTTTTAATAATAATAGACTCTTCATTGCTACCTATAAATTCAATAGAAACTTCATTAATAATAGTTGTAAATTCATAATTGAAATTAGAAAAATCTATTAAATTATCAGCTTGACCAAGTGTTATATGTGGAATGTATTTTATTGATTTTTTAAAATGACTTGGTATTATTTTTTCATATATATCATCGTGTAATTTTAATATTTCGTAATTTCCCTTTACACAGTTTAATAAAATATAGTTATCGTCAGATAAAGAAATGCCTTTAAAAGTTACTTCAAAGTGAGAGTGCTTTTTTTAATAAGGCAGATAATTTAGAAATTAAATCTTCATTACTTATTTCATCTTTAAAGGGAAAAGCCAGAGTTATATGTGGTGCTACTAAATTTGATAATCTATCATATTTATTTCTAATTTTATCAATTATTTTCATATTATCAAATTTAGGAAAAATTAATATATCTCGTTTACCAATATTATTATACATTTACAGACCTCCTAATTATTTATTAATTATTATTCAACAACTCATTAAACTCATCTTATCACATTTTATATCATTAATCAACGTTTTAGAATTTTTCATTTTCCATAATTATTTTTGTAATATTGAATATCTGTTTTTTATATCCCGTTTTTTCATCGTATATTTGTTTGCATTTATTATATACATTTTTTTTATGTTGTTTTTTCTTCCGATTTTTTTAAAAGTTAATTTATTTTCTGCAAATCTGCTACAATAATAATTAGCTATTTTTGTTGTCAAAAATTTTCTATTGTAATTTTTATCTCTTTACTCTCCTGTTTTATTATTTTCTGCTTTTTAATCATTAAATTTGAATATTTATATTCAAATATATTTTTAAGTTTATAATTTAATTCTACATATTTTTTATAGTAACATACGGCTCATCGATAGTTCGAGTCTATCCCCCGCAGCCAGATTTATCAAGGAATTTAAAGTTCCTTGATTTTTTTATTTGCCAAAAAAAGTGGCGAAAAAGTGGCGAAAAAGTGGCGAAAGTTTTTGGAAATACCTGTCAAAATAAAAAAATGCATGATATAATAAGAAATAAATGAAAATAACAATCGATAAATTTTTGCTTTAAAATACAAAATTCGACAATATTTTCATACTATATATTATAGAATAAGGATGTTGAAGGAAGTGAAGTATTATGGAAAAACTATCTTATAGAATGGCAAAGAAATCATTAAATGCAACATTAACAGCATTAGAAATATATAATAAGCCAGATTCTAAATATAGGGAAGAAGCATTTTGTATACTAATGATAAATGCATATGAATTATTATTCAAAGCTAAAATATTATTAGACAATCAAGAAAGAATTAATTCACTATACATATATGAAAATAAAAAGGGCAAAAAAGATAAGATACTAAAACAAAAAATAATAAAAAGAAATAGGATTGGACAGCCATATACTATTGATATAAATAAATGTATAAATAATTTGCATTCTAAAGGTTTTATCAGTAATAATCTAAAAGATAATATTAACATTTTAATTGAAATTAGAGATAATGCAATACATTTATTAAATAGATCAAGTAATATAAAAGAAAAATTGTATTCAATATGTGCTGCAAGTATTAAGAACTATGTTAAAATATTTGATATGTGGTTTAATAATATAAAAATAGATCAGTATAATTTTTTTATAACTCCATTAAATTTTGATACCGCTATAAAAAATTATGATACTTTAAGTACAAGTGTAGCTGAAAGAAATTTATTGAATTATTTAGAATTAGCTGCCAATTCATCGTCTGAAGGTGATGATTTTGATATTTTAGTAAATGTTGATATTAAAGTGTCAAAAAGTAGTATAGATGAGGCGGTATTATTAAAATATGCGAGTGATGGGAAAAAAATAAATATAGAACTTAATGATGAAATGTTTAAAAAAATGTATCCATTTACAAATGAACAAATAATTCAAATGATAAGGAAAAAACAGACAGATTTTAAACAAGGAACCAAATTTAATGCTATAAAGAAAAAACTCCAAAAAGAAGAAATTTGTTGTAAGGCAAGATATCTTGATGTTGTTAATAAAAGAGGAAATTCAAGATACTATTATAACAGCAATTTTGTTAATAAGGTTTTAGAAGAGTATAATAGGGAATAAAGAAAGAAAATAAAATGAATTTTTATATAATTCTTAAAGAAATAGTCATTCCAATTATATCAGCAATAATAGGGGAATTGTGAACATTCTTAGGTGTATTTATGACAATACGTCATGAAAAACGCAAAGAAAAAGAAGAAAGATTATTAGCAAATAAGCCACTTTTTTATAGATTAGATTTAAGACAAGAATATGAATACAAAAGTGCTGTTGATTTTTGTTTGGGTGTAGGAAATTTTGACGAAAAGGAAGGACAGATTTTTGGTGTAATAAAAAATACAGATAATGCTGTATTAATTATAGATGGTGTTTCTATTAATGGTAAATTATATAAATCGTTGTATGGAGATGTTGTTGATAAGAATCAAATATTTAATTTATACATAAATGTCTCAGAAAAAATAAACAAGGAAGATGAAATAATCTTTGTTGTAAATGATATTATGGAGAATAAATATGAATATAGAGTAGAAACGAGATATAAAGATGAAAAATACAGTGAAATAATTGGATTTAAGGAAATAAAAAATAGGCGGGATCATAATAAAATCTCGTCTATTTTAATTTGCTTTTACGGGCATATATTGGTTTTGTTATCTACTCTAGAAATAGCAGAATGCTGAGTATATTTTTGCTTACACTTAGGACATATCTTAAATTGATCCATACAATCACCTAAGACAGCCTGAGATTAATTCTATAGCATCACAGAAGCCATTTCTATAATACTTCTCAAACCAATAATGCATATAGTCCATAATATTATCATCAAGTTTCTCTAATTGAGATTTTACAGATTCAATGTTATTACCAGAAACATTATTTAAAATATCTGTTGTAATTTCCTCGAAATAAATAAAATGCTCTTTATCTTCTTTACAAGTAAGTGAACCAAGTTCTTCTTCTCTAAAATCCAACCATTCTTTTAAAATATCATTGCCAACTTTTCTATAGCTTCCCATAAGTCACCTCCTTAAAAATTGTTGTTATTAATCACTTAAATGTTGAAAAATGTCAAGAGTGTATTGAAGTATTATGGATTTAATATTAACAATGTAGTATAATGCAATTACTATAAAAAGGAGTAGAAATGATAAATGAATATGGATAGTATTATTAAAGAATTTAAATTAGATGAAAAGCTTGGATATTTTGTATGTTATTACTTAGAGTATATAAAAATATATGATAATGGTTCTCCAAATATAAATCTTTTTGATTTACACAGTACATGTAAAAGTATAATTGAAGAAATAACAAAGAATGATGTTAGTCGAAATTTAAGATTTTTTCAAATAAAACTAAGAGAAGTAGCAAAAAAAGATTATTATGCAAAGCAAAATTTTAAATATAAGGTAAATGAAATAATAAATAATATGACATCTAATAAAGAATATGCAATTATGGTAGGAAATAACTTAATGGAAGAAATTAAAGATGGAAAATATGGGAAGCAAATTATAAATAGAATAATAAAGTTATTATTTTCAAGCAAAACATTAATAGATGTAAAAGAAGAGTTAAAATATTTGATAGAAGCTCTTATTATAGAATATACCATATATGGATATAGTTTAAAAAGAATAGAAAAAATAATTTATGATATTTTTTCAAAATACAATTTTTATGAAAATTATTTTGTTACCAAGTTCCCAATTCCTAAAGATATAGTTAGCGATAATGAAAAAAAAGAATATATAGATAATTTATCTATAAAAGAAAGAATAGAAAAGTTAAAACTATTTTTTGAAAAACAAAAGAATAAATATTATTATTTATTTAATATTAAGGGAATTGTAGGTGATTTTCTGGATATTAAATTAAATAATGTTAATATATATAATTGGAAAACAAAGCATAAATTTGAAGTGGAAATAAGTGGAGAAAAACCTCCTATGTATAAGCATGGAAAATTTGAAGAAAATAATATACACTGCTGTATTTTAGTTGAATCAGTTGATAAGAATAATATATTCGATAATATAAAACAGGAGCTAGATAATGCTCTAGATATATTATATAACTATCATAATATTGAATGTAAAATAGAAATTGATTATTCTAGATACATAGTTTTCGATGAGAATAAGCAAGTGGCAGGAGAAGGAATGACAAGAGAATATGACGAAAACTTTAAAAGAGAAGTAAGACCATTAGATTATAATTACAGAAATGATACGGATAAATTAGATGAACAGTATAATAACTATTCAGAACATATTTTAAAAAATGAAAATAAAACATCACAGATTATAAAAAGTTCTGTTCGATATTTTAGAAAATCGAAAGAAACTAATCGTTTGGAAGATAAAATACTAAATTATTGGATTTGCATTGAAAACTTATTTAATATAGTAATAGATTTTCCAGAGTATATCTTAGACAAAAAGGAAAATGATAGAAAATTTAATAAAATATATTCTATACTGCCATATATAATTGTAAAAAATAATATTGTAAATGATTTTTGGAATGCTTATGATTATTTTAATAGAAGATATAGTTATGAAAAAGATAGTTTAATTAAAGATTTAAATAGTGAAAGTAAGGAAAAACTACAATTTGATAAGGAATCAATAAATTTAATTAATTTTATAGATAACTACGAATTGTTAGATGGAATTTCAGAATTAGATATAGATAAAGACAAATACAAATATTATTTTGACTTATTAAATGATAAATGCGAAATAGAAAAATATATTGAAATAGATTTAAATAAAACAAAAGAAACAATATTACTTTTATATAGATTCAGAAATATGATAGTACATAATGCTCAATATGATATTACATTTAGCAATATATACGAAAAACAATTTGAAATACTTGTACTTAAATTACTTAGCGTTGTTATCAATGAATATTACAACAGTAAAGGAAAAGATGATTTAAAAAATATTATTGTTAATAGATATATTAACCAAAAGCAGACAATTTTAGATATTAAGGAGTTAGGATTAAAAACATGGTTTAATAATCAATAAGAAATATTATATATATATGCCCTTATGTTATTATACATTAAATTAGTGGCTAGTTCATTTATATATAAACTAAAGCAGAATTATTCTTGCTTTTTTATACCCAAACATTCCATTTATTACCATCAAAAAAAGTGGCGGAAAAGTGGCGAAAGTTTCAAAAATGGAAAATAAGGGGTAATATTGGAAAATAAAATACACTAAAATAGAACAAGTCTATGCTTAGAGTAGTAACAATTTACACCATTTTAAAACAAAAGAAAATATGGCATAAAAAGAACCGATGCTCACTCATAACTCTAAGGTGAGTTTGAAATAATTTTATTTTACAATTTTGATTTAATCGTTACAGCCTTAGTAGTTGTAGCGATTTTTTACTGTCTAAAAATTGGTTGCTATAATGCTTAAAAATAGCACTATTATGTCAAATTGGGGAGAAATTGGGGATCAACTTCCCAATTGACATAGAACCTCTAAGAAAATCTCATTTCATAAAAATTCTTAAAGTCATTTTTACAACAAAGTAAATCAAAAAAATATAAATATGAGAGTTACAAAAAAGATTTTTAGATAATATTGAATTACTAATCTGCCTTGCTTGAAATTAACAAATTCTCTAATACATTTCCAGCAGTCCTATCATGAGATTTTAGTGGGTGAACATAGAAATTGTATGTAGTAGTAATTTGTGCATGACCAAGCCTTGCAGATACTGTTGCAACATCCACTTGTTGTGAAATAAGAAGAGTTGCATTGGTATGTCTTAAACCATGAAAATTAATTACAGGCAATCCAATCTTTTTAACATACTGTTCAAACCATTTGCTAATTGTAGATGGATGAATAGGTTTACCATCGTCTTGAACAAATAACCTATTAGATTCGTGCCAGAAATCGCCTACGATCGATTTTTGTTCATCATACCATAACTTATATTCCTCAAGTAAAGAAACAATAAAATCAGGTACTGCAACATCTCTTATTGAACTTTCTGTTTTAGGAGCCTTAGTAAAAACTCCTTTTTCAGAAAGATATTGACTAGATTTATTAATATTGATAATACCATTTTTAAAATCAATATCACTCCATTCAAGTCCAACAAGTTCACCAAGCCTTGCACCAGTAAAAATATCAAGTAAAATTGCAGTACGATATTTAATTTGATTGCCTTTTAACTTTTGCAAATTATCAACAAGAATTTTAGTTTGATCTTCATCATAATGACGTCTTAACGGCTTAGATGTTTTCGGTGGTTGAACACGTTCAGCAGGATTGCTTACAATAAGTTGCCAATATACTGCTTTATGAAGCATTGCCGATAGCAAACGATGATGTTCTAATATTGTCTTTTGAGATAGTGGTTTTCTTGTTTTCTTTCCATTGTTGTTTTTTCTTCTAACAATTTGAGTATCTTCTTCAAGTAAATCATAAAATCTCATAATGTCTATTGGCTTGATTTTATTTAGTTTATAATGTCCAAAATATGGAGTTATCCTTGTTTCTAGCATGCGTTTGTATCTATAATAAGTTGATGGTGCTAGTTCTTTTAATGCATAATCTTTTGTCCATATTTCCACATATTGCGCAAATGTTGAGATATTTCCATCTACTATTAGTCCACTTTCTACTTCTGTTAGAAATTTTGCAAGTTCTATTTGTGCTTCTGATTTTTTCTTGCAGTGTATTGTTTTTTGATGTCTTATTGGTCTGCCATCTAGGTCGTATCCTTTGAATACTACTAGCCTGTAACTGTTTTTTCCTCGCTTTTCAATACTACCTGTCACTTTTTTGCCTCCTTTCTGTTGTTTTTAGTAATTGTTTGTATTACTATGTTTTTATTGTAACATTTTTTGATTGGAAAACAAAACCCGACAGGTGGGATGGATGGAAAATTTGGAAGATGTAGGGGAAAATTAGTATAAAAATAATTGACTAAATACTAATTGAGTGATAAAATATTATTGAAAAAATGGAGGAAAAATTAATGGAAGAAAAATTAAAGTTAAATAATATACATATCGTTTTGTTTTTTAGAAATATAGTGGAGTATAATTCTTTGGAATTGGCTAATAGAATATTATGTAAAATACCTCAATTAGGACAACCAAATATTTTTAATTTGCCTAATGATATTCCTAATGAGATTAGAATGCAAGCACCTAGAATAATGTTTAGCAATTCTAAAAATATAAATATAAATATAAATATTACAAATTTAGAATTGAATATAACTACTTTAGAGAGTTTTGAAGAATTAAAAAGTTTAATAGATTTATTATATGATTCTCTGGAGGAACAGGGAATTCAGATTCAGGCTACTGGAAGTGTACGTGACTACATAAATTTTGATTGTAATTTTGAAAAAATAAAAGAGATATTTTATAAAGATGAATTGTTAGAGAGTGATTTAGCTAATTCTTCATGGTATAAAAAAGAAAAAGATTTAAATATTTGGAAAGTGTTGAATATAGAAGAAAAAAATGATAAAAAAAGTCTAAGCGTTAGAGTAGATATAAATAATAAAGGTAATTTAAATAATATGACAAAAGAAGAAGTAAATACAATGTTAGAAAAAAGTTCAAAAATAGCTAATGACTTTAAAAATGAGTTAATAGAAAAGATAGGTGAATAATATGGTTACAATGACAATGCCTCCACAAACAAATGAGAGTATTGTTTTAGATTTTAATTATTATAATAAAAATATGAGTATAGAAAATTCATTTATTGATAATACTACTAATACTACTAAGATAAATGATAGTAATATTATTATAGATATATTAAATAAAATATTACAGAACAAAGATGAATATAAAACTAGTAGTATGAATAATAATTCAATAGGTGAAAATATGAAAAAAACATATTACTATACTAAACAAAGAATAGAAATACTAGATAGCATTTATGAATTTAAATGTGATTTTATTTATACTATAAAATTAGACGGTAATGTATATATAGCTGAAAATGATCTTTTTAATATATTTGGATATGGAGAAACTATGGCGGAAGCTGAAAATCAATTATATGAATCAGTAGATGATTTATGGAATGTTTATGTGGAAGAAAGTGATGAAAATTTAGATGATGGTGCAATAAATTTAAAAAAAGAAATAGTAAACAAGATAAGGAAGATAAAATAATGGCAGTATTAAAAACAATACAAATAGATAAAGCATTAAGGAAAAAAGGCTTTGAGGTATCAAACAAGGATCATCATTTTTATTATTATATGAACAATGGAAAGAAAACGAATATTTTTACAAAAACTAGTCATAGTTCAGATGAAATAAATGATACATTAATTAAAAAAATGGCTGATCAAGTTAGATTAGAAAAGAACGAGTTTAAAGAGTTAGTCCAATGTACATTATCAGGAGAAAAATATAGAGAAATTCTAATAGATAAAGGAATTATAAAGAAGGGAAGTAATTAAGGTTACTTCCTTATTTTCATCCCATCAATCCATTTTTCAAAATCACTACCACTAATTTCATCATGTTTATATTTATCAAGCATCACAGCACCATCAACTTTATATTTTTTATAAAGAGCTAATACTTCAGGATTATTACTAATAGAAGCTTGTTTACTCAAATTTTTATATCTATTCCTATACTTTTTACAAATAGGATCATTAGCATATGTTCTACTAGAAGAAACCTTATCAGCAAATTCCTTACAAGTTAGACCATCTTTAAAAATATTATCACAATACAATGTCTTATGTGCAGTTTTAGGAATAAAATAGTGATTACAATTTTTACATTTTATAATCCTAAAACTATTTTTATAATTCATAAATTCTTTCATGCAAATAAACAAAAGACAAGTAAAGTCATTAGAAGAATAGTAATACCTAATATTATCTTTTGACTTATTATTATTAGAACCTAAAAAGAAAGAATCTAAGTCAAAGTTCATTTTTATATCTTTAAAATTTTCAGATATATTATCTAAAATTGATTCATATGTTTCATTATCTTTTAAAATCTTTAGACTTTCATAATCTGAATCTTCTTCAGTAGATGATTCAAACAATGTCTTGAAATATATTTTTTCTGCGATATTCCTAAAAACAAATTGAGCAGAGTCAATAAAACTAAAATAAAGTAATTTCGTCCCTTCAGCATAATCTATAAATTCATCTTCTGTTAATATTATTTTTGGATTATCCATAATTTCAGATGTTAAATCAATACTTTTATAATATTCAAAATTTAGATAATTCTTTTTACTAGCAATAAAATTAACAAGAAAGTAATGCACTAAAAAATAGTTCAAATGTAAAGCATTTGAAAAATCTAAATTTAGAAATTCAAGCAGAAATGTTCCGATATTTTTTGCTTTAGGTTTAACTTTTTCAAAAACATATAATTTTTTATTCTTTAGTTTTTCTGGTATTTTCTCTGAGTCTGTTAGTTCTATTGGTTCGTATCTTACAAAATACTCTTTTGAATTTTTGAAGTCAAATGCTATTTCTAATTCATAATTCATAATTTTCCTCCTTGAACTTGTATTAAATTTATAACCTTTCTATATAAAAGGCAAAATGAAAGTATTAAAATTCCCAAAAACTTTTTAAAAATTAATTTTTTATGCTTTCATACATAATAGGCGAAGAAAAATGGAAAAACCTATCAAAAAATTTAAAAAAATTAATTTTTATGCTTTCACATATAATAGGCGAAATAAAATTAAAAAATCTCACAAAATTTATAAAGAATTTTAAAATTTTAATATTCCTATATACAAATAGGCGAAGAAAGACTCAAAAATCTTAGTAAAAATACAAAAAATTTTTAAGATTTAATTACTCTATATACAAATAGGCGAAATAATATTGGAAAATATACCAAAAATCATAAAAATTTTTAAAAAATTTTAATCCTTCTATACACATAGGCGAAAAAAAGTGAAAAACCTGACCAAAATTGTAAAAAAATTTTAAATTATTGATGTTTTTATATACATAGGCGAAATAAAAATAGAAAATGTGACAAAAATCATAAATTTTTTTACAAATTTTTAAAAAATAAAGAAATAGCCATACAATAGAAATAAATTTTAGAATTATTATCTGTACGGTTTTTTAGAGCAAATAAAACATCTAAAATAATAAATAATAATTAGTTAACTAAATTATACAAATGTAAATGCAAGAATATATAAAATTTAATATTTATACATGTTTTTGCATAAAGAATTTAAGAAAAAGAGAGGTGATTATATGCCAGAATTACCAAAGGTAGAACGAAAAACACTAACAATGAAAGAAACAGCAGAGTATTTAGGAATATCATATTGGTTAGTAAATCAATTAGTAAGAAGAAAACAAATACCATGTGCAAGAGTTGGTGGAAGAGTATTATTTAGAGTACAAGCACTAGATGAATACTTAAACAATAAAGAACAAGAATCATTAAAAAAGTAGGGGAGGGAAAACATGCAATGGATTAAAGTGTTTACAGATATATTTGCAAATCCAAAAATCAAAATATTACTCAAAGAACGTGATGGGGACACATTTTTTAGAGTATGGATTCAATTATTAACAATAGCAGGACAATGTATGCAAGAAGGAAAGTTAATGATTTCAGAAAATAATCCGATGACAGTGCATGAACTTGCAACAATCATTCACAAAACGGACGCAAAAATGGAAAATATATTGAACAAATTAATCCATTTAGAAATGCTAATATATCAGGAAAATACATATATAATTAAAAACTGGTATAAGTATCAAAGTATTGATAAATATGAGAAAATTTTAGAGCAAAATAGAGCAAGACAAAAAAGATTTAGAGATAAGAAAAAAGAAGAAAGTAACGTTACGCAAACGTCAAGTAACGTGGAAGAAGAGAATATAACAGAAAAGAATAAAATAGAAAATAATAGATTAGAAGATGATATAAAGGCAGGTGAAAATGGTAGTGGATTCAAAACAATTGATTTCTGACATAGTTTTAGATACTGATAATAAAATGCACAAACAGTGCAAATTCTGTGGAAAGTTATTACATATAAATGATTATACTGCACTATATGTCAATATTGTTTATAAAGATATAGCAACAGCATACGAAAGATGTACTTGTAATGAAGCTAGTAAAATTTGGCAACAATATGATGAATATATTGAAAAAGACAAAATAAGAAAAATCAATTTAAGTAAAATAAAAAAATTATTTAAAAATAATAATTTAGGAAAACGTCAATTAAATAGCACATTTGAAAATTATAAAATAACAAATAAGAATAAAAATGCGTATGAAAATGCTAAAAAATATGTAGATAAATTGATAAAAGGAACAACAAATAAAGGACTTTTTATAACAGGAGCTTATGGTGTAGGTAAAACTTATTTAGCATCATGTATTGCAAATGAAATTATTAAGAACGGAAAATCAGTAATATTGGGAACTTTAATACAATTGTTAGATTTTATTAGAGATTCATATAGCGATTCAGAAGTTTCTGATAAAGACTATTTGAATTTATATTCTAGCGTTGATCTTTTAGTGATTGATGATTTAGGAAAAGAAAAGCCAACAGAATGGGTATTAGAAAAATTATTTTTGATAGTGAATAATAGATATAATAATTATTTGCCGATTGTTATAACTACAAATTATAACAGAAATCAATTAAGAGAAAGATTATGTATAAATAAAAATTATAGTATTGTTGATTCAATAATTTCAAGATTATATGAAATGTGTGGCGGTATTGAAATGTTATGTTACAATAGATGTGAAACAAAACCTATATACAAAAAGTGATTCAACTG
>ERZ773170.389-NODE-389-length-46484-cov-5.189946_pt1 | contig 46484 bp, 82 predicted proteins | sample MGYA00581002_ERZ773170 | MGnify/ENA primary metagenome ERZ773170 (study PRJEB29015, sample SAMEA2737811) | human gut metagenome | biome: human gut; feature: human-associated habitat; material: faeces | place: China | collected 2012 ... | reverse complement strand
CTGCTTCTTCCAGCTGTTTAACCAGCTCTCTCGCCATATCTAATGCTTTGCTCATGTTAATTTCTCCTTTAAATTTCAGTTTAGAAGTTCTTTTATTTTCTTTTCGACCGCTCCCTGCACCTTAGCATTTAAGGCTTCTTCGCACCGCTCTTTTACCTTATAGTAAGACATATAATCGTCCATCTTCTCAGTAACTGATGTTTCGATAATTTCTTTAATATCTAAATCCTTCACTGACTGCTCAATAGCAGAATACACAGCACTTTTTACAATATTTTTAAGCTTTCCTCTATAATCCCATGATCCATTATCAAATAATCGCTCTACTTCTTGCTGCACCTCATTGTCAATATCTTCGCTGCGGGCATTTCTAACAGCTTCCCTGACCTTTGCTCTGATAGCTTTGGTTACTTCCTCGTCAAAAATCTCGTTTTCCGATAAATCAATTTCCAATGTTAATCTTTTCATGATTTCCTCCAAATCTTAATTCTGAATACTTAAAATATAATCCCTAGTGATCTGTTCATGAAATTTAGTAAGCTGCTCAGTAATCTGCTCTGCCCACTCTTTTACTTCTGGATTAGCTCCACCATCGGCACAGCGTTCTTTAAATACATGTCCCCATTCACAAAGATTGATTTTACCAAAGAAATTGCTAGGGATACTTAACATATAAAGACCACGTTTAACATCCTTGTTATTCTCATATTCTTTTAAAATATATCCATTTGTTGATTTAACATATACTTTTCCATCATGCTCAATTTCTTCTGGAAGATTAAGCCCTAATTCTCTACACACTTCTCCATCGGTGAGAATTTTATCTTCATAGTAGGTAGATTTTTCACCTTCACTAAAAGTAGCTAATCTTGTACTATTACGGATAATCCTATTATTAAATCTCATTGCGTGGCTATCCGCATCATCCTGACCTGCTCTATGAATACCTTCTACCATCATTTCAATTTCAATAAATCTAATGACTGTAATATGTCGCTTGCCCATTCTTAAAAGAATTCCTAACCATTTGTTAAATTGCTCCACATCTTTAGAATTGGCATTTGTTTTGATTCTTCCGTGATTGTCTAAAACAGAATCACATACTCTTTCAATTTCTGCATCTAACTCAGGCGTCCATGTTCTTTTACTAATAAACATAGATACAAATGCCCCATAAAATCCTGTGATACTTTTAACTGTTACTCTCATTCTCTTCATTCTCCTCCCATTTTTCATTTAATCTCATTGCTGACCAAGCACTTAACGTACACGGAAGCGCAAGCATTCCAATTACTGTTATTACTAATAAAATACAAATCATTCCCATCATGAAATCCAGTATTATATTCTTCACTAGGCACCTCCACCATATGGTATTGTTATGATTTTATAAATCCAGTTGTTAATGTTGAAAAATAATCCTGTAGAAATATATTTTCCTGATTTAGTCAAATATCCTACATATTTCTTCTTTAATACTTTTGAATTCATATGTATTTATCCTTTCTGATGAAACTGAACTTTTAGCGCCAAGAAATACTCCAAAAAGATTCGTTATACTGAGAATCATTTTTTACTTTATAGCCCATGTTTCGTAATTTTTCTATAACAGTAGTAGTCAATGTACCATCTCCGCTAATAGAAAATTCTCCTTTGTCTATAGCCGTTCGAATTTCTGAGTTGATCTCCACCATTTTCTGCGATGTCAAATTATCAATACTCTGCTCTGTCATAGCTTTTGCTTCTGCAGCAGATAATAATTTTTCCATTTATACATTCTCCTTATTTAACTGTTTTCTTGGGAAACTGAGCTAAACTGCTCTAAGAATTTATTGATTATATTAATAATATTTATGGGTAATCTCAATTCCATTATTTTTCTGAATATCACTTCTGCTTGCTAAAATTTGATATTTAACCTTACAACAATTATGAGGATTGCCACCGCATTTAGTGATATCGTATCCATGTTCGCACCAAAAATGTTCATTATATCCTTCATAATAACAGCATTTATCTCCTAATTTGTTCTGCCATTTGTTAGGATCATGCCTTGGTTTGTTCTTTCCCACATTCTACTCCTTTGTATTTAAGTGGCAGATATGACCTAATGGATTACCAGCGCACTTAATCACACCGATAAAAATTATGTCATTACCTATATCTTTTTTAAACTCTTCTAAATTCTTGTATGCTTCCTCTATAGTATCTTTTCCTATATATGTAATACTGTTTCCGTAAGCATCCTTGCAGCAAGCATAATACTTATACTGTTTTGCCATTATCTCAACTCCATTTCACCATATTTAAGATCGTCATTACGGAATACCTTATATCCTCTATATTCTCCTAGATATCCATTCTCACTTAACTCAATAGTATTCATGGGTGGAACTACCGAAAATGAACTAATCATCTTGCCGTTTACAAATATATATGGAGATCTCTTCTGTGAATTTTCATATAACTGAATCTCAGTAATAATTTTCTCTGAGTCAAGAATCGTCTTTAGAATAGAAAACTTTGCCATTTTATTACCATCCTATCTTTGGTTCTTTTCCTATAGATTTACACATCTCTATATAATCATCTACAGCCTTGTGAAATTCATCTTCGATTGTGGAAATATTCTTAGAATGGAAACTAACAGAATCATTAATGTTGATAATTTCTCCATAATAGACATCATCTTCTTGACTGTAGGTAATTCTGGTTTTATAGCCTTTATATTCTAAATTTTTATTCATAGTCTCATTTTTCAGTCACCCATTTATTCTCTTTTCTTTCTTCTCGATCTTTTGCTCTCTGCCGTTTAAGTGCTTTACAATTAGTACAGTTATTCTTGTTTTTACACCGCCAACAATTATCTCTATATAGCCAGAAGTAACCTGGTGGCTGTGGTCTTGGTTTTCTTTTTGCTTTACCCACTATTTTATTCTCCAATGAAAGTGCGAATTAATCTTCTTTCAGATAATCTTTATAGATGAAATATGGTGTACATCGACTGGCTAACATTGCTGCAATTGCCATCCCATGTATAATTGCAAGTTTACACTGTTCATTACCTTCAAACACAGTAGAAGCAACCATTTTATTTAACTCATCAGATGCTATGTAGTCTATGATTTTTCGCTGAAGTTCTGCGGGGTCTACAACAATTTTATAATCTGATAAATTGATGTCGTTCATTTATTCACAACCTTTCATATATTTCATGGCATCTACATATTGCATACCTTTTATTTCTTCATACAAACACCATGTATGGTATTTACTACATAATTTTTCCCAATCCTTTTCGTCTACTATGTAATCAGGACATCTGGCGTCACAAAAATCGCAAAATGCATTTCTAATACAATATCCCATAATTTATCTCCTAAAACCCATGTTTGATCGCCGCATAAACTAATACAATATAAATAATCACACAAACTAAAGTTGTAAAAAAGTTATTTATGATAATAAATACATTCTTTACATTTGTTTCCCATAGAACACCTTTCTCAGAAGCGCAGTTTATTCTTCTTCTAGTACCAAAATTGCTTTATAATATTTGCTATTGCAAGAACTTGCTTCTACTTTGTACCCTTCTGATAAATACTCGTTCATTTTATTTTCAAATTCTACTCTACTTTCAATTTCTAAAACTACACATTTTTTCATATTGTTTTCTCCTCAAAATTCACTTTCATCATAATTTTGCATCTATATATTGTATATTATCCTAATGGCAGTCACTATATATAGTAGCATTACATACTATAACCATCTTACTACCGGTTCAGATGTACTTCCTTTCTCCCAAACAAACCAAGCATGACACATAGTTGTCGCCCAACGTTTTCCTGTCTTTGGGTCTTTCTCTAATCCACTATTCCAAGTCGCCATTCTGTTTCTGAAAACATAAATGTACTTCGGCGGATATTTGTCAAATAACTCCTTCCTCTTAGCACCTTCCAAGAACTGGATTTTGAGAAACATAGCCATTTGACCATCATCTTCCAGTAACTCCATACCCTTTTCTACAAATTCCTTTGCGAGCGAGTACGGTGGATTTGTGATAATTCCTTCATATTTTTTATCAGTTTTATATGTAAGGAAATCAGCAACAATTGTTCCAGGATATCCTCGATCTACTAAGTCCATCCCTGTAATTTCTCTCTTGGTTGTATAAAAATCATTGATTGCATTAGCGATATGCCCACCACCAACACAAGGCTCCAAAATTGTATGTGCATCAAATGTATATTTAGTCAGCAACATTTTTACTGCTTCTGGATTAGTTGCATAGTAATCATCTTCAACCCTTCCATTTTCTGGATTGCCGCCTGCAAGCTTTGCACCCGCTAATACTTTCTTGTTGTTCATTTCTTCACCAGAAAGGTGACATGTCCTTAGTAGCTACCCTAACTTTTTCCTTTCTGATTTGTTATTCTCTTATTTATTAGATGTTAATTGCTATATTCTGTTACTCTTTTACTTCCTATTTCAAAAATGTCTTTATCCTTTTCGAAACAAATATAATTTCTTCCTGTGTTCATAGCTGCAATTGCTGTTGTACAACTACCGGCACAAGAATCCAAAATCAAATCGCCAGGATTAGAATATGTTTTAATAAGTTCCTCGATCAGAGCAACAGGTTTTTGTGTGCCATGATAGGCTGCTTTTTGAGTATCTTTAGCAAATGTCCATACTGACTTCGGATATCGTTTTGTAGAGTCATAATCCTGCCATTCGCTCTTACCATAATCCGTTGATTCTTTTGCATTTACATGATGTGCCGCCTTTGATACTTTTCTTTCATGACCGTCTGTCATTTGAGGATTATATGTAGGTGGTTTCTTGTAGAAAATACAGATATCTTCATGAGAACGTAACGGCATTTTCTTGGCATTTAGAAATCCGGTTGGCTGTGTTTTCTGCCAGATAAGATTATATTTCCAAAGCTTACGATTACTCTCCATTAAATCAGCAGTGAACATGCCACTCCCAAATAGAATAATTGCACCGTTATCTTTGATAATTCTTTCATACTGTTCCCATAATGACTCAAACGGAATAACCGAATCCCATTTATTGCGACTGGTAATTCCGAAAGGAAGATCTGTGATGATTGCATCTATTGATTTATCATCAATTTTCTTCATACCTTCAAGGCAATCTTCATTGTAGATTTTATTGATTTCTAACATCTAATACTTAGAGCAAATCATGATTTTACGCTGCAGCAAATCTCTTGCTCCTTTCGTATTGTTATTCTTTTAGTTTATTCTGGAATTTTTGAACAGAAACGCTCATTGATAGATACGACTTCTAATTTGATATGATTTTTGATAAGGTTATCAACTGCTTTATCTAAATTACCATTGACCGCTTTTATTTCATTTATTACTTTATATATGGCATCTTTCGTATACACTGTCGCATCATCTACAAATTCTTTTGCATCCTTCTCTAAAATAACTTTCACAGGTTTATCGTCTGCCGTAGGAAGAATGTAAATCTTATGAATTTCAACATCTCTGACTGCTATAATTTCCGTCATGTTCTAACACCTCTTTAGGGCAAAAAACAATTTCCTTACCAGCCTTTTGAGCTTTGCGAATCGTAGACCAAACACCGCCAGATTTGTTTCCGTCCCAAATTGCTAATAATACATCACAATGATCAACCATGTATTGATCTCTTACATTATCACAGCCTTTATAGAATTCATCTGATAATTCTACCCATTCATCTGCATACTTCTTCATGTCTTTATAAAATGGATGCGATGAATTATAATTTTTACATGGCAGAACACAATGTAACACTAATGGAATAATTCTATTTACTTTTGCTAATGCGGCTACAGTTCCAAATACAAAATCGCTTCCAGAAGCCATACCACAATAAACTTCCAAATTTTTTCCATTTAAATAAGAAACTTCATTCATTTTAAAAAGCTGTTCTATAATCCATTCTTCAATTTTCTTCCAGGCGTTATCCGTCTCGTCCTCTGGAAGTCCAAGTCTTTGTGGTTTATGACCTGTTAATGCTACTTTCATATATTCTCCTGTAACTGTGCAGCCTTCGTATGTTCGCAAGTAATATCAAGCTCATATGTCGGTTTTCCTAAATTAATTGGTGATTTTGCCGTAATTCCCCAAGGCATATTTGGCGTTATAGGATTACTTGGAACAGGTAAAGTCCAATGAACACCATTTGAATTCTTACCATCATCATATCCAGCTTGGTAAACCTCATCCAGAATCTCTTTTAATCGTTTTTTGTCAATGGAAACTTTTCCATCTCCAATATCTTCAAAATCAAAATATACTACTGGTTTCATATGTATACCTCCTTATGAAATTTCTCTTTTGTCTTATTCTATTTTCCTCTCATTTTCTTGTTCCATGCTTTTAAGGCATTTTCAGGTGTTTTGCATAATCCTGTTTTATTGTTATTAAGATTTCCATCTGTCCATTTGCATTCCCAACAAATAATTCTATATCCTCTAGTGTTAGTATTTGGGATAATATCTTTTTCCACCACAATTCTTGGAATACAGCCGCATTTCCTACATTTTAATACATGGCTTTCAAAATACTCTTCTGTCATTTATTATCTTCTCCTTTTTTATTTTTTTAAATAAAAATAAATTCAAACATCACTTTATCTTTTCTACGAAAAACTTTTCTATTTTCATGAACACTAATCCCAATTGTAGAAACAGCTAATCCATAATATTTTGAAGCATCAGTCATCGAATCAAAACATTTACCGTCATTTAAACATTTAACTTTCTTTGAAAGAACCTCTTTTGTTCTTTCTATGGCTCTTTCCCAATTTTTTTCATTACCTAATCTAGTATATGGTAACATGTTATCCCTTCTCTTCATTCTGAAACGGCATCATATATCTTACCTACTTCATATTTGTAGTCCTCAATCTTAGTTCTTCGGTAATAATCACAATAACAATGTCCATCAGTATCAATTACGTATTCAATACCTTTTGTAAGAATAGATGTATCCGATACTCCATGTAAGAAAAATACCCTCATGCCATCCTTTCTACGAAGCCTGCACCAATGAGAATCTGTTGTTTCTTCATAATTTATTGTATCAAATTGCCATCTTTCATTTTTACTTTCAATAAGGTATTCATCAAATATCTTAGATTCTTTCCAAAAAACATCACATCTAAATCTAACAGAAATAAACCCGCATAATTTAGCCCAAGCAATAAACATATCCCTCCATTGCCGAAAATTTTCAATTGGTCTAAATATAACCGCACACGCCGACACTGTAATTCCAATATTGTTTAAAGCTTTAATTATATATGTATATTCTCCGATACCGATACAAAATCCTAATATTTCGTTTCTTCTATATGGACTCCAATCATGTACTGAAATATTTACATAATTTACAACATCTTTCATATACGGGATAACTGCTTTAAGATTCGATCCATTGGATGTCAATGTCACTCTTAGAACTTTAGATTTAATATCATATTCTTTTAGTTTTATCAGCACATCCTTTAATAATTCAATATCTAATGTAGGCTCGCCACCAGTTATATCAAGAGAAACTGGATTTTTGTTACCAATCAGAGTAATGATATTGTCAAGCGAGGCCATAAAGTTATATAAAAATTGTTCCTTGTCATATGATACTTGTTTATCTTTATTGTAACAAAACGGGCATTTGGCATTGCATCCGCTAGGTATCACTAATTTTACAGTAATTACCTTATTGTAGTCTTTTCTTTCTATGTATTTCATATTAATCACCATCATTCTGAAACGGACGTTTCATGTTTAATATCATTCCAATGAATTAACTTAATATCTCCTACCTCATTCTGATATAGTCTATAACCTGCTGCATTACTACTTGGTTTCTCGCATTTACTAAAGAACATAATCTTTTCGCCGTCTTTAAAATCAGTAGAAAAATATAATCTATTTTTGCTTCTTATATATTCTGTTGTTTCAGGAAAGTTTGCATTGCAATAATTCATATTAGATACCCTCACTGTGTTCTAACATGTATTGATTTACCGCATCCAGCCAATCACAGAACTCTAATGCTTCAATTTCGTTAAAGCTAAATCTATATCCCTGATTTGTTAGGTTATTAAATACCCGAAATTCATAAATAACGTCTTCACTATCATCAAAGACATTATGACATTTAACTTTTTTAATACACCACTCACCAGCGGGTTGTCCAAATGTCGGATAGTCAAACGATTCACCTGTCTCAATAACATTTTTGATAATCGCAGATAAATTTGGAAGTTCACTACATTCATCCATTGACATATCAAAAAGCTTTTCACTACTTTCTGGTTCAATTTCACCATCATAATAGTAATGTCTAATCACCGCCCAAGAATAATATACTTTGTATACGGTTTTCCAGGTCGTTGGCGGTTCATCAGTGTGTCCATGTACATGCGATCCTCTAGGATAGAAATGAAGTATATCTCTGTTAAAACCATCATCATAAATCACAAAATCAAATTTACGTTTCATAATTATTCTCACTATTTCTCATACTTCTCTTTTAATCTTGCAAGTTCCGCCAATTCTTTTTCTTTTAATTTAGCCTCTTCTTCTAAGCGTTTCTTTTCAAGATAAGGGGCCTTAAAAGCATCGTTCATTAAATCAACATTCTTTTTTAAAACTTTTCCATCTCCGTATGAACGTAATTGAGCAAAATAATCCTGAGCAATTTTTTGAGCTAAATTATAATCATCAGAATCGATATTAACCCAAATTCTTGTTGTGTTTGGATCGTAATATTCTATTTTGTTGTAACGAAATTCATCTCCTGTATAACATTGATAATCCAATCCACAAGAAGAATATTGTGGAACACTTTTTATACCATTTTTCATTGAATTTCTTTTTTCAAAAACAATACAATATTCATATTTGAGAGAAATCGAAGATAAATCTATTTCATTCTCAAGGTTTTCTAATGGTTTTACATAGTAATTATCGTATTCGCCATTCTTATTACATACATAACAATATTTATCTGCATCTTCCTTACTATTGAAGTAGCCATGTACAGCCCAATCGCTATAACAGCCACTAAAAACTCCGTACACCATATAAGCATTCTCCTATACCATTTCAGGATGTTCACTAAACATCTCAAAGAATTTACTCTCATCGTTCTTATCAGAACACCACAGCTCCAACTCTTCACCATGTTCTCCTAGCAGCTTTGCAATCGCAATGTATTGCGTCAGTTTAGACTTGAGATTAAGTTTATCCCCATATACGGAAGTCAGAATCACATCTCCGTTACACTTATTTACTGTTGTCAGAAAAGCTTCTACGTCTTTAATATTTTTGATTTTCATTTATTTATTCTCCTGTTTTTGTATCTACATTACATATTCCAAAGAGTTCACATTGCAGCATTTTATCGTCAAATAACTCTTCTACAAATTTAGCCGTTTCATATTAACCATTGTTTATGAGAAGATCTAATGCAATCTTCTTATGTTTTTTCAAATCTTCTGGTACGTTATAATCACGATAAATTTTTATAAAACCATCTCCCAATGAAAGCACAGTTTACTTAACTTCAAACTTGATTGGCAGCATAACCGTAAATCTACTTTTTAACCATGGTTTTTCTTTTGTACCGAATTCATCACTAAATTCTTCAGCAAATACAAAATCACCAATGGTACATACCACTGTTTTATCTGCCAGCCATTCTTCTGTTATATTTTCTGGAACCTTATTTTTGCTAAAAGTTTGAAAATGTATAACATCATCCAAACAATTCGCTGCTAATTCTATAAAGAAACCATATGTGCCATCGCAGATACAACGTGATCTGACAAAAAATTCATATTCAGAATCTGGATCATATCTGATGACTGTATAGAAATTTTTACCATTATCCATGGTATTTTTAAGCATACATTCTTTACTTGTAGCAAATAGATTAACATTAAAACTATTTGATAAATCAATTGTGTTTATCGAATGCATGTATATATATGTATTATTCTCCATTCCTTCACATTCACCTAATGCGATTTGCTCTTTTATAAACTTCAAAGAATTACTCATCTATCTATTCTCCATTTTTTATAAACTCAACTTCTCCATTACAGTTGCTACGCATTTTCCAGCCTTTCATAGTAACATAAGTCTGTTTGTATCCATATTTCTTTTCCCACTTCTTATTTATTCTCTTCTTTTTGTGTCTTCTACACTGAACAACTTTAAGTACCTGGATATCATACTTGTCTGGCATACTTGCCTCGTCTATTCCTAATACTTTATATAACTTGTCGGTATCCATAGGTTCTATCATATCAAATGTGCATGTACGATTTTCTTCTCGATCAATGAGATTACCATAGCGATCTACTGTATCCTTCCGATTAATTGTAAAATCTATGCTTTTAACATCATCAACTTGTCCAAGTTTTTCGTTTGTTTCATTATTGAAGAAATAAATTGATGTCTTATCTGGAAATTTAATTGGCATTGGCATCGTTCTCCTTTAAGTGTTTCTTCATAATTTCACATGCAAGTACACATGCTTCATTTACTTTATCTAAAATTTCTTCGTCTGACATGTTCACCATTCTCATTCGGTTAATTGTCTCCGCTGTTGTTTCTGGATGCAAAATTTGGATCGCTTCTTCTACTGTCATACAATCTTCTCCATATCATAGTTCTCTCGAATATAGTCGCATAATTCATTCATAGTCGTGATAATATGCTGATCATCCTTTAATTCAGGATGTAGTTTACAATAACAGGAATTTTCAGGACCATCCTGGCGGAACTTCTGTAGATTAAAACCAATCCACAATAATGGGATCTTTGTGAAATTACGAGTTAATAATTTTGAAATGAATTTCATTGGTTCGCACCTCCTATAGTATTATTCTCTAATGTAAATAATTTTTTAGATAATATTCAAAGTACCCTCGAATGAATAATCCTGAATACTGATGATCTGGCATAAACATAACTGGAATATTGTATTTAAACCAAAAACTATGTATAGATGCCCAAAATGACTTCTTATTATATTGTGTGTTATAATTACCAGTTGCTATGTCTGAATAATTGGCATTCTCAATCAATAACACTTTTATAGGCGGAGCAAGGCATAATTCTTTTTCAAATCGATCCCTACCCTGTGTTAAATTGCCGCTGATTTCTTCCAAACTGGCTTTTCGTTCCACTACTACCTGTTTATCAAAGTATAAATCTCTTGGGATAGATAGCTTTTCATTAGCTGGCAGCATGAAGCTATAGTCTCCATAATTAAGTGCTTTCTTTTTATATTTGATTTCTTTTCTGTCGAAATAATCTGTGATATGATTCGCTTGCTTTTCGCGTGTATCGATAAGGATAGTGATGGAAGAGATTAACTCTTCCATCTCCTTATCTGTATATTTGAAATTATTGATCATCTTCCTCACCGTCCTCTACATCATTTTTAACTACAAATTTTCCAAGCCAATATTCGAATTTATCTGGAACTTCCTTATAAATCTTCTTGCCAGTTTTAGGATTAACCTCGCCTGTTGGTTCTTTTTTATTTTTCTTTTCAAGGGATGTTATATAAAGAATCGAACCTTCGCTGAATGGATCACGGTTATATGCGCTTGTCCACATCTTGACTGTACGTGTTTTACCGCTATAGATTTCATAGAGGGAAATATTTACAATTGATTTTTTTACATCCAGTTCGGAAACATAATAAATTCTTTTGTTTATAGTTGGAACTACAATATTGACAATTCCAAGAATCTCTCTTTGATTATCTAACGTTTCTTTTAATGTCAGCTCTTTGAATGGAATTTGAGAAATTAAATAATTTAAAAGTCCTATAGAATCAACTTTATTAAACTGTTTTTCTGTTTCATGACCATACTCTTTCAGGACTGCTAAAGATATATTGTTTTTCTCTGCCTTTTCTTTTGAAATTTGCTTAATTCCATACAATAAATCATAATATGACATAATAGATAAAAGTGTATTAATATCTCCATATTTCTTGAAATAATTTATTCGAATCAATTTATCTACAATTGTCTTACTAATAGAATTGGATAACAAAGCTGTAATAACATCAATAAATGTATTATATTTTTCATTACCTAACCGATACAAAGTTTCTGCTACACCTTCTCCAAACCCTTTTATACTGGATAAATTAGGATATATAATTTTATTCTCTTCATTGATGTTTACTTTTCTATTATCTGTTCCAAACTCATAGTCACCTAATTTATATCCCCAAAATTTAATTGCTTCTTTTACTAATGCGTCAATCTTATCTTTTTTATTTTTTAACTGATAATGTCGGATTGCTTCTTCATAAAAGGTTTTTGTATGATGTGCCTTAAACCATGCTTGATATGCAGAGTCACCGCCCATTGAATAAGCATGGGGGGAATTAAATGCATATCGAGAAGAATCCTCTATTACATTCCATACATTTTTAAAATTATTGGTATTATTGAATTCTTCTGCCCAAGAATGATTTAATTCTGTTAAAAGATGCTCTTTCTTTTCACCTTTTAATTTCTTTTTGGAGATAGATTTAATTACCCCATAAGTTTCACCCATTTTAAGGTGTAGAAAAGATAAAACCTTCATAATTGATTCCTGGTAAATCATAAAATGTGCGGTATCAGATAATAATTCATCAATCTTTTTTTCACCTGTAGTATATGGCTCTCGATTTAAAAATGTATTAAGTAATGAAGCAAATCCTGGACGAATTGCAGCAATAAAACTACTTAACTCTGCAAGATTTTTGGGCTTGTATTTTTTTACACGATTCGTAGTCGCTTCTTTTTCACATTGATTTATACAACAAGTGATACCCTTTTCATAAATATCCCAAGTTTTTTTATCTCCATCTATCATATGTCTTAATTCATCAAAAGTAGGAACTTCCATTCCAATTGCATGAAAAAATTTATATGTTAAATAAACGCTATCTACGATAAGAAAATCCTCTTTAACATACCCAAATTCATCTAAATATCCGCCCTCAATAGCAGCGCAAATTGTTCTCTTTCCAGTAGTTTCAGAAACTGCACTGATTAGACCTACTTCTCTACGGATATCTCCATCAAAAATAAAGTGACCACATGCATGAACTTTCAAATTAATAGTGATTCCTTGATATTCATTACTTTGTCGGAATAAATTGATATACTCAGAAGGAATATAATCTTCTACATTAATATTCTCTTTTTCTTCATCGTCTGCATATTTTAATGCTTTATTATATTCATCCAGATATTTTGAAATTTTATTCGCATCTTCTGGTTTTACATCATTTGCACCAGCATATAGCTGCCATGCAGCTTTTTCTTTTAATTTTTCAATTGCCATTAATGGATAACAGCCATATTCACCAAGAAGTTTCCTAGATGCTTTTACAAATGGTTCTTGGGTCGCAACGTTCAGGTCAATATCCGGCATTTGGCCTGCCAATACACGTTCTTTTGTCAAGAAACGTTCAGGATAAATAGGGATATCTGCATTAAATCGATCCACAGTAGTAAGACCCAATAGTTTATTTGTAATAAATGAAGCAGCACTACCTCTGGATGTAGTTGTTAAAATACCTCCTTCATTATTTACAGCATCATCAACGATAGCTTTACTTGTTAAGAAATAATCGACAACACCTGCTTCCATTACTTGTTTTGCTTCATATCTGGCACCATCGGCTTTTTCTTTTGACTTCTCTTTTTCTTTAGAATAAGCTTTATTTAAAATATTTTTATAGATATTACATTTTTCATCATATGTTTTATCCTTGTGGACACTTGGTATTTTGAACTTTTTATCAAAAATAATATCCTCACACTCAGATACAAAAACATTTGTATTCATAATTGCAATCAGAATTTCCTCATCCGTCAAAATTCCTTGTTTTTTAAATCTTTTAATTACTGTCTTTGTATCAGGATAATCCATGTACCAACCTGTTTCTTCTGGATATGTAATATTTTTGTATTTAAGAATCTGATCACGTTTTACTGAATTTTCTTCTGAAATATAATGACTATCAAGACCACAAATAATTTGAATATCATTTTCTTTTGCAATTCTAATAATTTTTTTGTTTAATTCCTTCTGTATATCAGTGTCATGATATTGGAGTTCTAAAAAGAAATTATCTCCAAAATACTGATGAACTTTTAACCAAATTTTTTCTGCATCACCATAATTCCAACCTGCGATACATGCAGATGTGACGATTACATTATCTTTTGGAATATTAAATAATAACTCTAAATCTATCCTGGGTTTATAATAATAACCATCGATGTTTGCCATAGATAAAGCAAAATTAATATCCTCACGACCTTCCGCATTTTTCGCAGCTATAATCATATGGCAATTCGCACGATCTTTTTCTTTTCTATCTTTTACCCAATAAGCTTCAGTTGAATGAATATATTTTAAATGTTCTGCTTCTGCTACTTTATATACTTGGAATTGGTTGCCCTGAGACCCGTGTTCTCCTGAATACAGACATTTTGTATTAAATTCTTTTATTCTCTTTGCATAATTCTCAATAAATTCAGCACAATCTGGTGTTGACGTATTGCTAAAATCTTTATGGCAATGATAATTCTCAAGATATAAATTCTTTGCATAATCTTCTGCTGAATATGGAAACTTAAATTTTAATGTTGGAATGATTTTTTTTACTAAATCAAGATCAAAAATACTAATCAGCCTCCCCAATCTCATCACATACTGCTTTTAACACAAACTTCCTACCCAAAAATCCACTATCAAGCCCACACACTACTTCCAGTTCGTCATTCATCATTGCGTGTTCTTCCATCTCATCAAATGATCCATCAAAATTCCATTTGATAATCAGAAGGAAATCATTTGGCTTAATAGTAAGATGCTTATAATCACTCATATTTCCGATTTCATACTCATTAATGCCATCAATAAATGCACGTACAGGCTTAAAATTTGTACCAGAAATATAATCTATCTTCTTAATATTCTCTACTAAACGCCTGGTAACATCGGTTACGTCTAACTGAATATCTACATTAATAACTGGTTCTTTAAATTCTGGAAGATGTGTCTCGATATAAGACAAGAATTTTTCAAGATTTTCTTTTTTAATTTGGATACCAGCGGCAAGTTCATGACCATCTACTTGTGCCAGTCCACTTTCATTACAAATCGCTCTAAAATCATCGACTCCTACTGCCCTCATAGAGCCGGCATAAATACTTCCAGCATCCTTTAAAACCAAGATAGGACGTTGATACTTTTCAAGAAGTTTATTGCCTAATAATCCTGAGATCCCATATGGAGTATCAATAAAAACTGTAATTATTTTATTATTTGACTGTTTCTCACATTGCTCTAATACATCTGGTAGTAGTCTCTTTACTTCTTCATCCTGATCAGTTTTACATTGCTTTAGTTGTTTCACATAAGCTAATGCTTCTTTATTATCATCCGTCAGAAATGCAGCCATAGCAATTTCATTTCTACCCATACGGTTTGCTGCATTGATTAACGGTGCAATACTAAAAGCAATAGCTGTGGAATTAAATTCAAAACTGCCAACAATCTTCTTAATTGCAATAGTTCGAATCTTCTCAAGACCTTTCGATACAATATATCGATTTTCCATAACAGTCATATCCATCATATCACCTACGAGACCTACAGCTCCAAGATCTACTAATTCATCTGCATAAGATGTATGATTGAAAAAGTCTAAGTATTTACAGAACTTCCATACTACGCCTGCTCCTGATAACTGTGGGTTTCCATAATGCCTCTGAGATGATACCAAGATAGAATACTCATCATATGGCTCAGATTCTTTAATTGCATGGTGATCTAGGATAATGATATCAACACCAGCTTCTTTTAATTTCCTGTATTGTGATACATCCTTATCCAAACTATCTACGATAATAAGTAAATCCAATTCTATAAATTGCTGTAGATCCTGACCTATAAGACTATGCTGCTTCCCCTGATCAATAAACGTCTGGATATTATTCGTATAATTCCTTGAATAACGTGTCATAATTGCACCAGATCCCACACCATCAGTGTCTGTATCGAACAATATTCCAATCAGTTCATTATCACGGAATGCTTTAATTACTCTTTGCGCTGCCTCTTCAATTCGATACATCGAATCTAACGGCAATAGATCATCTTCTGTAGGATTAAAGAAATGATCAGGATCTGTAATACATCTCTGCTCAAGAATTGTCTCAAGTACCTCTTCTTCATCCATTCCTCTACAATCATTTAAAATATTATAGTTCTTCTTCATCCATATCTCCTGTCATTGTAATTTCATTTTCTAATATGTACTCAAATTTTTCTTTCCCCATATCTGTAGGAGAAACTTTTGGAGCATAATATGATTTTGTCCAATCCCAATATCCAATTTCAAATTCTGAAAATCTGGAATAATGACGTAAAATGTCCATATTCTTTTTAATGTTTTCATATTCATATCCCTGATCATGCATAAAGATAACTTGCCGTGGATGCAGCTCAACTAATAACTTTGCTTGTTGAGAACTTAAACTACCACTCATTAGTGCTACTGCGTTCCTATATCCATACGAATGACATTGAAGGACAAACTTTTCGGCCTCTCCAACTAGAATTGTGTTCCACACAAGATATGGATAATTCTGGCAATATCCAAATAAAGTCGTACTGCATCTGCCAGGATGAGAATAGAAGTATTTCATCTCTCCATCTGGAACATCATAATTAAAGCGTTCCTTGGTCCCGATTAGTTCTCCATACTCATTTCTAATAGGAATAACAATTCCCTGTGACTCAATATCATATCTAATGCCGAAATACCGTTGGGATGCTAATGAAATGTGATCTTTTAAAAACCTTAGATTGCCATTGAAGACAAAAGAATTTAGAATATCTTCATCATAAACTTTAGATTTACTTATAATTCGTTTTCGTATCTTCTCATAAAATCCGCCAAAAATTCCTCTTCTATCAAAATAATCTGAGTAATCGGTGATATTAAGAACTTTCTTTACTTCGTTTAGTATATCGACAAATTCTACATGACGTTGATTAGTGATATATGAGAAGATATCTGCCTGAATATTTCTGGCATAATCATGAACATAAAGCCAATTATTGTTTTCTAGCTTTATAGTAATACTCTTTTTAGAAGATTGTTCATCTCTTCCGAATTGCATATATGTAGGTCTTATTACTATGTTACAATATCCATAATGCTCTAAAATATCCTTTATTTTTTCTGGATCTTTTAACAGTTCTTTTTTAATATCTTCTAGCATATATCACCACCAAGTTGTTATTTTATTTCTCCATGTTTTGGACGACACTGTGCAACTTCTCTAAAAATACAATGGTCGCCTGAAAATTTTAAAAGATACGCAATGCCCGTATCACTAGAGTTACTACCATTTCTTGTTTTTTCTACAAATAACATTCTCCACACTGCAGTTCGATCAGGTGTATATTCTTCCTCAATCCATTTATCTCCTACTTTTTTTAATCTAAATGGGCGACAATAATATTTGCTTTTCTCATCCAGCTCTTCATCATAAACTGTACGCATAAGAAATAAATTTTCAAGAATCTCCTTGATCTGTTTAGCATTGCTTAGACAACTTGCATCAAGAAATAATTTTCCTTTCATGTATTCGGCCAACTGAACTGAAGCCAACATGATAAGGTTGTATTTTTTTCCTAATTTGTCTAACTCTCTACTGTCTCTAACAAGAGATAAATCCTGTCTAGCTGACGAGAAATCTCCTTCTTGAATTTTAAAAGTATCGTATAAAACAGTGTCATACCCTTGCCTAAGTGCACATTCTCTAATCTTCTTTTTTACAATTGACATATCCGCATCTGTGATAGTAATGAACTTAACTCGTCCTTTATAATTTTTTCTCCAAAATTCCTGGACATCCTTAAGTTGTTCTCTACTGATTTTATCAATATCGCCTGTTGTCATTTTTTTCTTGGTCAATTTAAAATAACGATTACGTTTTCCAAGAAGCCAAATCATAAATTTTATCTTATATTTTTTCACGGTTTCTTCGTTGGAAATAATCAGAATTTTTCTATCATAATTTAGAAGTGCCATTAGAACTGTAACCCACCAAGTAGACTTACCTGCACTAGAAAATCCGCCCATCATAGTAAGAGTACCTTCTAGTAATCCCATAGTTTGTCTTGATAAAAACGGAAAGCAGTTGATTTCTTCACCATTCACATCATAGCCAGCAATATCAAATGGAACACCGTTCTCCTCACCTTCTACACAAGACTCAATAAACTCATCATCAAAGTCGATCTCTTCTTCTTCAAGAATTTTGCTAGAATATCCTGTGCCGTAAGAATTAATTCTTGCATCGTACCAGTCCGTTACCTCTTCTGCTGTCATCTTCCGAAATAGCTTTAGCGGCACCACCGGCTTGTCATTTACCATGATCTCTTTAAGAAGATTAAATCCATCATCATGCATATGTAGGAGTATATTCTCTCTGTAGAGGATATCTATGTATGTATCGAAATTTTGGACATTTATGATATCTATTTGGTGTTGAATGGCTTCCCAGCCTCCACAGTCCTCATAACGCCCAATAACGTCCTCATTCATATTGGATAAAATCGTGATTTCATCCAGAGAATAAAAGCCCTTTTTACGCAGATTTTTGAGCATAGAAAAATAGAAAAGTCCGTCTGCTGTGATAAAATCCTTTTGTTCGAAGGTCGTATCGTCCAAAAGCAACATATCTTTGAAGAAGCAACTGATAACATTGCCCTCTGCCTCAATTCTTCCTTTTAGAAGCGCCGCTGGATATTTTTCTTTTACACCTGTAATAAACTCAGCCATATTAGTCTCCAATTTCCTGTTCTATCTGTTCCAGGCTACGTTTTTTCTTCTTTCTTCTATAACGAACTTCTTCTATATCAACAGGTACTTCTACAGTCTTCTTATGTTCTTCTATTACAATATTCTCTGAATAGTCATGAAGTCTGTTGCATAAAATAGTTGAGAAATATCTAATCTTTCCATATTCTTTACTGGTAAGGCGATGGATTACATCATAGAGATAATCGAAATTTTCTTTTAGATATGAAGAAATCATTGTGTAGCCGTATGTCTCTACCAATGGATTAATTTCTTTGTATAATGCTGTATTTACAATCGTATAACTAAAAATCTGATTAATCAGGTCATACATCATTTTCTTGTCTTCGCGTTCTTTTAAAATAGCCAGGTATTCTTCTTCATTGCAGTAGTAGGCGTTTTTACCGCCCACTACCACTTTGAATGCATCATTCCTGTCAATCTTTTGCCCACAGGCTTTGCACTTGACTAGCAAGATGATCATCCTTTCATCATGTCATAAATTTTCTTAAGTCCTTCTTCGTCTACGTCATTTAACTTACCGTACTCAGTAATTACTTTCTTAACGTTAGCCTTTACGTCCTTATCAGTACATTCCTTAAACATAGTACGAATTGTATCTGCAAGGTCTTCTGGATAATCTTTTGTTTCATCTACAGTATCGTCAATATCTTCCTTCTCTTCCTCATCGAATGGAAGTTCTTCGTCCATATAATCTGGTTCTGGAGTTGCTGTTGGAGTTTCTTTTACGGGAGCGGATGGCTTAGAATTTTTAGATGTGAATTCATTTTTCTTAGAATTCTTAATGGCATCTTTTAATGCTGTACGAAGAGCATCTGCATCAAGAGGAATTTCATTAACAATACCAGCAAATCTGGACTTACTATCTACACTATATGAATCGTCTCTAAATACAATCTTTCTCTTCTCGTCTTTTACCTTATTTACAGTAATTTCTTTGTGGTTAATGATATTGGTTCTACCAGTACCTTCAGCTTCAATAGATCTGTCTACGCAAGCAACACCAACAACATGAACTTTTGTCTTAAAATCATTGAAATATCTCTGAGCCATATTAGATGTCAGTGTTGTATACGCTGCACTTGTTACAGGATCAATAATGTCTTTTGTTTTTGAGTGACAGGTGTACCAAACTTTCACACCAACCTTACCTAATGCTCTTACTTTGTCATAAATCATATCAAATACAACATCATAACCTGCACCAAATCCACCCTGAACACTGTTTAAAGTCTTTGCGGGTTTAAAATTCTTATTGCCAAGATTTTCTTTGTTCCAATCTGCAATCGCCTGAGTTTCTGTACAAGCAATGAGCTGATCAAGTGTATCTACAATAACTACTCTTAAATCTGGATATTCGGTGTTTTTATTTTTTACAATGTCATTGCAAATTTCAACGAATTTCTTATATGTTGGGACATCTTCGTATGTAACACCATCAATAGCAGAAACACCTTCTTCATCGCCTGTATTCAGTAATAAATATCCATCAGGACCAAATTCTTTTTCACAAAGTTCACTGATTACGGTTGTCTTACCAACACCAGATTCACCACAAATCATGATAGAATAATCGTATAAGTTATCACTGATCTTACTTCTCTTTCCAAATGCCATATGTATATTCTCCTTTAAATTCATGTTTATTTTGTTTTATAAGAGAAAGGGCTAAAGCCCAGTCTCTTACAGCTCGTCATCGTCAGTTGCATTTTCTTCTTCAAATAAGTTCTCATCATCAGAAGATTCTGTTTCAATACTGCGAATCACCATGTCTTCCGCTGTGTAGATTGTATCCTGACGTCCCTTGGTAAAGCCTCTTGCTGGTTTTAAGAACTGATATTCTCTAACTCTATCTCCATATACGCTTCCGCCTAATTCAGCTCGAATATCATCCATAGTAATCAGTCCGCAATCTAAGTCTTCTCGCTGATCCTCAGTCAGCATGTCCTCTGTAATCTCTACCTTCTGAGCACCGTTCAGCATATTGACGATCACTCCGTACTCCTTATATGTATCGTCATCTACCATGAATTTGTGCTTAAGAGACTCAATTCTTCTCTTACCCTTGTCATCAGCATTTGGATCAACAGGAATAGTAATTGTAACTGGCACTGGGATATTCGCCTTACGGTTGTTCTCATACTCCATCATGAAACCACTCACATAATACTTGCCCTTTTCTTCAACGCTCATCTCATCAAGAGCATCTGCACCATAGATAATATTGAATGTTGCTGTTGAAGACTCTTCTGCATCATCTGCTGCTAAATAAATACGATTTGGGATATAAGACTCATAGACCTGCTGCTTAGAATCAGAATACTGATATTCACCATTGCCACGAATAAAGAACTTCTTATCTGTATACTTACCACTGTCAATTACTTTTTTGATGAATTCTGCAAAATCCCATTCAGAGATGAACTCATGTCTCTTCTTAATACTCTTCTTTAAAGCTTCATCCGCTTCTTCTTTAGAAGCGAGACCAACTTCTTTAAGCTGTTCATCGGTAACTTCCTTACCCTCACGGATACCATCTACCATGTTCTGAAGTTTATATCTTCTACCAGGTAATTCCAGATCTACGATAAACTTTTTGAACTCTGCAATCTCAGCAAGTTTCGGAGAAGTAAGTCTTTCCTTAAATGGGATTCTGATTGATTCACCTTTTACTTTCTTACCGTTCTCATCTACACTGCCCTTAGTAAAACTAAACACATCACCGTGTCCATCTTCAAAAGCACCGGCGGTTACAGTAAGCATGTGACGATTATCACCACAAGTTACATTAAACATAAGCTGTCTGCGAACCCAACCAGACGGATATGTTTTTTCGCTCCATGGATGAAACTTCTCTGTCTCCTTAGAAATACTCAGTTTTCCTGTCATTTCGAAATTCATAAAATGAATCCTCCTAATATAATAATTTTTATTAATAACCAATTTATCTAAACGCCTTTTTAGGCGGAACACAGAAGGTAAATCTTTGAACCTCTCATGGCTAAAGCCACGAGATTCTTGGGAACTTCTTACCATCGCAAGAATATTTACCAAGCTATCCCGACTGTTCCAGCCGTTTTTAAATTGTTACGCTGCTAAAATTCTTAATCCTTCATTTAGAATATTTACAGCAGCGTTTATATCACGATCATGATGTGTTCCACATTGCGGACAATCCCATTCACGAATACCAAGATTCTTTGTCTCTTTATTTACATATCCACAAATGCTACAAGTTTGTGAACTTGCAAAGAATTTATCTACCCTCACGATATTTCTACCATACCATGCAGCTTTGTACTGTAATTGTCGTACAAACTCAGACCACGACACATCAGAAATGCTTCTAGCAAGGTTATGATTTTTAATCATATTTTTAACCTGCAAGTTTTCAATACAAATAATGTCATTTTGTCTAATAAATTCAGTGGATAATTTCTGCAAAAAATCTTTGCGCTGATTTGAAATTTTCTCATGAAGTCTAACAACCTTAATTCTCGCCTTGTTACGATTTGAACCGCCTTTTGATTTTCGAGACAGCTCTCTTTGCAACTTAGCAAGCTTGTCCAATGACTTTCTGAGATATTTCGGATTCGGAATCATTTCACCATCAGAGGTTATGCAAAATTCTTTAATTCCCAAATCAAGACCGATAGAATTTCCAGTCTTTTCAAATGGTTTCATTTCTACATCAGTACAACATAGTGACACATAATATTTTCCACTAGGTTCCTGTGATACGGTAGCGTTTAAAATTCTTCCTTCTGGAATGAGTTTATTCTTTGTCTTAACCATTCCTAGTTTTGGAAGTTTAATATATTTGTCGCAATACTGAATAGTTGTTTTGTTGTTTTTACTTTGATAAGAATATCTATACGTCTTTTTAGACTGAAACTTCGGATAACCTGCGTGCTCTTTAAAAAACTTCTGATAAGCAGAATCCAAATCTCTAAGCGAAGATTGAAGTGCAGTGGAATCGACTTCTTTTAGCCATTCTAATTCAGATTTAAGTTTCTTCATATCATTTGCACATTGAACATATGTAAAAGCTTCTTTCGATTCTTCGTATGATTCAATACGTTTTGCAAGATATTTATTGTACACAAACCTGCAACATCCAAATGTCTTCGCAATAATTTCTTGCTGCTTCTTATTTGGATAGATTCTATACTTATAAGCTTTCTCCACTATTTCACCTCACTTTATCTTCTGGTTTTAATATACATATCCTTGACCATGAGTTACCTACACGATTCATTGCCTTATATATATTCTCTGTTATAGCAGTGATTCAACTTATTTCTAAGATGATGAATATTCTTGTCTTTTAATAAGATAAACATCTATGTTAAACAGTGGTTTTTGAGTATAAAAACCCAAGGGTATGCTGTACCACCCATATATTTATTCGCTATTTAGTTGTGACTTTTATTGGAATTTATTGATCCGATTGGATCTAAGATTGAAAGATCTATGCTTTGAATGAAATAACTCTATATGCCAAACGCTTTGTTTTAAATATTCCTTTTTCTTTTTCAATAATACAACTCAAATGAATATCATCATATACAAGCTCTGTTACTTTGCAATTTGACATCAATGTAGCACCTGGCATAGTTTCTGAAAGAAATTCTAAATACTCGCCATTGTATTTTTCATATGCTTTACAATATATATCCCAATCTTGCACTTCTATAATTCTAGACTGATGATCTCGTATTGCACCAGTTTTATCCAAACTAAGGTTTGTTTCAATTATTTTTACCATATTCTCTCCCGAAGAAATGCCGCTTTCTTTAATTTAGTATCTTTTTGGATATGAAGAATTAAACAATTTATCATAAAGGTCATTTAATTTATTCTCTTTTTGAGAAAATAAATAATAAACTTTTCCAACATATGTAGAAATTCGTAATGCCAAATAGAAAACTCCAAATAAAACTATAAAAGCTATTGCGACACCAATACAAAACACAATGATTGCACCGACTAAACCAAATAACAATGTTAACACCTCGCGATTACTGCATATTTACAATTGGAGTAGCACTACCCTGAACCTGTGGGACTTCACCTTTCCATTTCTCAATCTTCTGCTTTTCAATTAGTTCAGGAGTAAGAGATGCCGCAATCTTAGCATTAGCAGCTGCTTCTGCCTCAGATTTAATTCTCATAGCTTCAGCTTCACCTTCTGCCTGAATCTTTTTCTGCTCTGCAACAATAGAAGCCTTTTCTTTTTCCTGTTCTGCTGCAATAAGAGCAACTTCCTTATCCTTATCAGCCTGAACCTTCGCAGTTTTTGCCTCAATATTAGCGAGTTCTAATTCCTGCTGTGCAGTTACTTTCTTCTGAATTGCGGCAGATGTTTCAGAATCTGTGGAAATATTGGTAAAGTTTACTGTGTCAATAATAATTCCATAAGGCTCAAATTTCTGCTTTAAATATACATCAAGTGCTTCGTTCAGTTCCTGACGTTTATCACCGAATACATCAGTTACAGGATACTTAGCAGTTACTTCCTGTGTCCATGCTCTCATCTTTGGTTTAATAAATGTATCTTTAATAGACTTTCCAGGCTGTCCTTTAAACATAATAAATGTATCTGCAATCTTTGTCTGATCAAACTTATATGAAAATTCAAGATCAACTTTTAACGACTTACCATCAGATGTTGGAGTGGAAAAACTTTCGTCTGCTGGGGAATCCCCTTTTTCTTCTGATGTAAGATAAGACTGTTCAATACCAATAGAATATGTAGTTACTTTTTTTGTTGGAGCCACAAAATGCCATCCCTGTGTGATAACTTCTCCATCAACCCCGCCGTTCATGCTGTTGTACACGATTCCCACATATCCAGCTGGAATTTTCTCTGTACACTTAATTCCTACAAACAGACCACCAGCAATTAATACTGCTAAACCTACTCCGCCAATTAAACCTTTACTCATTCTCTTTATTCTCCTCTTTCTTTTCTTTTTCGTTACCTTTAAGTGCTTTTTTAACATCATTCCAAAGAAGTTCTAAAATTGCACCTACAGGTTTAAAAATTGCTGCCAACAGAAACCATAATATGATTGCTGCCACAATAACTAAAGGAAACATAATTGGATTCATTTATTTCTTCTCCTTCTTTACAGAACTACTCTTATTACCAATTCTCTTAACATTGTTCATCAGCTTCAAATTGTCATTGATCATAAGGGCCAGCGCCTGATCCTCAGTAAATCCAACATTCAGATAGGCATCATACATATTCTTCTTAACCTTTGCTACAATTGCAGGATACTCAGTATTTTCGGAATAATCCTTATATACATTGGCAAATTCCTGTGCCACTCCATAAGCTACTGGCTTATACTTCTCAACATAAGTCTTTCCAATCTCTAATAATGCCTCTGGATTTTCTAGTAACTTTGCTAATAATTCTTCCATAATTATTTATTCTCCTTCTTGTCTTTATTCTTCTCGTTCTTCTTTGTATCTTTCTTGGCTGCCATTTTCTCCTTAGCAAGTTCATTATTAAGCTTTGCCATAATGCTTCCCATCTTACCAATTGACTTACATGTGATTCCCATACTTTTGTCCTCTTTTCTTTTTATTTTTTATAATACCTGTACAATCTGCTCGTACAGAATCATATCTTTATCATTGATTGCTCTATTAACATGCATATGTCCCATGAACCAATACTTATATTCGGTTTCTGCTCTAATATTCTCCAGATACTTCGTAAGAATATCCTGTTCATACAAGCCTTGTCCTAATAAAGCGATAACTGACGCAGGTGGACTATGAGTGATAATATAATCTACTACATTATTATTCTCTTTTAATTTGTCCAATCCATATTGCATTTCCTGACCAGTTGGAAGTTCTTCTTCCCACCAAGTCAGATCTTTTACACGGTACATCCATTTACCACTTGCTTCCAATTCCTTGGCTTTCTCTCGCCAATCCTCATCGTTATAATCAAGAATACCATCTGAAATATCGTGCGAACTTGCACCACCGAATGCAAAGAATTTCTTATTTTGAATATTGAAAACCTCACCACGCATCATATGTAGAACATGTGGTCTAATTTCGTGAACCATACCACCATGCCATTCTTTTACTGGATATGTAGCCATTCTTTTATGATTCTCATGGTTCCCATCTACGAATAAGGTTGTAAATGGTTTATCTTCTAACCAGTCTAACCAATAATGCTCTGATTTTCTTTCACAATCACGCTGCCATACAAGACCAAAATCACCACAGATGATTACAAAATTTTCATCCTTGTTTCCGCTAAAATCTTTTTGTTCATAGAAACAATCTTTACTGAACCTGCTTACATCCGCATGGCAATCGCCTGTTACAAATACACTCAATATTTATCACTCCTTCTTATTTTTATTACTTCCTCATCTTGGACTCGAACCAAGTTTTGCAGAGTGAGCTGCCGTGCTTCCTATTACACCAATGAGAAACCATAAACGTTTTATTAAGTGGCTCTGTTGCTTAAGTCTGCGCATCAACCAAGCAATAACAATCCGATGGGAAATTTGTTTTTAAAGTTTTACATCCTCTTGCCACCGTTCTGCGACTTTCCACATCACAGATGAATCAGAGCCAACGGCGAATACCGGATTTGAACCGATACTTCTGAGATCAAACCTCAGTGTACTACCTGATTATACTAATTCGCTAGATGTGACTGATTTCTCAGCCACTTATTTATTCTCTTATTCCTTCTGAAGATTTACTAATGCTTCATTATAATATCCAATCTGATCCATCATTTCACGTAAATGTTCAATAAACATTTCATAAGACTTTGCATAAGCAGGATATGTCTCGATCCACTGCAAAGACTCTTTGATACTTTCGCATTCCTGAATTTTTAACAGCGTATCTTTATCATCTTTATAGATATTCTCTAGTTCTTTCATAATATCATCTGCACTTAATCCTTTTAACATTTCTACTTCATTTTCAGTCAACTTTCTCATATTGTCTTTCCTCTCTTATTCTTTATTTTTATTCCATTTAACTACAACCAGTCTTACAATTGCGCCACCCCATGCAATAAACCAAATCACTGGACCAGCAAAACAGAACTTCAAGAAATTCCATCCGATTATTCCCCATGTTAATGCTCCTGATCCGTATGCAGCATAGCAGTCAAGAATTGGTTTAATTAACATCAGCCATCCACCTACATACAAACCAATAAGAAATCCTAAAACTAAAATTACATCTCCAATTTTATTTCTCATCTTTATCATCTTCTCCTAATTTTTCTACTTTCTTATACAGAAAGTGCCATGTATATAATAGTACATCACTTATAATAATAGACGTCAGAAACACTGTCATATTATCATCAATGCAAATCATATAATATTCTGCAAAGAAAATAATAATCATTATTGTAGCCTGTACTACACCAGCAGCAATAATATACAATAGCTGTTTAGTTTTATTATTTAATTCCATCTAAACTTACTCTCCTATTCCATGCCTCAATTGCTTTATTAATAGCATCCTCTTCACTAATTATATTATTGATATTCCAAGTGCTACTTGTACAACCTCTTGCGTGGCATCTATTACATCTAATAGAATATGTTCCTTTACGATTATCTATCTTTAACTTATCACTACCACAAAATGGACACGGTTTTAATGTCTGTTTCATATATTTATTCTCCGTCTATGTCACCTCCACATTTATATTCTCTAAATTATTTTCCACCAATAGTCATAAACTTTTTTATAAAAACAACCTCTATGTATTATGTTTTTATCTTTCCTCACAGCACGATTTGCCATCTTTTTGTAATATCCGGCTAAATTTCCATGTCCTTTTTTAGAAAGCCAGCATCTCTTATATCGTGCGATTTCGCCTAACGTATATGAGCCATTTTGGAAATTCCATTTTTCTGAAGGTTTACCATTTCGATCAACTGGATATACAGACGAAGGATACTTCTTAAGATTATCGGCAAGAAATTTTAGATGTGCCTTATACTTATTCTCTGAATATTTCCGATTTCGGAATTTTTTCTTCTTATGATCAGTGGCTGTGAGCTTAATTTTTCTGGATGAAAGACGGGTTTCATCGTATAGATTTTCACGACTATATTCAGAGCATCTTCCAAACCATTTAACTTTACCACCAACTTTATCGCACCAAACAAACTCTTCCGATTTATTGGCTCTATCTTCGTCTGGATATTTCCCATATACCTCTTTATACATTTCTATTCTTAATGTAAAATCTTCAATTCCATAAGGCCAATCTCTGCATCTCATCAATTACCTCTTAATTTCCTGCCGCAATAAGGACAATACAAAATATACTCTCGTTGATGAACAAATCCATCATCGTACTCATCCCATTCAGATGTTTCAATGTCTAAATAATATTCATTCGTTAATGGATCAACATATATCTGATTGTCAGGTGAGTTATAATCACAACAGTTACACATAATTATTCTCCATCTTTTTTATTTTCTGTGGTACTCTGACTGCAAAATCCATCAACAAAAATTTTAAAATTGGTATATAAATCCTCAATCGAATCAGCTACCATACTTGTACAAGGATTGCTCATGAATAAACTATACTGCTTGTTCTTATCTAATCCATTAGCGTCCATATATTTTGAAAATGCATCCAAACATGTTCTTAGATAATTACACGCTGAAGCATATGTTTCAAACATATATGCTGTTTCTACTCCAAGCATATATTCTTTTTTCTGCTTGTCATATGTAATATCTATATCATTCATGGTATACATATTGGCTTCGTGACCAGATAAATCATCCCAGCTTGTTATTCCCCAAATGAATTTCCAATCATCTGTTTCTATACAACAATCTTCATATTTTTTATCCATTGCTTCATTATATTTTTCTTCTTTTTTATATGCTCTCTCAGTGCGCCAATAATCAATTTGCTTGAATGGAAAAAGTTTAACGATTTTACCATAGTATATATTTGATAATGAATTACATTTGCCAATTGGATAACCAGATTCATCTTTCTCCCAACTGTCCATACAAGCATAATCATGATTTTTGTTAAGTTTTCTATATTTGCAAAAAATACAACTATATTTTTTTAATAGTTTCATAAATTTCTCCTAGTTCATCAACCTAATCTCTCGAAAATCGTCATCAGCTTTTACACCATTGATATAAGCATACCAGCCTCTAAGACCTTCTTTCTTAGAGATTGGATATTTATGCTTAATGTTCATAACAACTTCATAATCATCTGGATAATTTTCGAGTATTGCCTTTAATTCTCCAACTGAAATGCTACTCATACAGTTACCTCGCTCGATCACATTCATTGAAATCTAATAGCATCTGATATTTATATTCTCCAAATCTTTTCTTCCAACGTTTATTTGCTTCATCACTTGTCCAATTAAACGGCATCATATGATAGTTGATAAGAAAACAACAATCTAATAACATATCGTCTGTCCATACAAGAGGTTTTACCATTTGAGAAAGAATAAAATACGATCCTGTACTAGAATGTCCGTAGTAGTGGGCAATACCGTTTTCATCAAATGTCTGAACCATGATTTTGCCAAAATCGTGTAGTTTTGCTCCCATTGCATACCCATTAACATATTCGAGATTTAATAATGTTTTATGTGGGATTTTATCACAGAACAAGTTGTATGTATTCAAACAATGATCATCTAATGTCATGTTATGATGTGGATTTTTCTGATCAAATCCAAACATTGCTAAAAACATTTTAATACTATCCATCTGATATTTATCCCAACTATCATCTTTATGAATAATAATTTTATCGAAATTTTCTCCATAAAACGGCACTTGAAACCGCATGATCTGTTTATCTAACACTTCATCAGAACAGGATGCAATCTATTCTTATTATCAACCTTACACTGTTCATATGGTTTTGGAATCAAATAACAGATTTTCTCAATATCTAATCCATTTACTTTCATCATAATTGCTCTACGTGACTTCATAGTAATGTTGGTTGCATCTGCTATTACATTCTTTTTATTTTCCAAATTTTTACGAATCCTATTGTGAAAAATATTGAATACTTCTTCATTTTTAGTCTGGTCTTCTACTTTGCCAGTTAATTCTTCTCTAATAGCATCCGATGACACAATTACTGTATTTGGATTTTCTTTTGCCAGTTCCTGGGCGATAGTGGATTTACCACTACCACTCAGACCTGTAATAATATACAACTTAGGTTTATTCATCTAAAATCTCCTTATGAATGTTTCAGTAAATACTCACGGCTAACGTTTTTAAAACTCTGCTGCCCATCTTGAGATCGATATACGAAACCTTCTCTTTTTACTTTCGGATTAATCTCACTGTAGCCATCAGCTTCAAGTTTCATTTCTTCCATTGTATGTGGAAGTTCGTAGGCTGTATCAATAATCGGCACATGTTTAAAACCATGATTGTCGCAATATTCAGCCATTACCACCGTTCCTGTTCTTATACCATTAATAATTAGGTTAAATATATATAAATCATTCTCTTTTAATTTATACGGATTACCCTGAACCGAACCTATGCCTTCACCTTGTAAAACTACGCGATCATAACCACCAGTAATTGCTAATTCTGTAAGTTTCTTCTCAATGTCATATTTATCAGCGAGTTCCCAATAAATATTGTTATCGTGGTAACATGCCTGATCTCGGTCTGCCTGTCTTACATTACGGCTACAAACAATAAATTCAAATTTATCCTTGCCTTTTTTCTTGCGATCCACAGCAAAAGTGCAACTTGTACCATCTAATTTTTCTGTCTTTACCCATTTTTCTGTGCTTTGTAAATAAAACGGTGCATTTTCGATTCTCGTTTCATCAGTTTTAACAATCCACTTAGGAAATTCTTTTGGATTATCTTTTTTCTTTCCAAAGAATAGAAAGAGAATTTTCTTTCCCCAACTGTGTTTCATTAACCATCTGAACCATTTTTTCTTTGCGAGATTTTTATGGCGAGCTGCCATAGATTTGTATTTAGAATTTGGATCGATTTTATTAGACTTTCTTGCGATATCATCTGTTGAATAATATGTAATATGTAATTTTTCAGTAATATCTGTACCAATTGAATCATTTGCTACTTCGGGAAATAAAATTGCAGGTAATGCAAGTCCCTGGCTGATTACATTGAATTTTCCGAGTTTCATTGTTTTGACTTTGTATTTCTTACTCTCTAAGAAAGCGAATCTCTCATCATTCTCAGGACATTTACTGTCAATTTCAATGTAAACGGCTAGATCGCCAGGTTGAAATTCTCCCTTTTTTGCAATACAAATCCAACCTAACACTCCAATTAATTCGATGTTATCTGCTCCTTCAATTGGTCTTACCCATTCAATTTTTTCAATATGTGCTAATGCTCTTTCTTTGTTTTCCAAGTTCCTCTTACCTTAGTAAGTAGTGCGCACTTTACTCCCATGGGAACTTTCCCAATTTTTCCTTTCTTCTTAATTTTCTAATTTGTTACCTTTAGCTTCATTACAAGGCTTACACATTGTTTGATAGTTACTAATATCATCAATACCACCTTTTGAGCGTGGTAAAATATGATCTTTTGTCATTAAAATTTCTGTATCATTATCATCAACTGCATATAAATTCAGATGATATGCTTTATCTTGTAAATGTCTTTCTTTTGCAAAATATTTTCCTTCAATTCCACAAATTGCGCATTTACAACCTTTTGTGAAAAAAGTCTGATATCTTTGACTGTTACCCTTAATCAAATCTCCATCGAAATCAATCTTTGCATTTCTCTTATCTTTTTCAAATAGAATGTCTTTTACTTTTTCTCTAACTTCATCAATGGAATATACTTCTTTGCGAATCAAGTCCTCGTGTTTTTGTTTTTGCTTTAGTTTTGATTTGCAAAATTGCTTAGTTAATAAAGCATTACAAATATCTTCATTACTCAAAATAATTAACAAATCTTTTACTGTTTTAATCTGGTTAGGAATATAATCAGAAAGTAAATGTCTATTCCAAACAATCTTAAAAATTTCTGTATCCAAATTTGGCGATAATGGATTATTATTCTTGGGAAAACTTGTATTTAAGAAATCTTCAATAGTTTCATATTTGTCTAATAACTCCTTATCGTTAAAACGATAATGAAATTTAAGACCTTTAAAAAAATTCTTTTTGCTCATAGTGACATCTCCTTTAAAATTTTATTGTCACTTATATATTCTCTCTTTTATTTGGAAATTGTGAGCAGAAACGCTCTTAGATAAAATCAACAAGAAATGCTTCATTCCTGCTAATCAAATAATCCATATCCAAATTGATGATTTAATTCATCATTCCAATAACCATTGATATATTCATATTCCTGCTCGATTAGTTTGTATGTAAAATCTTCTGGCATAGATAAGGCAATAAAATTCATAATAAGTTTCGCACAGTCTTCATCACACTCAATGTAATATTTATCATTATCTTCGTAATATTCTATTCCATTAAAACAGTTAGCCTTATCTAAAATTTCAAATGCTGTTTTACTAATACCATCTTCCTCATATTCAGTCCACACCTGTCTCTCGTTTCCATATCCTAACCCAAGACCTGTATAATCTTTATTATGATTAAATGTAACGCCTAACTTTTTACAGCTATCTTTATATGCTTGTCTAATTTTGTGTACATCGTAATTACATTCAAATAAAAAATCCTTTGAAATTCCATGTCCATCATCTGACCAATCACCTAATACTAATTTATAAATCATATTTTCTCCTTCCTAATCACTTGTTTCTTAATTCAATTAAGTTGTATTATTATTCTCCCATCTGATCTACAATACTCTGCAGCTTGTTAATATATATCTGAGCGTTCTTTTTATACTTAAGCTGCTTAATATTGGCAGGTACAAAAGCCAACTTCGATTCACCGAAAACATCATTATTCGAATAAACTTTCATAAACTGGCACATAGTTTCAGCATCAATCCAATCTAAATCTGGCTGAAAACAAATCACATCACCTTTTTGTGGATACAGTTTTCTAACCTTAATAAGCGTCTGTTTAAATAATTTCTTTTTCTGTCTTTTGTTCATACTGTTATTCTCCTTCGAATATTACTTTTATTGGCTTTATAACTTCGTCATTTGTTGGTATAAGAAGCACTTTGTCATTTCCAACCTGATCTTTAAATATTTTTGGAGCTTCAACAAATGTAACTTTTTTTGACATATCACTATCCAGCCACTCTTTAAACTTTTCAAGATTTTCTTTTTCAGAAATTGCAGCACATGGACTTACTTTATCTATTAACTCTAAAAATTTTTGTCTTTCATCTTGTGATAACTCCATACTGTTATTCTCCTATTCACTCACTCTAAACACATTCGCATCACCAACTGCCAAATCTTTTACTTCTACAAAAGAATTAAAATACTCATTATTCTTAAACTTATCTACTAATGTTTCGGTAATAATATCATCCCACAATCCAAAGAATTTTACAGAAGGATGAAATGCTGGATATATCTTTGAGCGATATTTATTAATATCACCTCTTAATACAGATAACCCATGTCTTCTACGCTTATTATTGTTCCAATGAATAGGATCAGCATAGAAAGCATTTTTGTTTCTTTCATATTCTTCTTTTTCTTCCTTCGCCAATCTGTCAAGTTCTTTTTCTCGTTCAGTTTTTGGATGAGATTTCATAATTTCTTTAACATTTTCTCGAATTTTATCATTAGCTTTAGCTTTTTCTAAATCACTCATCTTATCAAAGTTCTGAGCTACATCTAATAGTGTGTTTTTCAAATTATTATTCTCCCGCTTCTACATGGTCATTATCCAACAAACCAAATTTTCGTAAATAATACTGTTTGGTTTTATCATCAACTCTACAATAAAAATTATGTCTTCCTGACTTCTGCAAAGATAATGTATTGATATTAAGCTCTTCGTTCATAATAATAAGTAATTCATTTAATGTAATATCATAACAATGAAATGTCTCGCCTATTAGAAGCTTATAGTATTTTTTCTCTAATTCTGTTATTTCTTCCATATTGACACCATCCTACTTTTCTACATATTCCAATATCCAACTGTCGTATTTATTTTCTTTAATTAATTGCTGATATAAATTTATCCATTCTTGTGCTGAAAAACCTTTGTACTTCCAAACGCATTCTTTCCAATGTCTGTGTATAAAATGCCCTCTTGTTTTTAACTCAATACATTTCACACATTTATCGTATAATTTCTTGGAATACCAATTCGATCTCCTTCTATTCCAGCCATTATTCCTGCCATCTATAAATGCTTCAGTTGGATCATACCTACTTCTCATATCAGTAAGAGTTCTGTCATACAGCTCAGTTTTTGCGTTGTATAAAACATGAAGTAAAAAATAAATATCCTCATAGTCACTATTTAATTTTTTGACACTATTTTCTAAATCCCAATATATTTTTCTCACCTACTTCCATAGCCAAATGAAATGTGCGTTTCTTTCTAATGCAATTTATACACCATATATAGCACATATTATATTTTACAATTACTATATATGGTGTATTGATAGGGTTAGTAGGCTATGACACCTACCAACTCTTGAATTATTTATTCTTCCTACGTTTTCCTACGATAAAACCTGCTCCAAAGCATACACCAAGACAGATTACAAAAACACCAATATTTAGTACAATCATTTATTCTTCGCCGCCTTTAGCTGATCTAATTTTTTCTGGATTTCTTCATCCTTCATTTTCTTGTCAAGACGCTTCATCTGAACAGCGGTGGAATTCTCATACGCTACCCTGTTACCATCAGATTCTTTTATCATTGGTTTATCGTACTTATCGGAAAGCTCTACATTATATTCCTCACATAAACGATAGAATAATTCTTTATCGAATGGTTTATCATCTGTCATCTTATTTCCCACCTATCATTAACCATACTGTAATAATCAGCATTGCCATTAGAAGTGCCTCGCACAGACACATTTTTGCTTTTTCTTTAAAGTCTAAATCATAACCAAATATAATTACGACAAAAATTGTTACAACTAATGTCATTAACCAATATCCTGCAAGATCCATAATATTATTCTCCAATCACATTAATCTGGCAGCTTTTCATGACATCCAATGCAGCTTTATGTTTCTCTGGTGTAGAACCTGCACAACAGCTTGCATCTACAGTAATATCAACTTCTAGATAAGTAGCTTTAAGGATAAGTGCATTCGAGATCACACAGATATCGCTACATACGCCAATTAACTCTATTTTATCGTTTCCTGATTTATAATAATAATCTGGAAAGATTTCTTTCCAATCTGCGTGTCCAAAAGAAGTTTTATCTATAAACTTATAATTGTCTGGTGTAACTTCAATTCCAATCTGCCAACCATCCGTATCTTTAATGCAATGCTCAACAGGAAGTTTCTTTCCTTCAGCTGTATCAAGATAGAACATTCCATGCGTATCTCTTGTAAAAATAATTTTATATCCGTTCTTTCGATATCCTTCAATTTTCTTCTTTACATTCGGTACAATTGCCTGGGCTTCAGGTGTTCCTAATGGTCCTGTAATAAAATCGTTCTGCATATCTATAACAATTAATGTTTTCATAATCTTATTCTCCTACTGCAATCCATAATTTTCGTTTCTTACTTACCTTTACCTCATCTATAAAGTCTAAATGGTCCAAAGTAACTACCAACTGCGGCTTATTCCTACGGATCTCACTGATAGACGGATAAATACCAATATCAACAAGAATTCTTGGCAAGAATCGCTCTTCTGTATAATAAGTTTTCTCTTTTTCTACTCTATTCCAGTCATCTTCGTCTAAAGCAAATAAATGCTGTGGCTCTACAACCGGCTTTCCTATTACAATATTCTCTACATACATTGCTTTTCACCTCAAAATTGCTTTCCTTCTGAATTGTATTTCTCTTGTACCTTTGCAAAATTAGAGACACAATTTTCGAAAGACTCTCTTGGTGTATCGCCATAGCCAAGGATACTAGAGCAACCAAAATCACGACTCATTACCCTATAACATGTTTCCCATAGATGTTCTTCACCCCAAATGATGTTTGTACGTCTTGTAACGTATTTCTCACCTTTTTCTCTCCAAGGGCTATTCAGAAACATAGCCCATTCTTTTAATTCTTCCTCTGGTATTTTATTCTTATTTTTATCATAGAAATCGACAAAATTATTTGTATAATAATAAACTTCGTCTTCAACATCATACATACCCGCAATCATCATAATTTATCACCTACCATTCTCCTAACCATCGTCCAAATAAGATTAAAAATGTAAGCCAACAAATATAATAAACAATTAATGTTGGCATCATCGTATAATCCTTTCCAGTTTTAAGACAATAGTTCTTCCATTTGTTCCATAATCTTCTCATTATATTTCTCCATGAAACACGTATTTCAGCAGTCAAAATTAAAAATAATTCTTACATCTTCCTCTGTGCCATCCACAGGAACAAGCTCTTCTAATGCTGGAATTGTATCTTCTAAAAAGTTATAACAACAGTCTCTATATGTAATCGGCTTAAAATCCACCTGTACATAATATTTAATACGGTCATTCCTACTGATAGTTTTATTTAAGATTTTACCCATTGTATCTGCCGATACTACAACAATATCCCAACCAGAAACATCACCAGCCCAACTATTAGGATTTTCTCCTGTTCTTTTCATTTCTACATACTGTGTTTCACTAATTACTCCTACGTGAGTGACGTTTTGGTTCCAATCATAATCTTTTAATTCTTTTAATGTATAATAAGAATTTGCGTATCCATCGTTCCACAGAAGTTCTCTTACTTCGTCAGTGACATCTTCTGGTAATCCTTTTGGTTTACTGATCGGATTAAACCCATAAGAAGTCCTACAACCTGCAAACCCTGTTCCATTTCTTACATCTGCAAGAATTGCGAATAGATCATAATTTCGACCATCATAAGGTCGATCCGTGTATGGTTGATTCCATTTATCAATTATTCTATCTTCGTGATACCAAGGATTTTTAAATACACTTCCTACCTTTGTCCATTTTTTATTTTTGCGTACTTCAGCAAACATACTAATATCTGTTCCCATAATATTCCTTCTTTCTAACTTGCTGCACTAAATACCGATATATCTATATAATTCGGTTCTTCAGGAGCATAACCTTTTTCCAGTTCACTATCATATTCTCTCTTTAGTCTATCATTCTTCTCTTCTGCATAAATGCGCAGCTCTTCAAGAGTATTATCATCATACTTTGTTCCATAAGTAATAAGACAATACAGCTTCTGACCAAGAGAACGTTTCTGATTAGCAGCGTTAGTCCTGACATTCTTCATATTTTCATAATATTTATAACCATGAAGTTCTTCTGCGAACTTTTTTGCTAATTCTCTGTCTTTCCAACGACTATATGTATTAGGAATTTCTTTGACGGTACTATTACCAGAAGAGTTATAACCCTGATAGAAATCTTTATGTCTGATTACGAATAATAGATGATTTTCTTCCAATAGACGATTGAAAGTAATGACTGTAGATTTGTTTATTGGTATTAGACGTTCAAAATATTCTAACGCCATTCCGCCAATCTTACCTTTATATTCTCCCATACTTTCACTTCTGTTGAATGATCCAACCTGGCAAGCAAAGTATCGAAGTAATTTGTACTTATCATATTTCCCATCAATATTCATTATTTGATGCATCTCTTCTAATGTAATATCTGAGAAAAATTCCTTTCCATCAAAATACAAAGCAGATAAATCTGTCATGTGTTCTGTTTTATTACAGCTATAAATGATCTTAATATATTCATGATTTATTAATTCATTAAATCCACTTTTAACCGAATTTAACTCTGTCCTATTTGGCGCACGGTTAAATAACACACATGCGATTCTGTTATAAGTAACAAAATATTCTGCCTCATCTTTTCCCATAATACTTCTGAGTCCGCACCAAACTGCAAATGCTTCGTCTGATATATTCATGTTTTCTATGATCCTTTTTACAATAAATAAATTTACATTTTTCATGTATTCGTTCTGTCGTTCCTTTTTATAATTTTCTATGGTGGATGTTGTTGCATTTTTTGGCAATAACTTTTCAAAATCCAGATGAAGTTCATGCAAAATTTTGCAAAAACTGCCACAGATATAAGTAGTAAATATAATAAGTTGTAAATAATAATTAACACTCTAATTAACATTAGAGTTGTTCTTTTTTCTATCTTTTTGTAAATAATATTCGTTTACAGCGTTAATTAAACTTGGAGTATTTTTAAATAACCAACAGTTATAGTTTGGATTATATTTGTCCTTAAAAGTCTTCTCGTATCTAAACCCTTTTTTTAACAAATAGCTGCAAAGTTTCATTCTGCTGCATACATACATATTTATATTCTCCATTTCTTTACATTCTCTACATTCGTTCTGTCGTTTTATGAAACCAACATTTAATCGGCTTCTGTTTTCATATTCTTTTCATGCCATGCATCTAAAGTAATCAATAGCATTTCACCTTTTTCGGTAAGCCAACAACCTGTGATACTACTACCATGCTCTATGAATTCATGTTCATCTAAAATATACATCATGAACTGTAGCAATCCAAATTGATTGTTGTCATTGTCATCAACATGTAAATCTCTTTTATACCTATTAAGAACTTCGGTATATTCAAGTTTATTTTCTCGCCAATCCTGACGAATATGTAAAAATTTTCTGATTACTTCATATGTATATTCAGGACAACCACAATCACATAAACCTAAATCTTCGTACATCCAATGGTTCATAAGTGGTTCGATTAATGATTCTTCATACCAGTCTTCTCTGCAACCATTAACAACAGTATAATTTGGCACCATACAACAGTCTGGATTATTTTTTACTATCCATTCTGCAATTTCACTTAATCTCATGTTTTTACCTCAATCTAATATCTTCTCTTGTTTCTCCATCAGAATAATATATATTCCAACCTTTAAATAGGCTAATCAATTCTTCGTCATCCCAGTCACATTCATTGCAATGCATAAGTGCTAATGATTTCTTATTTCCAAAATCTCCTACATCCTTACTGCATCTGTTATACAATTCTTTTAAATCTAATGTTCCATATCTCAATGTATCCTGGAATGGATTTGGTATATTAGTTTTATCAAAAATATATTTGTTGATCTGATTTTTATCACACTCTGATGGAAATTTTCCTGTACCATGCCGTGTAAGATATGTACGAGACACATAACAAGTTTCAATGTTTATCTCTTCATTCCATTCACCATTTTCAATTATTCTCTTGGGATTTTTAATACCTGTATTAGATGGTGTTAGATGTGGAAAATATTCTGTGTTATTCTGATCAAGCAATAAACCTTGTGCAGCTTCAAATACAATATTATCAAACTGATTTAAGAAATAATTATCTGATATAGCCAATGAGTGATTATTCATAAAATCCCAATCATCTAAAAAGTGTTCAAATATACCATTATCAAGGAATATTCTTGACCATTCATCTGTTAATATAATATTCTCTCTTTCAAATTGTTCTAAGTAATATTCCCTGATATGATCATCTACATCAGTTATACCGGCTTTATATCTTTTGATAGTTTCAAAAATTCCCAAGCCACAACTACCATGTTTATTTTTTCCACGATTTTCCTCTATAATCTGATTTGCCATCATATCAAAAGGTGTAGTCAACATACAATCTTGATTGATATAAACATTCGGGATATATCCTAATTTCATCAACTCATCATATTCCTGCTTAAAAATAATTGGATTAACAATAAAATCCTCAGATAAATATGTACTTGCATGGGTGAATGTTCCAGATCCAAAATGATGAAAGACATGTCTGATTCCATCAGGCGTTGTTACGGTATGTCCTCTCTGAGCACCACCATTTGAACAAACAACAATACTATTAGGTTTCTGTGATAAATAATCTGTCATTAATCCTTTTCCACAATCTCCAAAATTAGCACCTATCACAATCTTAATGTCTTTCATCTCTTAAATCTCCTATCCTACCAAGTAATTCCTTCTGAATTAGAAGGTGTAGTAACTATATCTGTAACATTATTCTCTGCTTCACTAACAATAATATCTACAATCTCATTTGTAATACTATCCATAGTTACTCTTCTAAAGTGTGTATCATCAAGATACTTCTTGTAAGACTTCTCAATTTCTTCTTCATCCCATCTGCGAGTATGATTTACATCTAAATGATAAATGTTAAACTTCTGAGAAGCCTCTTCGTATAAATCCTTAGTCTCTACATCAGACTGAAGATTATCACCTGTTACCTCTGATAAACCATGACCTCTACCCTTAAATGGAAGATATGGATTTAACTGCTCATCTCCCATTGTAATAATAATTCCTTTTCTTCCACGATTTAAACAATCAAGCTTTGTGTGACGAGAACCGAAATACCATGCTGCTGTATAGGATTCATAACTGTTTCCACCACCGCCAAATTCAAAATAAATCTTGTCAAGTTGTTCAGCAATACGAATATCTGATTCAAACTGTGAAGCCTGAATTGGACAGCTATCACAAGCCAAATCACCAATACCCATGATAAGGAACTCAACATCTGTAACCTTTTCATATAACTTAGTCATAATTACATTTAACTTCTTTGCCACTTCAACAGCAGCCTGTCCCATAGAACCAGTTACATCAAGTGCAAGAATAACAGGAATTGTGTTTGGATGTTCCTCTGTATCGCAACACTCTCTAATGACATTCTTAGGATCAAGTGCAGAATCAATATTCCTTGCCTTAAACATATCCTGATTAGAATAAGAACCGCTAATCATACCATCCGTTGAAACACTCATACCTTTTGCTGTTGAATAACTTACATAACTATCTCTTGTCCATGAACCACATCCCATATTATGCATCCTCCTCTTCTACATCTTCATCATTTTCTGTATCAACGTCCATATCAAAATCGAATAATCCGTCAAACATATTACCCATATTACCACCCATCATCATAAGTGGAAGCATAGAACTCATACCATTACCACTCATCATACTAGAAGCATTTCCATCACTCTTCATCATCTGAGACAGCATCATATATTTAAAGATATTATTTGTGCCTTTCTTTCCCTTAAGAATATCACTGCCAAACATAGATACAATCTTTCCATAGAAATATGTATTACCCATAAAAACATGTCTTTCTGGAAGAATAGTTTCCACAGTAGAATCTTCATAATTAATAACTGTAATTTTAGTTTTATCTGCTTCGATAACACATTTGGGCTTACCATTAACCAGGATAATATCTCCTGCTTCTACTTTATTAGTTGGAATAACAAAGAAAAACTCTTCACCAATATCAAATACAAAATTGCTACAGTTTGTAAGTTTGCCAGTCTTCACATTGTATGTTTTATATCCATTTGATGTTTTAACTGCAATGCCACCATTCATGGAAAGTCTACACATACCACTTCCTACTTTACCAAACATACCGTTTAAAAAATTGTTCATCATAATCATTTTCTCCTTTTATTATATTAAAATTTGTTTTTTACCTTTTTAGACACATCCGCCACAGCTACTATGTCTCCAATCTTCCTCATTGATTGCATAAAATACACACTTCTGAATATCTTTATCTGCAACGATTTTATTGAGCCAATAGCCATTGACTTTAATCCAATCTTCACATCTCAGACCGTCATTATAATATTCCCATTCTTCACGATAATCTTCATTAAAATGCCATTTTCGATATGATTTATATGTATTCATGTCATCTTTTCTCAGATCTTCTGGAATCTTATCTGAAACGTCTCTTCCATCTACTTTTAATGTCCATTTGCCATGGCACAAACATGGATATCCACCGCTCCATTCAACTTCTACATTCCCGACTTTACCCATATAAACCTCCTAATGTAAACTATACAATGCACCGCAAAAAACAACTGCACTAATGGAGGCACCTAATCCATATAATCCAGCATTACCTCCACACTTGTTCAATAATCCCATAAAAGTAACATACGCAATAAATCCACAAAGATATAATCCAGAACCAATTAATCGTTTTTTATCTTTTCTCATGATGGTCTCCTATTCTACTTCTAACATTAATTTAACTGCTTTGACAATTTTCTCTTTATTGAAATTGTTCGTATTAGCTTTCCAAAACCAATATACTGTTTCAAGAAGCTTTCTATAATTTTCTTGACTGAAATACACATCATCATCTTCTTTTTCAACATAATTTGCAGTCAGCATATCGATTAATTCTTCATCTCTATATTCTCTCTTTTCCTGATGAAAGTCAGATTTCATTGTTCTTTTTTGGGAAAATTTGGCTGATCAGCCTTGAATAGAATTATTTCTATATCAGATTATTCTCTACTTGAAACTTCTTTAATTCGTTTTGAATCATCTTCTGCATATCTTCTTTGTCAAAAGATATATTTGCAACCGGAATAACATTTGCATTTAGATTAGCATCGCCAACAATAGCATTATCAAATGCCTCTAAAAACATTTCTGCGATTTCTTTTTCATAAAAACCACACATCCCATCGCAGTTAATATCTACAATTACTCTTGAAAAAAAATCTTTGAACTTATCAGCTATAAAATCTCATTCATATTCTCTTGGTATATCAATCGTTAATTTCATTCTCCCACCTCATTCGTTATCATGTTCAAAAACAACAACTCATCTTTCTTTAATGTGATATCATAATCTTTCCACTCTTTCATAAGCTCTCTTGTATCAAATCCATGTGGAACTACAATTGCATAACCGTGAGGAGTTTTATAGACCTGTATATCTAACAATGGAATCTCCGAATACATAACTATCTCATGGACAAAATCATTCATTAATAGCTCATCATCCACATCAAAATCAAACAGCCATTTACTCTCGTCACGATTTTGTACCTGCTGTGCAACGGATGCTAATGTACGATTAAGCTGTGTCATACTTGGCTTATCTCTCAACAGACGGATAATAAACTCTTCTCTGATTTTCTCTTCGTTTCTTGAATTGACTGACCTATATAATCTTGTCTGTTCACCAGGAACTCCTTTAGCTGCAAAACTCTTAAAAGCTTCGATTGCCCTGTTTTCATTCTCTTTATACTCAAGAATTGTTTTTGCTCGTTCCCTGAAATTCGAAATATCTTTATTATCCTTATTACGAGAACGAATCAGATATACATATAAGTTTGACATTTTTACCTCCTCAAATTTTCCAATGAATCGTGAATTTCTACTTATCTTAAAAATATACAAATCCACACTATAACTAAACTAATATTCCATAGAATTCTTGCAATATTCTGTACTTTTCGACTTGGTTCAATTTGCAATCCAAGAAAAAACATCATTGCAATACAAGCTAATATATTTACTGCTTCTACCGTAGATAAATTCTCCATACTCTTCTCCTAATCTTCACCAATATAGACAAGTCTGTCTCTAACTGGCATGATATGTACCTCTCTTTCTATTAAAAAGGACTGACCAACTACTCGTCAGCCAGCCCATAAAACATTACTCTAACTCTGCAAGTGCCTTATCAAGATCCTCGTCAGACATATTCTCAAGTGCAGCATCCTGTCTCTTTGCTTTGATTTCCAGGAGTCTTTGTTTCATTTCCCTATTTTTCTTAGCATCTTCTCTTGCCTTAATTTCTTCCAGCTTGACACCGACAATATATTTTACAATCTCAATCTTTTCGGAAAGTTCTTCATCTTCCTTTGACTTAGTATGCAGAAGACTTTCTTCTTCGGTTTTCTTTACTTCTGCGTTAAGCGCCTTAAACACAGAATCCAGATTGGTTAATGATAAGCTCCAAAGATCAATAACATTTACCATCCCTCTAAATGGGAACTGAAAATTCTCACGGGTTGCTTTTACAAATAATTCATTGGTTGTCATAATAATATTCTCCTTTATTTTTAAAATTTAATCTTCATAATACGCTCAGTTGCACCTTTTACTTTGATTACAAGTTCCGCTCTCTTAGTCATAGAAAAACCAATGCCTGATAACTGATCGTCTGTATCTTCTACATGACACTTAGCACCTAATGCTTCAAATACTCTCTTATGTTTCATTAAATCATTGTCTAAAAATTCAAGATAAAATCCATTTGGTTCTTCAGTATTTACACAATCTTTCAAGAAGAAAAATAAATGTCTATGACCAATTCCGTCCTGCTCATCAAAGTAATTTGGACTGTAACTAATTACTGATACAGGGACAAACTGATTTGTATTTACACCCCAAATCTCACGACTTGAAATAGATGAATTGCCTGCTAATTTCTCTTTAATTGAGAAGTTGCTATTGGCATCAAGTGTTACTTCTGCAACCTGAACATCACCACGCACAGGCTGATTATATTCAAAAGCATGAATTTCACCATCAAACTCAATTTCTGCTTTAAATCCCTTACTGCCTCTAGCAGCAAACTGACGTACAAAGAATCTATATGTACCAGGCTTCATATGAGATTTGTCCGCCCATGTAATATTTTCTACTGAAGGTTTGCCCTTCATCTGCTCCATTGGTCTAGTAATGTCAATATCAAGCTGCCCACCCATCCTAGACATCCGAGGTTTCCTGCAATTGCCATAATAGATTTCATTACTATCTGGTTCAATACAATGAGCATCAAGATCACTATTATCATTTTGCGCCTCATTCCACATGATGGAAAATCTAAGCACACCGTTAACATTACCTCCTGCAGCTTTAACATTCTGTTTCATGTCTGAATCGGTAATATTGCCACTATACGCCCAGGATAAACCGTTGTTCCATTTAAACATAGTTTTGGCATCTGGATTAACAGGTGCAATCATAGAAACAAAGTTCTTCTCATGTTTATTCTCTACAAATGCCTCAATTTCTTTTGCAGTTGGAAGTACCTTATCAATGAAATCCTGTGCAGAAATCTCTTCTACTTTTGAAAACTTCTTAGGACTTACAGCAACATCATTTTCCATCTGGCCAAAAATATCATCTGCACCAACCATTCTTCTTGCAGCACTCTTATTTGAGAACAGAACATTATTTACTGAAATATCATTCAAAGTAGCAAATCTACGCTGTAAAGAATCCATATAACCAAGCTCAGTAATGGTCTTCTTTGCGTCCTCTAACATCTTTTTAGTGAAAATTGCCTTTGGGCGCTTATAGCTGGCGGGGGCTACAATCTGCTCATATTTTTTAACTGCTAAATCGAGATCCATATCTTCACTGATATTTACAAGCAGAGTTCCGATAGAATGATTTCTAATACGACCAATTGCCATACCAGCCTTAATGGATTTTTCCCAAGTGTACAGAGCCTTATCTGTTGCTGTTGTTAACTTGTCATATTCCTTCTTATATTTCTTAAATTCAGTCAGAGCGCCTTTCCACTCTTCGCCTTTATATAAGGTGTTGGAATTGATCAGCTCTAATACTGTATCAACTGCATCCATAGTGATTTCGTCTAAAGAACGCTTAAACACATTTCTGGTATCACGGAACTGACCTTTGATTTCTTCATTAGAAGAACTCGTGCGATTTACAAATTTATCTGGAAGTTCTAAGAAGAAATGATCCCATCTATGAGCTTTACCATTGATTTCTTCAAAGTTATAATCTGTTCCAATCTTTTTGAACTTACTCAAATAAATATCGGAAACTGCATGAGCTTTTACGAATTTATCCAGCGCATTAGCAACTGTCTGATATGTAGAGTCATTTAATTTAAGTTCCCAAATTGTATGCATCTGGTTATCCTTAATAACTACTGCCACGCCAATATTCTTAATAAAATATCTACAGCAGCTACAATCATGTTCAGTTCTCTTACGGTAGATAGGGTTAGTACCCGCTGGAAAACTGTTTAAATAAGTATTCCACAGCTCATCCTTATCTACTAACACCTCGAATAATTTGTCTGCATCCTTCTGCATTTCATTGAAATGTTCCTGTAAAGCTTCCTTAAACTCCATAAATCCATCCATATTATTTATCTCCTTTTAAATATTTTCCTTTATGATATTTTCCAGCTACGTTATGCGCTTTAACATCATCCTCAAATTCTTTCGAATATGGAACTGAATATGCATAAACTCCTCCAAAATACACCTGACAATCTTCATCATTAACTGTAGGGATAAATACATAAGTTCTCTGAATAGTCATTGCTGCACCACCTATGCTTTCAAAACCTCCACTTGTATTACCCCATAACTGTGTGAAGGTTTCCATAACAAAATCACGGATACTGTTATCATTATAATTTTTTAAATGATAAGGAAATTCTTCATGGATTGCTAAAAGTTCTCTTGCAATCTGTATTAAATTCAATTCACCCATTTTATCAACTCTACCGGATATTTCTCCTCTTTACCTTGACTCTGAACCAAGAGTTCCT
>ERZ773170.388-NODE-388-length-46545-cov-14.639385_pt1 | contig 46545 bp, 60 predicted proteins | sample MGYA00581002_ERZ773170 | MGnify/ENA primary metagenome ERZ773170 (study PRJEB29015, sample SAMEA2737811) | human gut metagenome | biome: human gut; feature: human-associated habitat; material: faeces | place: China | collected 2012 ... | reverse complement strand
AATACCGACCTCCAAAGTTAGATTTTTTAGGTCTAACTTTTGGGGGTCGGGTCATTTCTCAAAGTGCTGATTTGATGTATTTAGTTCTGTTACGGCAAGTTACAGGCAAGTTAAGCAATGCCGTGAACAAGCCGTTTTCCTTACTCTGAACATATTCTCGGCAAGTTAAACAACAAAACCGCCCTTTTTACGGAGCGGTTAGCTTTTGTTTCTTTGTTTTTCAAGTTCTTTAATTATTTCGTCAAGACGTTTTGAAGCTTCTTCGTTAGAACCATCTAAAACAGATTTGTTTATTTCTTCCATTCAAATAAACCTCCTTCTTGATGTTTACTTAAAAATTTATCAATAACCTTTCTGTATTCACTATCAGAACCTGTTTTTATCCTCTTTTTTCCCATTCGTTGTAACTCTGTTAAAAGTGATAGTCTGTCGTATCCTTTCAACTTTGTTAATACTTCAATGTTGCCATCGTTTTTCACAATAGTAAATGTTTTTATACTATCATTCTTAATAAATTCGATAATATCATTTAAAGAATAACTGCTGTTTCTCGGGTGATTGTGCATAACAAATAAATCTTTGCCTTGAAGTGCTGATCCAAAATCTATTTTTTCATCAGTTCCTTTAATAGGCTCTGTAATCATTTTGGACACATCATTTTTTAACACGAAGGCAACTTCTTTATTTTCATTTTGTTCTTTTGAAAATTTCAAAAGCTCCTTGTGTTGTTTTTGAATTTCCAAACACTGCTCTTCTGTATAACCTTCAATATCAACTTTAGGAATACGACTGATAGCTTTATCGGTTATCGGAGTAATAGGCTTTTTACTTTTCTCTTTTATTATACCACTTTCAGCGGATTTTGCAACAGATTCAGGTAAACTATTCCCTGCTTTTTTCGCTTTTTCTTCAAGCATATCAGCCCTATCGTGCCACTCATCGGCTCGGGTTTGGGCAATGCGTTTATTGTCCTTATCAAGACTGTATTCGGCACGGCGGTCAAAGCGTTCTGCCTGTCGCTGTGCATACTGCTGTTTTTCCTCAATTCCTCGCTGACGGTCAAGCTCTTTGATTTCATCTTCAGACAACGGTGCGTCCAAATCATCAAGTTCGGGATAATATGTACTTGTGCTGTCCTTACATCTCGGATGAAACAAACCGTTCTTGATTGCGGTTGAGAGAAGCGGATAGTTTCCGTCTGACTTTTTGCCGTTTGAATAAACATCGTCAATAAACACCTTGCCGATATATTTTGCACAATCGGGGCAACCGCCCTGTCTTGAGTTCACAACAACGAGGGATACTCCCCATTCGGCTCGCTTTTCGCCCTCACCACGCAGATAGGCTCTTTTGTTGGCTGTTTTAACCGCCATATCCGCATAATCCGAGAGCGTGTGCCTTGCACCATTTTTGTATTCCACACAATTAAGACCTGCGTTGAGCATATCTTTACACGCCATATCAACGGCTTTTTCGTATGTAACCGCACCCGTGTTCATTGCAACCTGTGCGTTAAAAATCGCCTTGCGGTACTTGTCGTTGCTCATACGCAAAACTGCCGTTTCTGCCCTCTTTAAATCGTCTGTGGTCGATTTTATGAGTGCGTCAAGTTTACGGTCATTCACCTTAAAAAACTCGGCTGTGCTGTGTGCTGACGGCTTTTTCGGGGCTTTGAAACCGTCCTTGACAGCTTCAAGAATTTCTGCCTCCTGACTTGCATTTCCGTCAGCTTTGGCGGTGCGAATCATCTCTTCAACCTTGCTGTTAATGGTTTTGAAACGCTTGCCGAATTTCTTTGCGTTGTGCTTGCGGTACTCTTCAAGACTTTTGAGCTGTTCAGCCTGCCATTGTGTCCAGTTGTAACCCTCTTTGGTTTCTTCGGCTCTGTGACGGCTGAAATTGCGCATCATGCTGTCGATAAGCTCGTTTTCAATTCTCTCAAAAGCCTCTTTAATGTTGTAATCACTCATTGCTTACTCATTTGCTGTCATCGTCCTGATTTGCGATATCTTCGGGTTTATCGGGTTCATTGCCCGTGTCGGTAAGGTCAACATCATCAAATGGAGAAGTTTCTTCTTCGCCTGCAATGCCCTGTTCTTCCTTAATTCTCTGCACCTCTTCGGCTTTCCAATCCTCCGACTTGCTGTCGCCGTAAAGCTCGTCAACCGAGGTTTCAACTGACATCAAACCGCCCTGTCTTGCTTTTGACACGGTTTCAACCTGACTTTCAAAGCTCGGATTTGCATATTCGCCGAAGTTTACGGATACTTCCAAGCCCTCAACAATACCATTGCCGTTAAGTTCACCGTCTGCATTGAGTACAACTGCAACAAGGCTTTGAAGTGCGTTCTGCGTAATTTTCACAAGGTTCTGCCTTGTGTAAAGGGTTGTCTTTTCCTTTTCACGCTGAGCGTCTGCATTATCAAGCTTCTTCGTATCAATGCCGAGAGTTGACGGCGATATAATGCCCTGTAAGCAGAGGTCGAGGGCAGTAATGTATGAACTCAAATAACTTTCGTGCTGAATCTGCGGACTTTCGGTGTAAATCCTGTTGCCGTTGCCGTTTTCAGACATATCGTTGCCCACGGTGATAAATCGGTTGTCAAACGGATTTGGCGATATCGGCTGACAGGTTTCGGGATTTCTCGGAACAAGGCAATCAGGCACATACTGCTTTGTTCGGCAGGCTCTGAGTGCGTCCATCCACTGTGACCACACTTCATCAAGACTGTCGAAAGCGTCTGTTTTTATGCCGATAATGCCCGCACCTCTGCCCTTGTGGCACGATTTGCCGTAAAGGACAGGTACAGCCCACATATATGATTCGTCAAATGTAACGCCCTTTGAATCAATCCACGAAAGAGCGTCAACCGTGTGCAGGTCAATCTCTTTGCCGTTGTCATCGTACAAAGCATAGTGAATATAGCCGTAACCGTATGTTTCTTCAAAACGGTAACGGCGGTGTTTTTGCGTGTAATCGGTGTAAAACTTAACCTCTCGGATTCTGCCGCGCACATATGTAAAGTCGATGTTTTCGGCAGGATACCATTCAACAATCGGAACATCTGATACAGCCGTGTCAAAGCTGACCTTAAAAGCACCGTCACCGACAACACATAGGTCACGGAGCATTTGCTTAACCGTGTCTGACAATTTGTTCTGCTTTTCAATATCTTCCCAACGCTCAGCATAAGCGGTTGAATTTTTACTTGTAACATCTGTGCCGTTGTAGTCGGCAATTACGATATTCACAAGCGTTTCGCAGATGAGTGCCGGCAAACCCGTGTGTATTTTACGGATTTCAAGCCCCTTTGTGCTTTTTGCCGCCCAAAACATAGTTTTGTTTGTATCAATCTGCCTGTACAGCTCCGCAAGCTGTCTGCTGTTGCCCCAATACCAAATGCGATTGATAAAGCACTCGGTCAGATGATTGCTTGTTTCGGTAACGGTAATTGTTTTGTCGCTTGCAGGAGTAATCTGCAAAAAGTTTTTAATTCCCGATCTGATAGATTCAGCCATTCTGTTAATCAGCCCCATTTATTTCACTTCCAATAATATTTTTAAACGGCAGCCACGCATATTGACCGCTGTTAATGCAATGGTCGTGACCGTCCTCGGGTGTATTGTCTTTATCCTCTCGCCAGCTGTAAATTTCAAACTCGGCAATCGTGTTTTTACAATGTTCAAGCACAAAATAACAGTCGGTGGCAAGCCAGCCGAGTACAAGATTGATTCGGTCGATAATCTTCGTTTTCTTCCATGCATTTGCAAAGTCATAGACACAGCCGTGCTGTCGCTTATACTTTTGAAATTCGGTAATAGTCGCTTGGTCGGCGCTGTCAATAAAAGCCGTGCGTGCAAAGCCCCATTCATCACGGTTGCGGTCAAGAAAATCAATAAAATTCTTCACCGTGTCACTCGGGGCAATAGGTGTTTGCATTTCAGCGTTGTTATAAACTCTTTCATCAAGCTGAACACACTTGCCGTGATTGGTAATGCCGTAAAATGTCATTGCGATAGTGTCAGGCGACTTCTGCGAATAGGCGGTATCAAGACCTGCGGTGAACTGAACAAAGTGTTCCGACTTGCGGTTACAGTTCAAAAACTTTCCTGCCCACTCTTTTGATTTGATATGTCTTGCCCTCTCAAAATTCGGGAACACAAGACCTGTTGCTCTGCCTCGCAAACCTAAGATTTTATTTTTATAGAGCTTTGTACCTTTCGGTGCAGAGTTCTTTTTCTTTTCAATCTGTTCAGGTGTAAGACTTAAATTGTCGGCAAAAGAAAAGAACCAATACCGCCAATTCGGTACAGGTTCTTCGGTAAGCTCCGCCGTAATCTCGGGAGGAACATCGTTTTCATATTTTTTAAAAGGACGGGAGCGGTTGACAAACTCCTTATACACAGGCAGGCTCGGATCGTCGGGATTCAGCGTTGCAAGCATATAGTCATTACGGGTTGACATCTCTCGGATAAACTCGATATCGGCGGTGTTGATTTCGTCAATATAAACGCACCCAAACTGCGCACCGAGAACCATTTCCCACTTATCCCGACTGCTGTAACCGAGAATATAGATGATTTTATCCTCAAACTTGATATGCGGGAGCTTGTAGTCCTTGTCGCCGTTGCCACAGTAAACTGCGTTACGGTGCAGGTCGAGAATACCGTTGTCCTGTTGAATTATAGTTTCCTCAGCCTTGCCCGTAGTCTTGGCGGCAATTGCGTGGAGTTTTTTCGGCGACTGCGACACCATTCGCATAAACTTAACGCCTGCTCCGACGGTAGTTTTGCCGGACGCTGTAGTTCCTTCAAGAAATTCAGCCGACACATTTGTTGTGTTGATAAAGTCGATATACTTTTGCGATAGCGGGAATTTGTTACTCACTCAATCCCTCACCACCCAACTGTCTAAACACATCGGATAGCTTTTCGGACTGCTCAACCTTTGCGTCAACCTTAACGGTGTATTCGCCCGTCATCTTGTTGAGCGTGTCAATAGCCCTGATTCTGTCAGAGGTGTCCTGCCCGTCATTCCTTGCAATGTCGGACAAAGCAACCTGTCTGTCCTTTGCACTCATAATGCGCTCATCTTTGAGCTTATCGGAAAGCTCCTTGATGTATTTTGAAACTCCAACATTCTCCAACAATTCATACGCTCTTGCGTTTGCGTAATTTTCGGAATATCCTGCCTGTATAGCACTCTGAACGGTGTTACCGCTCTGCGCATAATATTCCGCAAACTTCCTCTGTCTTGCATTTAATTTGTCTTTCACGGTATCACCGCCCTTTCTAAAAATAAGCAAAAGAAAAGACAGCACATTTCTGTACTGTCTTTAAACACAGGTTTCCGGAGTTGCACCGGAATCTGTAAAAACTGTTTTCCTATTTAAACTATCCCCTGCGTTTATAATATTATATCAATAAATTTCTAAATATTCAAGTGTTTTCTTTTTCTTTCCCATTTATTCAATAATGCACTTACATATTTCTGTTCTTTATCAGTCAATTGACGATCTCCAATTTCATTATGTTCATAACCCAAATGGGTATGTGGCATCATTCCATTATGAGGTCTACCTTTAACGTCAATTTGTTTTATTCTTTCGCCGTAGTTGTCATAAAAAGTAACACTTTTGATGTTGCTCTGTTTGTCAAGAGTAGCATACACTCTATTTTTTGTCATAGTTTCCATAGGAGCTTTTATCGAAGTATTACCATTCATACGAATTACTTTTATTTCACCAAATTGAGCAACTGTGTGATATTCTGTACCGTACTTCTTTCCCTTATCACTTATACCGCTTGAAGAGCCTCTTCCGCCCATTATTTTGACCTCCTGAATTTTTCCTGAAACGATTTGATGTTGATGATGTTTCCCATACATTCTTCGGGGACTCTGCCGTAGAAGATAATTGTTTCAGGCTGTAAGCGTTCAATCATTTCTTTGTAACCTTTCAAAAACAGTTCTTTTGATTCCGTACGGTTCTGCGTTCCAACACTTGATACGGCAACCGTACCACCCAAAGGCTCGCCGTCAAAACACCATTCAAAACTCTTTTCATCACTCCAACAAATTGTAGGTATCACCTCAATACCGTAGAGCTGTAAATATGCACCTATCCAATGTTTGCGATAGTGATTATAAATTTGCAACGCTGTCGGATAATCAGTGTAAAGACTGAAATCAGGCGACAACACACAATTAAAATTTTGTAGCTTTTCAATGTACCTGTCGGGTGTATTCCACAACCTCTGAAACTGGTAATCTTCCAAAAAGAAATGCACACCGCAGTTGTTCTGCTTACTGCTCAAAACTTCATTAAATCCGATAAAGTTGTTTTCTGTAATTTTTGTAGGCTCAATAATCGGGATGTCATATTCTCCTGCACCCTGAAAAATCGCTCTTGTGCTATTTTCGTAACCTGTACCGCATTTGTCTTTATACATCAATTTCACCTCACAACACAAAACCGCCCTCAAACGAGAGCGGTCTGTGCGATTTTTATCTTAGGAGAGTTTTACATATGTCCTGTTTGTCAAACTTTCATAATACCATTATACGCAGGGTAAGGGTGACATTCAATGACATTTCAAAATAATTTTACGAGAAATTGAACTTTTTTCGGAACGCCTGTAACGCTTCGCCGTGCAATCTCAGGGTATGCCTTACACTCATTTCCATACTCTCGGCAATATCCTCCCACCTCTGACAATTTATGTAATACTCGGTCAAAATTGCAATGTAACGGTAATCGTCAAGTGCGTTGATTTTACTGCGGATTTCAGTTTTCAACCGCACAAGATTGTCAATTTCCCGATTGATTTCAGCCTGAAGGTCTGCAATCCTGTCCACAATCCGCATAGGGTCATTCACTCCCGATGTCTTAACAGGCTCGTTCTGCTTAACCGATACCTGTGCAATATTCAGCCTAAGTTTCGACAGCTCGTGTTCTTTCGTTCTGATCAGCTTGTCTGAAACTCTGACCGAATATAAATAATCTTTAACCGTCAATCCACTTCACTCTCCTCGTCAAGCATACCAAGTTCCTGCGCCAACGCAACAACAGCGTTTACAATCAAATGCAAATCCTTGCCTTTAATATCGCACATACGATATCTGACTTTGATAGTTTCTTCTTCGTTGTCGATTTCATCAAAACCAACAACTACACCTTTATTTAAGGTTTCTATTTCGCCGTTATCGTAATTAACAGTGATATTTTTAATGCCTTTCATTCTTCTACCTCACTTTCAGTACCATTTTTCATAAAAAGTAGCCAATGTGTTTTATTCAATTTTCCACTTTTATGTCCCAAAAGTGGAGGTATTGGTGATAATTTAATTATCTCGTTAGTTTTAACATCTGTTTCATTCCATTTAAAAACCAAAATTCCATATGGTTTCAAAATTCTGAAACATTCCCTAAACCCTTTAGATAAATCATCTTTATATGTATGTGGGTTAAGTTTACCGTACTTTTTTGCCAACCAAGATTTATCCCCTACTTTGATTAGATGCGGTGGGTCAAATACTACTAAATTAAACGTATCATCTTTAAAAGGAATATTCCTGAAATCGGCCACAACATCAGGTTTGACTTCAAACGCTCTACCGTCACAAAGAGTATCAGTAAATTTACGGTTATCCATGAAGACTACATCTGGGTTATGTTTATCAAAGTAAAACATACGGCCTCCACAACAAACATCTATGCAATGATGTACTTGCATTTATTTCAATTCTCCTTTAAAATTCCATCTTTTGTAAAAGTGCGTCCGCACTCTCCGCATTTTACACATACAATTCCGTAACTGTCTGGATTTTTGCACTCGTCACTAACATAACAATCTGCAAAAAAGTTCTTTTCATCGTAATCCTTAAATTGTTCAAGCTCCTTTTCCACACGATACGGTTCAAAATCTATTATTTTGCCCTTAATCTCTTTCGCCGTCAATTCATATCCACCTCACTTTCAAGCCAATGTTTTGTGCAGTCAATACAACTGCCATTGAATCGCTTTTCCATAGGGCAACCGACATACGGAGTGCCATACGGGCAGTCGAAAAAACTCATACAACTCCGAGCCATTTTGTCAATTGACATCTGTTTGATTTTTTCAAAGTTTGTCATTGTGTTCACTCCTTATTCATTTTTGTACCGCAGTAAGGGCAATATGGATACAAATCAAAGCCCTCGTAAAAAGTGAAAAAATTTTTACACTCAGAACATAAATAATTTGTATAGCCGACATCCCCGCTGTCGTATTCCCACTTTCCGTGCCTGATTTCTTCCATTTCACACACCGTAGCATGATTGGGTTTACTACCGTCAACTTCGATAATATGCTTAACTGTTTCGGCATTTCGTTTTGAATTAAAGTATATCGTGTTTACACTATCGTCTGCGAACGGTATATCCAAAGCATAGTCACCGCAAATATCACGGATTTTTAATTCTTTTTCAATCATTGTTTTCACGCTCCTTTCTTTCAGCAATAAGATGTAAGCCTTTGTAACAATCGTCACATAGCTGTATTTTAATTTTTCTCTTACTTTTGACAAGAGTTTTAATCCGAGTAAAGTATTCAGTGTCAATCCCTACATAAAACTCCTTCATTTTAACTGTGTACGGATCTGCGATAACTTTACTACAACTATCACACTGATAGACTCTCATCTACTTTCACTTCCTTGTAAAACTCATATCTGTTATCTTTGTTTTCAGCTTTTATTGCAATCGCTAAGTCCCTTATGCTTATTGTGCTTATTTCGTCTAACCTGTAAATACTTTCTGTTGCTCTGTCAATCAACAAAATTCTTTCACCGTTTGCACCTTCATCAAGCATAATTTTCATTACTTGTGTATTATATGTAATCATTATTTAATCCTCCTTAAAACTGATAAACTTATATGTTTTACAAAATCTACCTTTAGTTCTTTTCGTTAATCGCTCTTTAACATTACACATACCCGTATAACCATTTGTATACTCAGGCACAAAATATTTACAAGTAGCACAACGGGAGTGCTTTTTTCTGTATTCATCAGGTGTTATTACTGTCATTTTCTTTATCTCCTAAAAGTTCTGGATTATCATAGATGTTGCCGATAACTTCTATCTCACAACAATCCTCGTCCCAAATATCATCTGCAAAACCAATAGCAGTAAAATCATAATCCTGCCCGTAAATGTCAACACATAATGTATGACAAGAATAATAAACTTGAGTTATATATTCATAGTCGTAGTCATAGCTTTTAATTTTGAGAACATCTCCTTCAAACATTTCTGTACCATTTATATCAATCATATCAGTACAGCCTCCTAAAGTATCCAAATCAATAAATTTAGGTATAATACATCCAGATTCTGTTCCAGTAAGTATGCAAGGATGTAACCCACAACATTTAGGATACAAAGTGTAATAGCCATACACCCATTCACCTGTATTTTCCTCTTTAGCTCTACATAATTGAATCATTTACTTTCACTCTCCTTTTTGACCTCCTTCAAAATTAACAACTTTTCCATTGTCGGTGTAATCTCGTTTGTCAAATTCAAGTTTCAGCTTGTCGATAACCACACGGTCGATATGCTCCCAAAACACTTCGTCAGTGTCGGAGTGTTCAATTATTTCGGTCATAGACTTTAGTGCCTTTGCACATCTGCCACGACCAAAGCCGAAATCCTTATACAAGGCATATAGCATTGTTTTAAATACTCTGCGTGTGATGTCTTTGTTTTCTTTTTCTCGGATCTGTTCATATGCGCTTTTTGCAATCCGTTCAGCTTCCTGTTTAAGCTGTTTCGGAATCTTAGGTGGTATTCTCGCTTTCAATGCTTTCTCTCCTTTCAAATTCACAGACAAAGCCTGTACTTACGGGCTTGCAAAACCTACAGTGCTTACAGCAGTAAACGCAGATGTACGCCCCGAATCGTTCATTTACCGCTGCACATTTGCACCGCTGAATCTGCAAACTTCCGTACAAATTTCTGCATATTCCACATTGCTTTTTGTTTTTATAAAAATCAGTAATTTTCATTTATTCCTGTGAACCTCTGATGATTTCCGTCAAACACAAAACTGATTTTGCCCGTCCAGCCGAACTTGTTCTTGTCAAGTAACACCTCTGTTTGGGCGGGATCATTGTTTGCCTTATCAAGCACATACGGTCTGTGCAGAATAAAGATGTAGTCACCGTCCTGTTCCAACGCTCCCGACTCTCTGAGGTCGGACATCGTGGGGGCATTTTTCCCTTCTCGTGTCATTTGCGATAGAGCGATAATTACACAACCCGTTTTCTTGGCAACCCTTTTAAGCTCGGCGGAAATGTAGTTAGTTTTCACTCGGTCATCTGCAAAACTTTTCACCGACTGCACAATCTGAATAAAGTCGATAACGACAACATCGGGCTTGACCTCGACAATTTTTGAGCAGATATTTTCTATGTTATAAACATCATCAAGCACGAAAACATAATCACGCATTGCATTAATTTGGCTCTCAATTTCAATAGCTCTGTTAGCAAGATTCCGCTGCTTGGCAAATTCCGAATAATCAATATTGAGCATATCAGACATCATTCGTTCAAAGACCATTTCAGCGGTCATTTCAAGGCTGAAAACCAGTGAGCGGATTTTTCGTCTGAACTGATTGCGGACAATATTCAGAGCGAATGAAGTCTTACCTGTTGACGGTCTTGCGCCCACAATTGCGAAAGTCCCTCGTTCAAGTCCGTTTGCAACAACATCAATGTCTGCAAATCCCGTTTTGATTAACCGCTTTTTTCTGAGTAGTGAATCGAGAAATTTGTCGGCATTTTCCTTAGCCTGCTGTTCGGTAGTGCCGATTTGTATTCGACTTTGTTCGTCTTCAATTGCTTTCTGAACATTTCCGATTGTCACATCGTCCGAAAAAATCAGCCTTCCGAGGTTGTCTTTAAGCCGTTTTTTACTTGCCCATTCTTTAAGGCAGTCTATGTAGTCGTTAATCATAGACGGGGCAACTGCCGATTCGCAACATTCAAGCAAGAGCCGTTTGCCGTTTTCATCAAGATTTGACAGTACCTTGATTTTGTCAATTCTGCCGTAGGATTTATAAACCTCGTTCATAACCTCAAAAACGCCTGCAAAAACGTTTTCAAAATCATCGGCAGAGAGTAACAGCATTTTATCACTCAGTTCCTCTTCATACTGAAAAATCAGACCGAGAACGGCTTTTTGATACTCAATCCCATTCGTCATTTTCTTCAGCCTCCTTTTTTAGGCGGAGAAATTCCTCACGGCTTATTGTTGGCACTCCGTCGTATGCTCCGGAGGCATATGTCTTATGTTCATTCTTTGACCAAGTTCTTAATAACGATTCCCAATCATCAATCGGCTTATCCGCTATCTGCCATTTTCGCTTTTCGTAATAATCAAAAAACTTCTTTGCGTCAACATTCAGATTTTCAGTACGGATAAACTGTTCGACCTCCGAAAAAGAGGGGATATCCCTTTCTTTATTTATTATATTATTACTATTCTTTAGTTGTTGCCCTTTGTTTGCCCTTACTTTGCCCTTACTTTGCCCTTTGTTTGCCGAACACTTTGCCCCTTGTTGAAATTTTTCATAATTATTTATAGTAATAATCGAGTATTTCGGGGTTGTTTTGATTGCCACTTCCTTTGTCCCTTTTAAGTGGTTTAATGCTGTTCGGGTTTGTTTTAATGTAAGCCCCGTTAGCTCACTTAGCTTAGATGTTGAGGTCACAATTTGACCTCTTTCAACAACAATATCTTTCCACTTTTTTGGTTTGATGTTAGCGGTTAAAATGAGATGAACAAACAGAGATAATGTGTTTGGGTCTTTATGCCAGCACCAATCAAGCATACTTCGATAGACTTTAACAAAGGTTTCGTTGTATGTAAATTCATTCACTTTCCAACCGCTCCTTCATTTCTCTGTACAGAATTTCTCTGATGATTTTTCCGCTTGTTTCTTCCTTGCAGAAGATTATTTGACAATTGTACCTTGCGAGCCAAGCGAATAAACTTGCAGTTAATGCTTGCGGAGACATCTTGCTTCTGTAACTGCCACTATAGGCTTTTTCCCAGTTTGCGTTTTCGATGAGCAGATAAACTTTCGCGCCTGCCGATTTTGCCCGTTCAAATTCCCTTGTGAAGCGTTTTCGCTGTTGACAATAGCAGTTGCAAATTTCATCGAATGACATTTTTCGTTCTACACAAACTGCTCTATCAAGCGAAAGCAACTCCCCTGAAGGTAAAGTTACTTCCGCTGAATAATCGCCAAAATCAAGCTTCTGTCGCTTGTATGGGGTTTCCATGGAGTTAAGCCTTTGCTCGTACCGTGCATTTGGCTGCTCTCTGGTATCGACAAGAATAGTTAATGTCTGTAACGCTGTTTCAACATCAATTGGATGCATAATTAAAATGGTAAATCATCAGTTTCAACAATAGTTTCCATATTGTTGCTCGGTGTGTTTGTGCTATGGCTTGCAAGAGGTTTGTCTTTCCAAATCTTGAAATCCCCGCTACGGATAGATTCTACATCTGTGACAGTGCAGCATTCCGTTGTCCAACCTGTTTTGCCTTTATATTCCCATTCTTTATTACGATAAATAACGCCTATTGATTTGCTTTTTAAAAGCTGTTCGTTGCAATCATAATGATAGTTTGGATTACTGTCTTCGAGCGAATAGATAAGATTGTTAAAAGCTTTCTGCTGACTTTCAAAATACTGATTTGATTCTTCAGGAATATTGATTCTGTATGTGCCTTTCCATTTTTTATCGGTCGAAGTATCGTTTTCAAATTTTCTCTGAAAGAAATTTGCATATTCACCTTCTGAAATATCAAAAGCAATAACAAGAACATCGCCCCAGTCGTAACTCTCAACTCTTGCTCCCGCAATAGTTGCTACATAGCCGCCTGCCGGCAGATGTTCATTGGTTGTTGCTTTCTTTGCTGTCTGTCCTTTATATGCTTTAATCATTTGGTTTTACCTCCAAGTTATAATAATTTCGTATAGTTTCATCAACCATTTTCAGGTCATTGTCGATTTCATCAAATTCAAACATATCTTCTGGCGATTTGGTAATGTCGTTGCCATCTGTCACGGTTCTGAAAAAATGCTTGCCGTCTTTTGACATGCAGCGCAATGCGATAGTTACCATTCCTTCAAGTTTCACTTTGTCTTCGAGTAATTTGCCAATTGTGTGAAGCTTAACTTTGCCGTAATCATTGACCTCTTCGTGCATCATAATATATACAATCACGTCATCAGGCAGTTGCGACTTAATGAATTGAATCAGTCCCCAATAATTGTCTGCAAGTTCATTGAAGAGATCAAAAACAGCTGAGCCTCTTGCCCCTGTCGAATGGCCGCTCATATATTGAGCTGTCAACAGATACCCTGCATCGTCAATAACTGCAATTTTAGTTGGCATTTTTTTGAGTTGTGATTCGATTGTCTGATACGATTTACTGCACATCACATACTTAAAATGTTTTTTAAAAGGCAAAAATTTACCCTCAACATTTATCAAAAAAATTTCATCTTCGGCAAAGTTTTTTAAACTTCGGCTTTTGCCTGAGCCTGATTCGCCATAAATCAAAATTGGTTGTCCCATAATTATATCCTTTCATTAATTTGTATCGGACAGCCATCAGGCAATCCGAGTATGTACGGATTGTAAATCATCTTGTTTGTCAGCCTACACCAGTAGCGGTTTAAATCGTTTTCTGAGTGACAAAACGGGCAGTAGTGACATTTCACTTTATCTTCTGGAAAATGGATTGTGAGCGAAATCTCGCCGTCTGTAAAGTATGAAACGCCGTTTGGAAACTCCTGTGACATCATTTTCGCCCCCTTGCGTTCAGATCTATCTTGTGGCAGATATAATCGATGAAATCGTAATTCTTAGAGCGTTCGGCTCGGCGATTATCGCGCTCAGATTTATATTCGAGGTATTTTTCGCAGTCGCTGTGACAGCGTTCACTTCTCGTCTGACAGCCATAGCACGGAGCTTTTGTTCTTACCATTTCGCAAGCACCACCAATCGTAGAAGAAATCCATATCATCGAACACCCAATCTCGAACATTTTGAATTATTTTCAATTCACATTCGCTCGGAAGAGATTTAGAATCAAATACATTGTTTACAAGATAATCAAATAAGCTTATTATCAACACTTTGTGTTCCGGCTTGTTGCTTTCTCTGCGAAATTCAAAGTTAAAGGCTTCTTGAATAATAAGGTCTTTAGCTTCAAACGCTTCACTCTCGTTGCGGTTGTAGCAATAGACATACCAAATCACGAAAGCGTTGACGTCAGAGTTTGCTACGCTTTTCTTAAAGCAGTCGTAACATTTACCGTCAAATAATCGTCCAAAGTCAAAGTCCTCAAGAACTTCTTTTCGTCCACAGTCCTCGCAGGTAAAAAGTTCTTCAAACTGCCAATCGTGGCATTTCGGACATTCTTTCGGCTGTTCGTCATCAATCCATTCGTTGTTGCAATTTCTGCACCAAAATTCCATTTTTTCAACCTTCCTTCTTGATTTTTTAATCGATAAAGGATATAATCAAGGTGGTTATATTGTTTATATCCTTACTATCCGTTGAGGCTTTGCAGAGCTTCAGCGGATTTTTCTTTGCAATTGCAATTAATATTTAACATTGATATAATCCAACACCCTTGCCCAGCCGTATCTTTCGCCTGTTTTATCATCTGTGCAGCAGTTATACATCCAATACTCCCACTCTTTAGGATTTCGCTCTTTAAGTAAGTCAAATCTATGAGGACGCTTTTCTAGGTGCAAGCCAAATCCGCACATTGAGCAACCTGTTCTTTGAGCCTTGGTTGTGTACAAAGTACCATCTTCTTGCCTCTCGATTTTTCCGTATATTTCGGGAACAGGAACATTTAAATCAAGAGCAAGTTGCAAAATATCTTGTCTGTTAAAAATCGCAAACGGTGCTGATCTGATTGTAGATTTACCGAAATAATTACAACCATTTATCATTAAGGATTTAGCTCTTCTTCCGCCTTCGGAAGCCATCAAGCCAAGATAAGGCACGCTGTTATGTTCTTTTGCCCAAGTGTCACAAGGCTTTTCTTTTAGATAATAGCAGCATTTTGATGACACTTTAAAATTTGGAATTTGGTAATTTGTACCCTCTTCATTGTTCGCATAACCGCCGAACTTTTCAAGCCATTTTTGCGACATTTTCATACGACTGTTTTTTTGATAACCGCCATAGGCCCCTGTTTCGCCTGTTACAATAGCGTGTCGAACAGTTTTGTTTTTTTCGGTCGGATTTGCAAGTAATTCAATCTTGGCGGCAATTTCTTTTGATAAGACAGGAAATCCAAACTCCTGAATTATATCCTGTTTAGTCCAGCGGTGTTCTTTTCCTGCACTGTCAACATACCGAACTGATGGCTTTAACCTTTCAATTCCGAGCTCTTTATGTATTTTTTGAATGCTTGAATCTTCAAGATAAGAAACGCTGATTCCCGGGGCATGGATTCCGATTGACTTTAAAAAGATAAATAATGTAATGCTATCAAGACCGCCGACCGAAACGTGATAGTTTAATTCTCGTCTATCGCATTCTTCAGCAAATTCTCTCGCTCTGATAGTTGCATACTTAACTTTAAATTCATAATCCTGTTTTTGCTTAACAATGAAATCAGAGATTTTTCTCTGTCCGTCAATTCTTTCCATTCGTTCAAAAACATTTTCTTTCATTTCTTCACCCCCACACATTCAAAGCCGATTGTTTCGGATTCAGGCGTTTCAAGGGCTTTGAGCTTGCGTTTTAGTTCTCGGTTCTCGTGACGATAACCGCTTGACGCTGTTTTTTCGAGTGCAAGGTCCGTTCTTGCGTTTCTCAGTTCAATGCTGAGATGTCTGTTCTCTGCTCTGAGGTTTTCCACATCTTTGAGCAGTTTTCTTTTTGTCGGGTAGTTTCTTAACCACATTGTTAATGCTCCTTTATGTATTGTCTGATTTCTTCCTTATCAAATCGCCAAAGCTTTCCGATTTTGTGGGCAGGAAGAACGCCCCTTTGTGCAAGCCGTGTTGTATAATCAACATTAAGTGCAAGCAACCGTGCCACATACGGCACATCAATAATCACAGGCACTTCATCCCAATTGACGATAGGTCTTTCTCTCGGCATATGTACACCTCCTATTTTTCGTTGGTAATTTTGTCTGAAACGATTTCGACTGATTCAACATCAGCTACGCTGAGTGCCAGTTTGAGCAGTACAACCTCGCTGACCGTTCGTGTTATCTGATAGCTTGTAACATACGGAATTTCTGTTCCGTCAATTTCAAGAAGGAACTTGTCCTTTGTGTCAATAAGTTTAAGTTTTGCCATTTTCTCACCTGCTTTTCGATATTTTATTGCTTTATTACCCAAATAATGTTATTATTTATTTAGAAAGGTGGTGCACATATGAGTGACCAAAACATAAATGATACTGCTTATGGTGTTACAAAAGCTGTTTTAGAATCAGAAGCAGTAAGTAATCTTACAAATCCACCAACAAAAGTGGCAGGTGGACTGTTAGCCGATTTCATAAACTTGACTGCCGGTGGCATACATTATGCCTCAATGAAAGCTGAATTAAAGCGTCAGAAAAAATTTGAAGCTTTCAAAAGCAACATTGAAAAAGGTGTAGAGAATATCCCACCTGAAAATCAAATTGAACCGAGAGAATCAATTATCGGACCGGCTGTTGAAAAAGCAAAACACTGTATGAATGAAGATGAAATTCGTGAAATGTTTGAAAAGTTAATCATCAATTCATTCGACAATAGAAAAATTGAGAAGATTCATCCGTCTTTTTCTGACATTATTCAGCAAATGTCACCTATAGATGCCCAGAATTTGAAATGTTTTGCAAACGAAGAGCGTTTACCTGTGTGCGAAATACAATTAAACCTAACAAACGCTTCTCACAGAACTTTGCTAACTAATGTTTTTTGCGGTAATAAATTGTGTAATTCAATTGAACAACAATCAATATCTTTGTCATCCTTATCTCGTATAGGGATTATAAAAATTGCATACGATGAATACTTAACCGATGATTCGTTTTATAAGATTTTTGATTCATTACCTTTAGTGATAGGTTTGAAAAATCAAGTTGAAGCTGATAACAAAATTAATAACACTAATTTTAAAATTGATTTGCAAAAGGGAGTGGCAACACTTACTCCCGTGGGAAAAGCGTTCATTGATGTTTGTCTTCGTCCTTTGCCCACTTAATCAGATCCATAATTTGAGCGTCGTGCTTATCAAGGTAGCTGTCTATTGTTTTATACAAATGGGCGGCTACTATTTTTATTGCTAATACTGCTGAAACAAAAGCTGTGCAAAGCATTAGCAGTCCTAAAATTATTATTACTTCCGTCTTTCTTCACCTCCTTACGCTGTTTTCTGTGAATAAAGCAATGTGTTATTGTTTTAAACGACCTTGTATGGTAATATTAAACAAAGGAGTGGTACATATGCTTGATAAGAAATGCAGAAAGATTGTAAAATGCTGTTTAAAATATTATCCTGACGAAAGAACTATTCAAACAACAGATTTACAAAAACACCTAAATTTCAGCAAGATTGAAATACGCTATTGCTGTCAGAGATTGAATAAATTAGGTTTCTTTGATTCATTTCAAACTTCAATAGAAGACACGGTTCATTTTGTTCCGAGTTATAAATTGTTTAATTATAAAGAACACGAAAGAACGAAGATTAAAGAGTTTTTGATAAACTCCGTAGCAATACCCGTCATCGTGTCAACACTATCAAGCATACTAATAACGCTGATAACACTGATGATATCAGGGATACTGCAATAGATGTAAAAATCGGGTGTTTCATTAACCATTCAAGGATAAACACCTTATCTCACCCCCTTAGTTTTTGTTGGGTTGTAGTTTCCTTTAAGAAACTACATCAGCAAAAAAAATAGACATAATCTTATCTGAATTAAGTCCGAGAATTTTTGCAAGCTGTGCGATTTCTTCCTGCTTGAAACAAGTGACACCATTTATCCTTGTATAAAGTGTCTTTTTATCAATTCCCATTTTTTCAGCAAGTTTTGGAATTGTAAAATTGTTTCTTGCAATTTCAGCTTTAAGATCACTTGTATTCACTTTCTATCACCTCGTTTCCTTTAGGACACTTAAATTATATACTGCTTTCAGTCCTTTGTCAACCACTTTAGGAAACTTTTTTATATTTTTTCGGTTTAGTAGTTGCTTTTTTGAAACTTTGTGTTAAAATATAGTTACAGACCTCTTATAAGGAGAGACAAAAATGGATATAGGAAAAATGATTAACCAAAGAAGAACTGAATTAAAACTAACTCTTGAACAGGTAGGGCAAGCAGTTGGTGTCGGCAAGAGTACCGTCAAAAAATGGGAAGACGGTTATATATCTAATATGAGAAGAGATAAAATAGCTTTATTAGCCAAAGTCTTAAAAATGAACCCTGTTTCTTTTATTACTGGTGAATTTAAAGAAGAAGAAGACCAAGCAATCCCACTTCCGCAGACAAATGTATTTATGCGACCGGTATATGACAGCATTTCGGCAGGGTTCGGAGTGATAGCTCAGGATGTGCCTGTTGACTATATGCCTACATACATCACCTGTCCGTCGGAACAGGATAAATATATATGGATAAATGTTCACGGCGATTCTATGAGCCCTCTGATTGATGACGGCAGTAAAATTCTTATTAAAAAGCAAACTTCCGTTGACAGCGGTCAGATTGCCGCAGTCCTCGTTGATGATGAAGAGGCTGTTGTTAAAAAGGTCCTTTACAACGATAACACCGTTGAGTTGCATTCAGTCAACCCCTACTATCCCCCACGAGTGTTCAAAAATAACGACGTCACCCGTGTTCAAATCCTCGGTCTTGTAAAAGAAGTAAGTAAATCACTGCAGTAAGGAGAGTAACTATGGCAAACAATTCACTTATAACCTTAAACTGCCCGAATTGCGGCAGTCAGCTTGAAGTTAATTCTACAGAGATGAAAACCAACTGCAAATATTGCGGCACTCAAATTCTTATTAAGGATTTCATTACCGAACGCAGAATTGATAAAAATGACAAAATAAAGGCACTTGAAGATTTGGTAAACAATGCGGCAAATAACGGCGATTATGCAAAGGCATATAAGTACAGCGAAGATATTTGCAAGCTCGATTCATCAAATGAAAACCTTGTCAAGATGAACCTTTTCGGCTTTATGGCAGGCAAGATTGATTTTAACAGTTCATTGCTCGATGATTTGTACTCGTTTTCTCCCGATGAACACAGAAGCTACCTCAGCAGGATTTTAGGGGCAGTCAACACCCGTAAGCAAAACGAGCTTGACAAGGCTCTCAAAATTGCCAATGAACAGAGAAGAAGAACCGAGGCGGCTCAGATTAACAACAAATATACCCCTGTTATTTTTCAGATAAATACCGAGATAAACAAGATGAAGCAAAAGCGTTGCAAGTGCGGTCATATGCTTGAATACAACGAAAATGTTTGTCCGAGCTGCGGTATGAATTACGGTGACTATCAAACCGAACTCACCCGTATTAAAAAGGAAAAAAACAAAAAAATGGTAAAATTGGGCATAATCATCGGCGTGCCTGTTGTAATTGCCATAGTCGTTTTTGCATTTGTTCACAACGCAAATCTTGTGAACAATATAAATACCGCAATTGACAGCAAGAATTATTCAAAAGCTGAACAGCTGATTGACGGCTATCAGGAGGCTAACCCTACACGAACAGATGTTTATGAACTCTACGCAGACCTCTATCTTGCAGAAAACAATCCCGAAAAAGCCATTGAAAAGCTTGAAGAAGGAGTCCGCCGTGTTTCCTCATCAGGCAAAAAAGATTTGCAAAATAAAATTGACGCAATCAAACAGGAATATAATTTGGAATAATCCCATGTCAACACATTGCCACAGCCCCATACACCGACAGCCATGGTCTGCCGATTAAATAGAATAAATAAAAAAATCCGCCCTAAAATAGGAAATCAATTTCCCATTTTGGGGTGATAAAGCGAAAATGTTTACTCGAGTAAACAAAATAAGTCAGCGAAAATGTCCACTCGAATGGACAAAACAAATTCTGAAAATGTCCAATCGATTGGACAAATTGGAATGATAAAGCGAAAATGTTTACTCGAGTTTACATTTTGCAGTAATGTTGAGTTGGAGGATGGTGGAGGGTTTACGGGTTTTTCTAACCTTTCGTATAAGAAAAATAAACTAATATATATAGAAAGGGTTCTTTAAAATCGTACCAAACCCACCACAAGCCTCCGCACATAAGCAATAAAAAATCCGCCCTGCTCGACTGGTCCTCGAACAGAGCGGAATCACCTACACAGGGTGCAGATGATACGATATTATAACGCTACAATATTGTATCATATTCCCCTGAAATTTTCAAGTTTTGAATATCAGGGGATTTTTGCACCCTTTTTTAAGCAAAAGGAGTGTATAAAATGAAAAAACGCAAAGACGGGCGCTATCAGAAGAACATCTATATCGGTCGGGATGAAAACGGTAAACGAAAGTACAAATCCGTATGCGGCACATCACGAAAAGAGGTTGAAACGCTTGCCGCCGAATTAAAACAAAAACTCGGCAAAGGCATAGACATCTCTTCCGATGATACATACGGCTGTTGGAAAAAACGCTGGCTGTCAGTTCAGAGGTCACTGCAAACACCGCAACAATACAAAACGCTTGAACGGTATCTCAAACATTTTGCAGAACTTGAGCATTGTAAAATCAACAAGCTGACAATTGCCGATTTTCAGGAAATCGTGTTTGACTTAGCCGCTAAGAACCCTACAACAGGCAAACCAACAGCGAAAAAGTCGCTGAAAGAGTTCATCGCAACTGCAAGCCGAGTGTTTGAGTACGCTATTGAAAACCGAGCTATCGACTTCAACCCACTGAAATATGTCAAAATATCTAAGAATGCGGCAAAAAAGAAAGAGCGCAGAGCTTTGTCACCCGAAGAGCAAAAGCTAATAATCAACACTCCGCACAGAGGAAGATTGCCGGCAATGATTATGTTGCTTGCAGGACTACGAAGAGGTGAATGCCTCGGCTTGCAATGGGCAGATATTGACTTGAAACGCAACAAAATAAATGTTCATCAGACTTTGGTTCTTGACGGAAACAATTCTTACATAAAAGCAGGAGCGAAAACAGAAGCAGGTGTCCGCAAGGTTGATATTCCGACCGTTCTGTCAGACTATCTGAAAAGCCTTGCACCCCACTCCCCATTTGATTATGTAGTCACAACCACCAAAGGCAAACTTATGACAAATTCAGCGTGGCGGAGATTGTGGGAGAGTTACATCAATTGCCTAAACCTCGAAGCATTCAATTCACAGCAAGGCAAAATTGTCGGCATTGCTCCACGCAGTAAATACTGCCCCGACGGTATTCCGCAGGTCATAGAACCGTTTACAGCTCATTGCCTTAGACATACCCACGCAACAAATCTTTTCTATTCGGGCTATGATATTCTCTACATTCAACACCAGTTAGGGCATACCAAACCCGAAACCACCTTGAACATTTACACGCATTTAATGCAAGATGATACTGAAGCACCTGCGAAAAAACTTGATGATTTTCTCAATCGTAAAATAAGCTAAAAAATAAATGCAAGGCAAATGTTAGGCAACCGAACTTGAAAAGTCCGATAAACACTAAGTTTTTCACACATTTATTAGGTGGTTTGGGACCAAGATGCCGCAGGTTCAAGTCCTGTCACCTCGACCAAAAAAGGTGGTTTTTTAACCGCCTTTTATTTTTTGCCAAAATTACTTAAAATGCCTTAAAAGTGGCTTAAACACTGGTTTTTTGAGATTTCAGAAATTCAGTTGAGTAATTTTGAATTAAGTTAAAACAAGATAAAATGCAGTCAAACTTACTGTCAAACTTACTGTCATTTTAGTTTGCCTGCCGATTTTCAAGGAAACAAGATAATATATTTTTAAATTTTATTACACCGTAACACAAAAGATTTTTCTATTATTAAAACAATAAAGAGGTTAAGCAATTTTTTCTAATGCTTAACCTCTTTGTTTATTTTGTTGATTACAGAGCATTCCCATATCATAGCTACCCTCGTCGGGGTTATAACTTTTCATATAAATACCTTCTTTAATATGTTTATATTGTACCATAAATCCTAACTAAATTAAATACTTTCTTTAGTATAATATTTATTTTTAGCATAGAAAAAGAGGGTTCATAAAGAACCCTCTCTTCCCGATATTTAAGGATTTATACAATTTTATACTTGCTATCGAATTAATACCAACCTGCTTTTCTAACAAGAACTTTCTTATCCCAGTTATCATTTGCAGATACTTCTTCGTCATAGGCTTTTTTAATGGTTTCTGTATAAGCTTCTTTCCAATAGCCATCTTCTACTGTTTTTGTGCCTACCTGAATCTTCTGTTTCTCAGCATGGTATGAACCTCTACCACCGTGATCCATTTCCCAAGTAAGGTGTTCTTCTTGGTTAGCGTCTGTTAACTGTTTACCGCAGTCATTGCAAACATTTACCCAGTCGTAATCATATACTGGTTCTTCATGAGTACCTGTTACAATCCACTCTTTATTGTGATGTTTTGTCACTGCATCGTGGTGCTTATAGTACTTATATACTGCCTCGTGATATGTCTTACCTTCGTGAGGGTCTTTAGTCGCCGGCTGAACCTTTGAAGAGTTGCTCGGCTTAGCTGGTTTCTGGTTGTTATTTGAAGTATTTACTTTTGAAGAACTGTTGTCCTTCTTAGTATCAGCCTTTGAAGAAGTGTTGTCTTTCTTTGAAGATGTGTTTGACTTGGTATCTTCTTTCTTTTCGGTGTTACCCTTGTTGCTGTTGTTTTTGTTAGATACCGTAGTTTTTACATCGTCAACCTTAACTGTAACTGTCTTACCGTCATCGGTTTTTACTTCTACTTTGCCGTCTTTTACTTCAACTTTCTTACCATTCTTATCAGTGATGTTGCCGTCTTTGTCGATTTTTAGACCGTTATCCTCAATAGCCTTGCTGACCTCAGATGATACAGTTGAAGTCTGTACGGTTGAAGTCTGTACGGTTGAAGATATTACTGACGGTTCTGTCGGTTCTTTCTCAGCGTTACAGCCTGCAAGAATGCTTATGCCGACTGCTGATGTGCCTGCAAGTATTGTAGCACCGCAGACAACGGCAATTACCTTGGTTTTTACTGTCGCAGTTGCTGTTGCCTTTACGATAGATGAAACTGTTGACTTTGCACCTGTCGCAAAGCCTTTTGTTGCAGATGTTGCAAGTGTCTGTCCGTTCGGGAGCTTGATTGTAATGTTCGGTACTGCAAGGCTCTTTGCTTCTTCCTTGAAAATAGTTGTAAAGAAAGGTACAACAACACCACCGTGAAGCCTGTCACCGCTTTTGTTTTCGTAATCTTCAATTGCAGTTTTCATCTTTGCTCTTGAATAATTGAGCCTTGAAAGCACAGTACCCCTTGAACATTCAAAGACTTCTGCGATTTCATCAACAGTCATTTCATTAAAATAGTGCATAATCACTGTCTGATACTGAACATCGGACAGTACTTCCTGCATAATCGAAAGAATAATTTCTCTCTTTGCCTTGTCTGAAATGTATTCTTCGGGAATTGATATACGCTCGTCAACTATTGCCTGATTTTCAAAAATTTCATCGTCCAGTTGGATTTCACCTTTACCTTTCAAATAATTTTTGCACTTATTAACGGCAATTCTGTTAAGCCAACTTCTGATTTGTGATGATTTTTCCAAAGATTGGATTTTTAAAAAAGCCGTTATGTAAGTTTCCTGCATAATGTCCTGTGCGGTTGTTTCGTTCTTTAAAAAGCTGATACAAGTAAACCACACTTCACGCTCTGTAAGCTTGTAGAGCTTTTCAAATGATTTGTTATCTCCCTTTTTAATTTTCTCTACTAAATGGGAAATGTTCATAAAATAACCTCCTCTCATTTCCTTTCATAATATAGACAATTTAAAACGGCTTTTGATTTTATAAAATCCGACAAAATTTTAAAATTTTTCAAATTTTGTCGATTTTTTTAAAAAGCAAATATTTTTCGCATAAAACAAAAAGTGCGTAGCTGAAGCTACGCACGAAAAATACATAGCTTTGATTGTTGCGACACAATATTTCACTTGTAAGGCGTGAAAAGTAAAGCCTGTATTTTTACCGAAATAAAAATACACACTTAGGTGAACTTAAAATTAAATTTTTGTTTGGCATTTTTATTTTAGCATACAATATGTGAAAATTCAATATTATTTTAAATTAACTTTTAAAATTTATGTAAAAGAATTTAACAATATCAATTCCGTACTATCATATTTCTGTTTATCAAACATCCCGTTTACAAGCAAAAGTATATCGTTGTATCATTGTTATTATACAGAATCAAATTTGCATAAAAAATCAGGCAATCGTTATGACCGCCCGATTTGTTTTTGGAAAATTTACAATTTTAATCCTATTTATGCACTGTTTTACACGCACTAACCGTAATCAGAGTGCCATGACTTTTTGAGAGATTTCTGCCGGAGATGACACTGTGCCGACGCACTTGTACTCTTCGGTTTCTTCCTTGGTTTTAAAGCCCCAGCCGTATAGCACAGCGAGGAAGTCCATACCTATTTCTTCCGCACCCTTTGCTTCGATTGTGCTGTCGCCGACAAGGATACTTTCTTCAACGGAAACTCCTGTCTGCTCACACGCCTGCAAAAGCAGATGACTCTTTGTAAGGTTTGTACCGACATCTGTTGCACATACTGCGTCGAAAACATCCGACGCCTCGTAGGTTTCAAGAATATCCGTTGTGAACATCCTGTGCTTTTGAGTTGCTATTGCAAGCTTAAAACCGCTTTTCTTGAGTTCACGAAGAGCGTCATAAATTCCGTCATAGACGGTGAACATCTCTTTTCCTTTCTGGGAATAAAGCTTGCTGTAATTCTTTACGGCATATTCAATTTCGTCATCACTCATATTAAAGAGCGTTTTAAATCCGTATTCAAGCGGTGCGCCGATTACTCCGTAGAGTGCGCTGTGTTCAACAGGCTCATAGCCCATTGCAACTGCTGTTGTATTGAAACAATATAAAATTCCGGGGGCTGTGTCGGCAAGAGTGCCGTCAAAGCCAAAAATAACTAATTTTTTCATAAAACCACCCAATCTGCAAATAGATAAATTCATAAACAATTTTTTACAAAAGTCTTTGTCCTGCAAATATGGAAATACATCTCAAGGGGAATTATACCATTTTACGGAGATAAATACAATACTAATTTTTCCACAAGTATTAATTTGGGAATAAAAGTGCCGAAAAATATGCAATTATTGTTCTTTTGCAAGCACATGCCAATCGAAACAAGTCGAAAATCAGAGCTTTCAACTTACTTTATTTCTTGACAACATCGTGTGTGCGTTATAAAATTGAAGTACATTATATTGAAAGGTTATTTTATTATGACTTCTGCAAATCATAAAAATCCGCCTGCCAAACCCAAAGAAAAATATTCGGTACAGCAGGCGCTCACAAACTATTATCTGCTTATTATGTTCACGCTTTTTCCGTTGTTTTTTACCGACGCATATTTTAACATCAGGCACGATAAGTATTACTTTTTCATTATATTGACGGGTATTCTCGTTATTGCGGAATTTCTTATTATCATGACCGCAAGCGTTGATAAACCGCCGGAAGACTCAAAGCTTGAAAAGCCTAAACCAAAGCATTTGTATGAAGAGCTTTCGTTTATGGACTGGGCATTTATTGTATTCCTTGGGATAAATGTCATTTCAACGCTGTTGTCCGCAAGTCCTTTGGATGCACTTCTGGGTACTCAGGGGCGAAACAACGGTCTTGTGCTCATGGCATTTTACACCGCAGCATATTTTATGATTACAAGGTGCTTTAAATATTTTGAATACATATTCGTTGCGCTTGCGTTCGGTTCAATGATAGTTTATGCACTTGCGGTGCTTAACTCATTCTATATTGATCCTCTCGGGATGTTTACTCTTCTCACCGACCAACAGACTATTACCGACTTCACTTCAACAATCGGCAACAAAAATCTGCTTTCAAGCTACATCTGCATCGCTATGCCTGTTATGATTGCAATGTCGGTTATCACGAAAAAGGCCTTGCTCAGAGTAATTTATCTTGTAGCAACAGGATTTGGCTTTGCGGCTCTTATGACTGCCGACAGCGATTCCGGCATTCTCGGTATGGCTGTATTTATGATTATTTACCTTGTATGGTTTTCAAACAGCCTTGTCAGACTGAAAAGATTTTTCCTTTCGGCAACTGTTATGCTGTTGTTTGCAAAGCTGCTCAGACTGTTCTCGCTCTGCTTTGACGACAAAAGCAAGGGCTTTGATAAGTTTCAGGAAATTTTCGTTTTCTCAGGCATCGGCTGGATATTGCTTGCAGCTTGTGCCGTTATTACAGGGATTTTGTATCTTATTGATTACAAAAAACCAAACATCACAATTTCAAAAGCCGTGCCGATTGCTCTTGCCGTTGTATTCGGATTTTGTGCTGTTGCCATGATAGGAATTATGGTTTATTTCAGTTGTGTTTACACCAAAACCGACCTCGGCAGTTTTGAAAGAATTATCCGCTTTAACGATATATGGGGTACGCACAGAGGCTTTATGTGGATAAGGTCGATATGGATTTTCGGCGACGCTTCATTCATTGAAAAGCTGTTCGGCGTAGGTCCGGATATGTTCTACTCCGCATTCAGTCCGTACTTTGACGACCTTTCAAAATACGGTGACAGCTCAACAAATGCCGCACATAACGAATATCTAAACTACCTTATCACAATTGGAATTACGGGACTTCTCTCCTATCTTGCCATTGTGTGCGGTACGATCAAGAACGCAGTTAAGTATGCAAAGGAAAATCCGATGCTGATTGCGTGCGTTTCGGCTGTTATCTGCTATGCTGTTCAGTCTGTTGTAAACCTTTATCAGCCGATTACAACTCCGCTGTTTTTCATCTTCATAGCTTTGTGCGAGGCTTTTGTAAGAAACGCCAAGGCTGAAAAATCTGCCGTATAAATATTATGACTGCATTTCAATCCGGATAAGAAGATTCTGCATTGACTCGTTGCGGTCACGGCGGTATCGTCCCAGCTCGTAGAGGCTGTCGGGATTTTTAGTGATTATATTGGGCTTTTCCGTACAGGTTAGTGTACACGAAAAGCCCATTTCTTTTATCAGCTTTTCGGTCAGGTCATTTTTTGCACCGAACGGATATACAAAGCAGGTCGGTTTTTTCCCTGTTGCATTTTCAAGCAAGCCTTGAGCTTTGACAACATCTTCCGTAAGAATAGATTTATATGCTTCGTCACTCTCCCCCGCTTTTGGCAAAACACCCTTTCGTGATTTCAAAGAATGCATATCGTACGAATGATTCTGAATTTCAACATAGCCCGAATCGGACATTTCTTTCATATCGTCAAAAGTTATATGACCGTAGGTCACGGAAATGTCCTTGGTTTCGGTGAATTTTTCGGACACTGACGCAATCGGAGATATGACCGCCTTGCAGTTGTATTTTTCAAGCAAAGGGAGTGCATAATAATAATTATTATAATAGCCGTCGTCAAAGGTCAGCATAATGCATTTTTCGGGCAATGATTTTTTGCCGCAAACATAATCGGTAAGGTCCTTTACAACAACGGTTGTGTAGCCGTTTTCGGTAAGATATTTTAAATCGTTTTCAAAAAGAGTCGGTGAAACAGTGTAGTCATTTTGCAGTTTTTCGTCCTTTAAAAGTGAGTGATACATTATTACGGGCAGTTTTACGCTGTCGGTATCAGCCGTTGTTTCTTTTACTGCACCTGTCATTACCGATATTAAAATTACCGCAGACAGGAATAATGCCGTAAAAATGATAATTTTTACTGTTTTGTTTGATTTCACTATATTTCCTCCCAATTCTTTGTGCAAGATTTTTTATCTATAATTCTTTATTGTAAATATAATCAAACATCTGCGTGATAGAATATAGCCAAAGTTAATACTGATTACTGATTTTAGTCAATCGGTACTGACTAATATTGCATAAGGATTTATGAATTATGGCAAAAAGAAATTTCAGCTCAAAACGCAATGCAATTTACAACGCTGTGTGCGGTACGGACACTCATCCGAGCGCACGCTGGGTTTATGATAAATTAAAGCCCGAAATTCCCGACCTTAGTCTTGGCACGGTTTACAGAAACATTGCTCTTTTTAAGGATGAAGGAAAGGTCAGCGTTATATGCAATGTAAACGGTGAGGAGCGTATTGACGGCAACACAGAGCCGCATCCCCACTTTGTCTGCAACAAATGCAATGCAGTTATTGATGTTGAAGACAATCAAAATGCTGATGACCTTGAGTCACAGCTTGCCGAAGAGGGATTTAAGGTAGAAAACAGATTTGTTATCTACTACGGCATATGTCCTAAATGTTCGGCAGAAGTACACTAATATTTATTACAAAGGAGAAGTAATTATGAAATGGTATTGCACAGTATGCGGTTATGTTTATGAAGGTCCCGAAGCTCCCGAGGCTTGCCCTGTTTGTAAGGCACCGAAGGAAAAATTTAAGCAGATGGACGAGGAGGCGTCTTTCGCAACAGTTCACGAGGTTGGCGTTGCTCAGGGCGTAAGCGAAGATATTCTCAAGGATCTCAGAGCTAACTTTGAGGGAGAATGCAGCGAAGTCGGTATGTACCTTGCAATGGCAAGAGTTGCAGACAGAGAAGGCTATCCCGAGGTTTCTGCCGCATTTACAAAGTATGCTTTTGAAGAGGCTGAACACGCTGCCAAGTTTGCAGAGCTTTTGGGCGAAGTTCTTACAGACAGCACAAAGAAGAATCTTCAGATGCGTGTAGATGCAGAAACAGGTGCTTGCGAAGGTAAGTTTGACCTTGCAAAGCGTGCAAAGGCTCAGAACCTTGACGCTATTCATGACACAGTTCACGAGATGGCAAAGGATGAAGCAAGACACGGCGCAGGCTTTAGAGGTCTTCTTAACAGATACTTTAAGTAATCATTAAAACAATAAAAAATTAAAAAAAGTCAGCTTGATAATCGTATGACCAACAACTAACCGATTACACAACAGACTTTGAACAGGAGATTTGATAGTATGAAATATGTATGCGATGTTTGCGGATATGTTTACGATCCTGAAATCGGCGATCCCGATAACGGCGTTGATGCAGGCACAGCATGGGAAGATGTACCCGAGGATTGGGTATGCCCTCTCTGTGGTGTAGGCAAAGACGAATTTTCCGCAGAAGAATAATTAACAAATTGGCAATTTGGGAGCAGGCAATGCTTGCTCCCTTTTGTGTGTACGGGAGTAAATTATGAAAAAATTAATTTCGTGGAATGTAAACGGACTTCGTGCCTGTGTTACAAAGGGCTTTGAGGACTTTTTTAAAGATGTTGACGCAGATATTTTCTGTCTTCAGGAAACAAAGCTTCAAGAGGGACAGATTGACCTCTTGCTTGAAGGATATCATCAATATTGGTGCTATGCCGACAAAAAAGGCTATTCGGGAACGGCTATGTTCACAAAGGAAGAGCCTTTGAATGTATGTTACGGGATCGGCATTGACGAACACGACCATGAGGGCAGAGTTATCACGGCAGAATTTGACAATTGCTTTGTTGTCACCTGCTACACTCCAAACTCGCAAAGCGAGCTGAAAAGGCTTGATTACCGAATGAAATGGGAGGATGATTTCAAGGCATATCTGAAAAAACTTGAAGAAAAAAAGCCTGTTATTATGTGCGGTGATTTGAATGTTGCACACAATGAAATTGATTTGAAAAATCCGAAAACCAACCGTAAAAATGCAGGCTTTACCGATGAAGAGCGTTCAAAGATGACAGCGTTGCTCGATGACGGCTTTATCGACACCTACCGCTATTTCTATCCCGATACAGAGGGCGTGTATTCGTGGTGGTCATACAGATTCAAGGCTCGTGAAAAAAATGCGGGCTGGCGTATTGACTATTTTATCGTTTCAAAAGCTCTTGAAAGCAAGCTTGACGGTGCAAAAATCTATACCGAAATTTTAGGTTCTGACCATTGTCCCGTTGAACTGACGATTGACATTTAAAAAGCAGAGCTTATTGAACACTCCGCTTTCATATTTTTTTTGTACAAAAAACAGGATACCGATCGGTACCCTAACAGTTGACATATTTTTATTATTATGTTAATACACAAGTAAGGGAGCAGCTTTAGCTGTTTCGCTTGAACGATTTTTATTTTTTAAAACCGCTCTGTATTGCGATTACAGGGCGGTTATTTCTTTATAGTAAACACATAAGAAAGGTTGTTACCATTTGTAGGCAACAACCTTTTTTTACATCAATAGTATTTTACTTTACCACAACCAGAGCATTTCCTTCCGATTGTTTTAGTCTCATAATGGCTTTTTTCAGGGACATTAACTTTTTTCTTGCCATATAATTATAGCAAACTCCTCAGATGCAATCAAGTATCCGAGGAGTATTTATAATAGTATATGATATTATGTTGTTATTTCAATTGATTTCTGACCGCCTGTTATGTCGGAAAAATTGTTTTTTGCACTTTTAACGAATGCGAAGATTGTTTTCAAAAGCATATTTCTCGTTTTGCTATCAAGACCTGCAAAGGATTTTAGGATTGTTCCCGTGTTTTTAAGCGGATTTTTCAGCATCTCATTAAAGGTTGCGGTTTCGGTCAGCGACAAAAGGGCAAAAACCTCTTTTGTGAACTCCCGTCTTTGAGCAATTGTCAGCGATTCAACAAATTCTTTCAGCGTGTGGTCAAAGAAAACGCTGAAATTTGTAGTGCTTTTCAGCCTGACAAGCCTGTTCTGCTCAATCTCCCACGAATAGACATCGTGTTGGAGAAAACCTTTTTGATTGCTCTTTACAATTGTGTAGCTCTCCTCATGCTCAAATATCATACCGAAAATGCTTGACTGCGGAACAAAGGTGTAGATTCTGTCATCGACTTCATAAAATCCGCTGTCCCTGATTTTGTCAAGAGAAAACCCCGGTCCGTCAAAATTGTAAATATAATCAATGTGATTTCTTGAATTTTCATCGGTAAAAGCACCGGCATAAACCGCAAGATTTCCGCCCTTTGAGTGACCGCCCAGAATGAATTTTCCGTTGAGCATACGGACTGCCTTTTCAAAATAATCAAGAGCCTTTTTCTGTGACGGCAACGGAAATGTGAAGAACATATTGAAGTCCTCCTGCCAGCCGACAAGAGAAAAGTCCGTTCCTCTGTATGAAATAAAATAATTCTTTTTGAGAAATTCAAAAGTGATTGCGGAAAACTGCATACTCACATCGGACTCAACCTCGTTTACATACCCCGAAACAAGAATTTTGCCGAATCTCTTGCTCTCTGCCGTTGCTTTCAAAAGGTCGGCGTCACCCTTCCACAATAGATTTTTCTCGTAATCATCGGTTGCAAACACACGCATTGCCGCCTGTTCAAGGGTAATTTCATCAAACAGACAGGACGATACCGCACCGTCAAAAGGAAGATATGAAAGCCGTGAAAGCACAAGTGCGTCAAGCTCGTTAAAACCATCCTGTTCAAATGTCAAATCGCCGCGCCAGCTTATGTAATCAAATATGTCAGCCATACAAATGCCTCCAATCTGTTTTCTCTCTGTAACTATTGTACCACTTTGTACTAATTATTTCAATACAATTTTGAAAATTGAAAAAGAAAAGGACAAACAAATTCGTTCATCCTTTAACAGTATATGAAGTTATCTGAATTTTGCGATTTCTTCAAGAAATTGTTTTCCGAATTTTTCAAGCTTTGTTCTGCCCACACCCGAAACTTCAAGCATTTCATCGGGTGTTTCGGGACATTTTTTGCACATATCAATCAGCGTTGCATCGGTAAAAATAACATAAGCAGGAACGCTCTTTTTGGATGCAATGCCTTTTCGCAAAGCCTTGAGCGCATCAAGTAAATCGGAATTGACAGGCACTTCTGGGCGGTGCGTTTTGACAACCTTTTCGGAGTTTTCAACTTTCTTCATCACAAGCCGTTCCCGTCCGAAAAGCACATCTCGGCTCTTTGGCAAAAGTTTTAGAACCTCGGTTTCATTGTCGGCTGAAATATATTCCTTTTCGGCAAGAAAGTCAATTGTACCGAAAATATGCCTTGCCGTAACCTCTTTCATTATTCCGTAGGTTGACTGATTGTTAAGCTCAGCTTTTAGAATTTTCTCGCTTTTACTGCCCTTTAACACATCACAAATCACGGTTTTGCCGTACCTTTGTCCTGTTCTTGCAATACACGACATAATTTTTTGAGCATCAATTGTGACATCAACAAGCTTGTGAACTGAAAGACAGTTGGAGCATTTTCCGCAGTAAGCCTTTTTTTCACCGCCGAAATACCGCAGAATAAACCCACGCAGACAATCGTTTGTTGTGCTGTAAAAGGTCATATATTTTAAGCGTTCAAAATCACGCTCACGAATTTGCTCGTTTTCTTCAATTGTAAGCTCATCGTTGCCCTCGGAATTTTCAATCATAAAGCGATTTAGGCGAACATCCTTAGGACTGTAGAGCAAAATACAATCTGCCTCACCGCCGTCACGACCTGCCCGTCCTGCCTCTTGATAGTAGCTTTCAATGTTTTTCGGCATATTGTAATGAATTACATATGTAACATTTGACTTGTCAATTCCCATACCGAAAGCATTGGTTGCGACCATAATATTTTTTCGGTCAAAAACAAAATCCTCCTGATTTTTTCTGCGTTCGTACTCATCAAGACCTGCATGGTATCTTGCCGCCGAAAAGCCGTTATCGCAGAGCAATTCGCAGACAGATTCAACATTTTTTCGGGTTGCACAATAGACAATTCCCGACCTGTCGCCACGCTCCCGAATGAGGTCAATAAGCTTTTCATCCTTTGATGATGACTTTATTACTCCAAAGAAAAGGTTGGGGCGGTCAAATCCCGTTGTAATTTCAAACGGATTTTCAAGCCTGAGAATTTTCTTTATATCTTCTTTTACATCATTCGTAGCCGTTGCGGTAAATGCTCCGACAATCGGACGATTTGCAAGGCTTTCAACAAATGTGATAATTTTGAGGTAACTCGGTCTGAAATCCTGTCCCCATTGTGAAACGCAATGAGCCTCGTCAACTGCAACCATTGATATTTTTATCTTTTTGCAGGTATCAAGAAATCCGTCAGTCAACAGCCTTTCGGGTGCAACATAGATGATTTTGTATTTTCCGTGTTCAACATTTGAAAGCACTCGGAGAAATTGCGGATATGAAAGCGAGCTGTTTATATATGCCGCAGGAACTCCCGACTGAACGAGTGAGCCGACCTGATCCTTCATAAGCGAAATCAGAGGTGACACAACAATTGTCACCCCGTCAAAAAGTAATGCGGGAATCTGATAGCACATAGACTTGCCCGCACCTGTGGGCATAATGCAAAGTGCATCTCTGCCGTCAAGCAAAGCGTCAACTATCTGTTCCTGTCCGTCTCTGAAAGAATCGTGTCCGAAGTAATCTTTCAACACGCTTAATTTATCACTCATCTTTTTGCCCTTATCTATCATTCTTTATGGGAATTATAATCATTGTATTCCCTTTCAATCCAAGCCATAAGCAGATTTACAATTTTCTGCTGTTCGACCTCGTTAAGCTGTTTATCCCTTGCAACTCTGTACCACTTGTTAAGACACCCTCTGCAACAACAGGCACAGGCGTGCTGTGCGATAAAAACAGGGTGTCCCCTCATAGGCGTTTGCTTTCCGTCATTCGGAATATATTTTGGTGCAAGCCGTGTTCTGACAAAATCTTCTGCATGGGAGCGGATTTTATTCATTCCCTTTTCATTAATATAGTCAATGTCCTTTTGCTTTAAATGAAACCGACTGCGAAAATCAGATTTTTTCAGTTTGTTTAGTGCCTCATCTATTGTTTGCATTGTTCATGCCTTCTTTTATTGTCATACCTTAATTATAAACAATTACTACAGTAATGGCAAGAAAAAATGCACTCATTTTCTGTTACAGAAAAAAACAACCCCACGATTATTTTACCGTGGGGTTGTTTTCATAGGGTTGCTTTTCAATTATTTTTAGAGATTAAAAATCTTTGCAATATTTTTCAGCAAGGGCAAAAAACGCTTTTCCGAGCGAATCCAAGGTTTGTTCCGTCATGCTGACCGACATACTGTTTTTGTCGGAAAATATGATTTCAACGATTGTGACCGTGGCATCATCGACTGTCAGTTCTTTGTTTTTCGGATTATATTTTTTCAGGATTTCCAATGCGTCTTCGACAACATTACACAGCAGTCTCATATCCGTTTCGTCGATCAAAACATTTTCAAAAGCGATATAACCGCATTTGCAGATAGCGTCAAAAAGAAAATTTACACCTTTTTTTCGCACATAAAAAGAACAGCAATAGTCAAAATTTGAATGATTTTTTGAATAGCTCACGGATACAATTTCTTTTTTTACACGCATTTTTCGTTTGGAAATATTATGAAATAACGACCGTAAAGTCATATCGGTTATGTCATGGCAGCCCCGCAGAACGGACAGAATTTCGGCGGATTGCCGTCAGGCTTATATCCGCAAGCCGAACAAACAATTGCCGCAGCATTTTGCGGAGTAAACGGCTGTGAAACTTGCTGATTTACTGTGTTGTTCTGCATAGGCATTCCGTTCTGCTGATAGCCCATATTGTTCTGCATGGGCATTCCGTTCTGCTGATAACCCATATTGTTCTGCATAGGCATTCCGCTTTGCTGATAGCCCATATTGTTCTGCATGGGCATTCCGCTTTGCTGATAACCCATATTGTTCTGCATGGGCATTCCGCCTTGCTGATAACCCATATTGTTCTGCATGGACATTCCGCTTTGCTGATAACCCATATTGTTCTGCATACCGTTCCTTATTTGTTCACACAGTCTCATTAATTGCATTCCGTCATCAAACGCTCTCATAAGCTCATTCCTTACAGTACCGATTGACGAATCAACATACATTGATATATCGGTTATGAACGGATGATTTACGATGAATTTTGCTTTTAAAGAAGATATTCTTTGCGGTGATGACGATGTGTTTGTATCACGAACATACGGCTGAAGTGCAAGCGGAACATCAAGCATACCGTTTTGCCCCGAAAATGAATTTATTGTATCAAACTGACTGCCAAAACCGCTGTTCCTGCCCTGACGGTTATCATAGCGGTCATACTCATCAGGAATTCCGTCACGGTCGGAATCCTGCAGAGTTGTATATCCAAGCTCAAGCCAAAAGTCCTGCAGCTGTGAAAAATCAAAAATTTCAGGATTGCTGTTTTTGAAATCTCTGCCTATTGTAAAATAGAATTTCCTATTATTAAAATCTACAACAAGCTTTTCGTTTGTACCGGCACTTGCCGACTGAACAAATGCCGAATATTTCTGTCTGTTCTGTTCACGCTGTTCAAGATGAGCTTTAACATCTGCTAATGCTCTGTTTTTCCAGCCTGATGAAAGCGAACTGAGCTTGTGCTTACAGTCGCTGCAAAGATAACCGTCTGAAAGCTTTTGCCTTGTGAGGGCGTTTACCTTGTCACCGCAAAGGTCACAATATTTCTTTTCAAATAGTCCCATAAACTTTCTCCTTTACAAAAGATTCACGATTTTCTTCTGAATATTTGTAGCATCAATAACTGATATTGTGCCGTCACCGTTTGTGTCTGCAATTTTAAAAGTGTAATCGTCAAATTCTTCAAGCCCGACAATGTATTTTTGAACCAAGGTTGCGTCCACAACATTAATAACACCATCCATATTGACATCATACGGAACAGTAATTTTTACATCAAAACTAATATCGTCTTTATACAGATATATCTCATACACCCTTGCAATACACTGCGGTTTGCTTACAGTAATGACATGTTTGCCTGGGAATGTTTGAAAACCAAAATATAAGGGTTTTACATTACTGTTTTCCATATCATGTTCAAAGCTGTCCTTATAAACGCCGTCAAAAGTGTATCTATCCACCTTAACAGTAATAGTATCATCCGGTGAGCCGCCTGTTTTGAGGTTCATTATAATATTGGCCTTAACCTCTTGCGTCACTTTAACCGATACACTGTAAATGACATCACCGTTTTCACCCGTGACAGCACACCTGAAATGAGTTTCATCAAAATCCGTATTCGGTCTGATGGTCAAAGCATTTGTTTTTGTACCCTTGAAGGAAAATTTGTTTGATGTGGATGAGTTGTCACTTATGTTGAGCCACACAGTTCTTGTTACACCGGTGGGTGTCCTTCTCCTTACTTTCATCTGCCACTGATAGCTTGCGGCATTGTTGGCAGTAACCGATATAGTTCCTTCTTCGCCTTTCATAATTTCTGCCTCAGTGAACTGATGTGAAAATGAAGGTGATTTATCTGCAACAACGTAATATGCCCAAATATAATATTGACCTGTGGTTTCATCCTGAAGAATTGTCGCCTGACCGTCGTCGTTGTACAAGCCACATACTGCGTTCTTGGCAACCGCATATCCTCTGTTCATATTAAAGTATAGCTGACAACAATACATACCACTGTCAAAAGTTTCTCCGTCGTTGAGCTTTCTGCCAACTTTGTTGTTTTTGTACTCATACCACTCAATATAATCAAAACTGTAGTAAGTGCTGTTTATCGGAGTTGCCGTAGTTGAGGGGATTTTCCGCTGTTCAGGTTTCTCCAAGCCTAAAAATCCAATTATAGGAATTTCTGTCTTCTCAAGAAGTCCCGGAAAGTTACATTTTCCCGAATAAAAAGTACCGCTCTTTGAACCCGTTACTTTACATCTAAAGACAACATCTTTCCACCCTGAGCCAGGTCCTACAAGTTCTGCGTAGGTCTGAAATTTAAGATGGTCTGTAAAAACACCCGAAAATTTCGAGTCGGGTCTGTCGGTTTTATCGGAAAGGTTAACCCAGTTTAGGCTCGGATACTTTGCCTGCCATTGATAGGTAAAGGTTTCGTCTGTACTGCTGTTTACTCCCACGATAATGTTAAGGACATCTCCTATGTAAACCTCGGTGTCGATATATTTGATATAAGCCTGAGCCGCCGCATTTGCGGTTACGGCTGTTATGGGAAGTGCTGTCAACAGCATGAGAAAGCATAAAACAACACTCGAAATACGCTTTGCTTTTTTCTTGATTTTCATAAAAATCCCTCCTTTATGCCCAAGGGTCAACCGAAGCGGGAGTTCGTATGTCGGAGAGTGCAAGATTGCGCCACAAGAACCATTGATTGCCCTTTCTGCGAAGCTCAATCGGACGAGGTGAGTCTGCTCCCGACGACTGAACCTGAACCTTTGCATAACCCTCGCTCTGATAGGTATATGCATACTCGGAAACGGTTATTTTGTACGGAACATTCGGTGTATAATCGTTCTTCACGGATGAACCCTCAAAATATGAGCGAGGAATATATCCCCTGCCCTTGATTCTGTCACGCAAAAACTGAACATCCATCCCGTTCATCGGCTGAGGTCCTTTTAATACATTAAGCATTTCTATTGTGTTTTCCGGACTTTCGTCATATTCAAGCAACACAAGCATAGCAAATGCCGCTGTTGAAAGAGGTGACGAAAAGTCAAGCTCCGGCATTTTTTTTAGTTCATCTGCATTTTTCGGATAATCGGCAAATACAAATGTTTTGCTTTTGTGCATTGCATTGTTTACCGCTCCCGAAACGGCCTTTGAAACATTGTTTTTTACAGTCTGATTTGTCATATTTTTTAAGCTGTCAAATATACCCATAAACAGTACCTCCTTTTTAAAGTGCGTCAAGTGCGGCGGCAAGATAATCTGCCGTTACGGATGAATAAAAAAACGAGCTTATTTTTCCGAATTGTTTTGCCTGTTTAACCCTGTCGGCAAGGTCGGGATATGTCTGTTCGTCACAGAGCAGAGCCGTTTTACAGCTTGGCAAATATTCCTTTACTTTTCCACAAAGCTCAAGCCGTTTCTCAATAGTTGAATCGGCAAGTCTTGTGACATCCATAAGTAAAACATCAACTCTTTCTGCAATGCACAAATCAAGAATTTTCCCGTCTTGATTCGGTGAAACATTCTCAATACAAAATCTTCCCTTCTTTACAAGGGCATTTTGAATAGCCTCACTGAGCAAATTATTCTGAACACTGAGCAAAATTTTCTTCAACGGACATCACCCCTTTTCACCTATATCTTTCACTTATATTGTACAATTTTGCGATAGAAGATGAATGTGCCAAACGGCATATTTCACAACATAAACAAAAAAGCACAGCCGCCCGATTGTTCGGACAGCTGTTACCTTGTGCTAAAAATATTTACGGTGGGTAATTAAAAAAAAGGGGGGTAAAATAAAATAATTATGCTTTGTTCTTAACAGCGCCTATAATGTAAAGCGCAGGGATAACAAGACCGCAGATAAGAGAGAACACATTGAACTGTGATCCGCCTATCATGCTGATAATTTCGCCTGCAACACACATAACCGCAACAATAACACCCCATACAATACATGTATTTGCCTTGTGCGGAAGTTTTGCGTTGATAACGCCGATAATACCTGCAACAAACTCAGCAACCGCACTGATAAGTGCGAAAACGCCGCCGACATAAAGCATAGTCATATCGTATGTACCGTCGTTAAAAGCTGCAAGTGCGGCGATACCGAGAATGGCGATGATTGACACAATCAATGCAATAGCACCGAATACAATCATAAGGATTCCCGTTACTTTAAGAAAAGTTGAACCTTTTGCCTCCATAGTTTTTCCTCCTGTCATTAAATAATAAATTTTATGCACCTTTGTCTGTGATTATTAATCGGACAAAGAGAGCGTTTTGCACAAAAGATATTCACCGTCTGAGCAGTTATATCCTGTAATTGTATTATACTGTTTTAACAGCAAAAAAATATGTGCCGAACGGCACATATTCAGAAAAAAGTATTTATTTGTCGTTAATTCTATCGTCAAGGATTACAAGTCCCGCCTCTCTTGCCTTTACGGCAAGCTCTGTTCTTGACTTAAAGCCTGTTTTTTCAAGCATATACTGTATATAGTTCTTGACAGTACCCGGAGCAATGTAAAGTCTTTTGGCAATTTCCGTGTTTGTATCACCGCTTGTCAGTTCACGCAAAACCTCAAGCTCCCTTTCGGTAAAATCCGTACTCATTGCGTTGCCGAATTTAATTTTGGGAGTTGTGTCGGGAAACACACGCTCACCGTTCATTGTTCTGTCCATAAGTTCAATAATAGGTTCGGGACTTACCTCTTTGTACCAAAAGCTGTCAACTCCTGCTTCCTTGGCACGCTTTAGATAGGAATATTCGGGCATTGAGGTAACAATGATTATCTTAATTTTCGGGAACTTTGCTTTTATTCTTTCAGCCGCCTCAAGACCGTTTGCTCCCATTGAAGTGCATATATCCATTAAAATCAGGTCAACATCGGAATTTTCACAATGATAATCCGTCATATCGGCATTACTTATTGAGCCCGCAAGCGTATAGTTTTCGCTTTGGTTTACATACATTTCAAATAAAGTTCTCGGCATTGACTGATCTTCAACTATCAGCACTCTTGTCATACTGCAGCACCTCGCTTTTCGGTATTGTGATTTCAAGAACAAAAATTTCGGAAGTCGATATTTTCATGCTTCCGCCGATTTGCTCCGCCTTTTTTCTTACGGAAGAAAGTCCGCCGCCCTCATTGATTTTTTGAGGCGGTTTTCTGCCGTTATTTGCAAATTTAAAAATATATTTTTCACCGTCGTCAAGACTTTCAAGAATCATTTTATCTGCTTTTGCGTGTCTTGCGGCATTGTTAAGGCATTGCATTGTTGCAAAAGTCAGAACCCGTGCAACCGCATTGTTATCAGTCGGAAGATTTCCGACTGTTTCAAGCGTTATTCCGACAAGCTTTGCGGCATTTTCAATATCCTTAGCAAAGTTTTCGTCTTTGCAATCATTCTCTGCGGTATTCAGAACAGAAATATTGTTTTTCCACATTTCAAGTAGTTTACTGTTATTTTCAGACAGAGTGCCGTTTTCAAGATATCTTCTTGTTGTTATCAGCGTACTGCCGAGCCTGTCATGAATTATCTCTTTTGTGCGAAGAATTTCTTCTTCTCTTGTCAGGTCATAGACCATTTCATTGTATTTTTTCAGATGAGCATTAACCTTTTTTAACTCGCCTATTTCATATTCCAAGGTTGATGTAAGCTTTGTAAACTCTGTTATATCGGTTGCCGCAAGCTGAAAATAGGTTTTTGAAAAAATTTCCGTTTCCGACAACGAAAAGCTGAAAACCCTGCCGTCCTTTAATCTGACTGTAAATGCCCCGTCATTTTCATATTGAGAAGCCTCTTTTATCTTCTCTCTGAAGGGCATTGCAACATTAAGCGATTTACCCGTAAGTTCAAGGCATATGCTTTCCATAAGGTTATTTTTCAATACAACAAGTCCGTTTTCGTCAAAATAGCAAAGTCCTGTAGGCAAGCCGTCAAAGCTTTCTTTAATTGACATTGCGGTAATATCGGTATTCCTGCAATGATGAAGCCTTACCGTTATGTACACAGACATTACAGCACAATATGCCGTTATGCCGACAGACAGAGCAAACGGCATTCTGCCAAAAAATTCAGCCATTTTATTAATTTGGTTATCATAATATATTTTACTCAGGACATGAGTGCTTACCAAAAACATTGTCAAAGAGATTACTGCAATTATAACCGCTGAAATCGGTTTCCACAACCTGATTTTATAAAGAAAAGATTGCGTTGCGTTGTATATTGCCGCACAGGCAACAACAAATTGCACACTCATCAATATAACACAAACAAACGAACGCATTTCAAGGATGGGTGTCATATGTCATCACCTCCGCTTTGCATACGAACAAACACAAACAGCGTGTCGGCGTCATATTCCGTGGTGACATTTCCGCCGAGTTTTATAATATCGTCAAGTAAATCATCGGAAATTTTCATTTCATTTTTGCTGTCACAGTTGATTTTTAAATCAATAAATCCCTCATTGACTTTTAAATTAAACAGCAACGCATCTGTGCAGTTCATTATATGCCTTATAAAAATCCCGATGAATTTAAAAAGTGCAATCGTTTTTTCGGCTGAAATTTCTCCCGAAACATTACTGAAAAACGAACACGAAATTCCGTAAACAGAAATGTACTCGGCAAGTTCTCGGATACTGTTTTCAAGCTCAAAAGCATTCAGCATTTTTCTGCTTTTTGCCATAATGAGCAGATTGCTTATTCTCTTGATGTAGACATTAACAACACAGGCACCGGCATAATTAACCGAAATATCTCCCCTGTTGTTTTCAATATTTTTGAGTATATTTTCAAGGTCGCAAAGCTGAGGACGGATAAATTCGGTTATACTGTCATAGAGCTTGTTCTGTTCGGTTACTGCCGCTCTTCGTTTTTTCAGCTCTGCCTCTGATTTTAAGATTACATTATATTCCGAAATCTGCTCTTTTACTTCCGAAAGTTCTCTGTTAATTCGGTTAATTGCCGATATATCTTCCGTCCAAACTGCCTTACCGCCTTTTATATTATGCTTTTTAAGAATTATATTTTCATCAATCACAACACTGTTACCGTTTTGCAGAACAACATCTTTTGAAACATTTGTTGCGTTTTTTGAGCGGTATTTCACATTGCCCTCATTGTCAAATATGAGAGTGTTAAGATTTGACGCATTGAAAAAATCGCCGTAACCCGTATTTGACGGCACAAGACCTATCTGAATAAGGCTTTCCCATAAAGCAATTGAGGCAAAACAGAACACCTCGGGAACATTGTAAATTCTAAGTCCCGAATATCCGTGATTCAGATTATTCCAGAGTGTGTAAATTATTGCAACAAAAATTATTACAATCGGAATCCACAGCTTTTTGCGTGTTGCGGAAATTCTGCATCGATTGATTGAAAGCACAATTGACGAAAGTACAAGTATAAAAATCCACACTGCAATTACATAGTAAACAGGACCGTAACTGTATTGTTTGTTCCAATTGTGAAAATCGGGTTCAAATACAAAAGCAAGCTGATGAAAATCGTTCGTCATAACAAGCAGCACAAGAACGGCGGCAGGTATAATCAAAAGATATTTTCGGTTATTTGTATTTTCGGGCTTACCTATATTCAGCATTGCAAAGAACATTATAAGCGGCAAAAACACCATTGCTATGTAATATGAATACCAAAGATACCGTCCGTATGTGTTGACGTCGGCAGGGCTGTTATATTTTATGGCACGAAGAGCCATCCACAAGAGCATAAGCGCCGCAGATATCACAAGGCAGATTCGTATATTCTTCTGAACAATGCGATATGCAACAGACACACCCCAGCCTATAATAAGCCCCGAAAAGATAATAACATCAAAATTTTCAATATAATTGTTTGCCGAGGAAGTAAGATGAGAAAAAATTCTCACCGCACCTCCGAACAGGAATATAATTATCCCGACAACAGTCAGAAGCTTTGTTTTGTCAACTTTGCGAACCATATGCCACCCGTCAGTTATTTCAAGTTTAATTTCAGCAACATAATTTTTTCAAAACACTAATGTTGCACACCATTTTACTACATAATAACACAATATAACGGATTATACAATTCATATTTACCGCAATCTTAAACAAAAAAGTAAATAGTTAATTTCCAAAGTAACTTTCATGGTGGAACTTACTTTGGAAATTAACGCACTGAAATCTTCCTTGTTTTGGACTGTAATCAATCGTGGTATTCTTAACAAACTTATTAAACTACAAAAGGCACATAACCGAAAGTGATAACGGTTATGTGCCTTATTGTTTTTTGCAATGCTGTTTTTTCACAGTCCACGAGTAAAATTTGTACCCTAATTAGATTTACACTATTCTTAAAAAATTGTTTCAATTTGCTATTGCAATTTGCGTCCATTAATTTTTCCTCCAATCAATCTGAATTTTTTAATTCAGGTCGATTGGGGGACTTCTGTTTCTACAAATCATAATTGCCCTTTCTGCTTTCAACGCAAAAGGGCAAAAAATAATGCCGACAGTTAATAGCATTAACAGCTATAACTTGTCGGCATTTAAATTCTAAAATTTGACTTTATTTAATCTCCGCAAATATAATCAGTCAACTATGTTATTCAATTCTTCAAAAGGTATATTGTGTTCATTTGCATATTGTTCTGCATATGAGCCTTTTATTCCATAGATTGTGAGCTTATCACAACCTTCAAAGGCATTATCCGCAATATGTTCTGCCTTATCGTAAATGATAATTTTCTCCAGCAAGGTGCAATTTTCAAAAGCACCCCATTCAATGCTCTTAATATTTTTAGACAAAACTAACTGTTTTAAGGATATGCAATTACTAAATGTATATCGTTGTATTGCAGTAATATTATCGGGAATATTTATACTTTTTAGTGATGTACAACCGGAAAAAGCACCGTATGCTATACCACGATCAGCAATATTATCCGGAATTACAAGCGTTTCTAATGAAGAACAGCCTGAAAATGATAAACTTTCAATTTCTTTTACATCACCATTAAAATTAACATTTTTCAGACTTTCACAATTCGTAAAAGAGAATTGTTTTATAGTACTTGGGAGTTGTATGCTTTCTAATGAAATACAATGGTAAAAACATCTGTTAAATATATACTCTATCCCTTCAGAAACAACAATCTCTTTTACTATATCGTTATCCTCAAACATTCCTTTCCTTTCTGCTCCCCACAAATTGTATCCTGTAACATATCCGCCTAAAGCATTTGCTTTATGGAAAAATATCGTTGAAGGAATTACAACTTTCTCTGATGGGTAGTTTACCTTTACAATTGTAACCGGTGGTTTGGCTTTTGAATTGCTTCTATTATCATTAGTTTCATATGTAAAACCAAACCACCAATGCTCACTTGAACAGCTTTGCAGCAATATAAGTATCGCTATCACTGCACACAATATCCCAATAGGTAATTTATATTTTTCTATTTTCTCCATCATATTAAAATTCTCTCGTAAAAAATATAGTTTTAATTATCAACAAACCGATAATTATTAATTTACAGACTGAATTGTTGTATCCAATTTTTCAAATGGTATGTTATGTTTTTTTGCATAACTACCCTTTATTCCGCAGATTGTAAGTTTGTCACATCTGTCAAAGGCATCATTAGCTATATATTTAACTTCATCATGAATATTTACTTTTTCTAAAAAGTCGCAGCTATAAAACGTCCCACTATCAATAGATGTTACTTTTGGTGGTATAGTAACAAATGTTAGAGAATCACACTCCCTAAATGCATAAGATTCAATTGTATTTATGTTTTCAGGTAAATCTATTTTTTGTAACGCACATTCTGCAAAGGCATCACCTTCTATCTTTTCTACACTACTTGGCAATTCGATAAAACGCAGGTTTTTACAATTACTAAACATTGATTCACTTATTGTTTTTATTCCTGTTTCAAATTTCACAGACCTTAAATACTTACAAAAAGCAAACGCCCTTGTCCCGACTACTCTAACGCTGGAAGGTATATTCACTTCACAGAGACCTGAAGAATAAAATGCATCATTACATATTTCCGTTACACCTTCAGGGATACTCACTTCTGACACATTACTGTCTTCGAATATTCCCCTTTTAGCTGCTCCTGAAAGATTAAGCACCTCATACTCACCTAACTTTGTAACTGGAACTCCATAAACACTTGACGGAAGCTTAACATGATACTCTTCACCCGTATATTTAATCAAAGTTGCTTGACCATTATCCACCTCAAACCAATAGTTATATTTTTTTGACATATAATACTCCGTACCATCTGATTTGTTACTCTTCCAAGGATGAAGCAAAAGTATTATTAATGCTATAAATGCTACAATTAATACAACTATCAATATAATTTTAGTTTTTTTATTCATACACTATCACTCTTTTTGTTATAGTATATTGTAATCGGATGACATAGCAAAAGACTTTGTCATCCGATTGCTTATCAAAGTATATTACGGTTTATATGTTGACCATATACCATCTTTATACCACACATCCCGTGTTACTAAGTGACCTTCTTGTAATACTCCTGGTATCTGCTTATTTTGAGAATCATTGAATATTACTTTAGGATTATCTACACCATAGATCATATAAGTTAACCAATTGTCATACATTTGACTATTCATTAATGCACCAGGCCATTCCATCAGAATATTATTATCTTCATAGAAGTAAATCCTTGTATTCCAATACTCCCAATCAGCCGGACGATAAAAATGAACTGTAATTCCTTGTGGCTTTTGACTATATGCAGTTTCATTTACTACCCACATTTCATCTTCTGTTATTTCAATTCCGGGTTGATTGATACCGGGATGTTGTTGTCTGGTTGCAGGATCAGTAGTGCTATTATTAAAAATAACTCTCGGATTGTTCACACCGTAAATTGTGTAAACATACCGGTTATTACCACCATCCGGTGACATTTTCTCTCCTGGGAATGGGAGTTCATGGTCATCATCATTATAATAATAGATATGAGTCTTTGTCAAGAAAAGTGTGCAAGTTGTTTAAAAATCATAAATAATTATGTTAATGCCTTAAATCATGTGCTCGTATTTTTTAATACGGGCACTGATTTTTTCATTCGCAGCCAATTGATATCTGACCATAGCCCAATTTTGAACCTTACTGCCATTCCACTTTTTGTAAAGCTCGGTTGTGCGTAAATAGAGCAATTTGAGTAGTGCGTTTTCGTTTGGAAAAGCACCCTTTTTTGTAACTTTTCTGAAACTTGAATTTATGCTTTCAACCGCATTGGTTGTACACATAACCTTACGAACGGCACTGCCGTAATCAAAAAGATACTCGACATGGTTGAAATTTCGTTTCCACACATCAACTGCTCCGTGAAATTGTTTGGTGTGCAAACGATGAAATACTACATAACGTATTGTGAAATTTTCTGGTAACACAGAAAGTTAAATGAAATAAATCAGCTTACACCGTAGGCATTTCACATTGAAAAGGAATACTGCACACGCAAAGCGTATTTCACAAATTCGTAAGGATTTATTTCACTAAAAAAACGACAGGTAAAAACCTGTCGTTTTCTGGCTCCCCAAACCTACTTTGTAAGGGAGGAAAGTAACTGCCTCACATACCACGTTTGGTTCTTAAACAGCACTCACTCAATCCCAGTTCGCTAAAACCAGTCCACAGGACTGGTTTCTTAACGCTCACCTTCTCGCCCGATTTAGCAGTAAATTTGGCTCTATAATAAAAGTTGGGGTAAGGGATAGAGCCTACAAAAAAATTTCAA
>ERZ773170.387-NODE-387-length-46647-cov-10.263479_pt1 | contig 46647 bp, 60 predicted proteins | sample MGYA00581002_ERZ773170 | MGnify/ENA primary metagenome ERZ773170 (study PRJEB29015, sample SAMEA2737811) | human gut metagenome | biome: human gut; feature: human-associated habitat; material: faeces | place: China | collected 2012 ... | reverse complement strand
ATCTGCAAAAAATCCAGTGCACAGACGGTTATTTGGAATATGATTCTGAAAATGATGTGTGGAACGAGGTGAAAAACGGATGATGAAATTTTTAGTGAAACAGCAAAAAATCGAAGCACTGGAGCGGGAGGTCATTGCCTCTGACCAGATCGCATTTGTTTCGGTGAAGTTCGTATTCGACGTGGCTTGGAAAACGCTGCACAAGGTGGTGCAGTTCACGCAGTGTGAGAAAACATACAACGTGGTGCTTGGCATAGATGGAACAACCTGTTTGCTGCCTGCCGAACTGCATCCCGGTGCGGTGAAAATGAGTTTATTTGGCTACGATGCAGAAAGCGATACCACGGTTCGAGCAACCACTGTTCCTGTCACACTGCATATTCGACCATCTGGTTTTGTTGCAGATGGAGATACGTCAATTCCGCCAACGCCGGATCTGTATACGCAGCTTTTAAAAAAACTCTCAGAGATGCAAACCGGAGCAAACGGAAAAGACGGTCGTTCTGCTTATGAGATTGCCATAGAAAATGGTTTTGTGGGAACAGCTGCAGAATGGCTGGAGAGTTTGAAAGGCAGGGACGGTAAAGATGGATTACCTGGAAAGGATGGAAAAGATGGTGCAGACGGTTTACCTGGGAGGGATGGCACAAATGGGAAAGATGGCTTACCAGGAAAAGATGGTAGAGATGGGATTGACGGAAAGGACGGCGTTTCTCCGGATTTGACAAACTATCCGGATACTGATGCTGTAAAAACACTGATTCAGGATGCTGTTCAGCCGCTTTTGGAAAAGGCACATACCCACGAAAATCAATCTGCGTTGGATCAGATCACTGTCGCTAAAATCGCACAATGGGATGGTTTTGGTACGCAAATCAATGGGCTTAGTACAAAGGTTACGGTCTATTCGGAAAAGGTGGAGAACAATACTTCCAGAATCGGAACGGCAGAACGTACTCTGGAGAGCCTGCAAAAGCAAATCGATAATCTGACAAGCGGCAGAAATTACACCGTCCTGTTTCAGTCCGGACAGAATGCCATTTCGACCTATGCATCGAATCTCAGTATGATTCTGGACGGCAGGTATCAGACAATGGCAGATTTTCTGGCTGCCTATCCGCAGTTTTGCAGTGCAGAAAATGACTTCGTGCTGTCCTATTCGCAGGAGTGTTTTAACTGGGATAAGTCGGTCTTGACCGTTTGTGCAAAGCCTCTGTCTCTGACGAAAAATGCGGAAATCGTGATGTCCTATCAGTCGGGTTCCAGCGAAGCCGGAAGCCTGTATCTGGTGCCGAAACCGCAGAAGATCGACATTCCTATTGGTGTGTATGTAAACACAGAGATCGATGCAAATCGTGCGGTTTCTCTGGATTTCCAATGGCTGCAGTCGGATACCTTTATCACCACCATCACAGAATGCACCGGCATTTCTGACGGCGAATATTACCTTGCCTGGGTGGGCAGAAGCAACAACTCCCACCCGAAAATCCGATTCCTGAAAGTACTGGAGGGTTAAAAATATGATGAAAGATACCATTTGCGTGGCTGTCGGCTTGGTCGGCGGCTTTTTTACTGCCATTTTTGGCGGCTGGGACTCTGCTCTGGTGACACTGGTCGTCTTTATGGCAATCGACTTTTTCACCGGCATCATCACCGCCATGATGAAAAAGTCCAAACACACAGAAAGCGGCGGACTTTCTTCCAAAGCTGGCTGGTTCGGTCTGGCGAAAAAGGTCTGCACCTTGATGCTGATCGTCGTTGCAGTTCGGATGGACATTCTGCTGAATACCAACTACATCCGGGATGCAGTCTGCATCAGCTTTTGCCTGAACGAACTGCTTTCCATCGTGGAAAATACAAGTTTAATGGGGATCCCATATCCGCCCGCAATCAAAAAAGCAATTGATGTTCTGCAAACGAAAATCGGCAGAACGGAAGAAACCACCGACAAGGAGAAAAAGTAATATGACTATCTTAAGACCGGATGCAACAACGACATTTGGCGGTGTCACCGTCAACGAATATTTACTTACCAAACACAATCCCAACCACATCGATATGCCCTCTGTTTCCATGGCAGGGAAAATCATCGGCGTGACTGTTCACAACACAGACTGGATCACCGTAGCAAGCGGCACGACCCCTGCGGAACAGTACACAAGGGCAACGGTCAATAACAACATGAAGGACGTGCGAGTTCATTACTATGTGGATAACGTGTGTGCATGGCAAAATCTGCCCCACAGCCTGAGTGGCTGGCACGCCGCTGATGGCAGTGGTAATGGAAATCGCAGAACCATTGCCATTGAATGCATTATGTCCTCTGCGTATAATTCTACGGATAAGAAGTCGGAGGACAATGCAGCGAAACTTGCCGCAGCCCTTCTGAAACAGTATGGATTGAACATCAGCCACCTCTACACGCATACCCACTGGCTCAATGTTCGTGACGGACGAAACGGAACTGTTGACCAGCTGAACACCATGTACAATCGGTACAAGATGTGTCCTGCGTACATTTTGCCCCATTGGGCGGAGTTTAAGAAAAAGGTACAGTCTTATTTGAATGCAGGAACTTCCACTATTTCTGCACCTTCTGCAAAGCAGCTTTACCGGGTGAGGAAGTCTTGGGCAGATGCGAAGTCGCAGCTGGGGGCATATTCTTCCTTAGAAAATGCGAAGAAAGTGTGCAAGATAGGCTATAGCGTTTTTGACAATTCAGGCAGAGTGGTATACACCGTAGCTGAAAAGACATATGCAAAAGGCACGAAGATTACGCTGAACAATGCCACTTTGTATGCGTCCAGTACAGCCAAAACCGGAACAAAGAAAAGCGGTACATTCTATCTCTATGATGGACAAGTGGTAAAAGGCAGAATGCGTATTACAAATTCTGCTGCAAACTGCGGAAAAACACCTGTCGGAAACTACGTCACTGGTTGGGTGAATCAGAAGGATATTTAAGGCTATGCCCCCTCTGGGAGAATTTTTCTCTTGGAGGGGGCATTTTCCTTTGCTAAAATCCGAAAACGTGTCCTATTGGTAGTGAGGACTCCGGAGGGGTTGACTTTTCCGGCTGTCAATAGGAGGTGTCAAAATGGATCAGCAGAAAATCATAGATGAGATTGAATATTACAAGGCACAGACAATTACGGAACTGCTCTACGCCAGCGAGAAGATTACATTTGACGAATATGACAAATTAACCGATCTGAACCGGAAAACATTCTCTCCCCTGTTCGCAGACTTATTGCCAAAACCACTTGAAAAATCATCGAATCAGAGTTAAGATACGATACTGACAAGGAGGGAAAGCGATGACAGTCAGAACCATTGAGGCACAGCCCGCTGAGAAAAAGAAACTCCGTGTGGCTGCCTACTGCCGTGTCAGTACGGATAACGATGACCAGCGGGAAAGCCTGGAAACGCAGAAGGCACATTATGAAGAGTGGATCAAGCTGCATTCCGACTGGGAGTACGCTGGCGTATTTTATATGATTTCGGCATCACTGGGACAAAGGCAGATGCCCGTGACGGCTTGCAGGCACTGCTATACGAATGCCGCATCGGTCGCATCGACTATGTGCTGACGAAATCCGTCAGCCGATTCTCCCGCAACACCACGGACTGCCTTGAACTGGTGCGTGAGCTGCTTTCTTACAAAGTCCCCATTTACTTTGAAAAAGAAAATCTGGATACCGGAAGTATGGAAACAGAGCTTGTGCTTGCAATCCTGAGCAGTCTGGCACAGGAGGAATCCGAGTCCATTTCCAAAAATGTGAAGTGGGGCAACCAAAAGCGTATCAAAAACGGCAGGTACAGAGCAGGAACAGCGCCTTACGGCTACACCTTCGACAGTGACGGAAACTATGCGATCATTCCGGATGAAGCAGGCATTGTCCGCTTCATTTTCAAGTCCGTTGTTTCCGGCATGGGTGTGCATAAGATCGGCAAGGAACTGGACAGCCGTGGTGTGCAGACGCGCAGAGGCGGCAAGTGGAGTACCACAACGATCATGGGCATTCTGAATAATGAGAAATATGTCGGTGATGTCCGCTACAACAAGACCTATACGGACGACAGCTTTCGCAGGCACAGAAACACAGGCGACGTGGAAAGCTCGGAAGTGAAAGATCATCATGAGGCAATCATCAGCCGGGAGCTATACGCAACAGCACATGATGTTCTGGAACAGCGGCTCAGGGAACGCGGCATCCGGCGCGAGGATGAAAAGTACCAGCGACGGTATGCTTTCAGCAGCAAAATCATCTGCGGTGCGTGTGGCAGCACGTTCAAGCGTCAGGTGATTTCCAGCGGAATCAGCTGGTGCTGTAAGACGCACCTGACCGATAAGGAACGCTGCTCTATGAAGTTTATCCATGAGGAAGCGTTCCAGTCCGCTTTTACCACGATGCTGAACAAGCTCATTTTCACCCGAAAGATACTGCTCCGCCCGTATTACAACGCCCTGCGTGTGGCAGGCAGCGATGAAAATCTCCAGCGTATCATGCGTCTGAAAGCGAGTATTCAGAAAAACAACGACCGGAAATGCGAGTTGAAAAAACTCCGGGTAAAGAGTATCATTGACGCAGTGATGTACAATCAGGAACTGAACCGTATGGAAAAGCAGAACGAGGAAGCCCGCAGAGAGATCCAAAGCCTTGGCAATATTGAATCCGGTCTAATGCTACGGGAAACCGAAAAGCTGCTGCATTTTTTGGAAGCAGCGGATATGCTGGACGCTTATAACGAGGAGTTGTTCACTTCTTTTGTTGACAGCATCATCGTTTACAACAGGGACTGTGTCGGTTTCAAGCTAAAATGCGGACTGACATTGAGGGAGGCACTATGTACGGATACAAAATCATAAACGGCAAAGCCGTCATCGATGAACAGGAAGCCGGCGTCATCGTCAACATTTTCAACGGCTATGTTTCCGGGCTGAGCATGAAAGCGGCTGCGGAAAATGCAGGCGTATTCATGCAGCACAGCGCCGGCAAGAGAATCCTGATGCAGGACATCTACATTGGCACCGACTACTACCCTGCGATTATCAGCCGGGAGACATTTGCAAAAGCAAACGGCAGAAGAATCCATCGTGCGAGTTCGCACAGCTGCGAAAAGCGGTATACCGCACCGCCGATTCACAAAGTGTTCGATCTGGCTGAGGCGGAAACGCATTTCAACGATCCGGCACAGCAAGCCGAATACATTTATAGTCTGATAGAGGTGAAATCATGAAAAACATGACCGTCATTCCGCCGAAACCGCAGAAAGGCAATTCGGCGGCGAAAGAAGAAGTACAGCGTCTGCGGGTAGCGGCATACTGCCGTGTCAGCACGGACAACGAGGAACAGGCATCCAGCTATGAGGCACAGATTCAGCATTACGAGGAATTTATCAAGACGAATCCGGAGTGGGAATTTGTCGGAGTGTACGCTGATGAAGGCATCAGTGCGACCTCAACCAAAAACAGAGAGCAGTTCAACGCTATGATCGAGGACTGCAAGGCAGGAAAAATTGACATGATTTTTACAAAGTCAATCAGCCGTTTTGCCCGCAACACGCTGGATTGCCTGAAATACATCCGCTTGCTGAAAGAAATCAACATTCCGGTTTTCTTTGAAAAGGAATCCATCAACACGATGGACGCAAAGGGCGAAGTCCTGATCACCATTATGGCTTCACTGGCACAGCAGGAATCGGAATCGCTCAGCAAGAATACGAAAATGGGAATCCAGTACCGCTTCCAGCAGGGGAAGGTAATGGTGAACACCCGAAATTTCCTCGGCTATGACAAGGACGAGAACGGGCATCTGATTATCAATCCGGCGGAGGCGGAGGTCGTCAAGCGTATCTTCCGGGAGTATCTGGAGGGTGCAAGCTGTATGAAAATCGCCAGAGGGCTGGAACGTGACGGCATTCGCACCGCACGGGACAATCCACGCTGGCACGACAGCACCGTCCGCAAGATACTGGAAAACGAAAAGTATATGGGTGACGCGCTCCTGCAAAAGACCTACACCATAGACTTCCTGAATAAGAAGCGTGGCAGGAACAACGGCACCCTGCCGCAGTACTATATTGAGGACGACCATGAGGCAATCATCCCGAAGGATATATTCATGAGAGTGCAGGAGGAAATGGCACGGCGGTCATCCGAGCGTGATATGAACGGAAGGCGGCAGGGATTCAGTGCAAACCACGCCTTTTCACACATAGTAACCTGCGAGTGCTGCGGTGAGCATTTCCGCAGACTGCACTGGAACAACCGGGGTAAGAAAACAATCGTCTGGCGATGCAAGACCAGACTGGAGGACAAAACACGCTGCTCGGCACGGACAGTCAGCGAGGATACCTTGCAGGAGGCGTTTGTTGAGGCAATCAATGAGATGCTCGGCAACAGTGACGAATACCTGAAAAAGCTGAAAAGCAATCTGAAAACAGCGATCAGCCTTGCCAATCCGCAGTCAGTGGAAGCCCTCGCGGATAGGATGCGGCAATTGCAGCAGGAGCTGATCGACCTGACGGAAAGCGGCACGAACTACGATGACCTTTCCGAGGAGATACTCCGGCTGCGGGAATTGCAGGAGCAGACAAACATGGATGAAGCTGCCAAGAACGAGCGAAAGAAGCGAATCCGGGAACTGGCTAATTTCATCGATTCTCAGCCGAGAGCCATCACGGAGTTTGATGAGGCTCTGGCGAAGAAGCTGCTGGAGGGAGTTCGTGTAGGCGAGACTTATCTGGAATTCCAATTCAAGTCGGGCGCAAGGATAGTAATTGAAAATGAATAGGATAATTAAAGGCAACGTGAAGTCTGGAGTCACGTTGCCTTTTGCTGTTAATGAAATTTGAACAAATCAGGATTAAGTCCATATCTGTAAATATAAATAGCATAGGGGCATAAATTTTCGCCATTCACTTGTTTCCACGGAGTAGTACTACACTACATTTCATTATAAATTGGTACACTTTGTTTTTTGCAAAAATTATATAAGAAACAACACCGTTCGCGTTCCGATTCTGAAAATAGGGAGTTAAATATAGCTATTGGTGCTAATAGAGGAAATAAAGCAACATCTGCAAACAGTTCATCATTCTTGTCTATCAACAATGGGACTCCGAGCAGGGTAAACAGTTTTTCTATAGCTGTTGTGTTTTTGTACTCAATTGCCTTTGAAATAAATAATCCTTTGCTTTTTCGATATTCAAGTCCAGTTTTTATACGCTTTTTCATTTCTCCATTAATATGTGATATTTCACTTTCAGTTAGAGGAATATCTGTTGGATATAGAAAATCAAGACTTTCTTCAACTTTGCTTATTTTTTCATCAATGCCTGCAAATAGATGGTACACATTTGCAATGAAGTATTGTTCAAATTCTTCAACCTTTTTAAAGCTCTTTCGATTATCGTTCATCAGCTTAAGTATATTATAAAACATAACACCACTGTTCTCATGCATAAGTGCAAGCTCGCAGATAGCGATCATTATTACTGGAGAAATGTGGAGATCAGGGAAAAAGTATTCGCAAACTAAGTCACACGCATTATATGGTAATTCATTCACTCTTTTTGCACTGTTACATAATATGCGTTCACAAAGATATGCCATACTCTCTGCAATACAATCAGCACCAAATGAGTACGGCGTTGATAAATTATCATAATAAATTTCAATAGTTGGAAATCCATCATAACTTTGGTTATAAGCTTCAGGATATTCAAGCTTAAGCATTTCCATATTATCAGTTTCAAAAATAATTTTATTTATATGATGAATGCGGGGCTTCTCAATCTGATTACTGCCTTTTTCTAATGATAGTAACTCATCATTAAAGGCAGCAATCTGATTCATATCCTTTATTTGCGATGACCTAATCGGGATTAAAAACTGAAAAGCAGGATCCTTCGCTTGAGCAAACACCAATTGCATTTTTTGATAAAATGTAATTATAGAATCTAATCCTCTTATTGTCGAAATATCCTGCAAATAATGAACATATTCATGTAGTATGGTCGCAGTATCTTCTTTAAAAAGAGGTAAAAATTGCTTCGAATGTAATGTCATATTTAATCTCGCTATAAAAAATCCTATGTAATAGCATCCATAATCATCGTTTAAAATATTCATTATAGGAAAACCTCCTCTCTGGAAAAGTGAAATTATGACAACCTTTCCCCACACTCAACGTTATTTTGCAATCATCCAAATCGCAATTTTTGATTAGTCAATTTTCAGCGATTTTACGCTGTTTTTCGCTATGACATTCAATCCACACACTGAAAAATCGGAAAAAGCAGTTTCACGCACCCTAAATCGAGTGCGTGATTTGGCTGTCAAAAATCAAAGTGTGCAGATTGGTTGTCAGATGTGCCGTGTACGTCTTTTGGCTTTTTCACCTGTTTCCGCATACAGAAAAATGAGTGCACAGGGGAATATATTCAAAGCGGTCAAGTGCCAATTATCTGCGTAAATGCGTTGTTTTAGGCTTTCTGCCGTGACAGCAGAACTACGCACTCAACGTGCCACGACATTCTCAATTTGATGTCATATAGCAAAATCTTGTGAAGTTGAGTAAGGGGGAATATTATCAACCCTCTAATCAGTACGGGGGAATAAGATGAAATTATGCTGAAATATTCATTTATTAACTACTCGTTTCTCAACAATATCAGACAAGTCGCAAAGCGTTATATTTTCAGCACTGGCTGCCTCTTCTGAAATCTTGTCATCAAATCCGGATTCGGAGAACAGATAATAATAAAATTCCGCTTTTTCCTTTTTGTCAGATAGCTTTGCAACGGTATCCAGATACTCAGAATAGCGGAACGGCTTATTCTTAAACTTGCACTCCCCTACCAGATACTGCTTGGCGTGTTTGGAAACCGCCAGAATATCGATCTCTGTTTCTTGTATTTCTCTTTTCTCCTCTTTTCTTCTGACGGTCGTCTTTCCCCACCAACGCCCCATTTGTGAATAGCGAAATGGTAAAGCGTTGGCTTTTTGCATTTCACGCACATATTCCCGACAAATGTCTTCAAAAACAGATGCAGCAAATTCATGCAGCTGAGGAGCAATGGCATACTCATAAACACCATCTACATCTCCACCTTCCAGTTCTGAATAATTGGTAAAAACAAACGCATACCAAAACCGGAAGAAATTGTCTGTCAAATGATATAATCCACGGTTGGTGTTTGCTTTTTCTTTGATGCCATCTGAAACAGAAAATTCCCGTTCAATGATTTCTAGTTCAATCAGATTCTTCAGATAGACACTTGTTTTGGAGGTATCGTCCACCAACGATTTCATACTGATCTCATTGAGTTTCGTGTTTCCAAGAGCAACTGCCTCAATGATGGAATTATACAATGGTGTTTCTCTTAATTCCTGCCGCAGGAGAAATTCCACTTCGCTATACAGTGTACAACCTTTGGTGAGAATATTCTTTTTGATGTTCTCTGCAATAGTAAGATCGCTGTCAAATTGTTTCAGATAGTGCGGAATACCGCCAAGAATGGCATACGCAAGCACTTTGTCCCGATCCGAATAATTTGGAAAGAACTGTATTGCCTCATAGAATCCCATTTCTTTCATCTTATAGATTCCGGTTGCTCTGCCATAAAGCGGATTCTTTTCTGCAAGAATCTCCTTTTCGATGAAACTCATCGCACTTCCGCAAAGGATCAGCATGACATTCTCATCTTTCAAAATCTCATCCCATAAATTCTGTAAAATAGATGGAATGCTTTGATTTCCCTTGCACATATATGGAAATTCATCGATCACCATCAGTTTTTTCGCATCGCCATATGGCAGTTCCGTAATGGCATGAAACGCTTTTTCCCAGTCAGAAAATTCTGCAATGTAAGAACGAGCCGGTATATTTTCTCTCAACAGCTTTTCCGAAAAATTTTTCAGCTGCATTTTATCCGTGCATTCTCTGCAGGAAAAAAAGATATGCGGTTTTCCCTTGCAAAACTGGCGAAGGGTCTCTGTTTTCCCAACACGTCGACGACCATACAAAACAATCAATTGCCCGCCTTTTTGGTGATACTTATCTTCTAAAAATTGCAGTTCTGCTTCTCTGCCAATAAACATTGTTCTCACTCCATTTCTCTAATCGTGATTTAGTAAATCGTGATTTGATATTATTATACCACGAATTTTGAGAAAATGCAAGGGAAACAAAGAACCCCTGTTCAATTTCTACGTTTTGAACAGGGGTCTCTATTATGTTTTGTTCAAGAATCTATCCACATAGAGTCAGAACCTACGCAACAGCGATTGAAAATCCCCAATAATACGAACTTTTCAGAAATCATCATCTCTACACTGTCCTGAACTCCAGAATAGTATTCTTTCACAATCACCCAGATTCAAGTGTAGATTAGATCGTGATGAGCTGCCAAAATTCACCGTCTCGGCCTAAAATTATATAATTATTTTTCACTTCTTGTGTCATCAAGAAATGGTTTTAGGAACTCCATGTCACTTGAATGTCGATTTCTACGAGTGCATTGTATATTTTTGTTGTATATTTCCATTATAATTTTTTTAGCCTCTGATGAGATATTTTCAATATTTTCTTTAAAAACGTTCATATAAGCATCAGCGTCATTGTAACCGTCAAAATTAGGAATACTTTTTGCCTGAAGTATCATGAAATCATCTATCTTAAAATTCTCACATTTTTTTAGTACTTCAAATAACGTTGAAGTATATTCAGCACGTTGGATACTTTTTTTCTGTAAATAATAGTCATATGCTGTATTATTTTCTCTTGGAAAAAATATATTATAGTATTGTATTCCCTTAGGAGATGATAATACAAGCTCACTAATATAATTATATAATGGATGATTATTGATGTTTACGCAATCTAAGATGCTTGGAAAATCTAATAATATTGTTATAAAAGCTTTTCTTCTTTCACTACTATTTTCAAATACCTGTTTTTCTATTTTTTTGATGATACCAACAATGTTATCATCATTAAAAATTTCAGTTAAACCTGATTGTGTGATATAAGAAGCCATAGAATATGTAAAAGCAAAAAGTCCGTTTATATTTTTCTTAATGTCATCATCCTCTTTTACTTGAAAAGTGATTTTAAGAAAAGTCTCAAAAGATTTTTTTAACGAGTTTTGTGTCAATCTCTTAAAATATAAATTTGACAATTCGCTTATTACCTCTTCACTTATAGGTCTCCCTACCCTGTGTATTTTATTTGAATAGGCCTCCACTTCCGTCTTAACAACAGAAAATAAATCCATAATAAATGGTGCTTTCACTGCAAATATATTATCATACATTGAGCATATAAGCATTCTAACTTGGTAATCACTTGGGATAAATAAACTCTCTCCATCGACATTAAGGTGTGCACATTTATTTCTACATTTTTTTAAATACTCAATATCTTCGATAAAGCGTCTAAAATATAATTTACAATTATCTTTAAAAAAATTGATAATTGTGTTTTCAACTGTGGAGTATTTTTCATCATCTTCTATCATCTGTCGTATGTCATTTACTGCTTTTTTTGCTGTTTTATCACCTTCATTACTCATTGTCTGAAGTTTGCTAAATAAATCATAAACAGTAAAAGAATAAAGAAGCACAACAGTGGCACGATAGTTCTTACCATAATATGACTGTAATATTTCTTGAAAGTATTGCCTTGCATCGTTTGAGTCAAATATATTTAGCTCTTTTTCGTCAAATAGCATTTTAGTCTCCTTTTGTAACAAGTTACCAATCGATACATAAAGGTCACTTTTTCAATTTCACTCCATCGGCTTAATCATGCTTTCCACAAATTCAATTTCTTCATCCGTGAATCCATATTTTGTGTAAAGCTGCTGATCGATATCAGAAACGCTTTTGCTCCAATCAATATCTGACTGAGAAGAGAAGTCTTGCATAGGAACATATTTCCAAGTTTCACGAGGATTATTTTGTGTAACTTTCAAAATACCCAGCATAGTTCTCGAAAATTTGGTTTTAATATATTTCAAAGTTGCTTCTGCCTCTTTTTCATTGTCTGTTGCACCTATTGAAATATACGTTTCCGTATAGCCGATTAACGGCGTACTTAACACTTCTCCTATAGCACCAGAACCATTTGCCTTTGGTACAATAACCTTGTATTTCTCTAAATTTTCAACCTGTGCTATATAATCTTTTCTAAACCAACGATAACAACGTTTGTTTTTAATATTACCAAGCATCTGAACATATTCACGTCCGTCATCAGGCTTACTTTCAGTGAATAACAGTGGCATTCTTTCAAATGCACTTGGTGCAATTCTTTTGTCAGCTGTTTTCTTCATTTCTTCTGGTTGCTCAGAATATGCCAAACTTGAATATTTATATGTTCCACGATTTGTTATTACTTCTGATAAGCTTTCCTGCATAAGCTGCTCAACTTTATACAGTATCGATTGCAATTCCTTATGCGGTGTAAAAAATTTTATCGGTTGATATGTTTCGTCTTTATTTTATTCCAATATGTGACCGCAACACCACCCTTAATATCAACGGTTGGAAATACTTCCAAGCTATTTGGCCAATACTTAATTACTTTGTAATGGATATCATTTAATTTCGATTCATTCCATTCTTTAGGTGTGTCCCCAGCATTGAACAAAAAACGGGCAGGATGTATAAGTGTTCCTGTTCGAGATAGTTTTTCACCCATATCAATAAAATAATGATAGATCGATTTTTTTGCATTTGTATCGCCATTTCCTTCTTCTTGATACGGCGGATTTCCTACAATAGCATCAAATGTCATTTTTTCACCCTTTCTATCCCAATAGCTCGGTTTTAGAACCTTATCAATAAACTGCTTTTGCTTGTGCTGCATGGTGTTGATCAGGTCATCAAAATAATGGGCATTGACAGGAATTTTTCTAAAACCAACGAGAGTTCGCTTTGTAATACACTTTGCCATTGGCGTTTTGCATACAACAAAAATATTTTCCTGAACCGTTTCCGCCCACAATTCGTTCTGTTTCTCTATCGTCAGTTCTTCCTCAGCAAACGCTGCACATCTTGCACGGAAAATACTATATACCACATAAAGCGGATAAAGCCCTGTCTTGGAGTTGATTTCAAGAATATGTGCATTTTGATTGCTGAATGTATCCGCAGTTACTTGTCCATGGTCTACAAAGCGTGGTTCTTCCAGCATCGGTGCATTCACTGGCGGATTTTCTGCGTAAAAACTATATCCTCCAAGGCAATCACTCATATGCATATTGACGACACGCCAAGGTGTCAGTACAGTTTCTTTATCCGGATTCTTAAAGCAGGAGAAAAGAAGGGCAATCTGCTTTACTCGTTCGGTTGGTGCAAGTTCATCCGCCCCAATGACCGTATTTCTGATTCGTCTTCCTGCTGCTACAAAAATATCCTGATCATAATATTTCATAAACTGCTTGAATACATCTTTTGTCACACCGCTTGGCATAAATTCATTCCATGATGCCTCATCAACGATTTTGTCATCCAAGAGCATATCGATTGTAAAATCTTCATCGATTGGAATATCTGCACCAAAGATCAGAAGTGGCATACGAATCGAGATCCCTCTGAGAATAGAAATCGCACTGGTTCTGTTCTTTTTCTTTTCGTTCAACTCATCTAAACGTGCCTGCTCTTCCGGTGTTCTTTGTTTTGCAGGTTTCTTTTCAAGTTTTTCTTTTTCTGCATACTCTTCTTCGGTGAAACCCTGATTGTTCATATCAATCTTTTCAGTCTTCTGCTGTGCCTTAGATTTGCCAATAATGCCTTTCAGCTTTTCAAAATCAGCAAGATCTACATCAGTCAGTTTGAGAAGTTCATCGTTATAAAGATTGGTATCATCAAATCCATTTTGTACCGCACGCTCTGCATATGCACGTTTCAATTGCTGCAACAGTCTGTCTGTGCTGTATTTCTTCATTACTGTTCCATCAATTGAAATGACAGGACAATAATTCAGAAATTCACCCATAATTTTCTTATCAGACTCTTTCGCTTTTCCCGCCTTTGTAGAAAGAGCAACTGACTCTGCTACCATTTTTAGTGTTCTGTCCGGTGCAAAATCAAAAACATAACAATTGTCTTTCATCTTGCCATCTTGATTACAAGGTGATTGTACACGGAATATGGTCTGTAGATAACTCGATGCAGACGTAGAAAACGAACCAGCAAGCATTAAGACAGTTGTCCACTCTTTCACTGTAACACCTGTGGTCAACTTGCCACAAGACAAAGTAATGGTATATTCGTTATCCCGAATGGCATCTCTGACTTTTTGTAATGCTGTATCTGATCCTTCTTCTTCATCGCCATCACCTGCAACATTTACAATCCGAAACATTGAAAAAACAGGATGGTTTCTCAGCATTTCACTAAGTGCATGAGCTTCTTTTACGCCCGGCACCATCCAAAGAGAATGCCGAAACAGATTGCGATATTCATCTGTAGAATAAGGATACTGACTTTCCGCATCTTCCTTTGTAATGAGTTCCAAAAAACTTTGTACATCATCTTTATGAATAAAATCGCCAATCTTTGCATAACTTGGCATCGGTTTAAAATCACGGCGAATATCCCCTGTCCAGGTGCGGAAAAATTCATGGAAATTGAATGCCTTATCCTCTAATTCAACATAGCGGTTTCCAAGCAGTTTCCCCAAATCATATACAAAAATATTCATCTTAGGGAGTTCATCATAAGGATTGGAATCGCCAAAATGTGCAGAGTCCCATTCCGCTTTGCACTGCTGTTCCATAACATAGTCCCAGGTATACACATTCTTTTCATATTTGCCAAGGATATTAAACGGTGTACCTGATAACGCAAGCATCTTTGTGTTGCTTTTCACAATCGTATTCAGGACTTCTTCCCCAAGAGAAGTTGTAGTCCCTTCATGTGCTTCATCTACGATGACAAAATCCCAATCTGTCTTGAATACTATGGTATTTTTATTAAAATTGCCCCCAACTATATCAGAACCTCTTAAATCCTGCATCGAGGCAAAATATACAAACTTCTTCCCACTTTTCAAAAGTGCATCAATTGTATTCCCATTATTCTTTGAACCATATACATAATCCGGTTCATTATAAAAAATCTTTCTGAAATCCTCATACCAACCACTATCTACAACAGGTCGATGTGTGATGATAATCGTTTTTTCAAATCCGCTTTTTCTTACAACTTCCAATGCACTCAGCGTTTTACCAAACCTCATTTTTGCATTCCAAAGCATGCGATCTCCGGATTTAAATTCATTCAATGTAGCTCTTATTGCCATTTCCTGCTCCGGTCTGAAGATAATAGGCGTAAAAGTTTCTCCTGCTTCAGATGGATGGAGAGATGTCTGACTTTTCTTCACTGCCTCAATTGCTCTTTTAGCTGTTTCAAGGTCAATCTTAAACCATTCCTTGCTTGAGCTTCCTTTTATATTTTGTTTTGAAATGTGAGAATTAGCAAGAACACGATGAACATCGTGATCACGGAACGCTACAACTATCCCCTTTTTAATATCTGTGCGTACAGCAAGTTCAGTATGTAATAGTTCATATGAAATAGCTGCAGTATTGGTATACTGATCGATTCTCTTTTTTGCTGCCATATTCAATGCTCGGCAATTTGGCGGTAACTTGTCAATTGTTTCATCGCACTTTAAAGTTGCATCTCCTATTTTCAGCAATCCTTTATGGGCGTCATCGTTTATTCTGAAAATATATATAAGTTTGTATGAAAAAGCATTTGAAAATTGTTCGTTCATAATAGTTCACCCCTCACTTAATCAACGACCTAAACTCAACATAGCACTTGTTTGTCCAATCTCTAATGATACACGGCACTGCATCCTTTGGAGTCATTTCTTCTTTGTCTTCAAAATCAAACAATACTAACTGTTCATATTCCTCTTCATGTTTTATCTCACTATATGGTGCAGTGTATGTTAATCCGTCCATTTGCCATATGTTCCAAGAAATAATGTATGCGATCTGCCATAATTCATTAGAATTCGGCTCTCTATCAAATTTATAAAGCATATTATCTACAAATGTATAAAGCAGATTTTCACGTGCAAGAAGTAAATTATCTCCTTGATATTCATATGCATAAGTACTCTGATACGCTTTTTTTACCCATTGCATCCAATTCTGCTCATTATCAATATTTTCATTAATGACACGTAACTTTCGATCAAGAAGTCCAATTCTTTTATTTACATCTGTAATCTTTATACCCGTAACAGTATCGTATCTACTCACAAGATACGGTGCTTCCCCACAAGTTATTTCCAAGCGTTTAGCTCTTACGTAATCCTGCCAGCTTTTTTTTGCTTTTCCAGGAAATATAATTTTTCCTTTGCATGGTTTCCATCTATCTCCTTCTGCAACATTAAAGACATTCTGTCTTCCAAACCACTGTTCATCAACTAAATTATTTTGCCTATTACAAACCCATGAAGGAGTAAACACTTCCGCTTTATCACGAGTTCTATTTGTCTGTTCAGATTTTTCTTTTGTTACACGAGGTCGAATCGTTGCTGCAAAAGCTCCTGTTATTAAATCTGGTGTGATTTCGCACTCCGGTGAATATAATCCTCCATACTGCTCTACATAATCACTTGTTGCCCAAACAATGTGCTTTTTAGTCGAACGATCTATTAAAAGCAATTCAAGTAAATTTTTGTTGGTTTGCTGAATCATATCCTCATTGATATCAATATTCATATAAAACTCCCTGGTATTCTATTTAACTTATTATACCATATTCAGACTAAAAAATCAACTATTACTGTGAGTTGACAAGGGAAACGTAAAAAGGTTGAAAAGGGTGGAAAAGGGTGGAATTGAATTGGAAGGGGTAAAAAGTGGCGAAAATGCGTGATGTTTTGGGTGGAATGAGATAGAATCGGAAAAGTGAACGAAAATTGAAGTGTCAAAAAAATCGCTCGGAAAATGAGGATGTCCTCTGTTTTCCGGGCGATTTCGTTTTGGTGTTCAATTTTTGAGGGCAGCGTTTTACAGGCGTTTGAAAAGTGTTTGAAAGTGTTCAAAACGGCGGAAAATCGCCGTTTTTTTGCTTTTGTGGTTTTGAACGCACTGTTTTAGACACAGGTGACGTTTTGAAAAAAACAAGCTATAAAGGGGATGCGAACTTGCGAACTTTTTTGTGAAGAGATGCGAACTAGTTCCTACCCCTCTTTTTTTGCCTTATAATTTTCCTCAAAATCATATATCAAGGTTAGAAGTTTTGTTCGTTCTTTAAGCGGTAGATCATTTAATATTCTTGCAACTTCCTTTACAAGTTCATCGTCAGGAGCAGTATTCGGATTCTGCATATTTATTGTTCCTGTTGAGTGATTACCTACAGCACCAATTGTAGAGTTACTAATGTTTGAAATAGAGGCATTCTTTGTTTCTGATCCAAACAAGAGTCGATCTGTCGGTACATTTAAACGCACTGATAGTTTCATTACTATTTCACTATTCGGCATAGCCCCTTTTTTCCAATTAGAAATAGAGCCTTTTGCACCACCACATTCAGCGACTAAAGGCGTGATTTTTATCCCTCTTTCATCACATATTGCTTTCAAATTATCATAAAACATACAAAAAACGCTCCTTATTTTTGGTTACAATTCACATAAATGCGTTTTAGTGAACTTTTCTTATTGACAAGCCCATTTAAATGGGTTATAATATTAGCATACCAATACAACAGGGTATAAAAAGCCTTATGATAATTGTACCACAAAGTAAGGCAAAAGTAAATGAAAAGGAGGAAAAAATATGAAAGTTATTGTCAAGCGGATTCCATGCAGAAAAAAGCCTGCTCCGGATGCAGCGGAGCAGGCAAAGGCAGATGCTTGCAATGCAAACGTGGTTTGCATTCCGATCGATATGAAACGTATGCTTCGCAATGCAAAGCTATCAAAAGGAATTTGAAGGGAGGAGAAAACGTGCCTGCACTTATTATCATATTTCTTGCGGCAATCGGCATTTTTGCTTGCCTGAAATGGGTCAAGTGGAAAATTACAGCACTGACTGTAACTGCATTTGTGACAGATCAGTTTCGTGAACCTACAGAAAGCGAACGAAAAAAGTATGCCGAATTTGCAGTGAGTCATTTGCTTCATTTATGATAACCCAAAATAAGATTTGACAGCACCTTCAACAACGTTCGATGCTATTTGCTGTAAAACCGGTAAAGCAACGCTTCCTATTTTTGAAGCAGCACTCTTGGTTTTTCTCCAAAGATTATCAGATCGTATATTTGCAAGAAATTCATGTGCCTTCGGAGTCAAATCGTAAATTCGACCATTTAAGCTTTGTGCAAAATGATTCGTTTTTGTAAAGAAATTATTGTATTCACACTGCTGAATATGGTAAAGAACTTCATCTGTGTCATATTCTTCTAGTACATTTATGATGTCTAAAAATTCAATTGTTTCGCCAAACTTTAACGATTCCACACAAATCAAAATGTCCCGAATGCAGTCTGGATTTAACTTCACTAATTTCACCCCCTTTCCTCGCCTATTATAACACAATCCGGCAGGAAATACAACGGATTCGACAAGAATCGACAGGATATTATCACATTTTGAAAGGAGCGATTTTCATGTTACCGAAAATCTTACACACCTACTACTGTGTCACCACGACCTATTCGCCCACTGGAAAAACTGTCCGTCTGACAACGGTGCAGACCGGCGACAAGCCCAACAGCAGCTATTGTCTGGACGGGAAGCAGAACATCTATCGGGACTACTTCACCCAGCGGCTGATCGCAGAGCAGTTTGCCAAAGCCATGGGAGGCGATGTGACATGGTCGTGACCGAGAATCCCACGGCTTTGCAGATCGCTGCCAGTGCAAGGTTTCACGGAAGGGATGCGGCGAGCATCGGCTATCTGTATGACTGGTATGACGCTATCCCGGAGATGCTGGAAACCAAGGAAGCACTGAAACAACGTATTCTGAAAACCAACGGCGTACACAGGAAGGATGATGAAAAATGACCCCGAAAACATTCGGCAAGCAGCTGCTGGAGATCCGCACCACGCTGGGACTGAGCCAGACGGAGGTTGCGGAGGCGGCAGAGGTATCCCAGAGCTATGTTTGTCAGCTGGAGCAAGACAAGTTTGTGCCGAGCATCACGGTGGTGCTGCGGCTGGCAAAGGCACTGCGTGTGCCGGTGGAGCGTCTGCTCCCCACAGAACCGGAGAAAAAGCGGAGGTGTGCATCATGAAAATCAAAATCGGAACGGTGATCGAGAATCACCTAATCTATGCCATTTACGGCACGGAGCACTGCCTTGCCAGACCGATCCTGCCGGACGGCGAATTCGTGGTCTGGCACATTGATGAGGACGGCAAGGGCGTGTGGGGCGGTTCTTATTTCCCCGATCAGATGGATGCAGAACGGGCGTATGTCACACGGTGTTTCCCATGGCTTTCAGACAATGTTCTGTTTGCAGCCAGTGAGGAGGATGACGAGATCGATGAAACCTTTGCGGAATTCCCCGATCTTCCGTAAGCAGACAGAAAGGACACAGGATGAGAAAACTGCATCAATGGGGCGGAACGCCGCCCAGAAAGTCACAAAGGCTGCGAAAAACCGTGCGGCAAATGAAGAACTGCGGCTGCACAAACTGGGCGATCCTTCACGAGATCCGCACCAGCGACTGTTCCAAAGAAGAGCAGGACAGGCTCCTGAAAGAGCTGCATATGGAGGTGCATGTGCTGTGAAGGTGATCGAAGATGTGCAAGACAAGTACGGCAACTACTGCATCATTTTCAAAAGCACGAATCTCAGGCTGATCTACGACTGGCTGCACACGCACTACAGCGGAAACGGTAGTCTACTTCTTAGATGCGATCACAGAAGAAGTGCTGGACTATGCAGGATTCAAGCTTGCAAATACAGATGAAACATAAAAGCCGAAACAGCGGCAGAGAGCCGCTGTCTGCCGGAACTGGTCTACCGGCACTGATGATGGCAGACCGGAAAGGAGGAGCTATGGACTACTTATCAGTAGAAGAAGCAGCAGTCTTGAAAAACTGTTCTGCAAGATATATCCGAAAACAGTGTAAAAACGGTGTTTTACCGGCAGTGGTGCAAGAGCATCCGCAGAACCATAAACCCTGTTATCAGATCCCGGTCTCCGCATTTCCGGAGCCGTTGCAGGCTAGGTACTATCAGCAAAAGCGGCAGGAAATGGGCATGATGCCCACGCCGATTTCGGCGGAAACGAAACCGCAGAAGCCGAAAAAGAAGGCAAAAGCCGTGCGGCAAATGACCATTGAGGACTGCACCGCACAGCAGCGGCAGGAGATCCAGATCTGGACAGCAATTCTGCTGGAATGGCACGCCGGACGCATCCAGTACAGCAAGAAAACCGACTATGACAAGCTGTATGTGGGCAAGTGTCAGCTGGAGCACCCAGACCTACAGGTTTCCACGGGGATCTTGTACCGCAAATGGAACGCCTATCAGGAGCATGATCTCGCCGGTATGCTGGGGATACGGGGCGGCTGGAACAAGCACAGCAGCGGTATTCCCCAGGTTGTGTGGGAGGCGTTTCTGTGGTTCTGGCTGGACGAGAATCAGCCAACTGTCCGAGCCAGCTATCGCAATGTGATCAGCTGGACAGAGGATTTCCACCCGGAGCTGGTGGCTTGTATCCCATCGGAGCGAAGCTTTCGGCGGCGAATCGACAACGATGTGGCAGAGGCAACGAAAATTCTGATGCGTGAGGGCGAAAAGGCGTTTTCTGACCGCTGTATGCCGTACATTATCCGAATGTATGACCAGCTGGAGCCGAATGACGTATGGATCGCCGACAACCACACACTGGATATTCAGTCTCTGGACGAACATGGCACCATTCACCGCCTGTATCTGACGGCATTTCTGGATGCCAAGTCCGGCGTGATCACCGGCTGGAACATTACGGAATCTCCGGATTCCCAGTCCACGATCCTGGCACTGCGGCACGGCATTCTGCGGTTCGGCATCCCGAAAGCGGTGTACTTCGACAACGGTCGGGAGTTTCTCACCCACGATGTGGGCGGAAAAGGACACCGTACCCGAAAATCTGATCAGGATGTCACAGAGCCGCCCACCATTTTACAGCGGCTGGGCATTGAAATGCACAACGCCATTGTACGAAATGCGAAAGCAAAGCCTATTGAACGAACCTTTTACACGGTCAAGAGCCAGTTTTCCAAATCGTTCAGCGGTTTCTGCGGCGGCACGATTCTGGAACGTCCGGAAAGCCTGAAACGGCGAATCAAGAACAAAGCCATACCGCAGGACTACGAGGTCAGAAGCCATCTGGAAACATGGATCGACGGCGAATACAACTTGCAGGAGTACGGCGGCTCTGAGGCAAAGTACCGGGGCATGAGCCGTCTGGATGTCTGGAACGAGGAGATCCGGTCGATCCGCAAGGCGGCGGACGCAGAGCTGAATCTCATGCTGATGCGATCCACTAGAACTCAAAAGATCAAGCGAAACGGCGTGTACATCACCTTTGCCGGGGAAAAGATCTGGTACATGAATCCGGAGGAAACCATTCTGCATCTGGGCGAGGAGGTCTATGTGCGGTATGACCCGGCAGATCTGAAAACTGTCCGGTTGTACAACACCCAAGACCAGTATCTGTTTACCTGGGAGCTGGCGGACATCCTGCTGATGGACTATCTGACCTCCAATCCGGAGGAGATCGCCAACGCAGAAATGATGATCCGCCGCACCAAGAAGTTTGTACGGGATCAGGTCAAGGGCATCACCGCCGATCTGACCAACGCACAGCGGATCGATTCCCTGGATGCCACGATCCGGAGAGCCGCCAAGGCAAAGGAAGAACGGTTCCAGATCCGGTATCCCAAGACCATCGAGCCGGTACGAGCCGGAGAAACGGAAGAAGAACACCGCATGGTTTCCGGCAGCGAAATGATCCCGGTCACCATCGACCTGAAAAAAATGCGGCAGAACGCCCAAAGACGAAAGGAAGAATAACACATGGAATACACAGAGCATCAACAGAGCCTGCTCCGCAAGATGGAGCAGCTGCAAAAGGACGAAGGACTGAGCCTGTCTGCATTGTCTGCACGTCTGGGCATCTCCAAGGGAGCACTCTCTCAGCTGTTTTCCGGCAGCTATCAGGCAAATCCGCAGAAGATGTTTGCGAAACTGGAAAGCTATTTCGGGGTAAAAGATCAGACCAGACAGACCTATCAGGAATCCGGCTATGCAGATACCAGCATCTCCACGGAGATCTATGACATCATCGGTGTCTGCCAGATCAAGGGCGGTCTTGCCATTGCCGCCGGAGATGCCGGCATCGGAAAGACCAAGGCAGCACAGCACTTTGTGGCAGAGCACCCGAACAACAGCGTACTGATCACGCTGAATCCCTGTCTGACCAGCATCAAGTCCCTGCTGCGGCTGATCGCCGACCGCATCGGTGCTCCCATGGAACGCTCCAGAGATGCCCTGTGGTATTCCATCCGGCAAAAGCTGAGTGACGGCACGGTGCTGATCTTCGATGAATCCCAGCACCTGCCGCTGAAAACCATTGAGGTGCTGCGGAGCTTCTCCGATGATTTTGCCGACCACGGGCAGACGCTGGGCATCTGTTTCATCGGAAATCTGGAAACGGTGACACGCATCGGCAGCAAGAAGGCAGAGTTCGCACAGATCGCCAACCGCACCAAGCAGAAGAAACTGTACACCCGTTCCAAGATCCAGCGTGAGGACATTGCCAAACTGTTCCCCATGCTGAACGGACGGCAAAAGGAAATTGATTTTCTGTTCCGCATCGCCCAGACACCGCAGGCTATCCGTGGCGTGGTCAACCTGTTCTCCAATGCCTATGACAACGAGGACTACAGCTATGAGGGACTGGTGGCAATGGCAAAGTACATGGATATGGAGGTCTGAGATGAAAAACGGCAAACGCCCCACCAAGGCACAGAAAAAGATCCTGGCATTCTACGGATTCCATCCGGAGGACTGGCTGATCTCCAAGAACACCAGCACAGAGCTGGTCATTCTCCACCGGTACACAGAACGCACCAGACATATCCCGAAGCATCGGGATTCAGAAATCACATAATCCCCCCTGAGAGGAGAAATGCTCCTCTCGCCTAATGCAGCCAAGGACGGTGACAAGCCCGTAAGAGCCTGTTTTGCATCTTCTCGCACGCATCTTGCTTGCATATTTTCCGCCATATTTCACAAAAATGCTCGTGAATACATCAAGTATTCACTCCGCTTTTTGTTTCATCTGACGAAAAATCTGACAACGCAATCTGCATACGTCAGATGCAAAACACGCTCTAAAAATGCAGAGTCGGCAGTTTATTTTCATACATTTTCATACAGGAGGTATTTTTATGGCAAAAGCAAAACTGACACTGAAACAGGAGGCAGATATGCTCTCCGCCGTCAATCAGATCAAGGAACTGGAGGCAGCCGGCAAGCAGCTGAAAAAGCAGGCAGACGAGCTGCGGAGTCAGGTCAAGGCGATGATGGACAAGAAGCATCTGGAGGAAATGGACGTGGGCAATTTTACCGTGCGGTATACCACGGTGGTCAGCAGCCGGTTCGACAGCCGTGCATTTCAGGAGACACACCAGGCACTCTATGACCAGTACTGCGTTGCATCGGAAAGCAAGCGGTTTACTATTTCGTGAGGTGCGGCGATGACGAAGGAACAATGGGAAACCGCAGAGCAGAACCTGCAATCATCCTACCGCATCGTAAAGCTACAGGCAGACGGCTACACGTTGTCTTTGCAGACACAGCGGTACAAGATGCAGCTGTGCATTGCGGTCTATGTTGACGGTAAAATTCAAGGAAAATGGCTGACGGAGGACTGTGAGATCCGCAGAAAGTTCTTCCAGAAGCACAAACACAGTATACTCACCCGAAAGGAGCAGGAAAAGCTGAAACGGGAACGGAAAGCTTTTCGGGAGAAGGTACTTGCCAACAGCATTTGCTACACCTATTCGCCCTACTGGAGTTCTTTCCGTTCTCTGAAACGGCATCTGTGCCAGAACTGCACGGACATCACGTTGTGTGAGGAGGTGGAAGCATGAGAAAACCAGCAGACACCGGAAACCGCTGCTTCGACCAGTTTTGGGCAGCGTATCCCCGAAAGGTGGGCAAGGAGAAAGCCAAACGGGCGTTCGAGAAGATCCAGCCCAGCGAGACGGAATTGCAGCAGATGCTGGCGGAGCTGGAACGGCAGCGGAAGGTCTATCACTGGGGCAAGGAGAACTGGAAGTTCATTCCGCATCCTGCCACATGGCTGAATCAGAGAAGATGGGAGGATGAGACCATTGCCGCAGAAGATGACATTCCCGACGATGACCCCTACGGGGCTTTCGTATACTGATCTGATGCAGATGCGTGTGGATGCGTACAATGCACAGTCCGGCACGCTGACCGGCTATGACTGCAAAACGTGCCGCAACAAGGGCATGATCGCAGAGATCCGGGACGGCTATGAGGTCATGTGCCTGTGCAGCTGTATGAAAACCAGAGACACCCTGCGGCGAATCCATGAATCCGGTCTGGAATCCCTGCTCCGCATCTGCACATTTCAGAACTACACCGCAGAGCAGCCATTCCAGCAGCACATTCTCCAATGTGCCAAAGCGTACCTACAGGAACGGCACAGGTGGTTCTATATCGGCGGTCAGACCGGATGCGGCAAGACACACATCTGCACCGCCATTGTGGGCGGCATGATCCGGAACGGTTTTTCGGTGCGGTACATGGTGTGGCGTGAAGCGTCCAATCAGCTGAAAGCTGCTCTGACAGACGGCAGCTATGCCGCACAGATCGCAGCGTACAAGGAAGCTGATGTGCTTTACATAGACGATCTGTTCAAGACCAGCAGCACCGCAGAGGTATCCGGTGCAGATGTGCGTCTGGCATTTGAGATACTGGACTATCGTGCCAGAAATCAGATGCTGACGATCCTCTCCACGGAATGGCTTTTGCCCCAGCTGCGGCAAATTGACGGAGCAATCGGCGGCAGGATCATTCAGATGTCCAAAGGGTATGCGTTTGAGATACGCCCGGACAACCAGAAAGATTATCGGCTGAGGAAGTGAAGCATATGGCAAAAGGACAAACCCAGACACTGTACAGCCTTGCTGCTGTGCTGGGGCTGGTAGAATCGGGAAACAAGGAAGACCCGTTCCACATGATCGTCTACCGTATCAGCGGCAAGACCTCTGTCCGGGAACTCACCCCACCGGAGGCGGCAGCGGTAGAGGCGGAACTGCGGCGGCAGCTCCGGGAGCAGCGTCCCAAAAAGAAAGCGGCATCCCCGGAGTATCCGGGAAAAATGACAGCCGGACAAAAGGCGTATGCCTGGCGGCTGCTGTACGATCTGGCAAAGCTCTCACCCTCTGCGGTGCCAGTGGGCGAACGCATGGCAGGCATCGTCCGAAAGGTATTGCAGGAAGACCCCTGCCCCGGTCATCCGCTGAACTGGGTCAAACGGGAGGACGGGGCGAAACTGATCGAGGCACTGAAACGGTATCTGCGAAACACAAAGCGAAAGGCGGCGAAACATGACTCTGGATAAACTGACCATGGAACAGCTGCACGGCAGTCAGCTGGAAATTGCGGAGGTCATCGGCATCGAAGCGTACCGGAAGCTGGTCGCCAGCTACGGCGGCAGCAGCATCTATATCAGCAAGGCGGATTCCGTGATGAACGGTCTGAGAGATGCGGAGATCTTCCGGCGGTTTGACGGTTCCAATTATCTGGAACTGGCACACGCCTTCAATCTGGCGGAGAACACCATCCGGGACATCATCTACCGCCAGAGCACCGACCGGGAAGCACACCAGATGACGTTCTTCTGAACCTGAAAATTCATTGAAATTCCTGAAAAATCTGCCTTATTTGCAGCACCGTTCTTTTCTGTGCTATCATTACAGTAGAAGTAATGATAGCACTTTTCTTTTGGGGAGGGAGATGCAGTGACACAGGAACTGATCCTGTTTATCATCACCACGGTGATCACCGTGATCCTTGGGATCATCGGCTATTTTCTGAAACGCACCATGGATCGCAATGACAAGAACGAAATGGCAGTGCAGGAGCTGCGTGACAATCTGCTGACGCTGTCGGACAAGTACGCCACCAAGACAGAGATCCGGGAGATCAAGGCATCTATGGAAAAATTGTCGGAGAACATCGACTACATCAAGGAGCACACCACCAAGAACGAGGATTTTATCCGCACCATGGCAAGGCTGGAAAGCAAGATCGACAGCTATTGCAGCAAGTAAGGAGGAACGGCATTGGAGCAGGCAGAAATGATAGAGCGAATCCGGCAGAAGGCATTTTTCAAGAATAACGGCATGGTGCTGAAAGCCGTGAATCTGCTGCGTGACAAGTTTGTTGCATTGACGGACATCCGCTATGCACTGGAACCCAGCATGACTGAGGCGGAATTCCGGGACAGTATCAACTATCTGACGGAATCCGGATATATCCGGCTGCGGCACATGGATTCCAAGGCGTGTACGACACTGGCAGACACGGCAATGGAGCAGCTGGAAGCCAAGGTATCGGCGGACGGTATCAAGATCATTGCCTGTGTCCGCAAGGACGAATGTATTGACGTGTGAGGTGCTGCATGGGACGCAGAAAGCATTCTAAGATCGACAATCTGGAACCGGCAGTCAAAGAGACCGTAGACGAGATGATCAAGACCGGTGCCTATTACCGGGAGATCGTGGACTATATCCAGTCCCACGGCGTGAGCATCTCTCTGGCAGCGGTGGGAAAATATGCGAAAAATCTCATGAGTACGCTGGACGCACTGCGGCTCAGTCAGGAAAACTTCCGGGCGATTATGGAAGAAACCGACCGCTATCCGGATCTGGACATGACAGACGGCATTCTCCGCCTGCTCTGCAATCAGATGCTGGATGCCATCAACAAGCTGCCGGAGGAACGGCTGTCGGAGATCGACTTTGACACCCTATCCAAAAATGCCGTGGCACTCACCCGTGCAGTGGCGTACAAGAAGAACGTGGACACCAAGACACGGGATCTGCTGGAAAACGGTGCAGAGCAGTTCAAGGATCTGATCTATGAAGCCATGGCAGCAGAACGACCGGATCTCTACAAGGAAGTCAAAAAATTTGTAAAATCGAAAACCAAGGAGGGAAAGGCATGAGTATGTATGTGGTACAGGTGAAGCCCGGCACAGATCTGCAAGCAGCGGTGCTGCTGCGGAAAAGAGGGCATCTGGTACGCTGTCCGCAGCGAACCATGGACATCCGGAAGAACGGGAAATGGAACAGTATCACAGAACCTGTCTTTCCCGGCTATCTGTTTCTGGAGGAAGAAATCGACCGGCAGAAGTATGACAGCGTGGTACAGTCAGACGGCGTGATCGGATTTCTGAAAGTGTCCGGCTGTACGCTGGGCAAGTTGCAGCCCCACGAGGAAGCATATATCCGGTGGCTCTGGAACGGCGGCAAACCCATTGCCCCGTCCCGCATCTATACCACATTGCAGGGGGACAAGATGGTCTTGTCCGGCGTGCTCCGGGAATACTGGAACAATGTGGTACGGCTGGATCTCCGGCAGCGGCGTGCCCGTGTGCGGCTCTCCATCTGCGGACATGACTACACGGTCACACTGCCGGTAATCGGCATTTAAGAGCGTGTGTGAAACAAATCAGTATGCCTGTCGCTGATGTGGTTGATTCGTCCCACAGGGTGCGGTATATGGTATAAAGGCAATACTTCTTGCAGCTCTTTGTGCGGTATTGCCTGAACCCCGAACGGAACTTTTCCAAAAAGATTCCGAATGGCGAAGCATACCCTGTTTAAGAACGTTCAGAGGGCGTTTAGAATCGTTTGAAGATTTTTCTGCGAAAAACAACACCCAAAAAGAATACACGCAATATACGGGCGTACAGCGTCCGTATTTTTTTGACCATTTTTTCTGAAAGGAGTGACTGCAAATGAACAGCCGAAAGAAAAAGAGCATCCACCAGCTGGCAGACGGTATCCTGCAATTTGAGGACAAGCGGAAATCCATTCCGCAAGCCGACTTTACCGATTTGCAGACGTTCCTCTCTGCCTACCTGAATACCCCGGAGCCGAAGAAACGGAAAAAGCTGGCGGAGGAATTCCGGAAACGGCACATGGAGCTATACGAGTTCCTGCAAAGCAATCCGGAGCTGATCCGGGCAGAGACCAAGATCACCGCCACCCTACAGGCGGCGGCATCCGGAGCAGCCGAAGAAGACGACAACGGACAGATCACCAATCTGTTTGAGAAATTGCAGGAGGGACTGGCATGATCTATCAGACTTTTTCTCCCAAGCAGATACAAGCCATGCTCTGGTGGGCAATGCCGAAATTCCGGCAGTATGATGCTATCATCTGTGACGGATCTGTCCGTTCCGGCAAGACCATGGCAATGAGCATCGGCTATCTGCTGTGGAGTATGCGGAACTTTGACCATGAGACATTTGCCTTTTGCGGCAAGACCATTGACAGCCTGAAACGCAATGTGGTCACGCCGATCCAGAAGTGGATGGCAGGCGTGATGCAGCCGAAGATCAACCTGTCCAAGAACTATATGGACGTGGAATGGCGGGGGCATCACAACCGCTATTATTTTTTCGGCGGCAAGGACGAGAGCAGCTATGCTCTCATTCAGGGTATCACCCTTGCCGGTGTCCTGCTGGACGAGGTGGCACTGATGCCCCGTTCTTTTGTGGATCAGGCAACGGCGAGATGCTCTGTCACCGGTTCTAAGATCTGGATGAACTGCAACCCGGACGGCAGCGAGGAACACTGGCTGTACAAGGAATGGATCGACAGCGTACACGGGAAAGCCGGCGAAAAGAACCGGCTGCACCTGCATTTCACCATGGAGGACAACCGTGCTCTCTCTGTATCTGTCCGGAAACGGTACGAGCGGATGTATTCCGGTGTGTTCTATGACCGGTATGTACTGGGCAAGTGGGTCATGGCGGACGGTCTGGTGTATCCGCAGTTCCAGAAGCTGCGGCACGTCATTCCGGACACGGTGCCGGATGTGCATTCCGGCGAGTTTTATCTCAGCTGCGACTACGGCACACTGAACCCGACCTCTGTCGGGCTATGGCACCTGTCCGGAGACGGCTATGCCACCCGAATCCGGGAGTACTATTATGATGCCCGAAAAGAGGGACATTCCCGAACAGACGAGGAGCACTACGCTGCACTGGAACAGCTTGCCGGAGATATTGCCCCCTATGTGCGGTATGTGATCGCAGACCCGTCTGCCGCCAGCTTTATTGAATGTATCCGGCGGCACGGGGTATTTCGGGTGCGGAAAGCCAACAACAGCGTTCTGGACGGCATCCGTGACACGTCCACGCTGCTGCAAGCCGGACGCATTCACATCTGTGAAGGCTGTACGGATATTATCCGGGAATTCGGGCTGTACTGCTGGGACAATCAAGCCAAAGGGAAAGATGCTGTGGTCAAGACCAACGACCACGCCATGGACGATATGCGGTATTTCGTCCGGACGGCGATGCAGCGGACGCTGCGGGAATACCGGATGCCGCCGGCATATGACAACGAGGAGGTGATGCCATGATCGATGCAACCCAGATCGCCGCAGCCATGCAGGTGCCCTGCCTGCTCAGCGGCGACATGATACAGCAGATGCAGCTGTGGGAGGAATTATATCTGAACCGTGCCGGCTGGATCCGGAACCGCATCCGTTCCTGTCACATTCCGGCAAATATCGCACAGGAGCTGAAACGGCTGACACTGACGGAATTTTCCGCCACGGTACACGATGCGGCAGAACTGGAACAGGCGGTCAGCCGTGTGCTGCCGAAGCTGCGGCGGAAAATGGACTTCGGGCTTGCCATTGGCGGCTTGCTGCTGAAACCTTATTTCACGGCACAGGGCGTTTCGGTGGACATTGTGCCGCAGAACGCCTATCTCCCGGTGAACTACACGGACGATTCCTGTGATGCGGTGGTGTGTCCGGAGGAAATTTCCATCGGCAGGGACTATTTCACCCGTCTGGAGCTGCACGTCTATTCCCGGGTGCGGCAGACACATACCATTCAGAACCGCTGCTTCCGGTCTGCCAGTCCGGGAACACTGGGCACAGAGTGCAGTCTGGATGCAGTGCCGCAGTGGGCGGATGTATTGCCGGAAAAGGTGTATGAAAACGTACAGCGTCCGCTGTTTGCCATTTTTCAGACACCGGATTCCAACAACATCGACCCCACTTCACCGCTGGGCGTTTCGGTCTTTGCCGATGCCGTGGACTTTATCCGGGATGCGGATGAGCACTGGGAACGAATCCTGTGGGAACTGGAATCGTCCGAACGTGCCATTGATGCCACCGAGGATCTGTTCCGGTACAAGGACGGCAAGCCGGTACTGCCCAAGGGCAGAGAGCGGATGTTCCGCAGCTATGAGAAAACGGACGGGCAGTCCTTTATCAATACCTTTTCTCCGGAAGTCCGGGACACTGCCTATTTCCATGCGTTCAATCAGATCCTGCGGCGGATCGAAAATGCGGTGGGGCTTTCCTACGGCACACTTTCCGAAGTATCCGATGTGGAGAAAACCGCAGAGGAAGTGCGAAGTTCCAAGCAGCGGAGCTTTTCCCGTGTAAAAGACATTCAAGAAAATCTGCGGAACGCACTGGAGCAGATGCTCTATGGGATGCAGTTCTATCAGGATTACTACCGCAGTCAGAACAGTCCACCGGTCAAGGCAACCTTTAACTTCGGGGACGGTGTGCTGGAAGATCCGGACGTGGAGTATCAGCGGCGTGTGCAGATGGTACGGGACGGACTTCTGAAACCGTCTCTGTTTCTGGCGTGGTATTTTGACTGCTCCGAAGAAAAGGCAGCACAGATGATGCCGGAGCGGCAGGATGACGGCGGTTTATTTTCCGGTGGTGAGATCTGATGCAAAATTATGAGCCGGATGTGACTCAGCTGCTGGGGCTGTATCAGCAGCTGGAAGATGATATTGTGGCGGACATGGTGCGGCGGATGCTGCGTATGGGGTTTGTGTCAGAAACCACCGCCTATCAGGCAGAGGTGCTGCAAACTGCCGGCATCCTGTATGATGACATTTTGCAGATGATCGCAGACCGGACAGATGCCAGTGTGGCACAGGTTCGGGCGATGTTTGAGGATGCCGGTGTGCGGACGGTGGAGATCGACAACGACACCCACGAAGCAGCCGGCGAAGCCCCGGCGGACATCCGGCAGGACGGCGGCATGAAGCAGGTGCTGTATGCCGGATACCGGAAGACACTGGGAACCATGCGGAATCTGGTCAGCACCACGGCGAACACCACGCAGACTGCTTTCCTGCAAGCCTGTGACCGGGCGTATATGCAGGTGTCCTCCGGAGCGTTCAGTTATCAGGATGCCATACGCATGGCGGTGCGAAATCTGGCGGACGGCGGAGCGTATGTGACCTATCCCACTGGACACCGTGACCGCATTGATGTTGCGGTGCGGCGGTGTGTGCTGACGGGCGTGGGACAGACTGCGGCGGCAGTGGCAAAGAAACGTGCAGAGGATTCCGGATGCAGGTACATGGAGCTGACCGCACACGGCGGAGCAAGACCGGAGCACGCCAGATGGCAGGGGCAGCTTGTCCAGATACAGGGCAAACGCACCAGGAAGATCATTGACGGGCTGAAAGTGTTCACGCTGGAAGAGATCGGCTATGGGGACGGCAGAGGCTTCAAGGGCTGGAACTGCCGGCACAACTGGCATCCGTATTATCCGGGACTGTCCACACCAAACTACACGCCGGAGCAGATCGCCAGGCTGGACGAGAAAAGCATCTCCTACAACGGCGAAAAGTACACGGCGTATGAGATCAGCCAGATGCAACGAAAGGGCGAGCGGAAGGTCAGAACACTAAAGCGGCGAGCGGCAGCGTTGGAGGAAGCGGCGAAGAACACGGATAATCCAGTGTTAAAACAGAGTTTGAACGATGATTTTTCGGCGGTTTCTGTGCGTTTGAAAGATGCGGAGAAAACGCTGAAAGACTTCTGTCGGCAGACCGGACAGCGGAGAGATGCGTTCCGGGAGCAGGTCAATGGGTTCGGACGGTCTACGGCTCAGAGGGCGGTGCAGGCGGCGGCAGAAAAGAAACGATTGACAATTGACTGGGATTCTGGTAAAATAGACACGGAAGTCTTTCGGAAATCACTTCAAAAGGGCTATGTCAAAACCAAGGTCGAGAAAAACAAGCAAATAAAACACACCTATAACAAGCAGTGGAAGAACCAAGTCAAACAAGCTGTACAATCATTTTCTAATCCAGACCCGAAAAAGAGGCAAACACCGAGAAGTGTTCTCCGGAAAGATATTGACCCACAGGAAATTGTAGACAAATACGGAGGAACAGGGAGATTGTCTCTTTCTGACGATGGGAAGACCATGAATGAATATATCGAATTGCCGGAAGTAATTGGAAAAACATTTGATAAGAAAATCGGGAGATATGTTGACACTAAAACAATACAAATTAAGTACAGTAAAGGCGGTACTCATGTTATCCCTACAATAAGGAAAGAAGGTGAATAAAATGTGCCCGTTCAAAGATGTGATTTGGAACAGAAAAATCGATTTGATTGAAGGTCACAGAGCAAAACTGATTTGTAGAAGTGGGAATACCTATATCGGATACGGTGCATTTCCATGCGTTGGAGAAGATGAGAACGGCGAAGAAGTTGATGCAATATGTTTTGATATTGACGATGGCAGTTCTGTTACTCTTACCGAAAACGATATAGAAAGTTACGAAATACTGGATTAAGCATTCTGAAAAGAGTGCTTTTTTCTATGCCAAAAAGGAGAATCTATGAAAGAAATGACATTCGGCGGTGCATTGAAAGCACTGAAAGCCGGAAAGAAAGTTGCCAGAACCGGCTGGAACGGCAAAGGAATGTATTTGTACCTTGCTGACGGCAAATTACTGACGCAGGAAATCGGTGACGGAAGTTATCCGTTTGCGGACAGTATTGTCATGAAAACCGCAGATAACCGATATTGCATTGGCTGGCTGGCTAGTCAGACCGATATGCTGGCGGAAGATTGGTGCACTGTCAAATAGACTACCAGCGTTTTTGCATAGCGAAAGCAGCATCTCGTAAGAGGTGCTTTTTTCATACATTTTTTTGAAAAGGAGTTATCACTATGATCAATGAGAAATTTCTGGAAGGCATCGGCATCACCGACAAGGACACCGTGCAGAAGATCACGGAAACCTATGCCGCAGACATCAAGGCGGAGCAGGACGCTGCCGCCGCCGTGCAGACGCAGCTGGACGAAGCCAGCAAGACCATTCAGTCCTACAAGGATATGGACATTGACGGCATTAAGGCGAGCGTGGAGGACTACAAGCAGAAGCTGGAGCAGTCCGAGGCAGACCGTGCCGCATTCGAGTACCGCACCAAGCTGTCCCAGTATGTCAAGGGATTGCAGCTGAAAAATGATGTATACGAAAAGTACGTCACCGATCTGCTGACATCCAAGGAACTGAAATTCGACGGTGACAAGCTGATCGGGGCGGACGATGTGGTGCAGCAGTTCCGCACCGCCCATGCGGACGCATTCGCCCCGAACCCCGGCGAACGTGCAGCTGTCCCCACGTCCGGCAATCTGCCCAGTGCCATGAACGGCGTGGAAGCGGCATTTTACAGCATGAATCCGGGGCTGAAGAAATAGCGGTGCTACCCCTCAGTCAGCCTACGGCTGCCAGCTCCCCTTTCAGGGGAGCCTATAAGGTAAGTTATTTTTAATTATGGAGGAAAAGTTATGGCACATATTGCACAGGAAAGATATTCGACACTGGTGGACGAGAAGCTGCGGAACACGCTGGTCACCAAGGACAACCTGATCTTTAACACTCGCTATGAGGGCAACCCCAAGGCAGGCAAGGTCAAGGTGCCGGTGCGTGATACCGAGGTAGAGGTCAAGCAGTATGACAAGCAGAATGGTGCTGCGATCTCTACCGGCTCTACCACCTACTTTGACATCAACATCGACATTGACGAGGCGGTCAACGAGATGATCGACGGCTATGACGCTGCCAGCGTGCCGGACGGCATCACCGCAGAGCGTCTGGACAGTGCCGGCTATTCTCTGGGGCTGTCCATGGACACCAAGTCTGTCCGTGCTCTGGAGGAGACCGCCGGCATCACCGTGGCAGCGTCCAAGACTGCCTGCACCGACAGCACGGCATACAAGCAGGTACTGGCGGCAAAGCGTGTGCAGTCCCGTATGGGTGTCCCCAATGACGGCAAACGCTGGCTGCTGGCATCTCCGGAATTTATGGAGGTGCTGCTGACGGATGACCGTTTCGTCAAGCAGGGTGATCTGTCTCAGGAGCTGGTGCAGTCCGGCGTGGTGGGCAGAATCGCCGGCTACAATGTTTTCGAGTCCAACAACACCATGTTTGAGGACAGCCAGCTGGTATCCGGCAAGAAAACCACCACGGAATTCATCTGCGGTCACCCGAACTGGTGCCACCGTGTGCAGGAGTGGTCTGTTCCGGTCGCCGTCAAGAATCTGACCAACGAGTATATCGGTTCTTCTGCCGTACAGGGCAGAAAGGTCTACGGCATCGGTATTTCCAAGCCGCAGACCGTCTATGTCAAGAGAGTGGAGGCGTAAGGCATGGCATATGCTGATTTTCCATACTACCAGGATTTTTATCTTGGCAGTATGATCCGGGATCCGACCGCATTCGGTCGGGCGGCAGAACGGGCAAGCGAGTATCTGGACATGGTGACATTCGGGCGGCTGCTGGACGGTGTTCCTGATCCGTGGGAAGACCGCATCCGGAAATGCTGCTGTGCACTGGCGGAGGCGATCGTCACCTATCAGGCATACGGCACAGGCGGTGCAGAGGGCATCGGTCTGAAAACGGCGGAGACCATCGGAGCGTACAGCGTCAGCTACGCTACCCCGACAGAAAGCATTTCCGCTCTGCTGAACGGAGAAACATCCGGCTTGCAGGACTACCTCAAAAGCATCTGCATCCGGTATCTGGGTGGTTCGGGGCTGTTGTACAGAGGGGTGTGAATATGTTTACCAACAAAATCGGCTGCACGGTATTTGCGAGAACGGTGGGAAAAGACCGCATGGAGCAGTATGTGCGGCACTTCTTCCCTGCGGTCTACTGGGAGGACATGAAGGGACAGAGCCAGAGCGGCACATCTATGAAGCAGCAGGACAGCGTGCTGTGTATCATTCCGGCGGCATCGGTTTCCGGCTATATCCCGAAACGGAGCGACCGGATCTTCTGCGGCAGATGCACCGCCGCAGAACCGCCGGAGGAATGCCGGACGGTCATGGAAGTGAAAGACTTTCGCTATGGCTCTGCCGGTGTGCAGCATCTGGAGGTGGTGGCAGTATGATCATCAAAGTGGGTATTCATTTCAATACCAAGCAGCTCCACGCAAAATCGGCAGCCCTGAAACAGCAGGCACAGGAATTTGTGGGAAATGAGCTGCTGCGGAAATGTGATCCCTATGTGCCGTTTGACACCGGTATGCTCCGGGATTCCGGTATTTCTCACAGCAAGCCGGAGGAAGGGTATCTGCTATGGAAAACACCCTATGCGGCGGTGCAGTGGTATGCCGGCGTATCCCGTGGGCTGCGTGGGAAAAAGTGGGCACTTCGGGCATGGGCAGATCACGGCAAGCTGATCCTGAAAAGGGCCCGGAGCATCGCCAAGGGAAAGGTGTGACACATGGCAATCATTTCAGCGATCCGGGAATATATCGCCGGATGCCCTCTGCTCCATGACGGGGCGATCTTAGGCGTAGATCAGCTGGAGGCGGACACCATCGGCTATACCGTGGACACCGTCCCCTGCGAACCGGTGGTACAGAAGTACACGGACGGCAGCGACAAGCGGCAGTTTCTGTTCGTCTTTGCCAGCCGGGAAAAATACGGGGAAAAGGTACTGGAGAATATCGCCAATTCCGGTTTCTACGACGACTTTGCCGACTGGATCGAGCGGAACAACTGGCAGGGCATCTTCCCGGATCTGGGCGACTACCGGACACCATACCGCATAGACATTGCTTCCAGCGGCTATGCCTATGACACCGGCGATGATACCGCACGGTATCAGATCCAGTTAAAATTGATGTATTATCAGGACAGGAGGTATTTTACACATGGGTAAAAATCTGAAAAACGCAGACCTTGTGCTGCGTACCGGCAAGGTGGCATTCTATCATGTGCCGGGACAGAGCGTCTATACACGCATGGAGGGCTTCACCAGTCTTTCCACGTCCAAGAATCCCACAGAGTATGAGCGGCAGTATGTGGACGAGGATTTCAAGCGGACGGATATTACCGCCTATAACACTGCCATTGCCTATGCACTGGATCGCTACAAAAAGCATCCTGTGACAGATGACATTATCGACATCCACGAGAACGAACTGCTGGGACAGGATGCGGTGCGCACGATCATCAGCGTGGATATGACCACATTGCAGCAAGGGAGCAACGGCATCTGGTCGGCATCGGCAAAGATGCGTGACTATGCTGTTATTCCGGATGCAGACGGCGACACCACAGACTGCATGACCTATTCCGGCAACTTTAAGACAAGGGGCGAAATGGAGGATGTTACGGTGTTCAGCACTGATGATTTTCAGACCATTACACTTTCCACCAACACCAAGCCGGTACTGAAAACGCTGTCGGTATCCTATGGCAGTGAGAATCTGCTGAAACCGACATTCAAGCCCGACATTACGGAGTACACGGTCAGCAAGATCGGTTCTTTGAGTGTATATGCAGCAGCGGAGAGCAATACGTTTAGCATTACGGTTTCCTGCAACGGAAAGTCTTCGTCCATTACCACTGCTGGTGTGGCATTTACCGTCAAGGAAGGCGATTATATCTACATTACTGTTACAAACGGCACACTGGGTTCTAATACCTATGCCGTTAAGTGCAGTGCTTCGTAAGGAGGAATGAACAATGAAAGAAGATCTGACAATTTGGCATATCCACGGGCTGGAGCTGCCGCTGGACATTGAGGAAGCGGACACCGTGGAAAAGTATGAGGCTGCTCTGGCACAGCTGGAGCAGGATATGCCAGAGGACAAGTCTGCCGGTGTGGCGGCATACATCCGGGCATACTGCAAGGCGTTTCGCACTTTTTATGATACGCTCTTTGGCGAGGGTACGGCGGAGCAGATCTTTTCCGGCATCCCAGACCATGCACGGCGGTATACGGCAGTGTACGGAGAATTCCTGACCTTTGTGGCAAAACAGGCGGCACAGTCTCAGGCGGAATCCATGCAGCTGAAAAAGAAGTATCTGCCTAAAGGCGGCAGACGATGAATCTGCTGTATGATGCCCTGCCGGACACGGTGACAGTAGACGGCAAGGCATACCGGATCTATACCGACTATCGGGACTGGCTGCGGTTTTATGATATGCAGGAGGACGATGCTCTTTCCAAACGGGAAAAGCTGCTGCTGATGCTGGAATGGTACATCGACAAGCCGCCGCTTTCCTGTCTGGAGGAGGCTCTGGAAGCTCTCATTGGGTTTGCGACACGCTCCGAGGAGCAGCCGGAACAGCGGCAGGAGCATTCCGGACGCAAAACCACAGACCGGGTGCTGTCATGGCAGTATGATGCCGCCTATGTGTATGCGGCATTCTTGTCGGTCTATCACATGGACTTGCAGCAGGTGGAGCAGATGCACTGGCATCTGTTTCTGGGACTGTTTGATGCCCTTCCGGACGAAACACCCATTAAGCAGCGGATGGGATACCGCAGTGTGAATCTGGCGGAGATCAAGGACAAGAATGAACGGCTGCGGATCCGGAAGATTCAGGATCGCATCCGCATTCCGCAGCCGGAGCTGGACGGTTATCAATGCGGTGCGTTTTTTGGATAGATAAATCCTGTTTTAGAAGCGTACAAATAGCGGCACTTTTACGGTATGTAAGAGTGCCGTTTTTTCGGAGGTGGTGAAATAATATGGCAGATGAAAGCGTCAAAGTCCCCATTGACGGTGATACCAGCGGATTTGACCAAAAGGTTGAAGGCATGAAAGGGACGATCTCCGCAGCATCTGTGGCAATGGGCAATCTGCTCTCTGACATGGGAAAGAAAGCCCTGTCTGCATTTGGCGATATGATCTCCTCCGGGGACGAGTTCAACAAGGCGATCAATCAGATGTCCGCCTCAACCGGTGCGACTGGGGCAGAACTGGAAGGACTTCGGGATGTAGTCAAGGATGTGTACGGCAATAACTTCGGGGATTCCTACGAGGATGCCGCCAATGCTGTGGCGGAGGTCACAAAGCAGACCGGACTGATGGGCGAGGAATTGCAGTCTGCCACAGAGGGTGCCATGGCACTCAGCGACACTTTTGGTTATGAAGTCAATGAAAGCACCCGTGCTGCGTCGGCACTCATGAACAACTTCGGGATCAGTGCCGAAGAAGCATACAATCTCATTGCCGTAGGAGCACAAAACGGTGCCGATCAGAACGGCGATCTGCTGGACACCCTCAATGAGTATTCCACACAGTATGCGGCACTGGGACTTTCCGCAGAGCAGTTCACCCAGAGTCTGATCTCCGGTGCAGAATCCGGAGCGTTCTCCATCGACAAAGTGGGCGATGCGGTCAAGGAATTCAATATCCGCTGCAAGGACGGCAGCGATTCCACCGCAGAGGGATTCGCCATGATCGGCATGAATGCGGACGACATGGCACAGCGGTTTGCCGCCGGCGGCGATACGGCACAGGAGGCATTTTTCCAGACTGTCCAGGCGTTGGACAGCATTGCCGATCCGGTGGCGAAAAACCAAGCCGCCATTGACCTGTTCGGCACACAGTTCGAGGATTTACAGGCAAACCTATTGCCCATGCTGGCAAATATGGAAGATGCGTCCGGTGTGGCGTATGATGCACTGGGACAGATCAACGAGGTCAAATATGACGACATCGGCAGTGCGGTAGAGGGACTGAAACGCACCATCGGAAATGCTACGCTGGACATTCGTTCCAATCTTTCCGCAGGGCTTGCAGATTCTATCGGCGGATTTGTCAATGTATTGAAAAATGCGGACGGCGACACTGGGAAGATCTTTGACGGACTGGTGGAGGCAGGCAGAAAAGCGTTGGATGCCGTTGCACCGGTGCTGCAAAACTGGATCACCAAGGGCAAGGAAATGCTGGAGAAAATCGTCACAGGCATTCAGCAGAATTTACCGCTGATCAAAGAAAAGGCAAAGGACATTCTGCAAATGCTGATCGACGGCGTGGTCAGCCGGGCAAATACCATTGTAGAAGTGGGACTGCCGATCCTGCAAAGTCTGATTCAGGGCATTTCAGAAAATGCTTCGGCATTGCTGGAGGCAGGACAGGCACTTTTGAACGGCATTATTACAGCGATTCAACAGGCATTGCCGAACCTGCTCCCCATTGCGGTGCAGCTGATCACCACGCTGATCAACGGATTGTCAGAGGGTTTGGTGGCACTGATGGAGTATGTGCCGCAGATCATTCTAGCCATTGTCAATGTGATCGTGGAGAACCTGCCCACGCTGATCACAGCAGCCATTGAAATTCTGAATGCTCTGGTGGGCGGTCTGATGGACAATGTCAGCACGATTCTGGCAGCGGTCATTTACATTTTGCTGACGCTGGTAGACATGGTGATCCAGAATCTTCCCATGCTGCTGGATGCTGCCATTCAGATCATCATGGCGGTAGTCAACGGCATTGTAGATAATCTTCCTATGTTGATCGAAGCGGCAATTGACATGATCATGGCACTGGCAGACGGTCTGATTGCTATGCTGCCGCAGCTGATCGATGCGGCGATTCAGATCGTGACCGCATTGTTTGACGGTTTGATCGACAATCTGCCGCAGTTGATTGAAGCCGGTATCAAGTTGGTTGTGGCTCTGATCGGCGGACTGATCAAAGCCATTCCCGACCTGATCAAGGCAATTCCGCAGATCATAGATGCTATATGGGATGCGATCACCGAAGTGGACTGGCTGGAACTGGGCGGCAACATCCTGAAAGGCATCGCCAACGGTCTGATCGAAGGCGTTTCTGCCATCTGGGATACGGTGCAGGACGTTGCCGGACAGATCTGGGACGGATTCAAGGACTTTTTCGGGATCAATTCCCCGTCTAAACTGATGCGTGACACTGTGGGTAAATTTTTACTGCCCGGCGTTGCCGTAGGTATGGAAGACACCACAGGCGACACTGCCGATGATCTGAACCGTTCGCTGGATGCTATGATGGACAAGGTGGACACAGACCGGCTGCAAATGCAGCTGGATTCTGCGGTACAGATGCAGGGATATTCCAGCATGGGAACTGCCGGAACGGCAGTGCAGTACAATCCGCCGGAGAAGACAGCGGCGGAGGAATACCGGCAGCCGCAGCGGAACGGAGATATTATCATTCCAGTGAACATCGGCGGCACACAGCTGGAAACCGTTGTGGTCAAGGCGGCACAGATCGCCAATGCACGAAGCGGAGGAGAAACCATATGAGACTTGTGAATATTTGGGCGAAGTCGCCGGGCGGCAGTTGGACATTGGCAAAAAATGTGTGTCAGCTTGCAGAGGATTCTGTGGGCATCACCCCGTTAGGAAAACGATTCTGTGCTGCCGATGGCACGCAGATCTATTACAGTACAGGAGCAGCGGAACAGAAAACAACACTGCAATTTGAAGTGAACAGCGAAAAGGAATTGCAAAACCTCATGCGGATCCTGCGAAATGGTACGGCATATGCGGAAAGCCTAATGGTGTCCGGATATACAAGTTCGTTGGGAAATTGCGGAGTTCGCATCTATATTGACGGTGATGCTTCTATAAAACTTGTTTCCCGAAAGATGCAGGTTTATCAGATTACAGTTCCTGTAATATTAGATCAAACAGGTGCTGTAACCAGCTTTCCGAATTGCTATATTGTAGCCAATCCTTCCGGAGCGTGCGGTCTTACGATTGTAAAATCTCCGGAAGATACCAGTATTGGAATCGTACAGCTTACGGATTCTGGGAAACAACTGGAAGACGGTTCTGTGCAGTTACCGCCTTACACTGCAAATGCAGAGGAAACAGCAGAAAAATCAATCTATATCCGATTTCAGGCAGCACATACTTTCCCGACAGATTCCAAGATCACCGTAGAAGCTGATGGGGTGAATGGCTGGTCAGAGCGACACGATATTACCGATTATGTGACGAATGAATTTGGGACAATCGGCATGGCTTTGACCGGCATTGTAACAGAATTTTGTGTCTATCTGCATTATACATACGGTGGGTGCACATTGGAACGAATATACCGCATTCGTGTTTATGCACCGGATTTTCAGGAGGGCGAGGCATGATCATTGCAGAATTTATTCGGGTAGAAGTATACAAGTATAATTATACAACAGGAAACTATGCTCTTGCTACCACGCTGACAGAATCCAGCATCATTTCTGCCAGCGGTAAGCGGCAGTGTTGTGCAGACGGCACATTTGAGATCGGCGGCGTGTATGCTGCCACGTTCTCCATGCAGGCAAAGATTCCGGGAATGACCACATTTCAGGTGCGTGGAGCGAAACTGAAAGTGTTTTCCAAGTACAATGATGTAGCCCAATGGAGCAGCATCGGCACGTTCTGGGTCACTGATGCCACCCGTGTGGGCGAGATCTTTTCTATTAACGCACAGGATGCCGTGGGGTGGCTGGATACGTCCAGCTATAACAGCACATCGGAATCTGCCGTCAAAGCTGTCGGAAAGGTGCTTGCAGACAAGTGGCAAAACATCGGGATCGGAATCGACCAGTGGGACGAAAACGGAACCGAATATGGCGGCTGGCTGCAATATCTGACAGACTGCACCAATACCTTTATCCAGTCCCAGACTGGCGTAAAAGAGATGCTGCACTGGAAAGCGTATGACAAGGCAAGACGAGAAACCTATGGCAGGTACTGCAACGACAGAATTTATGCAGAGATCGACGGGAAGTGGTCGCAGACCATATATCCGGCAAGGTTCTATCTGAGTGCAGAAAACAGCAACAGTGATTCTGACTGTCCACGGGATTTTTACCGTTATCTGTCCGAACTTGCATTTGGATTCATTTATGCCAGACCGGAGGACGGAGCTTTGGAACTGGGACAGTTCGGGAACGGTTATCACGGAAATGCCAGTGTTGGAATGTCGGAAATGGAATATGATTCCTGTGAGGTGGCAGATTATGAGATCCATATGCTGCGTACAGATGCCCGTGTGGAGTTGGAAGACGATAAATCTGCATGGGCATGGACAAGGCATAGTTCACCGGATTACAGCACCAGTTCTTTTCAGCGGTTTCTGATCGAATCCAATCCGTTTCTGGACGGTTTCGCAAAGGATTTTGTATTCAGCAGCGGCTATGGACTGAATACCATTCCCTATTCTATGTGGCTCGCAAGGTATTCTCCCAACACCGGAAACCAGTATGCAGTGCGTCCGTTTTCCTGCACCGTACACAGTACAAAACGGTTCCAGCTGGGGCAAAAAATCAAGCTTTCTTATCGGGATTTTCACGAAACCACTGCCAAAAGCTACGACAGCATTATCACTGCCATCGAATGGACGTTTCGGGGCGGTACAAAGCTTTCCTGCGGCGGCGAGGACAGTCGTGTGATGGCGGACTGCATCCGTTCTTCCAAGGGCGACAAAGTCCGCAAAGAAGCACGGAACCGATGCAGAGCGTTGGAAAAACGAGTTCAGAAACTGGGAGGGTAAGACATGATATTGCAGGCAAACAAGAAATTCATTGACACCAGCCATGTGGCACATCTGCTGACTGCCGGAGAAAAGTATGCGGACAAGCTTGTCTTTTCCGTAGAGCGATTTTATCAGGAAACCGATCTGTCCGGCTGTTTGTTTGTGATGCGTGGTGTCAACAGTGCCGGGAATCTGGCACTGGAAACACTTTCGCAGGAAGTCATGGAAACAGAGATCCGGCTGACATGGAACGTGTCTCCGGCATTTACTGCGGTTTCCGGTATGCTGGCATTGGAGATCGTCTGCTATGACAACAGCGACCGCATTCTGAAATATACGGTCACACCCATGCAGGTGAAAGCCTCTGTGCTGGAGGAATACAGCGGCGGTGTGGATGCCATCGAGGAAGCACTGAAAGAAATGGAACGGATCCTGACGGAAACCAGAACAATTTCGGTACAGCTGCCGCAGATCCGCAACGGCACATGGTGGCTGTATGATACTGATAGCGGAGCATATATGGACAGCGGTCTGCCGGCTCGTGGTGAAAAAGGCGAACAGGGAGAAAAAGGTGAACCGGGAGAGCAGGGCGTTCCTGGTGAAAAGGGAGAAATCGGAGAAAAGGGTGAACCGGGTGCGAAGGGCGACCCCGGCGAAAAAGGCGAACCTGGTGAACCCGGAAAAGATGGTGCAGACGGCATAGACGGACGTGACGGTGCGGACGGAAAATCCGCCTATCTCCTTGCGGTAGAGCATGGCTACAGCGGTTCTGAATCCGAGTGGCTGGCATCTCTGAAAGGCGAAAAGGGAGATGCCGGACAACCGGGAGAACGTGGAGAAAAAGGTGATCCGGGAGAGCAGGGCATTCCCGGTGAAAAGGGTGACACCGGTGCAGACGGGAAAGACGGTTTTTCCCCCATTGCTGCTGTGGCGAAAGACGGCAGCGTGGTGACCATCACCATCACAGATGTCAACGGTACAACGACTGTGACGCTGACAGAAGGGGCTGCGGTAGACCTCACGCCGTATGCAAAGACGGTCTATGTGGACGAAAAGGTGCAGGAGCTGTCCGACAGTCTGACGTATACCTTGCAGGAGCATACGCTGTCCATCACGCATCTGGAGGAATCCGCACACACCCATGACAATCTGGAAACGCTGAACAAAATCGGCGGAACAGAGTGGACACAGCTGGTTTCCACCAGGCACTATCACAACAACATAGAAACGCTGAACAGCATTAGTCCGGCGGACTATGAGAATCTGAGTAGCAAGTTTCCGGCGAGAATCACGGCGTTAGAGGATTCTCTGGGCGACATTGCAACTGCTCTGGCGGACATTGTGGAGGTGACGGCGTAAATGGCGACAATTGCACAGTACATTGCAGAGATCAACCACCAGCGTGACCTGCTAGCAGGGCATCTGGTTGCCCGTGGCATTATCGCAACGGCAGACGAAAAGCTGAATCTGCTGGTACACAAGGTTTCCCTGCTGCCCTCTGGCTCGACCAAAAAAACAGTGGTTTTTGATGCAGACCACCGGGACGGGATCTTTCTTTCCCACAATAACACCCTGTACAGTCTTTCTGCTTTTACGGCGGTATATCCGGACTTTTGCAGCAGCAAAAATGAGTATGCCCTGAACTATTCCACTTCTATTTTTGGATGGGATTATTCCTGTTACACCTGTTCGACTGTGCCGCTGACGATCTCTGCGGCAACACAGATTGCGATGCGGTTTCTGGCAAGCAGCACAGAGGCAGGCGTTTTGCGGCTGGTACAGTCGGACAGCGGTACGGCAGAGGACATTCTCGCCAAAGCACAGACAGAGGGCAGCTATATTGCCCTGTCTTTGCAATGGCTGTACAGCACGGATTATATCACCACGCTGACCCCCTGCGAAGGTGTCACCACAGGCACATACTATCTGGCATGGGTCGGACGGAGCAACAACAGCCGTCCGCTGATCCGGTCGATTACAGCGATTTAAGGAGGTTATTTTATGAATCTGATCGAGGCAGTTGAGCAGCTGAAAAGCGGCAAGGCGATCCGGCGGAGCAGCTGGGGGGATGCGGCGATTCAGGCGGCACAGCTGGAAAACGGACAGTATCAAATCTTTGCTTCTGGGAATCTCACGCCGGAAATGCTGGTTTTGCTTTCCGGCGACTATGAAGCAACAACAGGAACGGAGGAAACATGATGGAAGTTTTGGGTATTACAGCAGTAGCAGCAATCACGATCATCTGCTATCTGGCGGCGGAGATCGTGAAGGTCACTTCTCTGGACAACAAATGGATTCCGGTCATCTGCGGTATTTCCGGCGGCATTCTGGGAATTGCAGCGTTGTTCTGGATGCCGGATTTTCCGGTGCAGGATGTGCTGTCTGCGGCAGCAGTCGGCATTGTGTCCGGACTGGCAGCAACGGGAGCAAATCAGATTTTCAAGCAGTTCAGGAGCTGATGAAATGGCAAAATATGCGTATGAAGATAATCCGCAGCTTTCGCCTCATTTTTGTGCCAGAGAATTCCGATGCAAATGCAGTTCTCCGCACACGTTTCAGGTGTCGGAACAGCTGATTTCCATGCTGGAACGGCTGTATACGGCGTTGGACTGCGGCAAGATCATCGTCAGCAGCGGCTACCGCTGTGCAGCACATGACAAGGCAGTTGGCGGAAACGGAGCAGGACAGCACACCAAAGGTACGGCGGCAGACGTGGTGTGCTATGACAAGTCAGGCAGCGTAATCTCAGCAAAGACGGTGTGCTGCAAGGCTCAGGATCTGGGTTTCGGCGGCATTGCCAATATCACCGGTGCTTATACTTCGGTGCATCTGGATGTACGCACCGGCAGCCGATATTATGGTGATGAAACCAAAGGCACAAACACGGTGACAAGCGATTTCTACAGCTATTTCGGCATTGCAAAAGCACAGCAGCCGTCTGGAATTGTGGCAAAAGGGATTGATGTTTCCAAGCATCAGGGTGTAATCAACTGGGAAAAAGTCAAGGCATCCGGGCAGGTGGATTTTGCGATTTTACGGGCTGGTTTTGGGAAAGAATCCAGCCAGATCGATGTGCAGTTTGAACGAAATTACAGCGAGTGCAAACGGCTTGGAATCCCCTGCGGTGCATACTGGTACAGCTACGCCAAAACTGCCGCAGAAGCGGAGCAGGAGGTTGCTGTGTGCCTGTCTGTTCTGGCTGGAAAGCAGTTCGAGTATCCAATCGCATTTGACATCGAAGAACAGGCAAGTTTGCAAAATGCAGATGCCCTGTGTCAGGCGTTTTGCAGTGCGTTGGAATCTGCCGGGTATTATGCGGCAATTTATACGTTCAAGTCGGCTCTGGAAAGCTGTATCGGGGACGATATAAAAAGCCGGTATGACGTGTTTCTGTCTCATGTGGATGTGAGCAAATCGTCCTATGCCGGGAATTATGGGCTGTGGCAGTACAGCTGGAAAGGCAGCGTTTCCGGCATTGTCGGCGAGGTGGATCTGGACTATGCGTATCAGGATTATCCGGCGATCATCAAGGCTGCTGGGCTAAATGGATTTTCAAAAAATGCAACAACTACCACAGACAAGCCGAATGAGGACACAGAAAAAGACACTAACAATAATGACACACTCAAACAGATCTTGCGGCACGTTGCCAGTATTGACGAGAAATTGAACGGATAAAACAGCGGTGAAACGCCGTTTATAGGTAGTAAAAAACGCTCTTGAACGTGGTGTTCAGGAGCGTTTTTTTCGTTTTGCGTGTCAGTTTTTTGCGTTTTGCGTGGCAGGCTACA
>ERZ773170.377-NODE-377-length-48051-cov-8.815610_pt1 | contig 48051 bp, 39 predicted proteins | sample MGYA00581002_ERZ773170 | MGnify/ENA primary metagenome ERZ773170 (study PRJEB29015, sample SAMEA2737811) | human gut metagenome | biome: human gut; feature: human-associated habitat; material: faeces | place: China | collected 2012 ... | reverse complement strand
TCGCCCCGCGCCCGGTCCACTCCGCGCTCGACCTGTCCAGGCTCGAGTCGGTCGGGTTCCACATGCCCGACTGGGAGGATGAGCTGGGGGAGTATGTTGGCTCGGATGGCGACAGCGTCGCTCAATCAACTATGGGGATAGAAGCCGTATGAGTGTCGAACTTTCCTCATTGTTTACGAATTCTGATGGCCATGGGATTGGCAAGAGCAATTTCGTACCTACAAAAACCTATAGCCTCTTTACCAATTTGCTGCTTTTCTTCATTTGCGGAAATGTGGCGCTTGATTTCTTTTCAGGATTATTCGGCATAAGCTCGTTTTCCCAAATTGTCCGAATGACTTTCTTTGCCTTGTTGTTATATATAGAACTTCGTCTTGACCCTAAAGGATTTTGTATACTGTTTCTTGCTTTAACGTCGATTGTAATTCAATCTGTGCTAATGCAGGCGTTTAGCACAGAAGGCATGACAGCGTCTACATTACTTTATGACATAAGCATCGGTATTAAACTAATAATTTGTTTTGCAGTTTTCTTTGCTTCAAAAAGTTTGATTCGCTGCAATGCGTTGTCTATTAATCAAGTCAAAAAAGCAATATCTATCGCTGCAATTTATGTTCCGATTCTATATTTGGGATCGATTGCTTTGGGACTTGGGGCATCAAGCTATTGGGATGGCTCAGGCTATAAAAGCGTCTTTTCTTCTCTTAACAGCATCAATGTTTCTATGATTGTGCTTTTTGCTTATTCGGGTGATGCTGTATTTATACAGAAAAAGTCTCTTTGGATTATCCCAATGGGGTTAAATCTAATTTCATTATTATTGCTTGGCACAAAGGCGGGATATCTATTCGCCTTTTTCATAGTGATGTATTACTTATTAATTCCCCCTGAAACTAGGTTGAGAAATGCCGTGATCGGAATTCTCGTTTTTGCTGGCCTGCTATTCGCCTTCAATAACGTAACCTTTCTAAATGAAATGCTTGAAAAGGTATCTGTTCGTCAAACTTACCTTTTCGAGAATCGTTCATTAATTGACTACCTCACAAGTGGACGAACCTGGATGCTGGCTGAAGCAACCAATCTATTTATTGCAAGCAATAATCCTCTGGGTTTCTTAATCGGCAATGGGTACTATCGTTTTCACCATGATTTAGCTGTATCAAGTGGCTATTTATTAACTGCAAACGTTAGACCGATCGAATTTGATTGGGCTGATTTATTTTTTTCCTATGGGGCCTTTGCCTTTATCTGTGTATATGCCTTTTTGTTTAAACAGCTGCGTCTGTCTTGGCGAACAAGAAACGAAGGACATTTTCAATTTATAGCTTTACTTGGAATGCTTGCGTTTGGCTGTGTTGGTGGTCATGTCTTTTTTGAAGCAATTTCTTCAGTAACGTTGGGTTCCGTTTTGGCCTGCATCTATGAGGATAGTAATGGACGATAAATTTAAGATGATTCTTTCGGCTTGCACCGAAGATCGGAGCAATGTTATTGCCAAAGGTCAAAGTGCTTGGTCAAGACGCTGCGGTATCGACTTGCTCTTGAAAATGCTGCTTGTCTATATCAACTCGATTGGCTTGCGTCATGCACCAGAATCGACAATTTACGTTGATGAAATTAAGAATAACAACATGGTTTCTAATTTGCGAGATACTGCGGAGATCTGCGATGCTGAGAAAGCTACGTTCATTTGTCTCAATAGTTACTCGCCAAATAGACACATCAAAATGGGCGTGTTTTGGCCGATATTTAAAGCTGTGACCCTTGTTGTCCTTTCCCTGCCTCGTGTTCTTTCTTTTATCGGCAGCGAATGCACCGTAAATGATAGTTTAGCTAGGTTTTTAATTAAACGAATGGATAACTACGTTGCGCGTATAGGCTACCAGCATCCTTTTATTTTGATGACTGACCATCATTTTTATTCAACAGTCATAGCCATGAACGACCATGCAACATCCGCAGTTCTTCAACATGGCCTAATTGGAGACGCTCGATTCTTTTCGCCTGTGCGTGCCACATATTTCTATGCTTGGAGCAAAAAGAGCGCTGTTCTTGTCAATTCAGAAAAAGCTGTCGACGCTGGTACTTATAAATTTTCAAAATTGATGAGACTGGAACCTAAGCATTATGTTGAGAGTTTTGCTGACGCAAAACGTGTCTTGCTCATTCTTTCCAGCTCGAAAACCTCTGAACAGATTTCTCATCGCATCGAACCTCTCCTTAATCTTCAGAATCGCTTCGGTTTCAAGCTGCTCATCAAAATGCATCCTGGCTCCCTGTTTTCCATTAATGAACTGCGCGACGCCGTTTCGACGAGTGATGTTGAACTATATAAGGAAGAGAAAATTGAAGCAATTGATTTTGATTTCGCCTTTATTGAGCAGTCTACTGCTGCGCTAGACGTCGCTTGTCTTGGAACCCCCTACATTGTTATTGACGAGTCTCTTGACAGCTATTTTTCCGAATACCAAGAAATGTTGCCTACCGCAAGTAATCCTGACGAGCTGCTGAGGTTGACGGTTGAATTTAGTTTGACCAAATATATGCCAGCCTATACGTCCTTCTTGGAACAAGAAATCGACAACGGTCAATGCCGCATCGATTCGCTTATTCATCGTTTGCAAAACGAATGTGGGTCAACATATGGAGGACGGTATGGCAAGTAGTTCTTCGACTAAGTCTGGAAAAGCAAATACATTCATTTGGAGTTTCCTTGAACAAGGTGGCTCTAAGGCTATTCAACTTTTCGTTCAAATTATTCTTGCTCGATTGCTATCCCCTGAGGCCTTCGGTATTTTGGCAATATTGTTGGTGGTTACTCAAATCACCGATTCTATTGCCCAAAGCGGTCTAGGGATGGCACTTATTCAAAAGAGCGATGCCGACGATCGTTCTTATTCCACCGCTTGGTGGCTGAGTCTCGGATTGGCAGCCGCTCTATATATCGTGGTGTACTTTACGTCGCCGACAATCTCTGTCTTCTATAATATGCCAGATCTCGTGGTTTATCTTCGAGTGCTCGGTGTAATAGTCTTTTTCAACTCGGCAAACTCTATTCAGCGTTCCTACCTCCAACGAAACATGAATTTTAGGTGCATTTTCGCCGCCACGACAATAGCCGCGCTCATTTCGGGCTTCGGAGGCGTGGTGCTCGCTTTCTTTGGGTTTGGCGTTTGGTCTCTAGTCTTACAGTCTTTGCTTCAAAGCATTTTCATTTGTATTGTCATGTGGCTGCAAATCAGCTGGAAACCTGCACTTACGTTCGATGTCGCTCAGGCGTGGTCGTTATTTAGTTATGGCTGGAAGATCTGCATTACGGGAATTCTGAATGTTATCTACTCCGGCATATCGGAGTTGATAATCGGACGTGCCTGTTCAACCAGCGAACTCGGGCTGTACAGCCAAGGCCGTAAGTATCCCACTGCAGCAATTGGGGTGATGAGCAATTCCATCGCCAACGTATTATTTCCGATGTTTTCAGCAATTAAAGGAGATTCTGAGGCACTTCGTGGCGCCATACGTCGCGGGCTCACGCTCGGTACGTTTCTCGTCGCCCCCATATCTTTGCTGGCTGCCGTAGTTGCCAAGCCACTAGTTGCCATTCTCTTGACAGAAAAATGGCTCGCTTGTGTTCCAATCTTTCAGCTGACGTGCATCTCTAATGCCATTTTGATGATTCAGCTTGTAAACCTCCGAGCGTACATGGCTCTGGGAGATAGCTCTCTTTATATGCGTCTCCAAATTATTAAAGTTTTGGGCGGAGGAGCCATCATATGGATCACCGCCGCCCTCACCCACGATATTTACCATACGGCTTGGGCAAATTTCATCGTTGGAGTTATCTCGATCGTCTTCGTCGACGCTACACCTGCAAAGCGCCTTCATGGCTATTCGTCTTTGAACCAGGTTAAGGACGTTCTGCCAATCTTATCCCTCTCTCTCGTTGCCGCTGCGGCATCGCTCGCTGTTCAGCTTCTGGGGTTGGGCTACGTTCCCGAATTGTTTCTGCAGGTCATCCTCTTCGCTTCTGTCTACCTGGGAGGAGCAAAGCTCTTCAAGTTCAGTGAATTATCCGAGGCAGCATCGCTCTTGTGCGGGTTTGTTTCAAGGAGAAGCTGAAGCTCAACTCTTTATTAGGTTACTTATCAATTCGAATACGATAGAAAGGTATCAATCCAATGTCGACATTCAACGGGTCAACTTTAATGATTACGGGAGGAACGGGATCCTTCGGCAATACCGTCCTCAAGCATTTCCTGACCTCCGATGTGGGGGAGATTCGTATTTTCTCTCGCGACGAGAAGAAGCAGGATGATATGCGGCATGAGCTTCAAGCTCGATATCCTGACCATTTCGCTAAGGTAAAATTCCATATTGGTGATGTACGTAACATTCAATCCGTGCGCGATGCCATGCATGGCGTGGACTATATCTTCCATGCGGCAGCCCTTAAGCAAGTTCCTTCTTGCGAGTTTTTCCCGATGGAGGCTGTCCGCACCAACATCATGGGCACGGATAACGTCCTTCACGCTGCATCGGATGCAGGCGTTAAGCGAGTCGTTTGTCTCTCCACTGATAAAGCCGCGTATCCCATTAACGCTATGGGAAAGTCCAAAGCCCTGATGGAAAGCGTGATCTTCGCCAATGCTCGTAGGGCTGCAGAAAAAGGCGATACGGTGGTGTGCTGTACTCGTTACGGTAACGTTATGTGCTCTCGCGGTTCTGTTATCCCACTCTTTATTGAGCAGATTCACGCTGGTAATCCCATCACCATTACGGATCCAAGCATGACACGATTCCTGATGAACCTTGATGAGGCAGTTGACCTTGTTAAGTTCGCATTCGAGCACGCCAACCCGGGTGACCTTTTCATTCAGAAGGCAGACGCAAGCACCATTGGCGATCTTGCGAAGGCCGTTCAGCAGCTGTTTGGCGATACGGGTACAAGTATCATCGGCCCGCGCCACGGAGAAAAACTGTTTGAGACGCTCATGACTCGCGAGGAGCGCCTGCGTGCCGAAGATATGGGCGGTTATTATCGCGTGGCTGCCGATATCCGTGGTCTGAACTATGACAACAAGCAGGCCACCGGAGAGGTGAGAACCATGACCGACGAGGCCTATACGTCCCACAATACCAACCGACTGGATGTTGAGGGCACTGTAAAGAAAATCATGACTGCTGAGTATGTACGTGAAGAGCTTAATGGTATACGCCACATCTAAAGGAGGGCAAGATGATTTATAGGTTCCCGTTGCGTGACGTCAAAGACATGCTGCTCAATCAAATTGGTAACAATTTTTTTAAGTCAATTGATGATGAGCGCCTGATTACTAAGCATATGGAGCGAACGCTCGAGAGGCTGGAGCGCAATATCTCTGCTAATGACAATAAGTACTACTGGAGACTTAATGCGGCGGGGGAGCGTGAGGCATACTTCGATCCTCTGCATACTTGCCATTGGATGCTGTTTCTGTACCTGACGGCTAACACTATTTTCCGAGAAGAAAAAGACAATCCCACTGCAGCACGTATTGTTTGCGACAAGATCTACGGTCAAATGAAGACGGTTTCGGGTTGCGACTTGTATTACGAAGTTGAACTGCCTGAGACTTTCACCTTCGATCATCCGACCGGCTCCTTCATGGGCCGAGCAACCTACGGAGACGGCTTCTCGTTTACTCAGGGGTGTACGGTCGGCAATATTAACGAAGTCTACCCGGTCATCGGCCGTGACGTGCAAATGTGTACCGGTAGCAAGGTGTTGGGCAATTCTCACATCGGTGACGGCTGCCTGATTGGAGAAGGTGCCGTCGTAAGGGATGAGGATGTGCCTGCCGGGTCCGTTGTCTACGGTAAAACTCCGAATCTGAAGATTATGCCCAGAAACTATTAGTACTGTTCAACAGGAGGTTTGACATGAAGGAACTCGCAATAAACGGCGGCGAACCCACTAGTCTCAAGGTTTTGGGCTATGGACACCAGGATATCAACGAGGACGACATTAAGGCAGTGGAAGATTGCCTGCGCGGTGACTATCTGACCTGCGGTCCCGCGACCGAAGCCTTCGAAGAGTCCATTAAGGCTGCCACAGGGGCAAAATTTGTAACTGCCGTGGCTAACGGCACTGCGGCACTGCACGTAGCATGTCTTGCCGCAGGCATTAAACCCGGTGATGAAGTGATAGTATCTCCTATCACTTTTGCCGCATCGGCTAACTGCGTGCGCTACTGTGGTGCTACGCCTGTGTTTGCGGATATTGATCCGAAGACCTGGAATATCGATCCAGCTTCAATCCGTGAGAAGCTTTCCGCCAAAACGAAAGCAATTGTGGCTGTTGACTTTGGCGGTGTTCACGTTGCTTCTGATGAGATTCGCAAGATTTGCGATGAGAACGGTCTGACCTTTATTGAGGATGCAGCCCATGCAATGGGCACGTTCCACAATGGCCGTGCAGTGGGCGCCATCGCCGACATCACAACTTTTAGCTTCCATCCGGTGAAAACCATCACTACTGGTGAAGGCGGCGCCGTAGCAACGAATGATTCCGAGCTGGGTAAGATGATCGAGCTTTACGCCAAACACGGCATTACGCGCAACCACGATATGATGCGCGAGACGGACCAGGGCGGTTGGTACTATGAGCAGCTAGTCCTAGGCTACAACTATCGCATTAGTGACATTGAGGCATCTCTTGGCGTAAGCCAGATGAAGCGACTCGACCAGTTCAGCTCTCGCCGCAAGGAGATTGTTGCCTTCTACAACGAGCAGTTCTCCAAGATTCCGGAGGTACAGTTCCAAATGGATGCCTCTCCTGAAGATACCGTGCGCCACCTGTATTGCCTAAAGTTTGACACAGAAGCACTTGGCGTTACCCGCCGTTGGATTTTCGATGCTTTGCGTGCTGAGAACTTGGGTGTCAATGTTCACTACCTTCCTGTTTACCTATTGCCTTATTACAAGGACTTGGGCCACGGCCGCGGCGACTGCCCTAATGCCGAGGATTTCTATGATCACTGTGTAACGCTTCCGCTGCACTGCGGGCTCTCCAACGAGGATACGCAGCTTGTTGTTGACGCAGTTACAAAGGTCATTGAGTGGTGCCGCGCCAATAGGGGTGCGAAATAATGCCCTCTAGTGTTTGCATCATTACTGCTCGCGGTGGCTCGAAGCGAATACCGCGCAAGAACGTCCGCGATTTCTGTGGCAAGCCCATGTTGGCGTACTCGGTCGAGACTGCGGTTACGAGCGGTATCTTCGACGTCGTGATGGTCTCGACCGATGACGACGAGATTGCTGACGTGGCTAGAAAATACGGGGCAGATGTTCCCTTCATGCGCAGCGAGGCCACGAGCAACGACTACGCCACGACGGCGGATGTGTTGCGCGAGGTGCTCTTTGAATACGAAAAACGCGGGACTGAGTTCGACACAATGTGCTGCCTGTACCCGACGGCGCCCTTCGTCCGGGTTTCCGAGCTCAAGGATGCTGCCGCGATGATCGAAGCGGGGGCGCCCTCTGTAATTCCTGTTACCTCATTCGACTTCTCGCCTCTGCGCGGCTTCAACGTGGGGGAGGATGGGTCGCTCGAGTATGCCTTCCCCGAGTATGCCCAGGCCCGCAGCCAGGATCTCCCCGAGATGGTCCATGATTGCGGAAGGTTTTATTTTGCAACAGTCAACGATTATCTAAAATCAGGCGCCTTTGCGATGAGCGGTTGCCGCGCTCTTTACATTGACCCCATGTTTGTACAGGACATTGATACTGAATCGGATTGGGCATTAGCCGAAGCCAAGTTTAAAGAATTTCAAAAGGAGGCCTAGCTTTGAACATCGACGAACGTTTGGGTCGCAATGAAACGTACTTTATTGCAGAAATGAGTGCGAACCATGGTGGAAGCTTTCAGCGCGCTATGGAGATTGTCGATCTTGCAAAGGAGTCTGGCGCAGATTGCCTTAAGTTGCAAACTTATACAGCTGACACCATGACGTTGAAGTCGGACGCCGAAGATTTTATGAATCGAGGTGGTCTTTGGGATGGCATCAGCATGTACGACCTGTACAAAAGCGCCTACACCCCCTGGGAATGGCATAAACCAATTAAAGAGCGATGTGATGAACTTGGATTGGATTTCTTGTCCAGTCCTTTCGACAACACCTCGGTTGACTTCCTTGAGCAATTTTCGCCCGTTGCATATAAAATTGCCAGCTTTGAGCTTACTGATATCCCTCTCATTAAGCATGCAGCAGCCAAGGGCAGGCCAATGATTATGTCTACCGGCATAGCAACTAAAGATGAAATCGCAGATGCTGTAAACGCCTGTCGTTCCGTGGGAAACGACAATATCATTCTGCTGAAATGTTGTTCCTGCTATCCGACAAATTTCGCCGAAATGAGATTGGCGCTAATTCCTGAGCTAAAGAATCTATTTCATACTGAGGTTGGTCTATCAGATCATTCAGAAGGCCATTTGGGGGCAATTGCTGCCGTTGCCTTGGGTGCAAGGGTGATTGAGAAACACATCTGTGTTAGTAGAGAAGTTGAAACGGCAGACAGTTCATTTTCCATGGAACCTTCTGAGTTCAAAGAAATGGTTGACTCGGTTCGAAATACTGAGGCTGCAATTGGAACGATTTCATGGGAGCTTCCCTCTAGAGAAGTGCGTCAACGCGAAGGCCGACGTTCGATTTATGCCTGCGCTCCTATCGCAAAAGGAGATGTTTTTACTTCTGAAAATATAAAAATTGTGCGGCCTGCAAAGGGGCTTGCACCAAAATACTGGGAGAACCTTATTGGACGTGAGTCACCTTGCGACTTTTCTTACGCCGACCCTGTTGTGTTAAGTGAAGAATGGATGGAGCAATAATGGCGAGGGAAGCTCTAATCCTTGGAGCGAGCAGTGAGTCTCTCCATGCAATTGCGATCGCAAAAAAACGCGGCTTTCACATAACAGCACTCGATGGATCTCCTTCAGCTCCGGGACTACTTGCCGCCGATGAATCAGCCGTTATTGACATTTCTAATCCGGATGCGATTATGGCATACCTGAAAAACAGAAATGTTGACATCATTCTCCCCGTTCCCATTGGTCGTGTGTTAATTACTACGGGCGTAATCAATGATTTGCTAGGATTGCCAGGGGTTCCAGGCGCAACTGCAGACTATTGCACCGACAAATATTCGTTTGCATGCGGACTTTCGGCAAAGGGGCTTAGGGATTCGAAGTGTCTTCTTGCTCAAGAGGTCATTGCTGAACCTGAGCTACTAAAGTCACTTCATTTTCCAGTAATTGCTAAGCCTCGATTTGGATCTGGCAGCCGTGGAGTTCGTCTTGTCAATTGTGAGACGGGTTTAGTCGATTCGCTTTCTGTCAACGATATTGTCGAAGAGTGTTATCCCGGTATCGAATATGGAATGGACGGCGTTGTAAAAGACGGTAACTTGCTCGTCCTAATGATGAGAAAAAAGGTCAACACCGAACCGCCTGCACGTCAGTGTATTGGATATTTAACTTTGCCACGCGGTGATTCTATCTACGCCATTGTCGAGCCATACATGCAATCGGTTGTTTCTGAAATCGGACTAAGCGATGGGCTCTTACATGCGGACATCATGGTTGATAATGGCAAGCCGTTCGTAATCGAAGTGTCCGCAAGGCCGTCTGGTCATAGTATCAGTGGGGAGCTGGTTTCCCTAGCGACTGGGCTTGATCCTTTAGACGTTTTTTTAGACTGCTGCCTTTTTGGAAAAGAACTTCCGAAGAAACCAGAAGTCAAGTCGCTCTATCTTGGCTTTTTTGATTTTGGTGCCGGAAAAGTGCTGTCTTGCCCAGAGCCAAATTACCTTAAAGATAAGTATGGCCTAATTAAGTACGTGCAGAATTTCAAAACGGGGGACGTATTTAACAATACGGTTGATGGCACCGTTACGGAACGCGGCAGATTTATTATAAAAGCTGATACTGAGTCGCCATTACATGTTGCGTCCAGTCTACTTAACGAGTTTGAGATCGGCAGGAACGATGAAGGTTCTCTTTAGAACCGATTGTGATAATAGACAAGGAATGGGTCATGTCATGCGCTGCATTGCCTTGGCCCATTCCTTTGTTGCCGAAGGCGCGCAAGTTGCTTTCGCCTGCTCAAAGCAGGATGGTGTCATCCATGTGAAGTCGGTCGGATTTGATGCTATTAACCTATGCTCGTTGTCCGAGCGAGACCAAATCGCGGCTATCGCTAGTCAATATAGAAGCGATACATTGTCACTAATCATTGCCGACTCTTATGAGTTCAGCGGGTCCTATCTAGAAGCTCTAAATGATATCGCGCCAACGGCATACATTGATGATCTTCATACTCCTGAACTGAATATATCAGCTATTGTCAACGGCAACATAACAGCAGACTCCTCTATATATTCGAAGCTTTATGAACAAACTTTAACACGTTTATTAATTGGCCCTAAATACAACATCCTTCGGTCCGAGTTTTACGGTCATAATTCGTTTCAAATTAAAGACAAGGTCAAAAGGGTGCTTGTAACATCTGGAGGGTCTGACCCGCATGGCGCCAGCATTAGAATCACCGAGACTCTACTCGAGTGTGAGCAACTTTACAATGCTGAAATTGTCGTTATGGCTGGTCCACTTAGTAATAGCGTTAACCAATTACAGAGCATTTCTGCTAAAAATCCAAATGTCGCAGTCATACAAAACGCTTCCAACGTTGCTGAATTAATGCAATCTTGTGATATGGCCATAGCTGCAGCTGGTGGCACGATGAACGAGTTATGTGCATGCGGGGTCCCCTCTGTTGTTTATGCATTGGCAAACAATCAAGTGCGCGCAGCATTCTCCTTCTCGAACAAACGATGCGCTTTAGATGGTGGCGCTGTTTGGGACGCTGCTTTCTCTTCGCGAATAAAAAACTGCGCTGAGAAACTTGCGCAAAGCCGAGATCTTCGCTTTAACATCTCTAAAAACGCACACGCTCTATTTGATGGAATGGGAGCCAACAGAGTTGCAACTGAACTACTTGCGCTTGCAACTTCCACTAATCGTTCACATGTTCAACTTGATCATTAGGCTCCACTTCGTATCGCTATAAACATCAAGCTGTGTATTGCACCGTAGCGACATCTTTGGCTCAGAAATGTGCGCTCCATCCAGGGCGTCATGAAGCGCGGAAGGCCAAGGGCATGCCCGTGATGGTCTATGAGGTCAGGCACGATTTTGAGGCCTTAAAGCCGGCTGCGACGTGATAGTGGCCAACCGCTGGAACGACGAGCTCGCGGACGTGGCAGACAGGGTGAACATGAGAAATCTGTTTAAGAAGGGTTAGTCATCATATGGCTTCTATAAGGCGACCTGTTATTAGCCGCGTGGATGAAGAGCCGACTTCATTTGCGATTCAGTCTGCTTTCGATAGAAATTCGCTAAGCAGAAAGGAAGATATTGCCATTTTCCTAAAAATGTTACTCATGGTTAAACCACCTTATACTTTTATAGTGGATTCACCTTAGGGAACGGGTAAGACTTTTTTCGTAAAACAAATTGAATGGATTCTTAAAAGTCTCAATCCGGCTTTTGGTGCTAATTGCATTGAATTGGGTTCTCAATTCAATGAGATATTGAAAGATGACGATATTTGCCATTTTGTTCCTTTGTATTTTAATGCATGGGAGAACGATCATTTTGAAGATCCGATTCTTCCTCTCCTGGCCTCCTTTTCCGAATCTATTGATGAGAGTTGCGTAGACACATCATTAAATATTCCGCTGTTAATTTCAGAAATCATCAACTGTTTTCTTGCAATTCACAATATTGATATTGATATTAAAAATCTATCCAACTGTTTCGATGAAAAGGATTTTCTAGAAGATTATAGGGCACGGACTGAGCTACGACAGAAGTTAAATCGGCTTATATCGAGTTTAATACCGAGAGTTGCAAGATATGCCATTCTATTTATCGACGATTTAGATCGCTGTAGGCCTGAATTTGCTATTCGTTTTTTAGAGCAGACAAAAGCCATTTTTCAACTTCCAAATGTAATCGTTGTTTATTCCACGGATATTGTCCAGCTTTCCCGTTCACTTGAAGGGGTCTATGGTTCTCATTTTGCTGGCAGGGCCTATCTAGAACGTTTCTATGATAAGCGTATAGAGCTTCAACGCATTATGCCTTTGGATTACTTAGAGTTTAAGGGGCTAAGAGTTAACAGGGGTCATCCGTTTATCGATATAGTCGGAGAATTACTTGACTATAAAAACGCATCTTGTCGTGCTTTAAACAGATTGTTCGATCAAATTAGATCCATTTTTGAATTCATATATATATCACCCTTTTATTCCTATAGAACCGCAGAAGTCTTTCCGAAGTTCGCGCTTCTTCCGGTTTTGATAGTGCTCTCTTATTATGAACCCGAACAATGGTATGAGGTTAAATGCGGCCGCTCATTCTCTTGTGTTTACGATTTGGCGAGCCATAGTGAACGTTTTATAAACCAACTAGATTCTTCGATTATTGAAATTAATGGATCCACGTCGAACGAATCTCTTATTTCAGAGAAGAGTCGTCGAGCTTTTGTAGAGGGGGTATGCGCTTTAATTTATATCGGAAAATTAAATGACCCTCGAGTTGAAGCTGTCAATAAAGGGCCCTTTCTGTTCGCAAATACTTTCGCGGATGTCTTTTTCACCCTAAGGGTGCAAGACTAACTCTTAGATTTGAATCTGAAGACCGCTCCATTATTCCTTTTCAATTGAGCAGTCGTTATTTTTTGAATCAGGATCGTATTTGTCTATTCATTTTTGAACGACAAGGCCGATGTGGCGTTGTCCGCGCGTTTGTACCGCTCGATCGCGCCATTTGGGGATAAAGTTGCCGGTACTGGGCTTCGGGATGTGTAGCGTCACCGTGCCGACGCAGGTGGCGGGGCCGCGTTCACAGTATTCGTTGCGGCTGTTCGCCCCTTCGCCCCTTCGCCGCAGAGCCGTTAGATTTCGGAGTCCATCACGGCGTTTACGAGCTGCTCGGCGAGTCGCCTGAGCAACTCCTGCATGTTGATGGCGTCATCGTCGAACCGGGGAAATGGCAAGCATGTCCGGCGTCGGGCCTGATAAGATTCCCATAGTAGCCTTCGTCCTAGAACCTGTTCTTGTGGTGATTTAGATTCTAGGACGAAGGCCGTATTCGTTAAACGGACGCTAGGGTGTCATCCTTTCATAAACATTTTCGACGCGATCCTTGTTGACTAATGCAAATTTATGTTCGCAGGCAAATACGATTTTATGTCGATGCGTTTGATCAGCAATCTTTGTTCTAGAAGAAGCTTATGCATTAGGTTTTTGCCGTGATCTTTATTGTCGAGAGTGCTTCCGTATTCAATTAGTAGGTGCGATATGCGTGAATACAATTCTTCACGAATTGCCTGTTCATCAACTGAATCATCTGGTTTATTTGGATAGTTCTTATAGAGAAATACAAGCTTTGTTTCCCCTCCGTAAAGATTGACAGTATCAAAAATGGATTGGAAGTAAGAATAATCTGCACGAGAAAGAGAATGCCCAAAAACTTTGATGTAACTGGTATCGCAGTCACAGAGTTTTACGGTCCCGTTATCGTAGGGCTCTAAAGACATAAGCCTATATGTTTTTGTAAACGGCAGCGCCGGGTCATCTTCAACGACGTCTTTTCCGTCGATGCCGAAAATGGCTTCTGTCCCGTCTATTGAGCCATGAATATTCCGAGCATCAACAATTCCCAATCTCGGATCCTCCGGTTTAAAGGGGGTCGTATAGTTAAAGTTAAGGATGGAAGATTCATAATTCTTTTGCTTGGATTCTTTAATGCAGGCATCACGTATGGCTGAAAAATACACTGCGGCATTTTCTCTATAATCTTCGTTTTCCTCTACTTGCTCCTCGAGATATCTCGCAAAATTGCGCTCATATTCTTTTAGCGAAGATAGGAGGTAGCTTGTAAGTTCCGCCTGTGAAACATCTTCTTTTCCGAGTCGAGTCGACACAAATTTGTATAAATCGTCTTTTGGCCGCGGGAATGGAATTGTGCTAGATAGATCAATGGCCAAACCCGTAACGCTAAACATTCTGTCTAGCCTTGAGCCCAATCCGTCTTCTTGGAAGACGTATGCAGAGATAAGACTTTCTATATCGCACCATAAAGGGTCGTCTTGTCCTTTTTCAGCAAGTATTATATCCCAAGCATTTCTTTCGTCCTCAGGAATCGATTCAACTGAGCATGACCCGCTCGTCCTATTGCTGTAAAAGTCAGAGAACCTGGACTTCAATCCGCAGGTCAAATCGAAACCATTTCCAAGAATTATTAGTTGGTGCATTTTAAATTCCTTTCACGTATGAATTTCTTCATTTGGCTTCCTAGGTTTTACCCAGATATATACGCATTGCTTCTTCCACATCATCTCTTGGAATCCGACGCTTGAGCACGGCTGGGCGACGAATGCCTTCGTGGCTACGTCCGATATGGAATCCGCCATGCCTGTTGTTGCATCGACATGACACAATATCTATTCAGCGATTTGATAAGGATTGACAAGTCGGATGTAAACAATGAACGATTGTCACGCCATCTGCATCTTTAGTACACTTAAGATGGAAATTGGTCGTAGGGCGCGACCAACGCAACAAAAAGAAAGCCTACTGAGAAGATTTTGGTCGTAGGGCGCGACCAACGGGATCAAAAGAATGCCCATCGAGAAGATGTCTTCACTCTCTTTGGGTTGGAGGCATTTTTCTCTTGGAGGGTGGGCGTGAATTCCTAAATTGTGTTCTTATGTGTCTCGTTTTACGCAGATCATCCGAACCCTCTTATGTGTCAATCGCTCCTCCTTTCACCGACTGGCAAAACGATTTACGCCTAATTTCGGGATTCGTTTACAGGCAATTCGTTCGCTACTTGGCTTATCTCGCTACACTAATAGCTGCTGCTACCAGGCAATTTGCTGGTGCTGCTTCCATTGGCTCCTGCGAAGATCGGAGCGGGTATGTTTGCTGCCGAGTCCTACACCAGCCGTCATTTCATTGCGATTGTTGCCATGGCCTGCCTATGCGTTTTGCTGGGCCGGCCTTCTTATGCCGCGGGCGCGGAGAGCCTCATCATCGCGGGCGCGACGTACTACGAGCCGGGCGCGTCGGGCCCCGGCTGGGTCTGGACCGATGCCGACCACCTGGAGCTCAACGGCTACGCGGGCGAGGCCATCGGCGCCGAAGGCGACCTGGTGCTGACGCTTGCCGGGCAAAACTCCGTGACGGAGTCGCATGCGCCCGATGCGGACATCACGCTGTGCGGCATAGAGGTGTGGGGCAACCTGACGCTTCGCGGCACCGGGACACTGAAGGCGACGGGCTCGCAGTGCGGGATCCACGTCTCGCAGGCGCTCGTGGTGGACGGCTGCACCGTCGATGCCCGGGCGGACGGGGCCGATATCACGGACGAGGCGGTCGCCGGCGTGATTGCAGGCGACATGGCCGTGCGCGGCGGCGGACGCGTCGTTGCCGCGGGCGCCGGGTCCGGAGCGGGCGTGCGCGCTTACGGTGCGTATCTGCAGGACGCGGGCCTTGGCGATGGCGTGGCCGGCTGTCGACTTTCCGTCGACGCCTCGCGGCTCGTTGCGGCCGGTGCCGACGGCGGCGTTGCGTGCTTGGGCGGGTCGCTTGTGTCCGCGCGATTTGTGACGCCTGCTGGCGGCTCCTTTGGTGCTGGTGGCGTGGTGGATGCCGGCGGTGCGGTGGCTGCGCATGTGGTGGTTGAGCCCGATGCCGCCACGCCTCCGGCGGTGGAGACCGACAGGAGCGAGGTGCCTGGCGATAGCGCGGACAAGTCTCCCGCCGATGCTTACCCCGCTGCCGAAGAGCCCACCACGGGACCCACGGCAAATCTCTCGCTGAAACCCGCGGCCACGACAACCAAGACAACAACGACAGTAACCAAGACCACGGTATCCACGTCCTCCAAGCCCAAGGCTGCCACCGCAACAACTGCGGCACTCCCCAAGACCGGCGACAGCAACTGGATTGCAGCATCCGTGGCGCTCTTCCTGCTAGGAACAGTACTTCTAGCTGCCGCACATCGCTGCTGAGGCGGCACGACGCATCTGGCTGCAATACAAAAACACTGTTGAAGTTATGAGAGCAACGCTTCCGGATAGGGAGCGTTGCTATTTTCGTGCATGCAACATCTAACGTGCTAGTCATATGCGTTTTCGCGCTGGGAATGGAGCCGAGTGCCTTTCTTTAAAATATGATCACCCCAATACCTTTCCTCCGGACCGGCGCTAACTTGCACTATTTGGTGCTGTGAGATTCTGAGACGAATGGGCGGCACTCGCACTTGCTTGGGGATCATTGAGGGAGCCGTCGGATGAAGTTGACATCAAGGGCGGAAGCCGCTGTCATCGAGGCTATCAGCAATGACGCTAGAGGCCGATAAGTATCTAACCCGCATCGAGGGATGGGATTAACATAGGGACGAAGGAGTTTTGCTTGAGAGGTTCATATAACCGGCCCATCGACCAAGAGGGGCAATGGGGCCATCTGATATCAACGTTGGGCGATATGCAATTCGCCTGGACAGCATAAGAGGTGCAATTGGAACGCATAGTCACGAAGCCAACCAGAATCGATCTGCATATCCATTCTGCTGCAAGTATCGCCACTAAGGACAAAGGTAAGAAGGAACTTGCCGACTGCGATAAAGACCATGTTGATGCGCTGCTTCGCGGTTTGAAGGCGCATGACATCAACATGTGCGCAATCACCGACCACGACTGCTTCGACAAAGACCTCTACTACGCTTTGAAAGAGAGGGAGGGGGATGGTTGCCTGAACAAAGTGCTTCCTGGTATTGAGTTCAGCGTATCCATTCGCGCCGGTGGCAAGAAGCCGACCGTCGTCCATATCGTTGCCATCTTCGATGACCGGCACCCCGATCTAATCGACGGCATCGCAGAGGTCGTCTGTGATGAGAATGGGAAACCGCGCTACGACGATCTTAATATTGGCGCTTTCACCGAAGACGGTTTCACCAAGGTCTTGAGGGACATCGGCCTCAACGCCGTCCTCATCGGACACGAGAAATCGGCCGGTCAGGAAGCGAAGCGGGACGTGAGCAGTCTCGGCGCGAATTGCGCCAGCGAAGTGATTTTGACCGAGTTTGTCGACGCGGTCGAAATTCGCAACAAGCGGCGAGAACTCGACATCAAGAGACTCATCGAGACCTATCCCAAAGATGCCGTTCCGTTTGTTGTCGGGAGCGATTGTCATGATTGGGCGACCTATCCAGGGAAAGAAGGCGGTGAGATTTCGTTCTCCAGCCTGAAATGCCTGCCGACTTTCGAAGGTCTGCTCATGGCAATCACCGACCCCTCGAGAATCAAGGTCGGCGACTGCTCGTTCTTCAGCGCCAGCTCCTCGAAGCTCGACTCGCTTGAACTCTCAATTGACGGCAAGTGCTTTGACATACCGCTTTCGCCCGGAATCAACGCGATTATCGGCGACAACTCCATAGGCAAGTCGATGATGATTCACCGCATAACCGGTTGCCGGCATGTAGGCGATTCCAAGTTGGTCGACGGATACGAGGCCTATTGCGCGAAAGAGGGCATAAGCGTCGATACTCTTCTCCCAGATGCGGCTGAGTTCAAGTTTGACGACCAAGACAGCGTTCGTAAAACCCTCGAAGAGCTGCATTCGGGGCAGGGGCAAGACGATTATTTCGGTAAGTATTTTCAATCCCACGTTGATGTCAGCTCAATCAAAGAGTCGCTCAAGCGCTTCTTTGACGAGTGCGTTGTCGCCCTAGAGTCGAAAGCGCGCTTCAACGATGCACGCCGTCGACTTGATAAGCATGAGGTGGTTTTGCGGGACCTGCCAAAGTCTGAGAAGCTTACCATCTCCCGATTTTCGAAGACGATCTCTTTTAAGGACATCGATGATCTCTGCTCTAAATTGCTCTCCTGCAGGAGCGATCTTGCCAACGCAATAATAGATTACTCGAAACTTTTCAAAGAGATGGGGCTTGAAGCCGCCGAGGCCCATGCCGATGCAATGGAGGCGATGGATAGGCTTCTCAAACTTCTCGAGAAGCAAAGGCTGGTCTACAAACGCAATGACGCGAAAACCCAAGCAGTCAAGGACGCCGCGAGCGAGGAACGCAGAGTTCTTTCGAAGAGAAAGACTGACGAGCAAAAAACTATCGATGATTATTCGGCGACCCTTGACGAGGTCTCTGCGAAAATTGCCAACGCAGTGTTGCTTGCCGCAAAGCGCTGCGACAGGAAGCTCGAGTATGCCGTTCCTGTTGACATTAGGGTTCCCAATCCTATGGGGAAATTCATATTTGTCTCCGAACTCACTTCTGGTAGTACCGACATAAGCTACTGCAATGAGGTCTTTAGGGAGGTGTTTAACAAGCCTAAGCTATCGCTTCTGCTGAATGGCATTCAGTCCGAGACTGAGCTGACTACGGAGGAAATAGCTGCAGCGGTAACAGGTGAAAAACCTTCCATGGCGACGTGCTACGATCAGATTCGCAACAAGCTTCATGCGGTGGTTGACCGCGTAACCGAGAGAAGGAAAATCACCAACAAGTCCATAGGCATCGACGCCGAACCGTCGCCTGGCCTGTACGGGACCCTGTACTTCGACCTTTTGGCGGAGGAGGACACTAAATCAGGGGTCTACATTATCGACCAGCCGGAGGATCAAATCTCGCAAGTAGCGATTAAGGAACACGTCCTCGGTGCCTTTAAGAGGATGAGCGCCAACCGGCAGATACTGATGATCACGCACAACCCGCTCTTTGTCGTAAACCTCGACGTCGATAACGTCATTGTGCTCGCGCGCGGCCAAGATGGGGAAATTGACGTGAAGAGTGGGGCTTTGGAATACGAATGCGACGACTACAAGGTACTCGACCTTGTGGCCAAGACCGTTGAAGGAGGTGCTGAAGTTGTTAGGAAACGACTCAAACGCTATGGCTCAGAAGGCATATAAGGTCTGGCTGAAGGATGGGAAGATCGCGATCGAGGGTGTTGACGGCTTTTCCATTGATGTCGAAGACCCGAAGCTGAACGTAGGGAAGTTGTACTCGGCCCTTTTCGCTGGAATCGACGAACCTACGACGATTTCCCTCGAGCCCACGACTGAACTTAAACAGGATCGCAAAGCCTTCTCTTTCTTTGAAAGCTTGAAGAAGATCGTGGACGGCGCTTGCGAAAAGATGAATCCGGGTCTGGCTGATATCGCCAAGAAGGCCGAAGGGCTCGACGCCGACGACGAGGCAAAACTGAGTTGATGCCGAGCTGCTTGTTAGCGAAAGCTAAGGTCAATGGGGGCTTGTATGGATACTTCTGTTTGTGATAAGTTCGATTGGGCGCGAATACAAGTTAATTGTCTAGGTGAATCTGGATTTCTAGATATGTACGGTCAAGATTGAGCGGCCTAATTCAGGCCTAATTTAATCCTTCATATTTCGAAATCCCAATCATTTCCTCCGTTGCTTGGGTATACTTAAATCAGAAATTGGTCGTAGGGCGCGACCAACGGAATCAAAAGAAAGCCCACTGAGAAGATTTTGGTCGTAGGGCGCGACCAACGGAATCAAAAGAAAGCCCACTGAGAAGATGCCTTCAATCTCTTTGGGTTGGAGGCATTTTCTTTTTCGGAGGGTCTGCATGAATTCTAAAATCGTCTTTTTGACAAACTCCTTTTACCAAGATCATCCAAACCCGCCGTTTAAAGAGATGGAACAAAAGCAAAATCGTCCTTACATCGTCTTTTTGGTCGAAATCGAGGGACATACGTGGGCCATACCTTTTCGCTCGCATATTCGCCATGGGCACGCATTCTTTACCGATGCCGAAAACAAATGCGGGATTGATTATTCGAAAGACGTTGTTGTAGACAGGCCAGACTATATAGATCAACAGGTGCGTCCACACTTGCGCCAGAACGAATATGAAGCTCTCCGCGGAAATGAATTCGCAGTTCAAAAGGGATTTGAAAAATATATCAAGCTTTACAAGCGGGCTGTTCGATCGGGACATCCGCGCTATCAATCGCTTATCAAGTATTCTACGTTGCAGAATTATGATTTGTAGCCTAGTTGGAGCATAGTGGATTCAGGCTCTGCCGTATGCTCAAATCATATTCACACAATAATTTGAAGAAGGGACGCTGTGTGGAGGCCACAAAGCGTCCCTTCTTTTCCCTGCATGGCAGCCGGGGCCAGGCTCTCAGTGCGTCGGGCCTCGGCTGGGTCTGGACCGAAGCCGACCACCTGAAGCTTAACGGCTACGTTGCCCAAGACAAACACAACGACCAAGACTACGGTGACCAAGACCTCCAGGCCCAAGACCGCAACCGCAACCACTGCGACACTCCCCAAGACCGGCGACAGCAACTGGATCGTCGCGCCCTTAACGCTCTTCATTCTAGGAACAGCGCTCCTGGCTACCACATATCGCTGCTAAGGCCCCGTTAAAGCTAGACCAAGGGAGAGGTGAAGCAGCTATTGCAGAAGTCTTTAGCCTTCCACTAAATCAATTTCTTAGAGATTGGTGCCGTATCAGCCATCGCTGCGACGGCACTATTTTGTTCAGCTCGACTGTCTCTCGATCCATTACCGATGTTGAGCCTTACGACGGTTTTGATTTGATAGTAGTTCCTCATGGCATGACTCCAGTGATATAGGCAATTGGGTCCAAATGATGCTTTATAAACGGCAGTATTTGAATTGCAATTATCATATCGCTCTGGCAGATGCGTCGCATCGGCCCCTCCAAGGAGGCTCATCCCGATCGGAAAAGTCATCAGCGCTACTGGTCTTGTATTGGTAATTGTCAGTCTCTTTTCCGCTCTGTCATCGAGTGCGAACATATATGGTTCGCTTTCTTTTCTTTTCTTGCTCTTTGGCTTGTTCTTTTTTGTGGACGGGCTCCTTCTTGTTATTACAGCATTAAAGCAACAAGAAAAACTACTGGGGCTACGTCAATCGCTCCTAGAAGATGATCCTCAAATCGTCGCAAGCGCCGAAGAGTTTATGGCTCAGTGAAAGGCCCTGACACAGCAAGGCGAAATTACTGGCATCTTCATTGTCCATAATGCAACCAAAGATCTGTACTACGTAGGCCAAAGCGCAAAGGCAATTGATCGGGCGGCCATACAGTTTCTCGGTAGGGGCAATTGCGATGTGTATGCCGACTATAAATACGGCGACTCATTCAACGTGCGCATAGTCCCGCTGTCGGGAAGCGGCTATGAAAATCTCAATGAGCTCAAACGTGCAGCGATACAAGCACTCGAGACTGCTGATGAGGGGCTTTATTAAGGGCGAATGTTAGGATAAATGAAATGGCAAGCTCAAATAACACAGGCAACAACGAGGAATTAACGCCGTCCGTCGAAGAAACGCTTCTTAACGAATCCGGCTCGATTGCCAGAGTCAAATCGTTCTCATGGATCTGGTTTATCAACAAGGAACGAATACACGACATAGGGTTTATCAACAAGGAACGAATACACGACATAGATCCCGTCCAATGCGGCAAATGGATGTTCTTCTTCTCTCCATTCAAAACCGCCCTCATGGACGACATTGTCGGTACCGCAGTTCTTGATGGCGTCGTCGTAGAGGCCAAATACTCCAATCCCGAAACGCTCATCGCGGCGGGCTCGAAACAAGGTGTCTGTTGCTTTTACTTAAACGGCAACGATAAAGAAAGCCATAAGAGGGTACTGAGCTACATGCTGGAAAACGGGTTGATCAGGAAGACAAAGACCGGAAAGCTTTATAACATTTCGTTCAAGTTCGACACTGAGACCTACTCAGGAAAGTACAAGGGGAGCGGCTTCTCTGGAAAGATAAAGCTCGCGGACTTCGTAGACCTGGAGACGGGAGAGTTTATCTTGGACAGCGGGGCGGATTAATGAACTCTGCTTATGCTAGGGATGACGGAACCGTTCGCGTAGCCGTCGAGCGTCCGGATGACTTTGGCTTTGACCATGCAGAATGCTTCTTGCCTGCGGTTAATTGGTTCAATGTCGAAGGTTTTTCTACTGACGATCTGGATTTTTTGACCGAGTTCGTTTGATCAAACGCCCCATTTATCTTCGAGCTTGCAGAACGGCAAAAAGCCGGATCGGCGGTTTCGGCGCTGGCCCCTGACGTTCTACTGTTGAACAGCAAATAACCCATGATTTCGCCTACCGACATATCCACCGCCGCCTCCCGCGTGCTTGCTCAATACGACGTCAGCAAAGCATATTTATTTGGCTTCTTTGCCCGAGGCGAGCAAACGCCTGATAGCGATATTGACTTGCGCCTAGTCTGCGGCAACACCATGACGTTCGGCACGCTGTACGAACTCTCCCATGAGCTCGAGAAGGAACTTAGACGATAGGTTGATATCGTCACCAACCCTCCAGAGCACATGCGCCCGGCTTTCCGCAAAAACATCGAACGGGAAGAGGTACGCCTTTATGTCTCAACATAAACGAAACGATGAGTTTACGGATGCAACCATACAGCCCTATCCGCCCAAAGAGCCTAACGCCGAAAGCCTACAGGCCATCCGCGAAGGGGATGCGTTCTTTGCCAGTGAAGAACCAGGCCGTTTCGACAACTCCGCCGACCTTATCAATGCGGCTCTAAATGCCCCTGAAATGTGAGAAAATTCATTCACCGAAGAGACAGTCGTCTTGGAGGTGCCAGATCGGCGAGGTACGTACCTCGCCATTTTTGACAACGGCGGATATTGGCACCATCCCGCTTCCTGGCATAGCCCGAGGGCTGACGAGCGCGACCGTGTGACTTCTGGGTATGCCTTGCAGCTCTTCCCATTCATTTGTATGCTTGACTTTGATTTTGGTCGTAAGGCGCGACCAACGGAATCAAAAGAAAGCCTACCGGGAAGATCTTGGTCGCAGAGCACGACCAACGCAATCAAAACAATGCTCGCGGAGAAGGCGCCTTCAGTCGCATTGATTGGAGGCGCCTCTAATACCAAGAGATATCTACTCTGCCGGAGAGCCAGGAGCAAAGGTGGCGGTCGAACGCGCCTGATAACGGGTATCGCTCTAACGAAACCAGTACTACGCTTGGATCCAGGGTCTCGTTTCCAGAAGCCGCTCCCGCGACAAGCTCGTCAAAGAGCTAAGGCGCAATTGCGTTGTGCGTGCCGGCGACCCGTCGCGCGTATAGAATCTAAGCATCCGCACAACAGCAATGAAATTGATTGGACGCCACATGGAGATCCCCAACACCTGTGCAGCAATGTATACGACTTTGCGTTTTGCCCCGAGCCCTGCTACGACCGCCTAGTCGACCTCACCGATCCCGAGGACTGGGGTCCCAGTAACCGCATCCTCAAAAACTACCTGTTGTTCTCGTTTAGTCGCGCGGTGTTCCTGACCGAGCGCGACGTGGACCAGACCGCGCCGTCCAACCTGCCGTTGGTGTTCGACGACGATCGCTGCCTATTCAACACAGGCCTGTACACGCGCCGTTACGAGACCATCTACGGTCTGTTTGAGCCCAACACCAAGCCCGATGCGCGCCAGCGCTGGTTTTTGAAGGGTTTCTTTAAGGAAAGCGATCCCATGCTGGTCTCGTTTGAATACCTGCCGTGCCGCGTGCGCTTTGCCGAGGACCCCTCCGAGCTGGTCTTTGACTACCGCCTGCCCATCCGTTCCAACATCGACCACATTCTGGGCGACGAGGAGAACCTCACGCGTATTCCCGCCAGCCTGATGGGGGAGGGCAACTCGCTGCTGCTGCGCCGCGCCTTTGAGGGAGCCGTCGTCGAGGCCGCCCGCCGCGCCGCCGCCAATTACACGCTCGCCGTGCCGCAGTTCTACGGCGGTCGGATCCAACTGCTGCTGCCGCTGTGCCTAACCGGCGACAAGCCCGAACTGGCGCTGACCATCCAGCGCGAGGACGGCTTCTACGCCGCGCGCACCTGCCTCACGCTCGACATGGCCTATAACAATGCTCGACTTATCTGCCGTCCCGAGACCTCGTGGATTAAGCGATAAAGGGTGACTTAACTGCGGTTTTGCCGATTGCCTTGGTTGTTTTGGCTTGGCTAGCACCCACGAATTTAAAATCGAGGGCAAAAAGTTCTTGGTAAACCGCGCGCGGCTATGTTAGTATCTCTTTTGCCGAAAGGCGACGGGCGATTGGCTCAGGGGTAGAGCATATCCTTCACACGGATGGGGTCACAAGTTCGAATCTTGTATCGCCCACCATCTAAAGCACAGGTCAGAGGTGTTAAGCCTCTGACCTTTTTCTTTTTGACACCAAAATTGAAGCGAAGTTACCTAAGGCGTTATATGTTACGCAGTTCACCTTAGGTGTCGTCATTGCGCGTTTTGCAAAATGCGTCTGCGTTCATTCATTGAATTCCCTGCGTAATCTATGTGCAATTGTGGAGACAGAGACCGCTGGCTCACAGCTTGTACCAGCGCGTTCATGCCTATGGCGGCTTTTCAACGGATTGCGTCAAGCTTTTGGTCAGCGTTTGGTCAGCTTCCGGTACTTACCCGCATGATGCCCCGGTAGATAATCGTCCACGACCACAACCGCACGGTCTACGGCCGATACCAGGGGAGGCGCAAATGGACGAAATCGTCTGCGCAAACACCGCATTCCGCTATTGGCGCTGCCCACCGCAGGTGCGCAACCTCTACCCGCGCCTACCCAACTCCGAAGAAGGCTGGCGAGCTCTATCCCAAGCCCCTTTCGTAACCGACGTCCTCAAGACCCCAGTCATCACAGCAGCATCAACTCGAAGCAACCTACATTCCGAGACAAGACGGACCATCCGATGGAACAGCGCCTATACAGAGAAGGTCTCGATCGACACGGGCATGGGCTTTAGCGTCACAGACCCTCTTCATACGCTATTCACCATGACTCGAAGCGTTTCTTCATGCGACCTGGTTCTGGCCATGTACGAGCTCTGCGGATGGTTTTCGGTTTTTAAACCATCGCCCGCGGTCGACATGGCACTTGAGCAAGCAAAATCAGAAGAAGAGCAGTACACCACAGAAAGTCTTTTTGAACTAGATGAAACCCAAGACGAGGCCCCATGGAAGCGAGTCTATGCTCGGGCGAGCCAGAAGGACAGCGAGAATGATCAAAGTGGGCAGCAGAATGACGGATCCGGAAATAAAGCAAACGGAAAAGGCACATCGCTCTGGATGAGAAAGCCTCTTATTGAAATAGAAGAACTGCACAAATTTGCAGCGAAGGTTAAGGGCGAGATGTGGGGAAAACAATTCTACGAAGCCGCACGGCAGGTAATGGGTATTGCGGCATCCCCGCTAGAAGTTGCTGGAATCATGTTGCTAAGTCTTCCGAGGCGTACTGGCGGAGCGGAGTTTAAAAACATATACGTCAACGACTTAACACCGCTGTCGAATTCAGCTCGAAAAATCGCAGGTCAGAAAATCTGTTACGGCGATATCGTCATCGTAAACCCAATAATAATGAAAGCTGTGATTATCGAACTTCAAGGTGAGGTTATTCATGGATCGGGCGCTGTGCTTGACCACGATGCCACCCGAATGACAGCATTGCAAAGCATGGGATACGACGTATTTCTTGTAACCCATGACATGCTCAATGATCACGATCAGCTTGATGCCATCATTCACAGTGTGTGTGAGCGATTGGAGTTGTGCTACAAACCAAAAACCGAGGCGATGAGATGCGCTGAGACCAGATTGCGGGCCAACGTTCTGTGCAATTGGCTTGGTATTGGTAAGTAATAATTTCAATGTGAGCAATTTTAATACTTTATATGCTGTTAGTAATTAAGTGCCATTTTAAAACCATGCCGGTTTACTACGTTGGATTGAGTGTGGCTGAGCACACCGAATTCGCCGCTCGTAAAACCGCAGGTAGATCGCCTGACCGTTATGCGAAAGTAAGCGTGAGGTCGGAAATCCGGGAATCAGCGTAGTAAACCGGTCTGTTTATTAAGCGACCAGATGGATCGGGCATCGTGGGTCCTTTCGGCCCCACACCCGTTCCACGCGCCGCAAAATTGTTCAAAATTGTCCTTGCATCGTGGTCCGAGTTCCCGTATAGTACTTCATCGCACGGGGGCGTAGCTCAGCTGGGAGAGCGCTTGACTGGCAGTCAAGAGGTCAGGGGTTCGATCCCCCTCGTCTCCACCCAAGCACTGAACTAGGCTCCAACGCAAGTTGGGGCCTATTTTCATATTAATCGATTTACACATCTGTTGGCTGGGCAGCATCTTGGCTACATATCCATTGTTAATCATGAATATGAATGTTAATAACTTTACGTCTGTGGATGGCAAAGCTAGTCCGCAGCACCAATAACAAAGAGGCCAGGCGTAACGCCCGGCCTTAAAACTCTCTGGTGGGCCCTCCGGGATTCGAACCCAGAACCCAGGGATTATGAGTCCCCTGCGCTAACCGTTGCGCCAAGAGCCCTTATGAACAGTGAATGCAATTCTAACAAAGGCAACTCAGACCTAATTTCTTCGCTTCACGACGTGAAATACTACCATGCACGAGCAAGTCGCACAACGCAAGATCAAGCCCGATGCTAATCAACAGCAATTCTAGGCGCGTCGCAGAAAAGACGCGATCTAAAAAATTTAAGGCCTTTAATTCAGGGCTCCAACACACTTTTGCGTGAAATCAACCTGATGCCATTTCAAAACCATGCCGGTTTACTACGACGAATCGGCGACCCCCGAGCACCGTGTGTTCTCCGTTTGCAAAACCGCAGGTAGGTAGCCCGCCGGTTGCACGAAAAGGCGTGCGTGGTTGGACATTCCTGATTTATCGTAGTAAACCGGCATGGTTCTGAGGCGCTGGGGAGGGGCGCTTCGCAATCGGACCCGATAATGGGACTGGCGGCGCACGGAAAACCCTGTTGAACGGGGCGCGTCGTGTTCCACGCGCCAAGTCGGCCGGCGTACGGGCTGTGCGGGGGCCAGGCGCCCCGCGGGCTGGCGCGGTCCCGTGCGCGCCGACACTCGCGAAAATTTTTCCAAAAATGTCCTTGCATCGTGGTCCGAGTTCCCGTATAGTACTTCTTCGCACGGGGGCGTAGCTCAGCTGGGAGAGCGCTTGACTGGCAGTCAAGAGGTCAGGGGTTCGATCCCCCTCGTCTCCACCCGAGCATTGAATGAGGCTCCAACGCAAGTTGGGGCCTTTTTTCATATAGGCACACAAGGTCAAAGGCGGCACCATGATCCTCCTGGTCGACAAGATCGAAAAAAGCTTCGGCGCGCGCGTCCTCTTTAGCGGCGCGTCCTTCCAGATCAACCCCGGCGAGCGCTTTGCGCTCGTTGGGCCCAACGGCGCCGGCAAAACCACCATGCTCAAAATCATCATGGGCATCGACAGCCCCGACGCCGGCCAGGTCCAGTATGCCAAAGACTGCCAGGTGGGCTACCTAGAGCAGGAAACCAACCTAGAGCACAAGGACACCACCATCCTTGCCGAGGTCATGGCCGCCGCCAAGGAAATCCGCCGCATGGGCGAGCGCGCCAACGAACTGCAGGCCCAAATCACCGAGCTCTCCGAGCAGGGCAAGGACGTCGACGCGCTCCTTAACGAGTACGGCCAGGTCCAGGACCGCTTTGAGCACCTGGGCGGCTACGAACTCGAGAGCAACGCCCGCAAGATCCTGTCCGGCCTGGGCTTTAAGGTCACCGACTTTGAGCGCCCGTGCTCCGAGTTCTCGGGCGGCTGGCAGATGCGCATCGCGCTTGCCAAGCTCTTCCTGCGTCACCCCGACCTGCTGCTTCTGGACGAGCCCACCAACCACCTGGACCTCGAGAGCGTCCAGTGGCTGCGCGGCTTTATCGCCAACTATGACGGCGCTGTGCTCATCGTCAGCCACGACCGCGCGTTTATGGACGCCTGCGTCGACCACGTCGCCGCGCTCGAGAACCGCCGCGTAACCACCTACACCGGCAACTACAGCAGCTACCTCAAGCAGCGCGAGGACAACCTGGAGCAGATGCGCGCAAAGCGTGCCGCCCAGGAGCGCGACATCGCCCACATGCAGGTCTTCGTAGACAAGTTCCGCTATAAGCCCACCAAGGCCGCCCAGGCGCAGGAGCGCATCCGCAAGATCGAGCAGATCAAAAAGGAGCTTGTCATCCTGCCCGAGGGCCACAAGCACATCGACTTTAAGTTTCCCGACCCACCGCGCTCCGGCGATATGGTCGTGGGCCTGGAGGGCGTCTCCAAGTCCTACGGCAACAAACACATCTACAGCGATATCGACCTCAAGCTCTACCGCGGCGAGCATGTGGCGCTCGTCGGCCCTAACGGCGCCGGCAAGTCCACGCTTATGAAGATCCTCGCCGGCCTGGAGGCGCCCACCACCGGCACCCGCGATCTGGGCACCAACGTGGGCGTGGCTTACTACGCCCAGCACGCACTCGAAGGCATGACCGAGTCCAATACCGTCCTGCAAGAGATCGACACCGTCACGCCCAAGTGGACTATGCCGCAGCAGCGCAGCCTGCTGGGTGCCTTCCTGTTTAGCGACAACGACGCAATCGAAAAGCAGGTACGCGTCCTTTCCGGCGGAGAAAAGGCGCGTCTGGCCCTGGCAAAGATGCTCGTGGCCCCCGAGGCGCTCCTGTGCCTGGACGAGCCCACCAACCACCTGGACATCGACTCGGTGGACATGCTCGAGAACGCCCTGCAAAACTTCCCCGGCACCATCGTGCTGATCAGCCACGACGAGCACCTGGTGCGCGCCGTGGCCAACCGCGTGATCGACATCCGCGACGGCAAGGTCACGGTCTACGACGGCGACTACGACTACTACCTCTACAAGCGCGAGGACCTCGCGGCCCGCGCCGCCGCCGAAGCGGCAGGGGAGAGTGCGCCGGCCGCGACCAAGTCCGCTAAGGTCACCGCGGCCCAGCCCGACACCCCCGCCACCGCTTCCAAGCCTGCCGAAGGCAAAAAGACCAAGGAGCAAAAGCGCGCCGAGGCCCAGGCCCGCGCTGCGCTCAACAAAAAGCTCAAGGGCGTGCGCAACCAGCTCAAGAAGATCGAGACGGAGCTCGACAAAAAGCGTGCCCGCTATGACGAGCTTATGGAATTGATGGCAAGCGAAGAGCTTTATGCCGATCAGGACAAGTTCAACACCGCGCTGGGGGAATATAACGGCCTTAAGCAAGAGCTACCCAAGCTCGAGGACGAATGGCTGGAGCTTTCCACTCAGATCGAAGAGGAGATCGCGCGTGAACTCTCGTAAGGCCGCCGCCGTGGCGATGAGCATCATCGCCATCGCCTGTCGCATCTGCGGCATTTTTATGAGCGCGATGACCGTGCTGCTGTGCTTTAGCGGCCTCACCGCCAAGCTGCAGATCGTGGGTTTTGTCGTTGAGCTTTCGCGCTCGCTTCCGAGCGCCATCGCCGGCTACGGCGTCATCACGTCGCCTTTTGGCGGCGTGTTCCGCCTGGATTATGCCATCGTTGCCGTAATTCTGTTTGTAGCCGACTACCTGCTCACGCGCGCCTCGCGCAGCGTCCGCTAGGGGAGCGCCATGTCCAGCAGCTACCTCATGAACCTGCTCGCCAGCGCCGTCGCCGTCATCGTGGGCATTGTGATCCACGAGAGCGCGCACGCCGCCGCGGCCTGGGCACTCGGCGATAAGACGGCCCGTTCGCGCGGACGCGTCTCGCTCAACCCACTCAACCACATCGACCCGTTTGGCACCATCATCCTGCCGCTGCTCATGCTCGCCGCCGGAGGCCCGGTGTTCGCCTTTGCCAAGCCGGTGCCTGTCTACCTCAACAACCTCAAGCACCCCAAGCGCGACGAGGTCCTGGTGAGCGTTGCCGGCCCCGCATCGAACATCGCCCTCGCGTGCCTCGCTGCCGCCCTCATGCAGGCGGCATATGGCAGCCTCTATACCGGCATGTCCTTTGCCCTGGCGTCACAGATCATGAACTTCGGCGCCACCTTTATCGTGGTCAACCTATCGCTCGCGTTCTTTAACCTCATCCCGATTCCGCCGCTCGATGGCTCGTCGATCATCGTGCCCTTCCTCAAGGGCAAGGCACTCAACAACTATTACCGTCTGCAGCAATACGCTATGCCCATCCTCATCCTGGTTCTGTACCTGTTGCCCATGTGGACCGGCATCGACGTAATCGGCCGCTATTTCGACGTTACCGTGTATCCGCTCGCTGAGCAGCTGCTCAACTTCGCAATCGCCGGCATCTAAGGTAAACTTACAGGTCGACCGTGCAAAACGGTCGTAACATGCACCCAAACCGCGCCGCGAAGGCGCCGTCAAAGGAGGTCGAAGATGTCGTATCGCGTGTCGACGCAGGTCTACAGCGGACCGTTCGACCTGCTGCTGCAGCTGGTAACCCGCCAAAAAGTAGATATCGGCGCCATCTCCATAAGCGAGGTGGCCGAGCAGTACCTTGCCGAGGCCGAGCGCATCGAGGCGCTGGACTTGGACGTGGCGAGCGACTTTTTGCTGGTCGCGGCAACCCTTTTGGACATCAAGGCTGCCTCTCTGGTGCCGCAGGAGGCCCCGCGCAAAGCCGATGACGACGATGACGAGTTCGACGAAGACCTCGAGGAACTTAGCGCGCTCGACGGCGACGCCCTGCGCGAGGTCCTGATCCAGCGCCTGATTGCCTACAAACAGTTTAAGGGCGCGGCTGCGGCCCTCGGTGCGCGCATGCAGGCCGAAAGCCGCATGCATCCGCGCGTGGCCGGCCCCGACCCCGAGTTCCTAGGCCTTATGCCCGACTACCTGGCTGGCATCACCCTGCGCGGCCTGGCCGTTATCTGTGCCGACCTGGATGGCAAGCGCCAGACCTTCCTGCTGGAAGCCGAGCACGTGGCGCCGCATCGCGTGCCGCTCGACCTGACCGTGGCCTCAGTCGACCGCTTTACCATGGCGCACCAAACCTGCACCTTCCGCGAGCTACTGGACGGCGATGCCACCACCGAGCAGCTCGTCGTCACCTTCCTAGCTATGCTTGAGCTCGCCAAGCGCGGCTCGCTCACGCTGAGCCAGGACGAGATCTTTGGAACCATCTGCATCAACCGAGTCGAGGGCGCCGAGGCATACGTGCCCGGCGAGGGCCCCGAGCTCACCGAATAGGAGCCGCAATCATGTCAACCCTTTCCACGCTGGAGGCAAACAGCCTCAAAGGCGCCCTCGAGGCGCTTCTGCTGGTGTCGAGCGACCCGGTGAGCGCGCCCGCGCTGGCAGGCGCGCTGGATATCGCCCCCGGCGAGTGCGCGTCGCTGCTCGCCGAGCTCAAGGTTGAGTACGAGGAGGCCAACCGCGGCTTTCAGCTGCGCGAGGTCGCCGGCGGCTGGCGCCTGTTTACGCACCCCGCCTATCACGACGTAGTCGAGGCCTATGTGTTGAGCTGGGACACGCAAAAGCTGTCGCAAGCGGCGCTCGAAACCCTGGCCGTCATCGCATACCACCAGCCTGTGACGCGCGAGGTGGTCAAGGGTATCCGCGGCGTCAACTCCGATGGCGTCATCGCGTCGCTCGTCGACAAGGGTCTGGTGCGCGAGCTCGGCCGCGACCCCCAGCGCGGTCAAGCCATCATCTACGGCACGACCAACGCCTTCTTGGAAAAGTTCGGTCTGCGCTCCACCCGCGACCTGCCCGACCTGGAGCAGTTTGCCCCCGACGAACAGTCGCGTCAGTTTATCCGCGAGCGCCTGAGCGGCCGCAGTATTCAGTCCACGCTCGAAGAGCAGGCTGAGGACCTGGACGAAGAGCGCGAACTGCTCGATACCGATGTTGAAGATGTTGAGGCAGTCGAGGACTTGGAGACCCTGGCCGTCGACGAGACCTCGGAGGATTTGCATGACGAGGACTAACGAAGTAGGGGAGACGCGTGCCATGGGCAACGCAGCACCCGCAACCGACGCACAGCCCGTCTACCCACACACGATGCGCCTACAGCGCTTTTTGGCTCGCGCGGGCGTGGCGAGCCGCCGCGGCTCGGAGGACCTGATGACCGCCGGCCGCGTGACCGTCAACGGCCAGGTCGCGACCGAACTGGGCACCAAGGTCGACGTCGATCGCGACCATATCGAGGTCGACGGCATGCCTGTCAAGCTCAACCAGGGCGCCGTGTACCTGATGCTCTACAAGCCGACCGGCTACCTCACCACCATGAGCGATCCGCAGGAGCGCCCCTGCGTGGCAGATCTGGTTCCCCGCGACCGATTTCCGGGTCTGTTCCCGGTGGGTCGCCTGGACCGCGATACCACGGGCCTTTTGCTCTTTACCACCGACGGCGACCTGTCGCAGGACCTGCTGCACCCCAGCAAGCACGTCTACAAGACCTACCAGGCGCTCGTGGACGGGCAGCTGACAGACCGCGATCTCACGCCGCTCCGCCGTGGCATCGAGCTCGACGACGGCCTGTGCCAGCCGGCAATCTGCCGCGTCATCACCGCACGCGAGGCCGAGGCCGTAGCTCCCCAGGGCGTAAAGCCCGGTACCACCGCCGTGGAGGTCATCATCCGCGAGGGACGCAAGAACCAGGTCAAGCGCATGCTGAGCAAGATCCACCATCCTGTAATCCGTCTGCATCGCTGCAACTTTGCCGGCCTGGAGCTCAAGGACGTGGCCAAGGGCTCGTGGCGCGAGCTCACCGACCGCGAGGTGCAGATCCTTAAAGCGGGCGGCATCCCGCCCAAGCAGGCGAGCGCCATGCGCAACGGCGGCAAGCCCCAGGACACGCCCGCGGCCCGCACGCGTCACCACGGCAGCCACGGCTCCGCACCCAAGCGCAACACCTACCGCGAGCGCTACACGGGCTAGGCAACCCGCCGCGCCCCAGCGCCCGCGAACCATAGCAGCACGTCAACCATCGAAAGGAAGCATTGCATGATCGTCGCCATCGACGGCCCCGCCGGTTCCGGCAAGTCCACCATCGCCAAGGAGATCGCCCGCCAGCTGGGCTTTAATAAGCTCGACACAGGCGCCATGTATCGCGCCGTCACCTTCGCCGCGCTCGACCGCGGCATCGATCTGGACGACGAGGCGGCCATCGACGCCCTCGCCGAGCAGATCGAGATTCGCTTTACCAACGGCACCGGCGAGGACACGCGCCTGACCATCGACGGCCAGGACGCCTCAGCTGCCATCCGCACCCCGCAGGTCGACGCCAACGTGTCCAAAGTCTCGGCCTACCCGGGCGTACGCGCGGCCATGCTCATCCACCAGCGCCGCGCCGCCGAGGACCGCGATATCGTCGCCGAAGGTCGCGACATCGGAACCGTCGTGTTCCCCAACGCGCAGGTCAAGATATTCCTGACCGCCGACCCGCGCGAGCGCGCCTGTCGCCGCGTGTTGCAGCGCCACCAAAACGACGCCCAGCCGCTCACTACCGAGCAGCTCGAGGCCGAGGTCGACGAGACCCTCGACGCCCTCAAACAGCGCGATAAGCTCGACAGCAGCCGCGAGGTCGCGCCGCTCGTTCCCGCCGAGGACGCCGTGCACGTCGACTCCACCGCCCACACCATCGACGAGGTCGTCTCGATCATCGAGGACCTCATCAACCAAAGGAGGTAGGCCATGCGCCTGTTTAAGCAGACGCCCGAGGATTATTACAACGCTCCTTATGCAGAGTTCCCAGCGCTCATCCGCGGCACCGTCGTCGTAGTCATGGCCATCCTTTGGGCCTTCTCCAAGCTCATGTGGCATTGGAAGGTCGAGGATGCCAATCTGCTGTTTGAGCGCAAGGACGGCCGCGGAAGCGTGGTCATCTGCAACCATACCTCGATGGCCGAGCTCTTGGCCGTGGAGACGGCGCTGTTCTTTGGGGGGCGCCGCATTCGTCCCATCTTTAAGTCCGAGTTCGCCAAGAGCAAGATTGTGCGCTGGGCCTTTAGCCGCGTTGGCGGCATCCCCGTGGAGCGTGGTACTGCCGATATGAAGTGCCTGCGCGCCGCCCAGCATGCGCTGCAACGCGGCGAGGACGTCCTGATCTTCCCCGAGGGCACGCGCATCCGCTCGCGCGAGATCAAGCCCGAGGTCCACGGCGGTTTTGCGCTCATCGCCCAGATGGGCAAGGCGCCCGTCAACCCGCTCGCCATCTGCGGTTGGTCCGACATCACGCCCGCGGGCAAAAAGCTCATGCGTCCCAAGAAGTGCTGGATCCGCGCCGGCAAGGCCATCTCGCTTTCCGACGCACCGGCCGGGCTTAAGCGCACGGAGCGCCTGGAATGGTTTGAGTCCGAGGCCATGAACCGCGTCTACTCCATGCGAGACGATCTGTGCGCCGAGCATCCGGGCAGGTTCTAGCCATGAACGAGAACGTGACGAACACCGCCGCGACTGCGTTCGACCAGGCAACCGCGCCTACCATCGAGATCGCCGCCCACGCCGGCACTTGCTATGGCGTACAGCGTGCGCTCGATATGGCGCTGGCCGCCGCGCCGCAAGCAGGGGAGAGCGCTCAGGTCCACACCTTGGGGCCGCTCATCCATAACCCCATCGTGGTACGCGAGCTCGCCGAGGCGGGCATCGGTCTGGCAGAGACCCTGGACGACGCCGCATCGGGAACCGTGATCATTCGCGCGCACGGCGTGGTGCCGCAGGTCATCGATGCCGCTCGCGGGCGCGGCCTTACCGTGGTCGACGCCACCTGCCCCTACGTGAAGAAGGTCCATGTGGCGGCCGAGCGCCTGGTGCGCGAGGGCTACCGCGTGATCGTCGTGGGTGAGCCGGGTCACCCCGAGGTTGAGGGCATCCTGGGCCATGCCGGCGATGACGCACAGGTCGTGAGCTGTGCCGCCGACGCCGACGAGCTGTCGCTCAAGGGCAAGGTAGGTCTGGTTGTGCAGACCACCCAGACCGCGCAGAACCTGGCCGAGGTTGTGGCCTCCATCACCCCACGCGTGCAGGAACTGCGCGTGATCAACACCATCTGCGCCGCCACGAGCGAGCGACAGCAGGCAGCCGCCGCCCTTGCCAACCGCTGCGACTGCATGGTCGTCGTGGGCGGCAAGAACTCGGGCAACACCCGCCGCTTGGCACAGATCTGCGCCGATGCCTGCGAGCGCACGCATCACATCGAGGAAGCTTCCGAGCTCCAGACCGCGTGGTTTACCGGCGCTCACCACATCGGCATCACCGCCGGAGCCTCCACCCCACAAGAACACATCGAACGCGCCGTCACGCGCATCAAGGAGCTTTGCCGCTAACCATGGACCAGACCGTACCCGCATACGCCTCCGAGGTGGCCGATTACGGGCGCAGCCGCGACCCCGAGCCGGGTGAGGGCGCGCTCGTAAAGAACGTGCGTCCCGAATCACCCGCGTGGGATGTGGGTATCGAGCCGGGCATGCGCGTGCTCACGGTCAACGGCGAGCAGCTGACCGATATGATCGTGTGGCTCTGGGAGGCAGACGACGACACCGTCGAGCTGGAGGTATTCGACCCGCGCGACAACACCGTCAACCCCGTCGAGCTCGACCGTTTTCCCGGCGAGGACTGGGGTCTGGAGTTCGATGGCCCCATCTTCGACGGCATGCGTACCTGCGTCAATGCCTGCGTGTTCTGCTTTATGACGATGCTCCCCAAGGGCGGCCGCTCCACGCTCTATATTCGCGACGACGACTATCGCCTAAGCTTTTTACAGGGCAACTTCGTCACGCTCACGAACCTCACCGACAAAGATGTTCAAAACGTCATCCAACGCAACATGAGCCCCATGAACGTGTCGGTCCATGCCGTAAGCCCCGACGTCCGCCGCCGCATGATGGGCCGCAACGCCCAGCGCGGCATGGACGTACTCGAAGCCATCATGGCCGCCGGCATCGAGATTCACGCGCAGATCGTGTTGTGCCCCGGCATGAACGACGGCGAGGAGCTGGAAAAGACCCTGCGCTTTTGCGAGGAGCACGAGCAAATCACAAGCCTGGGCATCGTGCCGCTCGGCTTTACCAAGCACCAAAACCGCTTTAGCTGGTCATACAGCGACAAGCCCGAGCTAGCGCGCGAGACCATTGCCATGATCCGACCGTTCCAGGACCGCGCCTACGAGCGCTTTGGCCGCCACACCTTCCAGATGAGCGACGAGTTCTATCTGGACGCCGGCATCGATCCTCCCGAGGCGGACTTTTACGACGGTTACCCGCAGTACTACGACGGCATCGGCATGATCCGCTCGTATCTGGACGAGACCGACGACGTGCTGGCTACCGATGCCGAGCGACTGGCCCGCGTCCGCGAGGCCATCGCCGCCCGCAGCCAGCACCTGCTGTGCCTCTCCGGCGCCAGCGCGCGCGACACCGTGGCGCGCTTTGTGGAGTCGCCGCATGGTCTCGGCGGCACTGTCACGGCCATCAAGAACCGCTACTTTGGCGGCAACGTGGACGTGACCGGCCTCATCGTCGCGTGTGACATTCTGGAGCAGCTGCCACAAGACCTGTCGGGGGTTATGCTCTTTGTGCCTAAGCTCATGTTCAACGCTGACGGCATGACGCTTGACGAGTATCATCGTGACGATTTACTCGCAAGCCTTACCAGTCGCGGCGCCGAGGTTCATGTGGTGTCGACCATGCCGCATGAGCTGCTCGATACCCTGGAGCACATCCTTGGCATTGTGCCCGCGGACTCTAACACTTCCACTGACCCTACCCATTAAAGGAGAGCAGATGAAACCTATCGTCGCCGTCGTCGGACGCCCCAACGTGGGCAAGTCCACGCTCGTTAACCGCCTGGCCCAGACCTCGGACGCCATCGTCCACGAGTCCCGCGGCGTCACGCGCGACCGCTCGTACCATACCGCCGATTGGAACGGCCGCGAGTTCACCATCGTCGACACGGGCGGTATCGAGCCGCTCAAGAGCGACGACGTCTTTGCCACGTCCATCCGCGACCAGGCGCTCGCCGCCGCCGAGGAAGCCGCCGTCATCCTGTTTGTGGTCGACGGCCGCACCGGCGTCACCGAGGAGGACGAGTCTGTCGCCCGCATGCTCAAGCGCTGCGACAAGCCGGTCTTTCTGCTGGTGAACAAGCTCGACAACCCCGATCGCGAGAACGACAGCATCTGGGAGTTCTATTCGCTCGGCATCGGTGAGCCCACGCCGCTCTCGGCCCTGCATGGTCATGGCACGGGCGACCTGCTCGACGATATCGTGGCCCTGCTTCCCGAGGAAGAGGATGAAGTCGCCGACGAGTTCCCCGATGCGCTGAACGTGGCCATCATCGGCCGCCCCAATGCCGGTAAGTCCTCGCTGTTCAACCGCATCCTGGGCGCCGACCGCTCCATCGTGTCCAACATTGCCGGCACCACGCGCGATGCCATCGACACGGTCGTCGAGCGCAACGGCAAGCACTACCGCATGGTCGATACCGCGGGCATCCGCAAGAAGAGCACCGTGTACGAGAACATCGAGTACTACTCCATGGTCCGCGGTCTGCGCGCCATCGACCGCGCCGACGTGGCGCTGCTCGTCGTCGACGCCTCCGTGGGCGTCACCGAGCAGGACCAGAAGGTCATGGGCTTGGCCATCGAGCGCGGCTGCGCCATCGTGGTGCTGCTCAACAAGTGGGACCTGCTCGACGATGACCGCAAGCGCGAGGCCTGCATGGAGACCATCGACCGCCGTCTGGGCGTCATGGCTCCCTGGGCCCAGTACCTGCGCATCTCTGCCCTCACTGGCCGCAGCGTCGAGAAGATCTGGGCGATGGTCGACGCCGCCGAAAAGACGCGCTCGCAGAAGATCAGCACCTCGCGCCTCAACACGTTCCTCACCGACCTGCGCGAGTTCGGTCATACCGTGGTGGACGGCAAGCGCCGCCTGCGCATGCACTACGTGACCCAGACGGGCGTCAACCCGCCGACGTTCACGTTCTTCGTCAACCATAGCGACCTGGTCAACGACACCTACCAGCGCTATGTGGAAAACCGCATGCGCTCGACTTTCGATTTTTCCGGCACGCCCATTCGACTCTTCTTTAGGAAGAAGGAGCAAAAGGATGCATAATCCGATTCTGCTGACCGCCATCTGCGCCGTGGTCTCGTTCTTTATCGGAGCGATTCCGTTTGGCTTGATCCTGGGCCGCGTGTTTAACCACACCGATATTCGCAAGGCGGGTTCCGGCAACATCGGCACCACCAACGCCCTGCGCGTAGCCGGCCCCAAGGTGGCTGCGCTCACGCTGCTGCTCGACTGTCTTAAGGGCGCCATATGCGTCCTTATCGCCCGTCCGCTTATCGCGGGCGTGGGCTATGGCTTCCCTGTGAGCATCATGGCGCCTGGAGCCCCCGGCGACTGGATGCTCGGCGTCATTTGCCTGGCTGCGGTGTGGGGGCACATCTTCTCGCCCTACCTCAACTTCCATGGCGGCAAGGGTATCGCCGTGGGCTTGGGCGTCATCCTCGCCTGGTACTGGCCCATCGGACTTTCGCTGCTGGACATGTTTATCGTGGCCGTCGCCATCACCAAGTTTGTGTCGGTGGGCTCGCTTGCCGCGGCCATCGGTCTTCCCATCGCCGTCTGCGCTGTCTTTCCGTACAGCAGCCTGGGACTTAAGTTTTGCATGGCGATGATCGGCATCACCGTGGTGTGGGCCCATCGCGCGAATATCCAAAAGCTCATGACTGGTAAGGAGTCCAAGCTCTCGTTTACCAAGCGCGTCACCGAGCCCGACGATAAGTAGGAGAGAGTCATGAATGTTGCGCTGATTGGCTCCGGCTCCTGGGGAACCGCCGTCGCCGGCCTTGCCGCCGCGCGAGCCGAGCGCGTGACCATGTGGGCCCATAGCGAGCAGACGGCCGCCGGCATTAACGGCGAGCATCGCAACCCCCGGTATCTGGTGGATTACGTGCTGCCGGAAAACGTCGTCGCCACGACGGATCTGGCCCAGGCGCTCGACGGCGTCGAGGCCATCATCTTTGCCGTGCCCTCCACGCACCTGCGCAGCGTATGCCATCAGGCGGCACCTTGTATCGCCACCGACACCCCGGTGCTCTGCCTCACCAAGGGCATTGAGCCCGAGTCTGGCCTGCTCATGAGCGAGGTCATTGCCAGCGAGATCGGCAACGAGCGGCGTGTGGCGGCCCTCTCGGGCCCCAACCATGCCGAGGAGATTTGCCGCGGTGGGCTCTCTGCCGCCGTCATCGCCAGCAAAGATCCGCAGGTAGGGGAGACCTTTAAGGACCTGCTCCTATCCACGGCCTTCCGCATCTACCTGTCGCAGGACATGACCGGCGTCGAGGTTTGCGGCGCCATGAAAAACGTCATCGCCATCGTGTGCGGCATTTCCGCCGGTTCTGGTGCGGGCGACAACACGCTTGCCCTTATCATGACGCGCGGCCTGGCCGAGATCAGCCGTCTGGTGCACGCCCGCGGCGGTCAAGCCATGACCTGCATGGGTCTTGCTGGCATGGGTGACCTCATTGCCACCTGCACCTCCGAGCATTCGCGCAACCGCACCTTTGGCTACGAGTTTGCCCACGGCGTCTCGCTCGACGAGTACCAGGCACGTACGCATATGGTGGTCGAGGGCGCCGTCGCGGCCCGCAGCGTCAGTGAGCTTGCCCGTTCACTGGGCGTAGACATTCCGCTCACCTTTGCCGTGGAGCAAACGCTCTACAACGGTGTTACGTTGGATAGGGCGCTCGAGATTCTTACCGACCGCGTACCCTCCCAAGAGTTCTACGGACTCACCGACTAGTGCAGAAAGGCTACTACCATGGGTTCCATTAAAATCGCTCCGTCCGTCCTCTCGGCCGACATGGCCAACCTCAAGGGCGAACTCGACAAGATCGCCGGTGCCGACTACGTGCACTTCGACGTAATGGACGGCCACTTTACCGGCAACCTCACCTTTGGCGTTGACATCCTCAAGGCCGTCAAGCGCTCCACCGACGTGCCGGTCGACGCGCACCTGATGGTGTCGAACCCCGACGAGACGGTCGATTGGTACGCCGACGCCGGTGCCGACATAATCACCGTGCACTACGAGGCTTCCACGCACCTGCACCGCACGCTCACGCATCTGCAGCAGCGCGGCGTCAAGGCCGGCGTGGTGCTCAACCCCGCCACCCCCGTGTGCGTGCTCGAGAGCATCATCGACGTCGTCGATATGGTGCTGCTCATGAGTGTGAACCCGGGCTTTGGCGGCCAGAGCTTTATCCCGGGCACGCTGCCTAAGCTGCACGAGCTTACGGCCATGTGTGAGCGTCACAGCGTGTCGCCCCTGATCGAGGTCGATGGCGGTATTTCTTCCAAGAACATCGCCGAGGTCGTCAAGGCCGGCGCCAACGTGCTCGTAGCCGGCTCCGCCGTTTTTAAGTCCGAAGATCCCGCCGCCGAGGTTGCGCTGCTGCAGAAGCTGGGCAATGAGGCCGCACAGGAGGCATAAACCCTTATGACCGCAGGTCAAAACCGCATACCCGTGAATCTTGACTATGCCGCCTCGACGCCCATGCGCGCCGAGGCGCTCCTTGCGCAGCGTGAGTACGATGATAGCGAGCTCGCCGGCGTCAACCCCAACTCGCTGCACTCACTTGGCCGCAAGGCCGCCGCACGCCTGGAAGTCGCCCGTCGCGAGATCGCCCGCAGCTTTGGCGCACGCGTTCGCCCGTCCGAGATCATCCTTACCAACGGCGGCACCGAGGCCAACCAGCTGGCGCTGCTCGGTCTTGCCGAGGGCGCTCGTCAGCGCGATCGCAAGCGTAACCGTGTGATCGTATCTGCCATCGAGCACGATTCGATTCTGGACAACCTGCCGCTGCTGCGCGCCGCCGGCTTTACCGTCGATCTGGTGCAACCCTGCCGTGCGGGCTACATTGAACCTGCCGCGCTCATCGAGCTGCTCGGCGACGACGTGGCGCTCGTAAGCATCATGGCCGCCAACAACGAGACCGGCGTGGTACAACCTATCCGCGAGCTTGCCTCGGCCGCGCATACCGCAGGCGCCCTGTTCCACACCGATGCCATCCAGGGCTACTTGCATATTCCGCTCGATGTCACCGAGCTGGGCGTCGACGCTATGACCGTTGCCGCGCACAAGATCGGCGGCCCCGTGGCTTCCGGCGCTCTCTACCTTAAGACCCGCACGCCACTGCGCCCCCGCATTTTTGGCGGTGGACAGGAAGCCGGACGTCGCGCGGGCACGCAGGACCTGCGTACACAGCTGGCTTTTGCCGCTGCCGCCCGCACGCTGGCGCCCCATGTGGCCCAGGAGCGTGCGACGCTGCAAACCCTTTCCGACAAGCTCTATGCCACGCTTACGGCCCATCCTCGCATTCACGCCACGATGGGCGACTACGCGCAGGCCGATCGTCTGCCGGGTATGGTTTCGATCTACATTGACGGCATGGACTCCGAGGAGCTCATCATCAAGCTCGACGCCGCCGGCTTTGAGGTATCGGCAGGCTCGGCATGCTCGAGCGGTAGTATGGACCCCAGCCACGTTATGAGCGCGATGGGCATCGGTCGCGAGCAGGCATTGGGAGCATTGCGCATTTCCTTTGATGACCGCGTAAATCCGAGCGATCTGGACGAGTTCGCCCAAACGCTGCTCTCGATCGTGGGTGCCGTATGATCGTCGCCGAGCTTGAGCGCGCGCTGCTGGCACGCTATCCCAAGACCAATGCCGAGAGTTGGGACCATGTAGGACTCTCCGTCGGCGACCCTGCCGCGGAGATTACCGGTGTTGCCTGCGCACTCGATGCGACCGAAGCCAATGTGCACCGCGCCCAGGAGGCCGGAGCCAACGTGCTGCTGACGCATCATCCCATCTATATCAAGGCGCCCGAGGCGTTTTGCCCGCCCGGCGCGACGCGCCCCCAATGCAGCGCGGCGCTCTACGAGGCAGCCCGTTGCGGCGTGAGCATTATCTCGCTCCACACCAACCTGGACCGCTCGCACGAGGCACGTATCTGCCTAAGTAGGCTTTTGGACGCCGCGCCCGCAAGCTCGTTGGAGCACGTGGACGACCCCGAGGCCTGCGGACTGGGCGCACTCGCGACCCTCCACGACCCCTGCAGCCTGCGCAACCTTGCCGCACGCGCCGCAGCGGCGTTTGGCAGCGACCCGCGCGTGTGGGGCGAGGCCGATCACCCGTGCCGCACCATCGCAATTTTGGGCGGTTCGCTGGGTGACTTTGGCGAGCTTGCCATCGCCGCCGGTGCGGATGTCATCGTGACGGGCGAGGCGGGCTACCACGTGGCACAGGACCTTGCCTTGCGCGGGCTGCCGGTGATCTTGCTCGGCCACGACCGCTCCGAGGAGCCGTTCGTTGATATATTGATGAACTCTGCAGTTGACGCCGGGGTCGACCCCCGTCATGCGATTAAAATACTGAACCCTTGCCAATGGTGGACTGTGACAAAAGGAGAGAACTTATGAGCGCCGGCGCTACGCTACTCAAGCTGCAACAGATCGATTTGGAGCTCGCCCGCAACAAGAGCGAACTTGCCAATATGCCGGAGCTCAAGGAGCTCGCTTCCAAGCGCAAGACCTACGTTAAGCTCAAGGCCGAAATGACCAAGCTCTACGCCCAACGCAAGGACCTGGATATTGAGCTCGACGATCTCAACACCACCGAGATCCAGACCAATAACGCCATCGAGGCCGCTAAGAAGCGCCACGTTGACGGCTCCGACTACCGCGAGGTACAGGACCTGGAAAACGAGCTCGCCACCCTGGCCAAGCGCCTGGACAAGATTGAGCACACCCGCAAGGATGTCGTTGTCGCCCACAAAGAGGCGCTCGACCGCGAGACCCGCGCGCAGGCCATCATCGCCAAGTTCGAGGAGGGCGTGAAGGCCGATACCAAGGCCGCCCGCGCCAAGGCTGCCGACCTGCAGGCTCAGATCGAAGCCGCCACTAAGGAGCGCACCGCTCTTGCCGCCACGCTGCCGGCCGACGTGCTCACCGACTACGAGCGTCTGCTCAAGCAGTTCCGCGGCTTGGCCGTCGAGACCATCCAGGGCAACATCCCCACGGTCTGCCACACCGCGCTGCAGGCATCGTCCATGAGCGACCTCAACCACGACGGTAGCGAGATTACGCACTGTCCGTACTGCCACCGCCTCCTGGTGCTCCCGAGCAAGGAAGCCTAGCGATGACGGCGGCATCCAACAATTCAATGCAACTTGAGGGAAAAACGATCCTGCTGGGCATTACCGGCGGGATCGCCGCCTATAAGTCGTGCAATATCGTGCGCCTGCTGCAAAAGCGCGGCGCGCACGTCAAGGTCGTCATGAGCGAGCATGCCACTGAGTTCGTGGAGCCGCTCACCTTCCGCGCGCTCACCAATGAGCCGGTCGCGGTTGGGCTATTCGACGACCCTTCTGACCCCATCCACCATATCTCGCTGGCGCAGGAGCCCGACTTGGTGGTCGTGGCGCCCGCGACGGCCAATATCATCGCCAAGATGGCCAACGGCATCGCCGATGACCTCATCTCCACAACGCTGCTTGCGACACCGCGGCCCGTCGTTATCGCGCCGGCCATGAACAATGGCATGTGGAAGGCGTCGGCCACGCAGGCCAATATGGCCACGCTGTGCGAGCGCGGCGTCCACGTGGTGGGACCCGGCAGTGGCTACCTTGCCTGCGGCGACGTGGACACGGGCCGCATGAGCGAACCCGAGGACATCGTCGAGGCCGTCTGCGAGGTGCTCAATCCCGTGCCGCAAGACCTGACGGGCAAGCGCATCGTGATCACCGCCGGTCCTACGCACGAGCCGATTGACCCCGTGCGCTTCATTGGCAACCGTTCTTCGGGCAAGATGGGCATCGCCCTGGCGGGGGAGGCTGCTCGCCGCGGTGCTGCAGTCACGCTCGTGCTGGGCCCGACATCGCTCGACGTTCCCCGCGGTGTGGAGTGCGTGCGCGTACAGACCGCCGCAGAAATGCTCCAGGCTGCGCTGAGCGCCTTCCAGACGGCCGAGGCGGCAATTTGTGCGGCCGCCGTCGCCGACTATACCCCCGCCACCCCTGCGGACCATAAGCTCAAAAAGTCTAACGAACGCTTGGATCGCATCGAGCTCGTCGAGACGGTCGATATCTTGGCCGAGCTCTCGCGCCAAAAGGGCGAGCGATGCGTGATCGGATTTGCGGCCGAGACCGATAACGTCGTCGAGTACGCCGAGCGCAAATTGACCCGCAAAGGCTGCGATGCCATTATTGCCAACGATGTCTCACGCGCCGATTCGGGCTTTGGAACCGACACCAACAAGGCTTGGATCGTGAGTATAGCGGGTACGCAAGAACTACCCGTACTAACAAAACCCCAGCTCGCAGATACAATTTTGGACTTGCTTCAAAATTTGTAAAAAAGTTCTTGCACAAGGACAAAGTTTCGGGTTAATATACTCCCTGTTGCGAGCGAGAGCAGAGCAACAAACAAAAGCTTCGGGACGTGGCGCAGCTTGGTAGCGCACTTGACTGGGGGTCAAGGGGTCGCTGGTTCGAATCCAGTCGTCCCGACCAGAAGTTTGCAGGTCAGGCACTTAGTGCCTGACCTTTTTTGTTTTAAGCAATTGCTTAATTTTCAGTAAGCAACAGGGTGCCAAAAATCTACCTACGCGATAATCGCCTTTTGCGGCTACTTGCGCGTTTTGCACGCGCTTGAGCCGATTTATTAACGCGATATGATTCTACATACGCGCAGCAGGTACACGCCGAGAAAGGGCTGCATTTATCGCGGCGATTAACACAGATATAGCGACTATAACGGACAAGCGTGTCGCTGTATTTATTCCAGTAGTTCACTTGATCGGTGGACGAGTGGGCTGTTGCAGCGAAATGCCAAGCAGGATGAGCTCTACACGAGGACCCCGCAGGGTAATGGCGGGGGAGTGCGGCGGGCGCTCTGAGAGCCGCTGTATGAACCCATGTCTCCTTAACTCGATAATTTGTGTTTCAAGCCACGAATCGGTCGAGCAATTGCCAAAAGAACGGCCCATGCAGGATTGCACGAGCCTTACATCAGATCAAATTTGAGCTAGAAGCACCAAGCGGGGCAGACGCAACACCATCTCGTCGCGGCCTCGGCGAGCGACATATCGCAGTCGAGGTAGACATCGAGGAAATCGTCAGATCCCGCACAGGGGGACCGCGATGGTGGCCACCGCGCCGCCCGAGGGACTGTTGGCGAGCGAGACGGAGCCCCCGTGGGCGCTCGCAGCCTCGGAGGCGGCGTGGAGGCCGAGCCCGTAGTGGCGGCCCCCGTCGCGCAAGGAGCGGGAGGAGTCGTCTGTGAAGAGGCGCTCGCAGCCGCGTTCGAGGGCGGCGGGAGAGAAGCCCGGTCCGTCGTCGGCCACCTCGACGACGAGGTGTCCGCCCGCGACGTCGCAGGAGACCGCCACGCGCGAGCGCGCGTGCTCGGCGGCGTTGGCCACGAGGTTCGCGGCGGCTCGCGCCAGGGCGGTTCGGTCGAGCGGGGCCTCGGGCGCGCCCGCGACAGCGGGGCCCGTGGCCGCGTCGAGCGCCACGCCTCGCGCCCGGGCGATCTGGGCGGCCTCGGCGAGGACCTGTTCGCAGAGCTCGGCCGGCCGCATGGGGGCCCTCTCCGCCCCGCCGGACCCGCGCGAGGCCTCGATGAGCAGGCGCACATAGCCGTCGAGCCTTTCGACACCGCCGGCTATGTCGCGCGCGGCGGCCGAGAGGTCGCTGTCATTCTCGTCTTCCAGCTCCTCCGCCACGAAGTCGGCGTTGGCGCGCAGCACGGTGAGCGGCGTCTTGAGGTCGTGGGCGAGCGACGCCATCTGCTCGCGCTGCCCCCGCTCCGCGGCCCAGCGGGCCTCGAGCGACTCGGCAAGGGAGGCCCGCATGGCGTCCATCGCGGCGAGGACGTCGTTCACCTCACGCACGTTGGTGCTGCCGACCGCGAAGTCGAGCTCCCCCGCGCCGACGCGCCCCGCCGCCTCCGCGAGCGGCGCCATCTTGCGCGAGATCACGCGGCTCGCACGGCGCGCCACGAGCGCGAGCGCGAGCGCGCTTCCCGCCGTGGCGCCGACGAGCATGAGGTTCTGCGGGTTGGGAAGCAGGCCGGCGAGGTCGCGCGAGACCCACTGCGGCAGGTACTCGCTGACGAGCGCGCAGGCCCCGCCGCCCTTGAGCGGGAACGCAGCGTAGGTGAGGCCCGAGCCCCCGCCCTCGATCTCCACTGTGCCCGGATCCGCGGCGAGTGCCGCACGGGCCATTTCCGTCGCGTCCTCGAGCCGCGTGCCCTCGAGGTCTGTCATCAGCACGTATCCGTCCTTGTTCAGGATGAGGTAGCGGTACGCCGTCGGCACGTCCTGCTGCCCGCAGACGCCGTCGCGTGCCAGGCCCTCCGCGACCTCGCGCGCATTGGCCGGCCCCCAGCTTGCCTCGTAGACGAAGCCCGCGTTGATCGCCGCGGAGAGCGCCATGAACGAGGCGAGCCACGCCGTGGCGACCGCCGCGAACGCGTAGGCGAAGTAGCGCGCGATGACGAAGGAGAGCGGCATGCCCCCGCGACCTCGCGCCCCGATCCTCAGAGCTGCCACTTGTACCCCATCCCCCAGACGGTCGCGATCGGATCGGCGCCGGCCTCGGAGAGCTTCCTCCGGGCGCGACTGACCTGCATGGATATGGCCGCGTCGTCGGCGTCGCTCTCCCAGCCGAGCACCGCCTCGCGTATCTGCGCGCGGCTCATGACCTGCCCGGGGTGGCGCGCGAGGTACTCGCAGATGGCGTACTCGGTGGGCGTGAGCGGCACGGTCTCGCCACCCACGGCGAGGCCGCGCGCCCCGAGGTCGATCCGCACCTCCCCGAAGGAGAGGGCGTGCGAGCGCGGCCGGCGCTCACGGCGTAGATGGGCCGCGACCTTGGCGCGCAGCTCCGCGGCCCCGAAGGGCTTGCGGACGTAGTCGTCGGCGCCCAGGCCGTAGGCGGCCACGGCATCCTCCTCGGCCACGCGAGCGGTCAGGAAGACGATGGGCCCGTCGAAGTCCGGACGGATCTGCCGCACGAGCTCGAAGCCGTCGAGCCCCGGCATCATGACGTCGCAGAGCACGAGGTCGAAGCGCGAGAGGTCCATCCCCGGGACCGCCGTCGGGTCCGCCGCCCTGACGACCTCATGGCCGTCGCGGCCGAGGACGCGCGCGAGCGCGTCGAGGATCGCCCGTTCATCATCCACTGCCAGTATCCTCGCCATGTTGACCTCCTGAAACTCTCGTCGGAATTGTACTAGCGCCGCGCTCAGCGGTCCAGAGCCCCGCGCGCAGCCGCGGGTGCCTCGGCCGCGTCGCACGCGCGGTAGCGCACGCCCGAGCCGCCGCGCGCCTCGATCTCGAGCCAGCCCTCGCCGTCCGACTCCCGCCCGAAGAAGATGAGCTGGAGCTCTCGGACATCGCCCCTGTCGTCCGCAGCGTCCACCAGGTAGACATAGTTTGTCCCTGCCCCGGTGGCGTCGGCGTAGGAGCTCGCGTGGCTGCCGGGCTCGGGCGCGGGCGCCCACATAGCGATCTCAGGGTTGGGCAGCACGCGGTCGGCAATCGAGCGCAGCGCCGACCCCCAGCCGGCGTCGAGCAGGGCATTCCCGCCCAGGACGAGCGCTGCGGAGAGGAGGACGAGCATGGAGGCGAGCGGCCTCCTACGCATCTGCCCTCCCGTCCTCGAAGCGGCAGAACCAGGCCAGAAGGACGGCGTCGGCTGCCAGGATAAGCGCGAGGCTAGCGAGCGCAGTCGTGAGGAGAGGGCCCGCCGCGCGTGCGGCGTCGATGAAGGCCTCCACCCCGAGCGAACCCAGGCGCGCGGGCCAGGCGAGCGGCACCCAGCTCAGGGGCGTCGCCAGGGCACCGGTGAGCTCGCCGGTCATGAGGCCGTGCGCAAGTCCGCCCACCGAGAAGAACGCGAGGAGCATCCCCGCCGCGCCGGCGCCGATGACGGCGTTGCGGCCGAGGCGCAGGGCCACGCCGAGCCCCAGCGCGTAGAGGGGCAGGCTGCCCAGCACGATGCCCGCCCAGGCGGCCGCAAGCGGAGCGGGCCCGAGCGGCAGGCGCCCGGCGA
>ERZ773170.358-NODE-358-length-49397-cov-6.924567_pt1 | contig 49397 bp, 44 predicted proteins | sample MGYA00581002_ERZ773170 | MGnify/ENA primary metagenome ERZ773170 (study PRJEB29015, sample SAMEA2737811) | human gut metagenome | biome: human gut; feature: human-associated habitat; material: faeces | place: China | collected 2012 ... | reverse complement strand
CGCGCGACCAGCGCGCGGCGGATTCCTCGGCCGCGCGGCGCGCCCGCTGCTGGGCCTTGCGCTCGATCGCGCCGCGCAGCGCGCCGACGGTCACGGCCTCCTCGGCCGGCGCACGCGGCGCGGCCGTTTCGGGTGCTGCGGATGCGCTCTGCTCCGGCGCGGTGGGGATGTTTTGTTCGTTCATACTCTGTGCTCCCTTCTGCCCTCAGCGGGCGCTCGCTGTGATGACGCGGTTTTTCTCTGCCTGCGCCCGCAGCAGCGGGTCGGCGGACGTGTCCGTGCCCGCGTCCGGCGTCTCCGGCTGCGGCGGCACGATGCTGCTGCGCACGGCCTCAAGCACCTTGTCGCGCCCCGGAAACTGCATCATCTCCAGCATCGGCACGGCCTGCTGCGCGAACGCGGGGTTAAACACGCCCAGCTGATACAGCTGCCGTGCCAGCTCGTTTTGTGACGCGGTCGCGTACGGGCTCTCCTTCTGCGCGTGCACCGACACGTCGAATGCCGGCGCGCGCAGCAGCGCCATGCCGTCGGCGTCCATGCCCACGGTCCTAGCCTGCAGCCCGGCGTTGGAGTACGTGCAGAACGCATAGCCCTGCGCGCCCGGCGCCGCCACGCGAAACGGCCGCGTCTCGGTGTAGTACGCGCGGATGAGCTCGATCACGAGCTCGACCACGCGCTCGAACGCGCGGTAGCTCGCGCGCAGCGTGTCACGGCTGGACTTGCTGCCGGCCTCCTGCAGCGCCGCGATGGCGCTCGCCGCCGTCACGCCGCCGGACACGCTGCCCTGCGTCACGTCGCGGCTGTTGCTCGTCTCCTTGAGCTCGTCGATCTTCAGCTGCAGCATGTTCACCCACTGGCCGTCGAGGTTGTAGAGGCTGATCTGGCGCAGCCGTTCGTCGTCGATGCTGCCCTCAACCTCGACGAGCGGCTTCGACCAGTCGAGAAATTCCTGCGCGTTCACGCCGCAGCCCTTCTTGACCCAGAAGCGCGGGGTGGAGGCCTTCATGCTCATCTCCAGCAGGTTGCCGCTCAGGCGGTCGATGTACTGCTGCGGGTCTTTGCTCACGGCAATCATGCCGAAGCCGCACGGCGTGCCGGCCTCGGGGTAGAGCACGTCGAACACGATCGGGTACTGCCCGTGCGGGTAGAAGCCGCCGGCCATGGCGGGGTCGTTCTCGCTGGCGTAGAGCAGGTCGCGCCCGGTGAATTTGATCAGGTGCAGCGCCGTGCCGCCGCCGGGCAGCGGCTTTTTGTAGTACCAGTCGACGACGATACTCTTGTTCGAGGTGTCCACCGCGTCGTCATACAGATACTGCGCCAGCTCCACGCCGCAGTTGCCGGGCCGCGCGTCGGGCCAGGCGGCGGAAATGTCGTCGTTGTCCATGAGCGCGCACACGAAGAGGTTGCGGCTGGCCTGAATGTCCGTGATGCCCGGCTCCCAGAACAGGTTCAGCAGGTCGAGCTGGCGCACGGCCACGTCGCCGAGGCCGTTGCTCCCGGCGCTGTCCCAGAACACGCCGTAGGCCGCGCACCCGTGCTTGAGCTTGTACCACCACGCATCGGACCACACCTGCTCAAAGTGCGTCTTTTCCAGCACGGCCGGCACGATGGCCGACAGCGCCTTCGCGTCCGGTTCATCCTGCTCGCTGCGCGGCAGGATCACCGCCTCCGGGAAGCTGTCCATCGCGTCGGCGTGCTTCGAGACAATGGCGTTGAACAGCCACGCGCTCGTCGGCTCTACCACGTCGCCGCCCTGCTCGCGCCGGCGGTCGCGCAGATACTGCCAGTGCCGCAGGCGGTACCACTGCTCGTCGGCGATGATGCGCGCCTCGAGCGCGCGCTTGCCGTCCTTGTACCGGCGCAGAAGCTCCGTGCCGCGCGCCACGTCGTCCGGCGTGATCACGGGCGCGGCCATGTCCGGCCCGGCCGCCTCTGCCGCACCTGCCGCCGCATCCGCCGCGCGGTAGGGCATGGGGTTCGTTTTCTCGTTTGTCATAGACTCTCCTTTGCTGCCGTTTCCGGCGAAATGGTTTACATAACTTTTCGCATTTTGCGAGAAAAAGAGACTGCCGTCGCAGTCTTTTTATGTTTACATAACTAATAACTGCTCAGCGGGTCGAACACTTTCGGCGTCCGTTGTACCACGGGCCGCGGCGCGATGGGGTCGGACTGGCACAGATACCGGATCTCGTCGGCGATGTGGTCCTCCTGCCGCGTGTCCACGTCCTCGGGCGCGTGTGCGTCGTAGCGCAGCAGCGGCAGCGTGCGCCGCGTGTCCCGGCAGTTGCGGAAGACATACAGCATTGGCAGCCCGGCAGCGTCGAACGCCAGCCGATAGTGCACCTGCATCCAGCCGGGCAGGCGCTTGTGGTCGCCCGGCTCGAAGTACACGCCGTACCGGTCGGCAATGTCGGCGATGCTGTCGCCGCGCGATGCGTCCCAGATCGCGGGGTCGGCCACGCCGCGGATATCCCGGCCGCGCAGATAGGGGTGCGTGGCCTCCGTGGTGCGGATCTGCTCGAAGATCTGCTCCGGCGTCCAGCGCACGCCGGTGTCCGGCTCGCCGGGCACGCAGCCGTAGAGCTCGAGGATGCGGTACAGCCGCCCGTCGAAGTCCACCGCCCACCAGCCCACGGAAAACGGCTTGGCGTACCCGAAGTCGAAGCTGCGGTACACCCGCCACGTGTTCGGAATGTCGAACGGCTCGATCACGTGCGTCCACTTCCCGTCGGCGTAGTGCGCGGGGTCGTCGCGCCACTCGGCGAATACCTGCCCCTCGTACACGTTCCAGTCTCCCTCAAGATGCGCGCGCCGCCGTGCGGGCGGCAGCGCCTCCAGCCGCTTGAGATAGCCGGGGTCGCGCTGCATGAGCACCTGGTTGTCGTAGACCTTCGCCGGGATGAACACATAGTCCGCCGGGTCTTCGCCGTCGTGAAACGCGCGGTCGATGAACAGGCGCTTGATGTAGGCGTGGCCCGGCCCGCCGGGGTTGCACGTGTAGTAGATGCGCGGGGCGAAGTCCGTGCGCGTCGTGCGCAGGCAGGTGGCGATGAACGTCAGCCAGTCGGGCTCGAAGTTCGTCGCCTCCTCGAAGCCGATCACCTCGTACTCCTGCCCCTGATACTGGGCGCAGTCGCTGTCGCTGTCGCAGTAGCCCATCACGAGCCGCGACCCGTTCGGGAACCGGAACGCGCGCTCCGCGCCGCTCCACGCGGCATAGCCCGCCAGCTCCCGCTGCAGCGGCAGGATGTGGTTGGCGCGCAGCTCCGGCAGCGTCCGGCGCAGCAGCAGCAGCTTCAGCCCCGGATAGCGCATCGCCAGCAGCACGAGCTTGCGCCGCATGGCCCAGCTCTTGCCGCCGCCGCGCGCCCCGCCGTAGGCGATGTTGGCCGCCTCCGCGCGGAAGAACGCCTGCTGCCGCGGGTTCGGCGTCTCGCGCCGCAGTACCTTATAAATATAGGGTTCGTTAATATAGGGTTCGTTTTTGCGTGCCATCGCGCCTCCTCACTACCGACTCCACTGCTCGAGCGCGCCCTCGAAGCGCAGCACCTCCGGCTCGGCCGCGCCCTCGTCCTTCGCGGGCGCGGCCTTGCCCCGCTCGTGGCCGAGCACCATGCCCGCCGCCTTGAGCCGCAGCTCCGGCTTCACGGACGCATCGGCCACCATGGCCGCCAGCTGCTCGAGGATGCGCTCCTTCTCGTCCTCGAGGTCGATCATGTCGCGCGCTCCCGGTACGAGAGCACGTAGTCCTCGCCGTCGGCAGCCGCCGCAAATTCGTAGGTCTCCAGCGCGTCGTGCACGGCCTGCTTCGGCAGCCGCAGCGTCGCGCCGTCGCCGCAGCGCACGCACAGCGCAGCCAAAATCGCGCCCGACAGGCCCAGCAGCTCCTCATACGCCGCGCGCTGCTCGCGCAGCTTTCGCCGCAGGTCGGTGTTCGTCTGCTTTTTCATGTACCATCCTCCTTGTTTTCTTCCATGGCCGCCGCGCGCAGCCGTGCGCGTCGCCGCCGCTGCCGCTCGCGGCTGGCCGCCCGCTGGTCGATCAGGCGGCCGGTGTAGTCGCCCCAGTCGTGCAGCCGCCAGTCCGCGTCCACAAACCCGGACGTGCGCAGCGCCACCGCGAGGTCGCCGGCCCGGCGCTCGCTGAACTGGCAGATCTCCGCCAGCTGCCTTGCCGGCAGGGCGGATAGGTCGCCGTCCGGCGCATTGTCCAGCGCCCACAGCCACAGCAGGCACATGTGCCCGATCGCCGCCGGCGTGCGCAGCCCCAGCGCGTCGCGCAGGGCCAGCAGCTTGCGGTGCTGCGGCAGCGACTGGTGCAGTTCAATCCATGCCATGCCCCGGGCCGCGCCCGGCCACGGATCGTTTCCGTTTTTTCATTCCGGCGGTCCCTCACCTCCTTACGGTTTACATAACACTGCTCCTCCGCCGGTTCGGCGGCATTTTCCCCGCCGAAGCGGCAGCTTTGGCTGTGGAAGCCGCGCATTTGCCCGGCTTCGCGCCGGAGATCGGCTGCGCTTGGCCGCACAGTGTCGGAAGCGGCCCCTTCTATTTCCATTTTATTATGCATTTGCATATATGTCAAGTGAAATATTATGTACGTCACGAAAAATATTCCGCACCGTCCGCGCACGTCCGCGTGATCGCGACCGGATTCTCCGCCTCATAGGTTTACATAACGCCATTTTCGGATTCTGTCGAAATCTCTGCGTCCCCACTTTCCGCGCCAAAACCGGGCGCAATTTGCCCGCCGCGCCCCACGAAAGTTGGCAGAGAAAGCAAAAAAGGTTGCAATTCCGTAACAGCTGGTGTAAGATAAACAATTGTGTGTATGCGTTATGTCAACAACCAGGCAAAATACCGGAACATAAGGAGTCATCTATGAAGAAACGAATCCTCAGTCTGGCGCTGACGCTGTGCCTGCTGGCGGGGCTGCTGCCCTGTCTGACGGTGGGTGCTGCGGCGGCCGACCGGGTCGATGCCGCGCCCTATGCGAGCGTGGAATATACGAAAAACGCCGACGTGAAGACGGGCACGGTCCGCTACGTCTGCCAGGTGCCGGCCTACAGCGATCTGTTCTGCTCGGATTACTGGGGCAGCTACACGAACTATGCCAACCACGAGTGCTTCACGGCGTGCATCTCCATGGCGCTGTCGTACCTCGGCCTGGACGCCACGCCCGGCGCGCTCGGCGATTACTGGCGCAGCCGCGGCCACTCCGGCACACCCTTTGCCACCACGCCGGATGACGTCGCCTTCAGCGGCGCGACGTACAGCAAGACCTCGCTCGCCGAGGGCATCGCGCGCTACGTCGACGGCGCGGGCAGCTACAGCCCGCCGATCATCCACCTCAACGGCTACTCGGCCAACGGCCACTATGTCATGATCATCGGCCAGATCTCGGCCACGGAGTACCGCGTGCTCGATCCGGCCGTGAAGTCGATCTATTCCATGACGCTCACGAACGGCAGCACCGTGCATTATTTCAAGGGCAGCGAGCGCGTCACGGAGGCGGTGCAGTACTACTATCCGGTGCACCACTGGAGCGCCTGGACGGCCATCGAGACGGACGACGGCGCCGTGAACATGGAGCGCACCTGCGTCGACTGCGGCAAGACGGAAACGGCCAGGATCCCGGATCCCTGCGTCGGTGACGAATACTGTGCCGGCGGCGTGTTTGACGATATGCCGGCAGCGAGCAGCTGGATGCACGAGGGCATTGACTATTGCGTGCTCTTCGGTCTTATGAACGGCGTCGGCAAGAACCAGTTCGACCCCATGGGGCAGACGACGCGCGCCATGCTCGTGTCGATCCTCTATCGGATGGCCGGCGAGCCGGACGTGTCCGAACTGCCGGAGGCGCCGTTTGTGGACGTTTCGGACGACACCTGGTATGCTGCCGCCGTGCGCTGGGCCTATGCCAACGAGGTCGTGCTCGGCACGGACGACACGCACTTTGCGCCGGATGCCCGCCTCACGCGCGCGCAGCTGGTCACGATGCTCTACCGCGCCTACGGCCCGGAAAAGGGCGTCCGCCCGCGCCCAATCGGCGGCTATACGGACTGGAACACCGTGCCCGACTGGGCGTATTCCGCCACAACGTGGGCGGTCTCCATGGGCATCCTTTACGGCACGAGCAGCACGGAGCTCAGCCCGAATACCGGCGCCAACCGCGCGCAGCTTGCCCTGTTCATGATGCGCACCTGCCGCCTGCAGGGAGAGCTGGATTCCTGAAAAATCCGGACAAACGGGTAGAATCGTTTCGCAAAGTGTGCAAAAATGTTACATCATCGCAATAATGACCAATGAATTATGGTGACATGTGGGTTACTATAGGGCCAGAAAAAACAGCGCCGGTGTTTGCCCGGCGCAGGAACGGAGGCACACTTCATGAAGCAGAACCGGACGCGCACGGCGCTCGCGGATGCATATATGCACCTGCTCAACGACTACACGATCGACCGCATCACGGTCAAGATGATCACGGACGCCGTTGGCTGCAGCCGCAAGACGTTCTACTATTATTTCACGGATGTTTACGTGCTCACGCAGTACGTGTTTGAGCTGCGCGTGCAGCAGTTTCTGGACACGAACGGCAACTTCGAGACCATGCGCGAGGGCTTTCTGACGCTGGCGGCGAACCTCTCGAACGACCGGCAGGCCATCCTGAACATCTACCACGGCTACGGCAAGGAAGAGCTCGAGCGCTTCACGTGGGAGACGAGCGATTACTATGCCCGCCAGGTCATCACGCGCTACGCGCAGAACATGGACATCGCGCCCGAGGATCTCGAGGCGATCATCCGCATGTACACGGACATGATGTTCGGCATGCTCATCGACTGGATCAACAACGGCATGGAAGGGGACTATTCCCGCAAGCTGGACATTGCGCTCACGGCGCTCATGCCGGTGCTGCGCGCCAACTGCCGCAGCGCGAAAGCGGCGGCGGCCAACGGCCAGTAAACCGCATAAAAACACCCGGATCTCTCACGAGATCCGGGTGTTTTTTTCGATTGCAGGATCACTGCTCGCAAAACCGCATCAGCACGGTCGCAACTTCGGCGCGTGTGCCGGTCTTCTGCGGTGCGAGGGTGGTCGCGGACGTGCCGGCGATCACGCCGGTGCCCACGGCCCAGGCCATGGCCTCACGCGCCCATGTGGACACGCGCGCCTGATCCTGATAGCCCGCGAGCGCGCCGTCCGGGCCGCTGAGCGCCTGCTCGCGGCCGGCGTAGCCGTAGAGCATGGTCACCATCTGCTCGCGGGTCAGCGCTTCGTTCGGCGCAAACTGCGTCGGGGACACACCGGCGACCACGCCCGCGTTGTACGCCCAGATGACGGCGTCGGTGTACCAGCTGCCGCCCGCGTCGGTAAACGGGCAGCTCAGACCGCGCACGGACGGCGCGCCCTCGAGCGCGTAGAGCACCTGCGCGAACATGGCGCGCGTCATCTGTGTGTTGGGCTGGAAGCGGTTGCTGCCCATGCCGTTCATGATCCGGCCGTACTTGACGTAGTCCACGGCGGGGGCATACCATGCGTCCGCAGCCACGTCGTCAAACAGGCCCGTGTAGCTTACGGTCTGCTTGCTGGTCATGTAGTCGTCCGGCAGGCTGCGCAGCCAGGCGAGGCCCGGCTCGCCGCAGTGGGCCAGCCCGATCACGAGCAGGTTTGCCAGCAGCGTCATCGTTGTGCCGGGGTATTTGAGCGCCATTTTCGACAGGCGCGGCGCGAGCATACCCATCGCGGCCTCGATGCCCGCAAGGTCGTAGGTCAGAACGCCGTTTTCCTGCAGCGCCTCGACCAGATAGCCGGTCAGGAGCTTGGCGGCCGTGCCGTTTTTGATCATGCCGGGGATGGTCAGCGAGTAGAAGAGTTTCTTCCAGTTGTCCTGCACCTTTTTGGCGAAGTCCTCGGCCACGCCGGAGGTGTCCTTATCGGCCGCACCGAAAATATCCGCCAGCAGGGCCACAAGGAAGTCCTGCATGTTCTCCGCATAGTCTTCGCGTGAGGAGGCGAGGCACGTCGTGATCGCCTCGCAGAGGTCAGCGTAGAATTCCTTCTGCGTCATGTTGACCTTGAAGATCTTGCCCAGATCGCCGCTCGTGATGTCCTTCGGGTCAATGCCCCAGGCCTGGAAGTAGTCGGGCCAGTAGATGCCGCCGTTGTTCGGGATCTTCACGAATTCCCTGAGCATGGCGGCCTTGTAGGTGAGGTAGTTGTCGTCACCCTTGGTCGGCACGACGCGGTCGACGCCGTAGCGGGCGAAGTCCCAGTTGTCGAACGCGACGTAGGTCACGAGGTCGTTTTCATTGACGAGATTCTGGATGTTGTCATACACGCGGCCCTGCACCTGCTCTTTCATCGCGCCCATGGGCGGCTCATAGCAGTAGCAGTACAGGTCGTGCGGGCTGAGGCTGACGCCCGCGCCGAGGCTGTAGCCGTTGTCGAGCGCGCCGCCGACCATGTTGGACACGGCCGCGCCGCGGCTGTAGCCCGCGATCCAGATCTTCACCCGGCCGGAGATGCCGGTGTCGGCAATGTAGCCGCGCAGGTAGTCGAGCACCTGGTCGCGGCCGAGGGCGAAGCCCTTGTGCTCGCCCGCAGCATCGAGCCGGGCGTTGCCGCCCCACTCGGCGTGGTAGTTGTTGCCGCGCACGCCGACGGCGATGAGCGTGTAGCTGCCGCCGTTGTCGCGGATGGTCTTGCTGGCGCAGCTGATGCCGATGGAGTCGGCCTCGGCGGGCTGGAACATCCATTTGTTCGACCGGATATTCTCAAAGCCGCACTGCTCGGCCATGGACACAAAGTTGCGGTTGCCGGTGGCGTAGTTGTCCGTCTTTTCGGAGTCCTTGCTCGTATAGGCCGCGAACGCGAGGCCCATGGACATCAGCGCGAGATCCTTGCGGTACGTGTAGCCGCTCCGGGTGAACAGATCATCGCTGTACGTAAAGGCCGCTTCATAGTCGTGGGTGTCGATCCCGTGACCGGAAGCGTAGCGTACCGTGACGGTCCTGGCGTCCCCCGTGTCCGCCGCGGCGGCGGCCGGCACGAGCGACACGGTCAGCACCAGACACAGCAGCAGGCTGATGATGCGCTTTTTCATGTTCTTTCTCCTCCCATTTTTGTCGGTCTGCAAGTTCAGATACAACCAATTTTATTATACGTATGAAAAATAGAAATAGCAAGGAACAATTTCCATCCGCCTGTTCAGGACCGGCAAAAAAATGCCCCGCAGCGCCCATGGGCGCTGCGGGGCAGAAAATGTGCGGTGTTTATTGCCGGAACATGGTGTAAGCACGGCCGTCGCCAACGGCGTCGGCGATCATCATACGGTCGCTGAGCACGGAAAAGCGGTAAAACGCCACGGCGTCTTCGCCCGTTCCGGCGTAGATGGCGCCATCGCGCAGGGAGCATTCCTTTCCGCTCAGGCCGGGCAGGGAGCAGGTCACGGTGCCGTCGTCGGCAACGGTCAGCTCGCCCGCGTCGCTGCTCCAGCTTCCGGTCAAAAACGCCTGCGCGTAGCTGTCGTCGCGCATGATAACCTGATTGGTGTCGGAAAAGCCGATAAGCTCCATGAGCTTCTGCGCGGCCTGCGCGTTGGTCATGCCGGACGCGAGCGCAAGCTGGCCCAGGCTGTCGCACAGGTGGGCGTTGGTGAGAAACAGGCGCTTGTCGCTGTCGGAATAATTGCGCGCGGCGAGCACGGTGTAGTCTGCCAGCGCGGTCTGGTAATCCTGCGCGCTGTAGGCCTCCGCGGCCGCGGCGTAGATCTGCGGCAGGCTCTTGGCCTCTATGGTGTCGAGCACGCCGCTGTAGGCCGCAAGGCCTGCGTCGGTGTAGGTCTCGCGCAGGTCGTCGAGATACATGAGCGCCTGCGTGTACTGCCCGGCCTGATAGAGCCGGCCGGTTCGGATGATCTCCGTGCGCAGGCTATTGTCCCCGGCGGGAAAGAGCTTGACGTCGCCGCGCAGGGTCTCGGCGGTGTCAAACTGGAAGTTGCAGATCGCGTCCTTGACGCGGCTGTTCACGGCCGCGTCCTGCGAGGCGACGACGGCGAATCCCGCGCCGACGGCGATGAGCACGATGGTGATGCCGATGAGCAGCGCACGCAGCCGTTTGTTGTTCCAGATCTTTTCGTGCAGGACCGGCCGCCCGCACTGCGGGCAGCGGCGCGCGCCCTGCGGCAGCTCCGCATGGCATTCGCGGCATTGCATATGCTGTTCCCCCCTCACGATGGTCGCGCCTTTTTTTTACACAAACCAGGCGCAACGCTCATTATAGCCGATTCCGGTGCGCAGTGCAAGCCGCGCGGCGGGAAAAGCCGCGAAAACCTGTCAGGAACGCGCTAAGAAAGCGGTAAGGAAAATTGCGCACATGGCGCTGTTTGTCCGCTTGACATCCGGTGCGGATCCGGTAAAATAAACCTGTAACCGGTATTGCCGCCAATCTGTCCGGCGCCGAAGTGTGTGCGGCGGCGGAACATCAAGAAAGGGGTAAAGCAGCATGAACGCAAATGCATTCGTCCACTGGGGCCTCGGCCTCGCATCCGACATTCTGGAGATCTGCAAGGAGGGCAAGGCTGCCGCGATCGTTGACGCGATCGACAAATGGTATCCCGAGCTCCTGTAAGCAGAAACAGGAAAAATGGTCCCCCGGAGCACCGCTCCGGGGGATTTTTTGTGTCGAACCGTACCGATTGGGTGAATAACCACGCACGCAGAGGTTGAAATCCGGCGAAATGCGCGCTATACTATCGCCAGACCAGACCCCACTGGTCATTGTTGCTGTAAGGAGCATATTCTCATGCAGAAGTTTGAAAAGCACAGCCCGGTCGTCGTGACCGAGGTCACGACCAAGCACGAGCTGCGCCAGTTTATGCAGTATCCCAATCGGCTCTATGCCGATAATCCAAACTACATTCCCTCGTTCTACGGCGATGACCTCTCGGACTGGACGCCGGGCAAAAACCCCGCGTTTGATTATTGCGAGGCGCGCTGCTGGCTGGCCCGGCGCGACGGAGAGATCGTCGGCCGCATCGGCGCGATCCTCAGCCACAAGGCCAATGACAAGTTCGGCACGCACCGCATGCGCTTCAGCCAGGTGGACTTCGTGGATGATTCCGAGGTTTCGGCGGCGCTGTTCGGCACGGTCGAGCGCTGGGCGCGCGAAAAGGGCTGCGACCAGGTGCACGGCCCGCTCGGCTTCACGGACATGGACCGCGAGGGTATGCTCGTCGAGGGCTTTGACCGCCGAAGCCTGTTTTTCACCAACTACAACGCGCCGTATTATCTCGAGCACCTCACCCGACTCGGCTACCGCAAGGATGTTGACTGGATCGAGTACCGCATCACCGTGCCCGAACCGGGCGGCGCGGAGGCCGAGCGCCTGCACAAGCTCTCGGAGTTCATCCTCAAGCGCAAGCACCTGCACGTGGCCACCGTGCACCACAAGAGCGAGTACGGCCCGTTTGTCCGCCAGGTCTTTGAGCTGGTCAACGCGGCCTATGCGCCGCTCTACGGTGTCGTGGAGCTCTCGGACGAGCAGATTGAGCGCTATGCCAACAAGTTCATCCCGCTCGTAGACCCGGACTTTGTCTGCTTCGTGGTTGACGAGCAGGATCAGCTCGTGGCCTTCGGCGTCACGGCGCTTGACCCCTCGGTCGCGCTCAAGCACTCCGACGGCCGCCTGTTCCCGTTCGGCTGGGCGGGCGTGCTCAACGACCTGCACCACAGCGACACGCTCATCATGCTGCTCACGGCCGTGCGGCCTGATCTGCAGGCCGAGGGCATCAATGCCGTCATGATGGATCATGTCTGTCAGAGCTGCAACCGCCACGGCGTGCGCTTTGCCGAGACCGGCCCGATGCTCGAGCTCAATGACCACATCCTCGCGCAGTGGAAGCGGCTCGAGAAAGAGCAGCACAAGCGCCGCCGCTGCTTCATCAAGGATCTGGATCATGACGTCAACGCGGCCAACGCCGCCGCAGCGCAGACCGAGACCCCGGAGACGGAAAGCGCCGAATAACGCGGATGCGAAAGAAAAAATGACCAGCGCGCCGGCTTTGCCCGGCGCGCTGGTTCTTTTCAAGCCTTCTCCTTGCTCCTCGCGGGGAAATGGTGCATGATTTTATATATGTTTGCGTAGCAGGGGAGCCCGAGGGGGCAAGGCCCGCCTCGGATGAGATCACGCATCGCCGCAAGGCGATGCCTTCTCCCTGAGGAGAAGGTGGCGCGGCGGTACGCCGCGACGGATGCCGTGGAAGGGCCGCGGTTTCTTCCGGCGCTGCCGCCCATGCACCGCGCTCCGCCCGCACCCGCAAACAAAAAAGGCGCTGCCGCGGCAGCGCCTTTTTCCTATCTTGTTGTTTCTCAGCCCTTCGCGCGCTCGAGATACTCGCCCACGCGGGTGTCGACGCGGATGCGGTCGCCGGGGTTGATGAACAGCGGCACCTTGATCTCAGCGCCGGTCTCGAGGGTGGCGGGCTTGGTGGCGTTGGTGGCCGTGTTGCCGGCGAAGCCCGGATCGGTGTCGGTCACTTCGAGCTCGACGAACGTGGGCGGCTCGACCAGGAACACCTTGCCCTTGTAGGAGCTGATGACGCACTCCATGTTCTCCTTCACGAAGCGGAAGTTGCTGCCGAGCGCGCTCTCGTCGATGGGGATGAGCTCGTAGGTCTCGGGGTCCATGAAGTAGTAAAGGTTGCCGTCGTTATAGCTGTACTCCATCGTCTTGCGGTCGATGGTGGCGCTCTCGAACTTGGCGGTGGGGTTGAAGGACGTCTCGGTCACGGCGCCGGTGATGACGTTTTTCATCTTGGTGCGCACGAAAGCCGCGCCCTTGCCGGGCTTGACGTGCTGGAACTCGACGACCTGCATGACCTGGCCGTCCATTTCGAAAGTAACGCCGTTGCGGAAATCGCCTGCAGTAATCATATAGGAATCCTCCTCAAGAATGATCAGAATCAAAAATCTTATATAGTTTACACGATTTTGCGTGGTTTGACAAGCGGGTATTTACAGAATGATGAGATTTTTCGGGCTTCGGGTGAGAATTTCCGCGCCGTCGGCCGTCAGATGCATCACGTCCTCGATGCGCACGCCGAATTTTCCGGGCAGGTAGATGCCCGGCTCGGCGGAGATGACGGTGTGCTCCGGCAGCTTCGCGTGCACGCCGGGGGCGGCGATGGGGTGCTCGTGAATGTCGAGCCCCAGACTGTGGCCGAAGCTGTGACCGAAGTACGCGCCGTAGCCCGCGTCGCTGATGACCTTGCGCGCAGCGCCGTCCACGCGCTCGCCGGTCACGCCGGCCTTTGCCGCGGCGATGCCGGCCAGCTGCGCATTGAGCACGATCTGGTACACGCTGCGCATCTCGTCGCTCGGCATGCCGACGGCGACGGTGCGCGTCATGTCCGAGCAGTAGCCGTTTTTGCGGCAGCCAAAGTCCATCGTCACAAAGTCGCCCGCGGCCACGCGCCGGTCGCCGGGCACGCCGTGGGGCATGCTCGTGTCCGGGCCGGTGAGCACGATGGGGTCAAAGCTCGTGCCCTCTGCGCCGAGACGCAGCATGCGGTAGATGAGCTCGGCCGCGATCTCGCGCTCGGTCATGCCGGGGCGGATGACGGTGCAGATCTGCGCGAACGTCTCGTCCGTGATCTGCTGCGCCTGATACATCATCGCCAGCTCCTCCGGCTGCTTGGCCGCGCGCAGGTTGCGGATCAGGTTCTGCGCCGGCTGCAGCTTCAGGCCGAAGAGCTGCTCATAGGCTGTGAACTCGGCATAGCTCGTTGTCTGCTCCTCGCCGCCGAGGATCTGCACGTTCGCCTCGCGCAGGATGCCCTGCACGAGCGTGCGCATCGGCGCCTCGCGCGAGCACAGCAGCACCTGGGCGATGCCGGTCAGCGCGGCGCGCGCGGCCTCGATGTAGCGGGCGTCGGTGATGAAAAATGCCTGGTGCACCGTCACGATCACGGCGCCGTCCGAGGACGGGAAGCCGGTGGCGAACCGGCGGTCGTTTTCGTCGGTGAGCAGGATGGCGTCCAGGTGCGCCTGTGTCAGCGCGCGCTGGATGCGGGCAATGTTGTTGAGCATGAAAAATACACCTCCGTGGGAATGGGTCTGCGTTCAGGATTGTGCGTCCGTGGCCGGGTCGGTCAGGGCGAGGTCATTTGCGGTCAGCGGGGCGTACAGTGCGTCGCCGTCCGTGTCTTCCAGTCCGACGGCCGACACGCCGTCGAGCGCCGTGCCGGACAGCACCAGACAGGCCAGCGCCTGCGTGCGCGCGATGCCGCTCGCCGTGTCGGAGCTTGTCACCGTCAGCCAGAGCGTGCCCGCATCGTCGATGCGGTAGCCGCCGAGCGTCAGCCACCCGCGCACGGGGTTGAAGCACGTGCTGTCGCCGGGCGCCGCGCCGAGCGCGTCGATCATCACCTGCACCGGATCCGTGCCGTCGGGCACGGTGATCGTCTCCGTCTGCAGGAGGGCAGCGCCCTCTTTTGCGATGCGGTATACCGTCACGGTCTGCCGCCTGGCGCAGCCCGCGCAGCCGAGCGCGAGCGCGAGGGTCAGCAGCAGGGGAAGCCAGCGCTTCATGTCTCCGGCACCTCCTTTTGCGTCTCCGGCGCGCCGCTCGCCGCCGCGCGCGGGAACGTCACGGTAAAGCACGTGCCGTGCGGTTCCACGCCGTCCACGGTCACGACGCCGCCGTAGAGCGCGGCCGCGTCGTGCACGATCGACAGGCCGAGACCGCTGCCGCCGTGCTCGCGCGAGCGGGCCTTGTCCACGCGGTAAAAGCGGTTGAAGATGTTCGGCCGGTCGGCCTCGGGGATGCCGATGCCGGTGTCGGCCACGGACAGGATGCTCTGCTCGCCGCGCGTCTCGACACGCACGGTCACGTCCCCGCCCGGAAGATTGTACTTGATGGCGTTTTCAACGAGGTTAAAGACGATGTGGTAAATGTCGTCCTCGGACGCGCGCACGGTCACGCCCTCGCTCATGAGGCACGTGATCGTCACGCTGCTCCGGTCGGCCAGCGGGCGCAGCAGGTGCAGCGTCCCGTGCACGGCCTGCTGCAGGTCGACGATCGTCACGTCCGGCTGCACGCCGTCGTCGCGCCGCGACAGGTCGAGCAGCTTCTCGGTCGTGCGCTGCAGGCGCTCGGCCTCGCTGCCGATGTCGGCCACGAACTCGCGCATCGTCGTGCTGTCCATGTCCGCGCTCTGGGAGATGCTGTCCGACAGCAGGCGGATGGACGCCAGCGGCGTCTTGAGCTCGTGCGATGCGTCGGAGACGAACCGGCGGCGCTGGGCCTCGGTCGTCTCGAGCCGTTCGGTGAGGTTGTTGAATTCCTGCCCGAGCTCGGTCAGCTCGTCGTGCCCCGAGAGCGTCAGGCGGAAGCTGTAGTCGCCGCGCTGCACGGTGCGCACGCCGTCGGCCAGCTGCGTGATGCGCCGCGTGAGCATCTTGATGGAAAACCACAGCACCACGAGCGCGGCCGCGCCGATGCCGATCGTGATCGTGGCGAGCCGGCGCTGGATGCTGCCGATGAGCGCAGCGCGCTCGCCGTCGCTCTCGCAAACGTACACGGCGCCGACGGTCCGGCCGCTGTTCATGACGGGCATGGCCGCGCGGCTGAGAAACGCGCCGGTCGTGTAGTGCGAGTAGAACACGGCCTGTCCGTCGAGCGCGCGCACGAGCTCGGGGTAGAGCACGTATTTGCCGCGGATGTTGTTTTCGCTCGCGGAGTCATACACGGCCAGCCCCTCGCTGTCGGTCACGATGATGCGCGTCAGGTCGCGCAGGTCGAGCAGGGCGAGCACCTGCCGGGTGTTGTCCGGCGTGAGATTGTCGAGCAGCGACAGGGAGGACGACACGACGGCGGCGCGGTTTGTCAGCGCGCTCTGCTTTTCGGTGAATACGATGTCGCGCGAGGCGCGCGTGGGGTAGGTGTTCATGAGCGCGAGCAGGATCGCCACGAGGATCGTGAACGTCACGGCGAAGCGAAACTGCACGCTCGATACCAGCCTGTGCGGCAGCCGGAGGCGAAACGGATGCTGCTTCATCCGTCAGGCCTCGGCGAAGTAGTAGCCCACGCCCCACTTGGTGATGATGTATTCGGGTGCGGCGGGGTTGCGCTCGAGCTTCTCGCGCAGGCGGCGGATGTGCACGTCCACGGTGCGGATATCGCCCTGATAGTCGTAGCCCCACACGAGGTCGAGCAGCTGCTCGCGCGAGTAGACCTTGCCGGGGTTGCGCATGAGCAGCTCGATGAGGTCGAACTCCTTGAGCGTCAGCTCCACGTTCTGGCCGAAGCGGCGGGCGCTGCGGCGCTCGGGGTCGATCTCGATGTGGCCGCGCACGAGCTTGCCGCCGTCCGGCTCGGCCGGGGCGGCGGGGGCCATGCTCGAGCGGCGAATGAGCGCGCGGATGCGCGCCTTGAGCTCGAGGATGTTAAACGGCTTCGTGATATAGTCGTCCGCGCCGGATTCAAAGCCGATGAGCTTGTCTGCGTCCTCGCTGCGAGCCGTGAGCATGATGATCGGCACGGTGGAAAACTGCCGGATCTGCTGGCATGCGCCGAGCCCGTCGAGCTTCGGCATCATGAGGTCGAGCAGGATCACGGCGTACTCGCCGCGGCGCGCCATGTCCACGGCGGTCTCGCCGTCATAGCACACGTCCACCTGATAGCCCTCGTTTTCGAGGTTGAATTTGATGCCCTTGACGATGGTTTTTTCGTCGTCCACAACCAGTATTTTCATCGCGGTCCCTCCGTTTGCGTCTTTTCGCGGAAATGATTTGCTTTTCGCCGCCGGAATTATTATAATGGGGCAAGACACTGCCATTTGTCCCGGCCGCGCGGCAGCGCCGTCTCCGGCCGGATATTCCATTATATCATAGTTCCATGGAGAAAGATATGAAAAAATATCGCATTTTGCCGCTGCTGCTCATCGTCTGCCTGCTGCTGACGGCGGCTTTCCCGGCCGCCGCCGCGAAAAACACCGCAGACAATTCGGCCGATACCCCCCAGAGCACCGCAAACGTCTCGTCCGACGGCGTGCCCCAGAGCACTGTCCAGGCGCAGGAGGGGTCGTATGTTTTCGGCAGCGACGCGGTCAAGTCCGCGCTCGATGAAAAGCTGCAGGCCAACTGCGTCCTGCTCGCCGACGAGGACAGCGGCCAGTATTACTATACCCGCAACATCGACGCCAAAGCCTACCCCGCGAGCCTGACGAAGATCATGACGCTCCTGCTCGCGGTCGAGGCGGTCGAGCGCGGCGACGTGAACTTGAGCGACACCGTCACCGCCTATGACGACTGCAATGCCGACATGGTCGAGGGCGCGAGCAATGCCGACATCAAGGTCGGCGAGACCATGACGTTTGAGGACTTTCTCTACTGCGCCATGATCTCCTCGGCCAACGAGGCGTGCAACGTCGTCGCGGAGTATGTCTGCGGCAGCATCTCGGCGTTCGTGCAGCGCATGAACGAGCGCGCGCAGGCCCTCGGCTGCACGGGCACGCACTTTGTCAACCCCCACGGCCTGCCGAACGACGATCATTATACCACGGCGCACGACCTCTACCGCATCACGAAAGAAGCGCTCAGCCACGAGCTCTTCGCCACGATCTGCAACACGGTCAAGCACACCGTCCCGGCCACGAACCTGTCCGACGAGCGCACGCTCTCGAACACGAACGGCCTCATCAATCCCGAGTCCCCGATGTACCGCGGCTATTATTACGAATACGCCAAGGGCGTCAAGACTGGCCACACCGATGCCGCGGGCTACTGCCTCATCTCCACGGCGGAGAAGGACGGCGTGCGCCTGCTGTGCGTCGTGCTCGGCGGCAAGGGCACGACCCGCGCCAACGGCACGACCGATTTCGGCAGCTTTTCCGACACGCTCACGGCCTACCGCTGGGTGTTTGCCAACTACGGCTGGCGCGATATCGTCAGCGCGAGCGACCTCATCTGCGAAGTTCCCGTGCGCTATGGGCGCGACAGTGACAGCGTGACCGTCCGCCCGGCGCAGAGCATCTCGGCCGTGCTGCCGTCGGCCGATGCGGGCGGCGCGCCGCAGTTTGAGCAGCAGGTCACGCTCTATTCCGAGCGCGACGGCAAACCGCTCGAAGCCCCCGTCAAGGCGGGGGACGAGGTCGGCGAGCTCACGGTGTCGTATGACGGCACGGTCTACGGCACGGTCAAGCTTGTCGCGGCAGTCGATGTCGCCGTGTCGAAGGGGGCGTACATCGGCGGCCACCTGCGCGCCTTTTTCACGAATCCCATTGTGCTCGTCGTGCTGCTGCTCGTCGTGCTGGCCGTCATCGGCTATGTGCTGTGGCTGGTGCGCCGCCGCAAGCAGATCGAGGCCGAGCGCCGTCGCCGCCGCCGCGCGCAGATGGAGGCGGAGGAGGCCCGCCGCCGTGCGCTGGCGCACGAGACCCTGCGCGAATTTGACCGCGATTCTGCCGGCAGCCGTCGGCGCTGAGCGCATGCCGCAACTGCACAGCCCGCCCGGTACGCCGGGCGGGCTGTTTTGCGTGTCCGGATTTTGACGCACGATTCTTTATCATTTGTTTACAATTCCGGCCCTCTGGACGGCCCGGATATCTAAGATTTGATGTGGGATTGAGGGAAGGAAGCGTGGTCGTTCCATAAGTGAATGATTGTGCTTTCAGCATCAAAAAAAGAAAGACTGCATTTTCAAAGTTATGTGCTACAAAGCACGCACCTCCTGTTGTAGAATTTTCTATGACAGGAGGTGTTTTTATGAAAAAAGGTACGCCGCATTTCCTTTACACGAATAAGGATAGTCCAGACTATGTGGCACCCTTCGCGCCGTTTTACAGCGACAGGCAAAAGGCAATCCTTTCTGGTGAGCTCTCTGTTGAAGAAGTAGAGCTTCGTGAACTGGGACGCTTGCGAAACAAGGCTCGTAACATGGGTGACGAGGAAAACCTTGAAATCGCAAACATACTCTATGAGGAAAAGAGTAATCCGTCAGCAGGCCTCTACAATCACTACACCGCCGAGGAAGCGGCGGAAATCCTTCGGAAGCTGACGCCGCCGGGGTTTGAGTCGTAGGTGGCAGAGGGCAACTCCGATGGACACGAGCCACAGAAATAATGCTCCTCTGTGTGAGGACGACGATGACATTTGGTACTGGGGCTACTCCATATTCGTGCCGCATATCCCCAACACGCGGGCGTATCCCTATGTGTCCCGCATCATGGGTCCAGACCCCAAGTACCGCTTTGCCCGCAAGTTCCTGCAATACCAGTGGCCGCCAAAGACACCGAAAGGCCGACGGTTCGATGTGGAGCTGTCGGGAGATGGTGTCTACGAGGTCGGCATCAAGCGATGGAACGCGGACAAGACCCTGCTACTGGAGCGGCAGGTATACTGGCTGTTGCTGCTGGATGGCAACGAGTACACCATCCCCAAATGGCAAGTGCTGCTGCTGGTGGAGGCACTACGAAACGGCACTCTCAGCGCCTGAGAAAATAAGAAAGCCCCTGTGAGGTCAATCCTCACAGGGGCATCTTTTTAATGGCACAGTAGAGAAATGCTCATATAAAGTCACTCCTGTCCGCGCTCCTCCATATACTTAAACACTTCTTTATCGGATTTAGCCCTTTTATACCAACCAATGCCTATCATGACAAAGCCAACAATCATTACTACAGTCCTAATTGTTGACGCTGACGAGAGAAAGCAAGAGGCAACAAGTCCTGTACCAGCACCCGTAAAGAAGTCTACGAGTGATTTCTCATGCTTTATTTTTCCCAATACGCGCTCCTTGTCAATAGCTTTTACCATTTTGGAATCCCCCTTCAGTAATGTATCAAGCGATACATCAAATTGATTGCTCATTGCTATGAGAATCTGTAAATCCGGATAACTCTTTTCATTTTCCCAATTCGAAACCGTCTGTCTTGTAACATGGAATAACTCACCAAACTGTTCTTGCGTTAATTGCTGCTCATTACGAATTGCTGATATTTGATTTCCTATGCTCATGGTCAGCACCAACTCCCTCACTGAAAAGAATTTACTACGACCTTGCTTCTTGTCTACTATTATGTAAGAAAAACAGCGCAAAGTAAAGCAATTTACTTTTTGCATTGCGTTTTTCGTGTGGTTAAGTAGGTTTTGCAAATTCTTTTCGACAAACCCGAAGGACACATTGACCATTGCGGCACTTGATGCTATAATACACTGTCTAAGTATCACCATTCCGGCGCACACTGGAACTGCACGGTTCTCTCCGCCGGACAAGAGGAGCAGCTATGTGGATTTCGGATTCTTGGCAGGACTTTGCGGTGCTCGACTGTTCACGCGGTGAAAAGCTCGAGCGCTGGGGCAAATATACCCTCGTGCGCCCGGACCCCCAGGCCATCTGGGACACGCCGCGCACCGACCCCCGCTGGCGCACGGCCGACGGGCGCTACAGCCGCAGCCACACCGGCGGCGGCAGCTGGGACAAGCGCACCCTCCCGCCGAGCTGGGACATCCGCTACCGGGACCTGACGTTCCGCGTCAAGCCCATGAACTTCAAGCACACGGGCATCTTCCCCGAGCAGGCCGCCAACTGGGATTACGCCATGGCGAAGATCCGCGCGGCCGGTCGCCCGGTCTCGGTGCTCAATCTCTTCGGCTACACGGGCGCGGCCACGGTCGCGTGCGCGTCCGCCGGGGCGAGCGTGTGCCACGTGGACGCTGCCAGGGGCATGGTCGCCTGGGGCAAGGAAAACGCCGCCGCCTCCGGCGTGGCCGACCGGCCCATCCGCTGGATCGTGGACGACTGCGGCAAGTTCGTCGAGCGGGAGATCCGCCGCGGCCACCGCTATGACGCCGTCATCATGGACCCGCCGAGCTACGGCCGCGGTCCGGGCGGCGAGGTCTGGAAGCTCGAGACGAACCTCTGGCCGTTTGTGGAGCTGGTGTCCGGCGTGCTGTCGGACGATCCGCTCTTTGTCATCATCAATTCCTACACCACGGGTCTGAGCCCGTCGGTGCTCACGTATCTCTCGGAGAGCATTTTCACCCGGCGCTTCGGCGGCCGCAGTGAATCGCAGGAGCTGGGCCTGCCGGTCGCGGCGTCCGGTCTCGTGCTGCCGTGCGGGGCGGCCTGCCGCTGGGAGCGCTGAGCGGAAAGGAACACCATGGAACCGATCTTACGAACCGAACATCTGACCTTTACCTACCCCGGCGAGGAGCGGCCCACGCTCGGCGACCTCTCGCTTGAGATCGCGCGCGGCTCGTTCGTGGCTGTGCTGGGGCACAACGGCTCCGGCAAGAGCACGCTCGCCAAGCACTTCAACGCCATCCTGCTGCCGACCGGCGGCAAGGTGTACGTCGACGGCATGGACACGTCCGACGAGAACAATCTCCTGCCCGTGCGCGCCACGGTGGGCATGGTCTTTCAGAACCCCGATAACCAGATCGTCGCCAACGTCGTCGAGGACGACGTGGCCTTCGCGCCCGAGAACCTCGGCGTCCCGCCGCAGGAAATACGCGCGCGGGTGGATGCCGCGCTCAAGCAGGTCGGCATGTATGATTTTCGCCTGCACGCGCCGCACCTGCTCTCCGGCGGGCAAAAGCAGCGCGTGGCCATCGCGGGCGTCATCGCCATGCAGCCCAAGTGCATCGTGCTCGACGAGCCGACGGCCATGCTCGATCCGGCCGGCCGGCGCGAGGTCATCGACACGGCCACGAAGCTCTGCCGCGAGCAGGGCATCACGGTCGTGCTCATCACGCACCATATGGAAGAGTGCGTCGGCGCGGACCGCGTCATCGTGCTCTCGAACGGCGCCGTCGTTGCCGACGGTGCGCCGAAGCAGGTCTTCTCGCAGGTCGATCTGCTGAAACGGGAGGGCCTGACCGCGCCCGTCACCGTCCGGCTGCTGCATGCGCTGCGCGCGCACGGCATGGACGTGCCGCTCGACGCGCTCACGGTGTCCGACTGTGCGGACGCCGTCGCTGCCGCTCTGAAACCGTAACCACCGATCTTCACCGATAGATAAAGGAAACGAAATTATGACGCCAATCATCCGGGCGGATCATCTCCGGCACGTCTACAGCGCCGGAACGCCTTTTGAAAAAGTCGCCATCGACGATATTGATCTCGCCATCCCCGCCGGGCAGTTCGTGGGCATCATCGGCCACACGGGCTCCGGCAAGAGCACGTTCATCCAGCACCTCAACGGTCTGCTCGCGCCCACGTCCGGCACCGTGCTCTTCGACGGGGAGGACATCCACCGCAGCAAGGCCGCCACGCGCGACGTGCGCTTTCAGGTCGGCCTCGTCTTTCAGTATCCCGAGCACCAGCTCTTTGAGGAGACGGTGTATCAGGACATCGCCTTCGGCCCGAAAAACGCCAAACTCTCCACGGAGGAGGTCGATGCCCGCGTGTGCGAGGCCGCGCGCTTTGCCGGTGTGGACGAGTCGCTCTTCGAGCGCTCGCCGCTCGAGCTCTCCGGCGGGCAGAAGCGCCGCATCGCCATCGCCGGCGTGATCGCCATGCGCCCCCAGGTGCTCATCCTCGATGAGCCCACGGCCGGCCTTGACCCCGCGGGCTGCCGTGGCGTGCTCGAAAACATCGCCGCCTACCGGCGCGAGACCGGCTCGGCCGTCCTGCTCGTCACGCACAGCATGGACGACGCCGCGCGCATCGCCGACCGGCTCATCGTTTTTCACGCCGGGCACGTCGCTTTCGACGGCGCGCCGGCGGAGGTCTTTGCCCACACGCAGGAGCTGCTGGATATCGGCCTTGACGTGCCGCAGAGTGCGCGCATCGCGCAGGCGCTGCGCGACCGGGGCGTTGCGCTCCCGCCGTCGATCTATACGCTCGAGCAGCTTACGGACGCGCTGCTCGCCGTCGGGAAGGAGGCGGGCGTATGCTGAAGGACGTCACCCTCGGCCAGTTTTTCCCCGGCAGCAGTATCGTGCACCGGCTCGACCCGCGCTGCAAGTTCCTGCTGACCATCGTCTATATCGCGGCGCTGTTCACGGCCCAAAGCTACGTGTCCTACGCCGTCATGCTCATCGTCACGGGCGTGTGCATCGCGCTCTCGCGCATCCCGCTGAAAGTTATCCTCCGCGGGCTCAAGCCGCTGTGGATCATCATCGCGCTCACGGCCGTGCTCAATATCTTCTTCACGCCCGGGCGCGAGCTCGTGTCCTTCTGGAAGATCACCATCACCTATGAGGGCCTCGTGCGCGCCGTGTTCATGGTCCTGCGCATCACGATGCTCATCGCTGGCACGTTCCTGCTGACGTATACCACGTCGCCCATCGCGCTCACCGATGCGATGGAGATCCTCTTCGGCCCGCTCAAAAAGCTCAAAGTGCCCGTGCACGAGATGAGCATGATGATGTCCATGGCCCTGCGCTTCATCCCCACGCTCATCGAGGAGACCGACAAGATCATGTCCGCGCAGAAAGCGCGCGGCGCCGATTTTGAGACCGGCAACCTCTTTCAGCGCGCCCGGGCGCTGCTGCCGCTGCTCGTGCCGCTGTTCGTGTCGGCATTCCGCCGCGCGGACGAGCTGGCCGTGGCCATGGAGTGCCGCTGCTATCACGGCGACGAGGGCCGCACGCGCATGAAGCAGCTCACCTGGTGCACGCGCGACACGCTTGCCATGGTCTGGAGCGCACTCGTGCTTGCCGGGGTCATCGTGCTGGCGAGGTTCGGCCTGTGAGGCGCAACATCGCCCTGCGCCTGCAGTATGACGGCACGGCCTATCACGGCTGGCAGGTGCAGAAGACGGACGTCACCGTCGCCGAGACCCTCGAGCGCGCGCTCACGAAGGTCTGCGGCGAGCCGATCAAGGTCGTCGGCTGCGGCCGCACGGACGCGGGCGTGCACGCTAAGCGCTACTGCGCCAATTTCCGCACCGACTGCACGATCCCGATCGACCGCGTGCCCCTCGCGGTCAATGCCCGCCTCCCGGCGGACATTGCCGTGGTCGATGCCGTTGCCGCGCCGGAGGACTTCAATGCCATCGGCTCGTGCATCCAGAAAGAATACGTCTATCAGATCTACAATTCCCGCATCCGCGATGCGTTTTTGGAGCACCGCGTCTGCTTTTATCCGCAGCCGCTGGATTTTGCGCGCCTCGCGCGCGCCGGCCGCGCCTTTGAGGGCACGCACGACTTTGCCGCCGTGCGCTCCGTCGGCATCGAGACGCGCACGACCGTGCGCACGGTGCACTGGTGCCGTGCCGAGCGCGACGGCCCGCTCATCTCCATCGCCGTCTGCGCCGACGGCTTCCTGTATAATATGGTGCGTGCCATCGTCGGCACCATGGTCTATGCGTCCTACGGCAAGATCGAGCCGGAGGCCATCCCGGCGCTGCTGGCCACGCGCGACCGGCGGCTCACAGGGCCGACCATGCCCCCGCAGGGGCTGTATCTCAACCGCGTGTGGTACGACGGCGCCGTCGGCGATATGATGAATCAGGCCTGACACCACATCCGCCCGGCGGATAGGGGAGGAATGTCCATGAACGACCACCCAAAACACAATCCCAGGCTGCGGCAGACCGTCATCGTGGCGGTGTGCGTGCTGGCCGTGCTGCTGTTTTTGTATCTGCTGCTGCGCGACCGGCCCGGCTCGGCGAGCGACTATCTGGACGACAGCGCGCCCTACACGTTCGACTCCAGCGCCAGCCGCACCTTCCGCACGGTGGACAGCCGCCTTGCGGTCGTGTCCTCGAGCGGCCTGCAGCTGCTCGATGAAAACGGCAAGACCGTCCTGCACGAGATCTTCACGCTCTCGCAGCCGGGCATCTCCGTCGGCGGCGAGCGCGTGTGCGCCTATGACATCGGCGGCACGACGCTGTGCGTGGCGGACTTCAAGGGCAATAAGACCGATATCGAGCCCGCCGGCGAGATCATCAGCGCCGACCTGAGCGACAGCGGCTATCTCGCCGTCTGCTCGGACGCCGCGGGCTATAAGGGCGCCGTCACGGTGTATGACACCTCCGGCAAGGCCGTCTATGTCTGGTATTCCGGCACGGGCTACCTTGTGCGCGCCGCCGTGAGCCCGGACGGGAAGTATCTCGCCGCGCTCTGCCTGCAGGATTCCGGCAGTGTCGTGCACACGTTCGCGCTCACGAGCGAAGACGAGCGCGGCAGCGCCGCGTGCGCCGACGAGCTCTTTGCCGACCTCTTCTGGCGCGGCGGCAAGGTCTGCTGCGTGTCGCAGACGCGCCTGGCCTTCTTTGACGATAACGCAAAGCTCACCGCCGAGTACCCCTTTGGCGACCTGTATCTGTATGACTACGCCGCCGAGGGCGACGGCTTTGTCACCCTCGCGCTCAGCCGCTACCGCTCCGGCAGCGCCGAGCAGCTCGTCACGGTCAATGCCTCCGGCAGCGAACTCGGTAAGTGCGAGACCACCGGCGCCGTCACGAGCCTGTCGGTTAACGGCAAGCAGGTGCTCGTGCAGTACAGCGACCGGCTCACGCTCTATAACCAGCAGCTCGATGAGATCAAGTCCGTCGAGCAGAACCTGCTCGGCGTCCGCCGCTCGGTGCTGCTGCGCCGGGGCGCGGCGCTGCTCCTGAGCGGCTCGAGCGCCGAGGTGCTCGCCTTCTGACCCCCGCAGTCTAGAGAGAAAGAACAGGGATACACCCATGAAGATCGTATTGACAGTGGTGCTTGCCGCCATTTTTCTGGCCGCCGTCTGGAGCGGCTACCGCCGCGGGCTGATCCTCAGTGCCGCGCAGCTTGCCGCCATCGTCGTCGCGCTCTACGGCGCGGCGCTGCTCGCGGGCCTGTTTTCCGACCGGCTCCTGCCGGTGGCGGAGCCGTTTGCCGGCGGGTACTTTGAGGGCCAGCTCGACGTGGTCGCCACGGAGCTGCCGGATAACGACGCCGGCCTCTCGGGCGAGGACTGGGTCGCCGCGCATCCCGACACCGCGCAGGAATACGCCGAGCAGTGCTTTGCCGCCGCCGGCGTCACCGGCCGGCCGGCGCGGCGCATGGCCAGCGCCGCGCTCGCCATGCGCGACGAGCAGGACATCACGCTGCGCGCCGCCATGACGCAGGTCTACTGCGCGCGGCTGTGCTACGTGCTCGTCACGTCCGTCGGCTTTTTGCTCATTTTGCTCATTCTGGCCGCGATCGGCAACCTGCCGAACCTGGCCTTTCAGCTCCCGAACCGGGAGAAACTCAACGACATTGGCGGCGCCGCCTTCGGCGCGGTCAACGGCGTGTGCTTCGGCATCCTGCTGTGCTGGGCATTGCAGTTTGCCGGGCCCGTCATCGGCCGCGACACCCTCGCGCACACCGCCCTGGCAAAAGCGCTGCAGGCCATCGACGTGCTCACGCTCGGCGTGGGCGTGTGACCGGCGCGTACGGAATCTATCGAACAGGAGAACCAGTCTATGCAGCCTACACTCTGCTCCCGCTGCAAGAAAAACGTAGCGGTGATCTTTATCACACGAATCGAAAACGGAGAGTCCCACAATGAGGGCCTGTGCCTGCGCTGCGCGCGCGAGCTGCACATCAAGCCCGTCGATGAGATGATGGAAAAGCTCGGCATCTCGGACGCCGATCTCGACAATCTCACCGGCGACGTGGCGGAAATGCTCGGCAGCATGGGCATGCTCGGCGGCGACGGTGCGGCCGATGCGGATGCCGACGCTTCCGATGCCGACACCGACGAGGATGACGGCAAGACCGCGACCTTCCCGTTTCTCAACCGCCTCTTCAACCAGAACCCGCCCCCGGCACAGGACGCTGCCGCCGCCGCGTCCGAGCCGCCGCACGCCGACGGCAGCGCGGCCGATAAGCGCGGCGCTGCCCCGCGCAAGCTCAAGTTCCTGAATAATTACTGCATCGACCTCACGCAGCGCGCGCGCGACGGCAAGCTCGACGCCATGGTCGGCCGCGCCGAGGAGCTCGAGCGCGTCATCCAGATCCTCAACCGCCGCCAGAAGAATAACCCCTGCCTCATCGGTGAGCCCGGCGTCGGCAAGACGGCCATCGCCGAGGGCCTCGCCCAGCGCATCGCGGAGGGCAACGTGCCCTATAAGCTGCGCGACAAGCAGGTCTACCTGCTCGACCTCACGGCGCTCGTGGCGGGCACGCAGTTTCGCGGCCAGTTCGAGAGCCGCATGAAGGGCCTCATCGAGGAGATCCGCCGCGTCGGCAACATCATCCTCGTCATCGACGAGGTGCACAACATCGTCGGCGCGGGCGACGCCGAGGGCAGCATGAACGCTGCCAACATCCTCAAGCCGGCGCTCTCGCGCGGCGAGATCCAGGTCATCGGCGCGACGACGTTCGCCGAGTACCGCAAGCACATTGAAAAAGACGCGGCCCTCGAGCGCCGCTTCCAGCCCGTCACGGTGGCCGAGCCGAGCATCGACGACAGCGTCGAGATCCTCAAGGGCGTGCGCCGCTATTACGAGGACTTCCACGGCGTCGTCATCCCGGACGACATGTGCCGTCTGGCCGTCGTGCTCAGCGAGCGCTATATCACCGACCGCTTCCTGCCCGACAAGGCCATCGACCTCATCGACGAGGCCTGCTCGGACGTGAACCTGAAAAACCCCGACCTCATCCGCGCGGACGAGGTCGAAAAGGAGATCGGCGACTACGCGCGCGAGCGCGAGCTGCTTGCCTCCGCGCCGCCGAAGACCGGCGACGAGTATGACGAGCAGGAGCTCGACCGCCGCTATGCCCGCATTGCCGAGCTGCGCAGCCGCGAGATGCAGCTGCAGACCGAGCTCGACGCCCTGCGCGCCAAGGGCCGCCCGGAGCTCACGGCGGATAACCTCGCGCGCATCATCGAGCTCTGGACGAAGATCCCGGCCGCGAGCATCCGCGCCGATGAGTTCGAGCAGCTCGCCGGTCTCGGCGACCGGCTGCGCGCGCACATCGTCGGCCAGGATCAGGCCATCGACACCGTCTGCGCCGCCATCCGGCGCAACCGCGTCGGCCTGCAGGCCAAGCGCAAGCCCGTGAGCTTTCTGTTCGTCGGTGGCACCGGCGTCGGCAAGACGGAGCTGGTCAAGCGCCTCGCCGACGAGCTCTTCCACGCGCCCGAGTCGCTCATCCGGCTGGATATGTCGGAGTATATGGAGAAGTTTTCCGTCTCGCGCATGATCGGCTCGCCCCCGGGCTACGTCGGCTATGACGAGGCCGGCCAGCTCACGGAGAAGATCCGCCGCCGCCCGTACTCCGTCGTCCTCTTCGACGAGATCGAAAAGGCGCACCCGGACGTCATGAACCTGCTGCTGCAGATCCTCGACGACGGCCGCATCACGGACGCGCAGGGCCGCACCGTGAATTTTGAAAACACGGTCATCATCATGACCACGAACGCCGGCAGCAACACGCGCACCGGCGCGCTCGGCTTCGGCCTGAGCACGGACGATCAGAGCCGCGAGCGCGCGCAGCGCGCCCTCAATGAGTTCCTGCGTCCGGAGTTTCTCAACCGCATCGACGAGATCGTCTACTTTAACCACCTCACGGAGGAAAACTTCCGCGCCATCGCCGCCCTCATGCTCGACGAAGTGCGCGCTGCCATGGCCGAGCGCGGCATGACCCTGCACTGGACGCCCGCCGTCATCGACTACCTCGTCCGTAAGGGCTACAGCGAGACCTACGGCGCGCGCAACCTGCGCCGCACCATCCAGCGCGACGTGGAGGACGCCATCGCTTCCGCCATCGTCGCCCGGCGCAAGGCCGCCGGAGACATCGGCATCGACGCGCAGGACGATCACATCACCGTCACCATCAACGACAGGGAGGTCAACGCATGAACCGTTTGGAAATTATTCAGGGCGACATCACGAAGTCGGATGTCGACGCCATCGTCAACGCCGCCAACTGCTCGCTGCTCGGCGGCGGCGGGGTGGACGGGGCCATCCACATGGCCGCCGGCACCGGCCTGCTCAACGAGTGCCGCGGCCTCAACGGCTGCCGCACCGGCGAGGCGAAGATCACCCGCGGCTACCGCCTGCCGGCGCGCCACGTTATCCACACGCCCGGCCCGCGCTGGCGCGACGGGCAGCACGGCGAGCCCGAGCTGCTGGCCAGCTGCTACCGCAACTGCCTGCGCCTTGCGAGCGAGAACGGCTGCCATACGGTCGATTTCCCGTCCATCAGCACGGGTATCTACCATTTCCCGCTGCCTCAGGCGGCGCAGATCGCCGTGCGCGAGATCACGGCCTACCTCGCCGACCATCCCGAGATCACGCGCGTGCGCATGGTCTGCTTTGACAGCCGCACCCGCGCCGCATACGCCGCCGCGCTGGCCGCGCAGGAATGCGCCGGCTGACGCTCACCGTCACGCCGGAGCAGGCAGGCCGCACGGTCAGGAGCCTGCTCCGGCGTGAACTGCGCATGGCCGACGGGGCGATCGCCCGCGTCAAGACCGTGCCGGACGGCATCTGCCTCAACGGCGCGCACGCCCGCACCGTCGACCGCGTCGCGGCGGGGGACACCCTCACCGTGCGCATCGACGACAAGCGCTCCGGCGGCCGCTTCACGCCCGTGGCCGTGCCGCTGGACATTTTGTATGAAGACGCCGACCTGCTCGCGCTCAATAAGCCCGCCGGCATGGCCGTGCACGGCGGATACGACCGCGGCGACCCCACGGTCGCCAACGCGCTGGCCGCCTATCTCGGCCCGGACGCCGTTTTTCACCCCGTCAACCGGCTCGACCGCGGCACGTCCGGCGTCATGCTCGTCGCCCGCAGCGGCTATGTGCACGACCGGCTGCGCCGCGTGCTGCACACCGACGGCTTCCGGCGCACGTATCTCGCCGTTGCCTGCGGCGTTGGCCTGCCGGTAAGCGGCACGATCGACCTGCCCATCGCCCGCGCGGACGACGGCACGACCCGCCGCGCCATATTACCGGACGGCCAGCCGTCCGTCACGGACTACACCGTGCTCGCCGAGCGGGACGGGTACACGCTCCTGCGTGTCACGCCGCGCACCGGCCGCACGCACCAGATCCGCGTCCACTTCGCCGCGCTCGGCCATCCGCTGCTCGGCGATGCACTCTACGGCGGCGATGCGTCCCTGCTCGCGCGCCCCGCGCTGCATTCGGCCGCGGCCGATCTTACGCAGCCCGTCACTGGGCAGCTCCTGCACATCACCGCGCCGGTCCCGGACGACCTGCGCGTGTTTGGTTTTGAGAGGTACTTATGAAGAAACGCTCCATCACGATCCTGTATAATTCGCCCGTCATCCTCACGTTCGCGCTGCTGAGCCTGCTCGCGCTCGGCCTCGGCAAGCTCACCAACGGCTGGACGACGCAGAACCTCTTTTGCGTCTACCGCTCGCCGCTGACGGACTGGCTGACCTATCCGCGCTTTTTCCTGCACGTGCTCGGCCACCCGGATTTTGCTGCCTACTGCAGCAACATCGTCATGCTGCTCGTCGTCGGCCCGACGGCGGAGGAGCGCTTCGGCGGCAAGCGCATCCTGCTCGCCATCGCGCTCACGGCGCTCGTCACGGGGCTGGTGCTGTGGTTCTTCTTCCCGAACAGCGCGCTCATGGGCGCGTCCGGCGTCGTGTTCATGCTCATCGTGCTCGCGTCGTTCGCCGGCATGCGCACCGGCACGATCCCGCTCACGCTCATCCTTGTGCTCATCCTCTACCTCGGCAGCGAGATCTTTCAGGCCGTCACCGGCACGGCCGGCCTCGCCCAGCTCACGCACATCGCAGGCGGCGTGCTCGGCATGATCTTCGGCTTCACGTGGAGCCGCGGAAAGCGTGGCGCGCGATGACTGTTCTCGTCAGTGCCTGCCTGCTCGGCGTCGCCTGCCGGTATGACGGCGCGTCCAAGGGCCTTCCTGACAGCGTTTTGCGCGAACTGATGGCCCGGCATACACTCGTGCCCGCCTGCCCGGAGCAGCTCGGCGGTCTGCCGACGCCGCGCGCCCCGTCCGAGCGGCTGGGCAGCCGCGTCGTTGCGCGCACCGGCGCCGACGTCACGGACGCCTACACCCGCGGCGCGCAGCAGACGCTCGCCCTCGCGCAGCGCTTCGGCTGCACGGCCGCCCTGCTCAAGCAGCGCAGCCCCTCGTGCGGCAAAGGGGAGATCTACGACGGCACGTTCACCGGCACACGTGTGCCCGGCGACGGCGTCACCGCGGCGCTTTTGTCCGCGCACGGCATCCGTGTCTACGGGGAGGACGACGTTGCGGAGCTGCTGAGTCTGTAATTATGTAAACTGAATTATGTAAACTTGCAGCGTGCTGTCCGGCGCGCTGCTTTTTGTATGTCATAAAAACTTAAAAAAGTTGAAATCGCCGGGAAATATGTTGAAAAATCACCGCCGTCCGGTATAATGAGATTATCGCACACCCCACAGGAAAACAGGGAGGAGAAAACCATGCGCAAACGCCTTTTGTCTCTGCTGCTCGTGCTTGCGTGCGTGCTGACGCTGGCCGTCGTGCCGGTCGTCGCCGCAGAGCCTGACCCCGTGCAGCCCACCGCCTCCGTAACGGAGCCGACGCCCACGACCGATCCCGAACCCAGCCCGGAACCAAGCTCTGAGCCTTCGCCCGAGCCGACGCCCGAGCCCTCGCCCGAGCCTTCGCCCGTACCGACGCCATCCGGCCCGTGGTATCAGGCGGCGCTGGATTTTGCCTGCGATCACCGTATCCTGCTCGGCGATCCCAGCGGCAACATGATGCCGAATGACAACGCCACGCGCGCCCAGATGGCCGCCATGCTCGTGCGTGTCTTTGGCTGCACGGCGGGCAAGGACATTGCGCATTTTACCGATGTCAGCACCACCGCCTGGTACTATTCGGAGCTGAGCACCGCCGCGCAGATGAACATCTTCAACGGCTACGGTGACGGCACGATGGGGCCGAACCGCAGTATCACGCGCCAGGAGGCGATGGTCGTCATCGCCCGCGCCTTCGCCGTGCCCGACGGTACGGCCGCCGACATTCAGGCGTTTCGGGACGCTTCGTCCGTCGGCAGCTGGGCGGTCGCCAAGGTGGGCGGCCTGGTCAAGGCCGGCATTGTCAACGGCGATAACGGCAGCCTGTACCCCACGGCCAGCATCACCCGCGCTGAGATCGCGCAGATGCTCTATAACCTCGGCCTGCAGTTTTGCTCCGATGCCGCTGCGCTCCCGGCCTCCGGCCGCGTCATTTATAACGGCGCCGCGCCCCTGACGGCGGACGCCTTCACCGGCACGCTCTACCTTGGCGGCCCTGCCGGGCGTGACCTCGGCGGCATGAACATCACCGGCACGCTCGTCGTGCGTACCGACCCGAACGGCACCGTTACCGTCGGCGGCACGGTCGACACGCTCACCGTCGCGGCTGAGGACACGACGGTCGCAGGCACCGGCCATGCCGGCCTTGTGCGCCTGCTCGCGCGCGGCTGCACCGTCACGCTCGCTGCCGACAAGACCGCTTCGGAGTATGACCCCATGCTCCGCGGCGTCGGCAAGGTCGTGACCGACCCCGTGCCCGCGCTCTCTCCGGAATGCCGAGCCGTCGACCTGTACGTGACCTACCGTTACTTCCCGTCGGAATATCAGACCACACCGGGCGAGGCGACCCTCATCTGGTATGTGGACGGCGTGCAGCAGCCCACGCGCCACTACACGCTCGACGGCAAGTCCATCACGCCGGGCTTCCACGTGGAAGAGTCCGTCTGGAAGCGCGACATGCCTTCCCGGCACACGGTCGAGATCCTCTTCCTGTGCGGCACGGACGTGATCCGCACCACGTTCGTCGTCCCGGTCAACAACTATACGGACGCGGAGTATGCGCAGCTCCAGCGCGCGCAGTATCCGTACAAGCTCGAGGTCGTGCGCAACCAGTGCACGGTGCTCGTGTACGGTCTCGATAAGAGCGGCAATTACTCCATCCTCCATCACGCCTTCGTCTGCGGCCCCGGCCGGACCACGCCGATCGGCACGTTCCGCACGCCGTTCAAGGCAGCCTGGCATCCGCTGCAGGGCTGCTGGGGGCAGTACTGCACGCAGATCACAGGAAACTATCTCTTCCACTCCTCGCCGTACAACAGCCCGAATAAAAACGACCTGTCCTACCGGCTGTATAACCAGCTCGGCACGGTCTGCTCGCACGGCTGCGTGCGCCTGACGGTGGCGGACGCCAAGTGGATCTACGACAACTGCCCGCTCGGCACCACGGTGTCGATCTACAACGCCTCGTCTCTCCCCGTGCCGAAGCCGTCCGCCCCGTGGCTGGACATCTCCAGCCCGAACCGCGGCTGGGACCCGACGGACCCCGACCCGGCCAACCCCTGGAACAAGTAAGCCGTACAAAAACGCATCCCCCAGAGCGTCTGCTCCGGGGGATGTTTTCATGCTTTCGGCGGCCTATTCTGGCATCTTTCAGGCCACCGGCCTGCTCGACACGGCCAGGGCGGGCATCGCGCGCATGAGCCGGCGCATCACCCCCTTCGGCGCCCTGCTCTGCACGGCTGTCGCCGCGTCCATGATCGCCTGCAACCAGACGCTTTCCATCCTGCTCACGCACCAACTGTGCACGGACGTGCCCGGCGGCGCGCCATCGCCTGACTTGAAAACTGCGCCGAATGTGGTACAATAGATACATTCTGTACGAAATTCGGGAAGGAGGGCGTACCATGGAGCGGACGGAGCTTCCGATCGCGGTGTTTGATTCCGGCCTCGGCGGCATCAGTGTCCTGCGCGCGCTCGTGCAGCGCCTGCCGGGGGAGGACTTTCTCTATTTCGGCGACTCGGCCAACGCCCCCTACGGCGTGCGCCCGGTCGCGGAGGTCCGCCGCCTGACGCAGGATGTCATCGGCCGGCTGTATGACCGCGGCATCAAGGCCGCCGTCATCGCCTGCAACACGGCCACGAGCGCGGCCATTGGCCCGCTGCGCGCCGCCTTTCCGGACATCCCCGTCATCGGCATCGAGCCGGCGCTCAAGCCCGCCGTGGCGCACCACCGGCGCGTGCTCGTGCTGGCCACGCCGCTGACGCTGCGGGAGGAGAAGTTCGTCGCGCTCATGCACCAGTGCGCCGGCTGCGCCGGCTGCGCCGAGATCGTGCCGCTGCCGTGCCCGGAGCTGGTGGAGTTCGTCGAGCGGGGCGAGCTCGATTCCCCCGCGCTCACGGCCTACCTCGCGCGGCAGCTCGGCCCGTATGCCGGCCGCGTGGATGCGGCCGTGCTCGGCTGCACGCACTTCCCGTTCGCCCGCCGGGCCATCCGCGCCGCCCTCGGCGGCAATGTTACGCTCTACGACGGCAGCGACGGCACCGCCCGCGAAACGCTGCGCCAACTCGTGCGCCGCGGCTGGGTCCGCGGCGGCAGCCACGGCGCCGTCACGCTGGAAAACAGCCTCCCGTCCGAGCTGCCGCTCAGCCGCCGGCTGCTCGCCCTGCCCCGGGAGGACTGACGGCCTATGCAGATCGAACGCATTCCCTTTCCACCCATCGGTTCCAATATGTACGTCGTCACGCAGGGGCGCGACGCGATCGTCCTCGACCCCTGGCCGGACGAGGCGACCATGCAGCGCCTGCAGGGGTATCACGCGCTGATCGTGCTCACGCATGAGCACATCGACCACATCTCCGGCCTCGGCCGGATGCAGCGCGCGCTCTCGGCGCGCACCCTCTGGCAGGAAAACTGCACCCCCTGGCTGCGCAACCCCGGCAACACGACGCCTGTGCTGCTCGCGGCGCTGAGCGTGTCGCGCGGGGCGGAGGCACGTGACTTTCTGCGCGGCCTGCACCTCAAGACCGAGACGTATGCCCCGGACATGACCTTCGGCGATCACATCGCGCTCGACTGGGGCGCGCTGCACCTCGAGGGCTACGCCACGCCCGGCCATTCGCGCGGCAGCGCGTGCTACCGCATCGGGCCGGACGCCTTTTTCAGCGGCGACTCGCTCGTGCCGGGCTTTGCCGTCATTACGCGCCTGCGCGGGGGCGACGCCGCCGTGCTCATGGACAGGACCGTGCCGTTTCTGCGCGCGCTGCCGCCCGCGCTCACGCTCTATCCCGGCCACGGCCGCTGCGGCATGTCGCTCGGCGAGGGGCTCGGGAGCATGGACTGGTGAGCGGCGCGACGGCCGCATCCGCCGGGGCGCGGATCGCCGCGAAAAGGCTTGACACACGTGTAAAATTATGCTAGACTAATCGCAGCAGTTTAGGGTAAAAGTTTTTTTGTGGGATTTTTTTGCGATGGCCTCCGGTACTCCTCCGGGGGCCATCTCCTTTTAAAAAAACCGCGCCGCCGCGAGAAAAATGCTTGACACGCGCGGGCGCATCTGGTATTCTATTATAGCGCTCCAAAGACAGCAGGTGGCTTGACCGCGGAAATCCTGCCGAGGATGCATCCATTATGATGTTTCTTTTTCTGTTTCCGGGGCTTTGGCCGCGGAAATTTTTTTGGGCGTGTATCTTTCACACGGAGGTGAAATCACACTATGCCGAACGCAAAAGTTCTCAGCGAGAAGCAGGCGATCGTCGCTGCTCTGGCCGAGCGGCTCAAGGGCGCCAGCGCCGGCGTGTTCGTCGATTACAAGGGCATCACCGTCGATGAAGACACCAAGCTGCGCACCGAGCTGCGTCAGAATGACGTGGAGTATTCCGTCGTCAAAAACACCCTGACCCGCTTTGCGCTCAAGGACGTTGGTCTCGAGGCAATGAGTGATCTGCTCAATGGTACGACTTCGCTCGCAACCAGCACGGCCGATCCGATCGTCCCGATCCGCATGATCCACGACATGAGCGAAAAGATGGCGAAGGACGAGAAGTTCATCGTCAAGGGCGCGTTCCTCGAGGGCAAGGTCCTCAGTGACGCTGAGATCGCGGAGATCGCGCAGCTCCAGAACAAGGATGCGCTGTACTCCAAGGTCCTGGGCACGATGCTGGCCCCCATCACGGGTCTGGCCGTCTGCCTGAACCAGGTCGTCGAGCAGATGGGCGGCGCCGCCGCACCTGCCGAGGCCGAAGCTCCCGCCGCCGAATAAGGCGACCACTTCACTTAACTATTTAGGAGGAAAATTACCATGGCTAGCGAAAAAGTCACTGCTATGATCGAAGAGATCAAGGCTATGTCCGTCCTCGAGCTGTCCGAGCTCGTGCACGAGATCGAAGATGTGTTCGGCGTTTCCGCCGCCGCTGCTGTTGCCGCCGCTCCGGTGGCCGGCGCTGCTGCTGCCGCCGAGGAGAAGACCGAGTTTGACGTCGTTCTGACCGGCTTCGGCGATCAGAAGATCAAGGTCATCAAGGCCGTCCGTGAGATCACCAACCTGGGCCTGGCGGAAGCCAAGGCGAAGGTCGAGGGCGTCCCCTGCGCCATCAAGGAGCAGGTCTCCAAGGACGAGGCCGAGGAGCTCAAGAAGAAGCTCGAGGAAGTCGGCGCTTCTGTCGAACTCAAGTAATCGACCCTTACACAGTCAAAAACCTCCGTGCCGCTCGGCACGGAGGTTTTTTGCGTATGGCGGAAAACCATAAAGGTTTTCCGCCAAAAGGCTTGCAGTCTGCTGCGCACAAAGTCCACACTTGCAGCCTGAAAAGTATTTTCTCTCACGCACATGTCGTGAGAGAAAATGATTGCACTTTTTTGCCGCCTGCGGGAGGCCACCTCTGCGAGGCTTTTTTGACTCGCTGAAACCCCTCCGTTCCACCCGGTGCGGAGGGCCTTGCGCTTTCATTCGCACTGCCACTGGTATCGCCGCAGGTCCACGTGCTGCGCGTCGCGCAGGGTCACGCCCTCGCGCGCGAGCAGCGCCGCCTGCGCGTCCCAGCCGGGCACGAGCCGCCCGCTGTGATCCACCACGCGGTGGCACGGATAGTCGCCGTAGCGCTCGGCCTGGCTGAGCACGCGGCCGACCAGCCGCGCGTTTTTCGGCCGGCCGATCAGCCGCGCGATCTGCCCGTAGGTCGCAACGTTTCCCTCCGGGATCTCGCCCACGGCGGAGAGGATCTCATAGATCAGCCGTTCGTCTGTCGCCGCTGCCATCGCGCAGCCTCCTTTCCATATGGGCATCCGCCCAAAAACCGGACCGGCCGGCAGCAAACACGCTGCCGGCCGGTTTGTGCCGGATCCGCTGCGCTTATGCGCCGAAGCTGACGCTCTTGGCAGCCTCCACGAAGCTCGGCTCGTAGGTGTCAAAATCGTCCTTCGCGCTCGCAAACTGCACGAGCCAGAAGCCGTCGTCCGCCTGATACATCACGGCGAGGTAGCGGTACTCGACGTCCTTATCCTCGTTGTAGAAGTCATAGAGGATCGTCGGGCAGCCGTTGATGTCGTCGCCCGCGACGGGGTTGCGGCTGCTGTTGTTCTGCATGACGAGCGCGGCGTACTGCTCGAGCGTCACGTCGTTGAGTCCGGCGGCGGCGAACTGATCGTTCGTCTCGTGCAGGGCGAACACGGCGGCCGTTTTGGCGGCGTAGCACACGGTGTAGCCGTCCATGGACTGCTTGCTGAAGTCGCTCGTGAGCGTGATCGTCATGCCCTCGTCGGAGAAGGTCTTGGCCGCGGCGTCAAACGGGTTGGTGCTGCCGCAGCCGGCGAGCACGGCCACAAGCAGCAGCGTGCAGACAATGGCGGTAAAGGTACGTTTCATGTTGGTGGGTCTCCTTTTCTTTCTCTTGAAATATGACAGCGGCTCATTCGGCCGGTGTGTCCGTTTTCGGCTGGTACTGATACGGCTCCGGATCCGGTTCGGCGTAGCCGGTGGCGATGTCGAACTGTTTGATGAGCTGCGAGATGCCGAGCTTCGTCACCATCAGCTCGTCATAGGCCAGGTCGTCCGTGAAGCCGTTCTCGCGGCACTCCTCGAGCCCTTCCTTCACGTCCTCAAGCTCGGACACGCACTGCTCGTACAGATCCTCGAGCTTGCCGAGCGCCGTGGCGGTGTTGTCGCCGCTGCCCTCGACGGGGCACGCGCTCTCGAACCGGCGGCCGATGCGCACGATCGCGGCGTAGCCCGCCTGCAGCATCATGAGCGTGAGCGCGCCGGCCTGCCCGGCGGCCTCGCTCTGCTTCATGCCGGTCATCATATCCGACACGTCCTGCAGCCACTGTTTGTGCACGCCCTTGAGCTGGTCAAGGCGCTCGGTGAGCTGGGCCTCGGAGTGACGGTTGGCGGAGTAGCCGCCCTTTTTCAGTTTGCGGGTCAGACGTTCCATAGTATTTGCATCCTCCAAATGTGAATTTCGGTCAATCGTCCACGTCGAGCGCCTCAAGGCCCTTGGCGGGGATGGGGCGGCTGTCGCCGTGGCGCACAAAGAGCATCGTCACGAACGCGCCGGCCACGAAGATGGCGGCGTAGGGGAAGAGCACGGTCATGCCGAGCTTGTCCATCAGGAAACCGGAGAACATCGGCGTGACGACCTGTGCGGCCATGCTGGCCGTGTAGTAAAAGCCGGTGTAGCGGCCGACGTCGCTGCCGGAGCACATCTCCACGACCATCGGGAACGAGTTGACGTTGATGGTGGCCCAGCCGATGCCGGCGAGGCAGAACATGGCGTTCATGAGCATCGTGGGGCTCTCGGCGTTGAGAAAGGCGGCCACGCCGAACGCGACGGCCAGCATCACGACGCCGCCGAGGATGGTCTTCTTGCGGCCGATCTTGGACGCGACGATGCCGACGGGCAGGTACGCCACGATGGCGGCGGCCTGCGCGAGCATGAGCGTGAGGTTGTAGTCCTTGTGCAGGATGTTGCTCGCGTAGACGGAGTATTTCGACGTCACGGCGTTGTAGCCGAAGAACCACAGCACGATCGACAGCAGCAGGAAGATGAGCGACCGGCGCTCGGCCTTGCCGAGCTTGCCAGACCCTGCGGGCGCGTCGTCACTGTCGCCGTTATCGATGCCGAAGCGCTTGCTGTCGGCCTGCATCTCGGTCACGAACTTCGGCTCGTTGACCGTCAGGCGGAAGATCAGCAGCGCCACCAGCATGATGCCCGCGATCACGGCGAAGTACGCCGTGTAGCTCATGAGCGAGTTGCGCACGGAGCTCGTGGCGAAGGCCATGCCGATGGCCAGCACGAGGATACCGCCGGCAGTGCCCATGAGGTTGATGACGGCATTCGCCTTACTGCGCAGCGGTTTGATGGTAACATCGGGCATGAGCGCGACGGCGGGGGAGCGGAACGTGGCCATGGCCAAGAGCACGACGAGCAGCAGCGCGATAAAGCCGATGAGCGCGCCGGGGTGCTGCACGGTCGTCTGGTGGGCATAGGCCTGGCGCGCGGGCACGACATAGTTCGTGTAGTCGTGGTTCGTCACGGTCTTGCCCTCGGCGTTTGTGACCTGACTTGTGATGGCGGCAAATTCGTCCTCGGTGAACGTGTCCTCGAGCACGAACGTCTCGCCGTCGGGGGTCTTGAGCGTGCGGTCGGCCTCCTGCTGGTACACGACGCGCAGCGCGGCGGGATCGTCGATGGCGGCGGCCGCGTCGATGTTTTTCAGCTGCGCATCGTCGACGAGCGACAGGCTGATGAACGCGATGGCCGCGACGATCGTGCCGAAGACGATGAACGGCGTGCGGCGGCCGCGCCTGCCGGTGTGCTTGTCGGAGATCGCGCCGAACAGCGGCAGCAGAAACAGCGCCAGAATGTTGTCGAGCGCCATGATGACGCCGGACCACGCCTGCGACATGCCGAACTTGTTCGTCAGGATCAGCGGGATGGTGTTGTCATACGCCTGCCAGAAGGCGCAGATCAGGAAAAAGGCAAAGCCAACGCAGATGGTGCGCTTGTAGTTGAGCTTCACAGGGTTACCTCCATCAGTCTCTATCGGATTTGTCTCATTCTACAATACCTTGCCCGGCAATTCAACAGGCATTTGACGAAAAGCAGAAATTGTTGTTTAATAAGGACAAAGCAAACCGGCGGTCCGCGCCGCCGAAAGGAGGACTCGTTATGAATTGGAAAACTGCCTGCAAGATCGTCGCACCGGCCGCCGCCTGCGCGGGTGCGTTTGCGTTTCTCGTCGCGCCGGGCCGCGCCACGCGCGCGCAGAAAGCCCCGTTTTTGTACCGCAATTATGCGCACCGCGGCCTGCACACCGAGGACGGCACCGTGCCGGAAAACTCGCTCCCGGCCTTCCGCGCCGCGGCCGAGGCGGGCTACGCCGTCGAGATGGACGTGCACCTGACGGCGGACGACCAGCTCGTCGTGTTCCACGACGATACGCTCGAGCGCATGTGCGGCGTGCCGGGCGTCATTGATGATTTCACGCTCGCCGAGCTGCGCGCGCTGCGCCTCGGCGATACCGACTGCGTCATCCCGACCTTTGCCGAGGCGCTCGAAGCGCTCGGCGGCCGCGTGCCGCTGCTGCTCGAGGTCAAGCGCGGGCACAATAACCGCCGCCTGTGCGCGCTGACGCTCGCCGCCCTGCGTACTTACGGCGGGCCGTACTGCGTCGAGAGCTTTGACCCCACGATCGTCGCGTGGTTCCGGCGCAACGCGCCTGATATCCTGCGCGGCCAGCTCAGCCAGCCGCCGAAGGACTACGGCAAGGCGCTCAATAAGCCCGCGGCCGCCATCGTCGGAAACGTGCTCACGAACGTGATCGCCCGCCCGCAGTTCATCGCCTACAAGATCGGGCCGAAGCCGCTGAGCGTGCGCCTGTGTGAGGCCATGGGCGCCGCGCGCGCCGGCTGGACGAGCCGCGCCTGGACGCACGAGCGCGATTATGACATCGTCATCTTCGAGCACTACCGCCCCGGCGCATGGTTCCGCGCCGATATCTGAGAGGGTTATTCTTGATGTTCGCCTTCTCCTTGAGGAGCAGGCGGCGAGCCGTGCTCGCCGGATGAGGTGGAAGCGTTTTGGTTTCTGCCAGTACCTCATGTATCACGTTTACACACGATGAAAAAGCAACAGCAGCCACACCGGCGTTCGCCGGCGTGGCTGCTGTTGTTTGCTTGTGCTTGCACGTCCGCGGCGGATGCAGACCCGGACGCTGCAAAGTGGAAGAGAGAACACAAACGAGGGATTTGCAACATCATTTGCAAAAACGATGTTTACTGAACACATCCTAACATTTGTGTCCGAATATGTCAAGCGATTTTCAAACGTTTTTTGAATTTTTTTACGCCGTTGCGCCGCCGCGCAGGATCTGCGCCAGCTCTGCCACGTCGCGCAGGACGTATTTCGGCTGCACGTCGGACGCTTTGAGGATCGCCTCGTCCGTCTCGCCGGACATGACGAGCACGCTCTGCGCGCCCGCATTCACGGCCACGGCGATGTCGGTGTAGATCCGGTCGCCCACGCAGCAGATCTGCGCGTTCGGCACGCCGGTCTGCGCCGAGATGACGTCGACCATGTTGCGGTTCGGCTTGCCGATGTAGGTCGGCTGCACGCCGGAGGCAGCGGTCAGCAGTGCGCAGATGCTCCCGCAGTCGGGCAGCACCTCGCCGGCCGGCATGGGGCAGACCCAGTCGGGGTTGGCGGCGATGAAGGCCGCACCGCGGCGCAGGAAGTGCACGGCCTTGTCGAGCTTTTCGTACACGAGCTCGGTGTCGAACCCGGCCACGACGATCTCCGCGCCGTCGTCCACGAGCGGGATGCCGTAGCTGAGCAGCTCGCGGCGGAACGCTTGCGTGCCGACGAGGTACACGGGTTTGCCCGCGTAGTGCTGGTTGAGGTACAGCGCCGTCGCCATGCCGGAGGTGAACACGTTCTCAGCCTCGCACGGGAAGCCCAGACGCCGCAGGCGCGTGATGTAGTCCGTGCCCGCGCGCGAGGAGTTGTTGGTCAGGTAAATGTACTGCCGTCCGGTATCGGCCAGCGTGTGGATGAATTCGACCGCGCCGGGGAACACATCGTCCCCGAGGTAGAGCGTGCCGTCCATGTCCAGCAGGAACAGGCGCGCATCGAGCAGGTCTTTCAGATCGTTCATGGAAGCCACCTCACAGAATCTTATTTTTTTCTTAACACCCTATTATACCATGAAAAACGGGCAGCACAATCCCAATTATTCTGGCGGCAGGTGTTGAAAAAAACGGCCGATGTGCTATAATATTAAAATCTGTACCGTGGGCCGCTGTTGCATGCAGGCCGGTGCGGATCTGAAGGTGTAATAAAATTTTTGGAGGCATAGATATGGCAAAGAAACAATTCAAGGCCGAGTCGAAAAAACTGCTCGACATGATGATCAACTCGATCTACACGCACAAGGAGATCTTCCTGCGCGAGATCATCTCGAACGCCTCGGACGCGATCGACAAGCTCTGCTACCAGTCGCTCACGGATGAAAACGTGGGCATGGCGCGCAGCGATTTCAAGATCCGCGTCACCCCGGATAAGGACGCGCGCACGATCACGGTGTCGGATAACGGCATCGGCATGACGAAGGAGGAGCTTGACAGCAACCTCGGCGTCATCGCGCGCAGCGGCTCGCTGAAGTTCAAGGACGGCCTCGGCGAGAACGCGCAGGAGGATGCCGCCATCGACATCATCGGTCAGTTCGGCGTCGGCTTCTATTCCGCGTTCATGGTCGCCGACAAGGTCACGGTCGTCACCCGCGCCTACGGCAGCGACACGGCCTACCAGTGGGTCAGCACCGGCGCGGACGGCTACACCATCACCGAGACCGAGAAGGACACCGTCGGCACGGACGTCATCATGCACATCAAAGAAGACGAGTCCGGCGAGAAGTACTCCACCTATCTCGAAAACTGGAAGCTCATGATGCTCATCCGCAAGTATTCCGACTATGTCCGCTGGCCGATCGTCATGGACGTCGAGCAGAGCGACTGGGTCGACACCGGCGAGAAGGACGAAAAGGGCGAGCCGAAGATGGAGATGGTCACGAAGACCGAGGAGCAGACCATCAACAGCATGGTCCCCATCTGGCAGCGCAGCCGCAAGGAAGCGACGGATGAGGAGTGCATCGCGTTTTATAAGGACAAGTTCCACGACAAGGACGACCCGCTGGCCGTCATCCGCGTCAACGCCGAGGGCCTGATCTCCTACCGCGCGCTGCTGTTCATCCCGGCCAAGGCCCCGGCGAACATGTTCACCCGCGAATCCGACCCCGGTCTCGAGCTCTACAGCTCCGGCGTCATGATCATGGACAAGTGCACCGACCTCCTGCCGCCGTGCTATGCGTTTGCCCGCGGCGTGGTCGATTCGCCCGACCTGTCGCTGAACATCTCGCGTGAGATGCTCCAGCACGACCGCCAGCTCAAGCTCATCGCCACGAACCTCGGCAAGAAGATCAAGTCCGAGCTGACGAAGCTCATGACCAACGACCGTGAGAAGTACGAGCAGTTCCACGCCGCCTTCGGCATGATGCTGCGTGCCGGCGCCGTCACCGAGACGGGCGACAAGGTCGACGAGATCAAGGACCTGCTGCTCTACCACACGAGCGAGACGAAGCTCGTCTCTCTCAAGGAATATGTCGACGCCATGCCCGCCGAGCAGACGAAGATCTACTTCGCCTGCGGCGAGAACGTCAAGCGTCTGCTCAGCCTGCCGCAGGCCGAGCAGCTGCATGAAAAGGGCTACGATGTCCTGTGCATGACCTCGCAGATCGACGAGTACTTCGTCGACACCATGAAGACCTACGCCGACAAGCCGTTTTGCAACATTGCGACCGACGACCTCGGCCTCGAGACCGAGGAAGAGAAGAAGGAGACCGAGGCCAAGCAGGCCGAGGACAAGGATCTGCTCGACTTCGTCAAGGAGACGCTCGGCGACCAGGTCGCGTCCGTGCGCCTGTCGAATAAGCTCGTGTCCAGCGCCGTGTGCCTGAGCACGGAGGGTGGCGTCACGCTCGAGATGGAGCGTTATTTCAAGAGCATGCCCGGCGCGCCGACCGATATCCGCGCCATCCGTGTGCTCGAGCTCAACGCCAACCACCACGCCTATCAGGCCATGAAGGAAGCGTTCGACGCCGGCGACAAGGACAAGGCTGCCCGCATCGCCAAGATCCTGCACGCGCAGGCGCTGCTCATCGCGGGCGAGCCGCTTGAGGATCCGGCCGCGTATTCCGAGCTCGTCTGCACGCTCATCTGATCCGATCTATCCCCCCTGGCCGCCGCACTCCGGCGGCCGGGGCATCCCCATGTAAGGAGCTGTCTATGGAACCGCGTCTCGGTATCTATATCCACATCCCGTTTTGCGCGAGCAAGTGCGGCTACTGCGATTTTTATTCCTGCGCCGGCGCGGCCGACCGCATGGCGGACTATCAGCACGCCCTGCTCGAGCACATCGAAGAGAGCGCCGGGCGCATCGCCCCGGCGTACATCGACACGGTGTATTTTGGCGGCGGCACGCCGAGCTTTTACGGCGCGGCGCGCCTCATCGAGCTGCTCGACGCCGTCAAGGCCACCGGCCGCCTGCTCAAGCGCGCGGAGGTGACGGTCGAGGTCAATCCGGACAGCGTCCGCCTGCACGACCTGCGCGCCCTGCACAAGGCGGGCTTCAACCGCCTGAGCATCGGCATGCAGTCGGCCAACAATGATATCCTGAAAATGATCGGCCGCCGCCACAGCTTCCACCAGGTGGAGATGGCCGTGAAAAATGCCCGCATTGCCGGGTTTGACAACGTCAGCCTCGATCTCATCTACGGCCTGCCCAGCCAGACCCGCAGCGACTGGGCGGACACGCTCGCCAAGGCGATCGCCCTGCGCCCGGAGCACATCTCCGGCTACGGGCTCAAGCTCGAGGAGGGCACGCCCATGTACGAGCTGAAGGATTCGCCCCTCATCCCGTCGGACGACGAGCAGGCGGACATGTACCTGTGCATGGTCGATGAGCTGCGGCGCTACGGCTATGAACAGTATGAGATCTCGAATTTCAGCATACCGGGCTATGAATCCCGGCATAATCTGAAGTACTGGCAGCTCGACGACTATATGGGCTTCGGCCCGGGCGCGCACTCGTGCATCGGCCGCACGCGCTACAGCTATGTGCGCGACCTCGACCGCTACATCGCGGGCGTCCTCCACGGCGAGGATATGATCGACGAGTACGAGACCATCGGCGATTTCGAGCGCGCGGCGGAGTATCTCATGCTCGGCATGCGCACCGTGCACGGCGTGTCGCGCGCGGAGTATGCGCGGCTGTACCGCAGCGATTTTTCCGGCATCGCGCAGCAGCTGGAAACGTTCGTCCGTTCCGGCTGGGCCGTCGCGGACGGGGAGCGCTGGCACTTCACGCCGGCGGGCTTTCTCATCTCGAACGTGCTCATCGGCAAGCTCCTCGAGGCGCAGACCGAGCGCAAGGCCGAGCACAACCCGTGGATGAAGCCGCAGATCGAGCGGCAGCCCCGAACCAAGCTCCCGCCCAGCGAGGCGGAAGCGTTCCGCAATACATATCTGAATAATCCGATTTTGACAGGGAAAGACAGGGATTCGAGTAAATGAAACTCAACGGCAACACTTCCAAACGCAGCGCGGCCGCCCGCCGCGAGGCGGCGGATTTCGCAGCGCAGGAGCGCTCGGCACACCGCAGCGGCGCCAACCGTTCCGCACAGAGCGAGGCGGCTGCCCGCCGCGCCGCCGCACCGAAACAGGCGGCGCCCCAGCGCCCGCCCGTGCCCCGGCAGGAGCAGCCGGCGCGCCGCGGCGCGCCCGATGCCCGGCAGCAGCCGGCGCCCAAAGAGAAAAAACCGCGCGGCCGCGGCGGCAGGATCGCCGTGCGCGTCGTGCTCATCGTGCTGGCCGTCCTCGTGGCGGCGGGCGCCCTCGGCATGGTGCTCGTGGCGAAAAAGAGCGCCATTTTCCCGAACGTCTCTGTCTGCGGCACGGACGTCGGCGGCATGACGCAGTCCGCCGCGGCGGACGCCATCCGCGCCGCCGGCTGGGACGATACGAGCGCCCCGGTGCTCACCATGACCTTCCCCGGCAACCGGTCCATCACCGTCACCGCGACGGAGATCGGCTTTGACGCCACGCCCGATGCCGCCGCCGAGACGGCCTATGCCTACGGCCGCAGCGGCAATGTGTTCACCAACTTCTTCACGTGGCTGCGCTGCGCCTTCAAGGGGCATGACGTCGCCTCGGACAACCTTGCCGACATGGACGCCGACGCCCTGCGCACGCGCATCGAGCGCGAGGCCGCCGAGATCAACGTCAGCCTCTCCGCCGGCAGCATCGAGATCGACGAGGCGCACAGCGCCATCCTCGTCGTCAAGGGCGCGAGCATGATCACGCTCGACCCCGCCGCCGTCGCCGACCGCGTGCTCAGCGACATCCGCGCCGGCAAGTTCGGCACGTCGGCCTACCCGGTCGACATGAGCGGCGATGACAAGATGACGCTGCAGGAGCTGCACGACGCCGTCTGCGGCGACCCGGTCAACGCAGGCTACGACCCCGAGACCCAGTCCGCCACCGAGAGCAAGGTCGGTATCCAGTTTGACGTGGCCGCCGCCCAGCCCCTGTGGGACGCGGCCGCCAACGGCGATACCGTCACCATCCCGGCCACGCTCACGCAGCCCGAGATGACGCAGGAGCGCCTGCAGCAGCACCTCCTGGCCGACAAGCTCGCCACGAAGACCACCTCGCTCTCCGGCAGCAGCAGCAACCGCATCACGAACGTGAAGCTCGCCGCCGAGAAGATCAACGGCGTCATTCTCCAGCCCGGCCAGACGTTTTCGTATAACGACGTCGTCGGCCAGCGCACGAAGGCCAACGGCTTCAAGGAGGCCGGCGCTTATTCCAACGGCCAGGTCGTGCAGGAGGTCGGCGGCGGCATCTGCCAGGTGTCGTCCACGCTGTACTACTGCGCCATGGTCTCGAACCTCAAGATCAACACCCGCACCTGCCACTACTTCCCCGTGGCCTATATCGAGCCCGGCATGGACGCCGCGGTCAGCTGGGGCGGGCCGGAGTTCAAATTTACGAACAACCGCGACTATCCGATCGAGATCAAGGCGTATGTCCAAAACGGCAGCGTCACGGTCGAGATCTGGGGCACGGATGTGGACGGCAGCTATGTCAAGATGAGCTACACGTCCGAGGGCCTGCGCGCCACGACCTACCGCACGGTCTACGATAAGGACGGCAAGCAGATCAGCCATACGCTCGAGGCCAACAGCACCTACCATTCGCACGACACCACGCCGAAGCCGACGCCCACCCCCAGCACCGCGCCGAAGCCGACGCCCACCCCCACGCCGCAGCCGCAGCCGACGCCATATCCGTCCGTCTACGACCCCGGTGACGCCGGTGAAGACTAATACAGAGGAGAATGCAGTATGAGCAAAGGAAAGTTTTATATCACGACCCCAATTTATTACCCTTCGGACAAACTGCACATCGGCCACACCTACTGCACGGTTGCGACCGATGCGATCGCGCGCTACAAGCGCATGTGCGGCTATGACGTCATGTTCCTGACCGGCACGGACGAGCACGGCCAGAAGATCGAGGAGAAGGCCGAGGCTGCCGGCGTCACGCCCAAGCAGTTCGTGGACAACATCGTCGAAGGCCCCGGCGGCGTGCGTGCGCTGTGGAAGCTGATGAACATCTCCAACGACCGCTTCATCCGCACGACGGACGACTATCATGTCGAGGCCGTGCAGCGCATCTTCAAGAAGATGTACGACAAGGGCGATATCTATAAGGGCAAGTATTCCGGCATGTACTGCACGCCGTGCGAGAGCTTCTGGACCGAGAGCCAGCTCGTCGACGGCAAGTGCCCGGACTGCGGCCGCGAGGTGCACTATGCCGAGGAGGAGGCGTACTTCTTCCGCCTGTCGAAGTATGCCGAGCCCGTGCGCGAGCTGCTGCTCAGCGGCACGTTCCTCGAGCCTGCCAGCCGCGTCAACGAGATGATCAAAAACTTCATCGACCCCGGCCTGGAAGATCTGTGCGTGTCGCGCACGAGCTTCACGTGGGGCATCCCGGTCGATTTTGACCCCGGCCACGTCGTCTACGTCTGGGTCGACGCGCTGTTCAACTACTGCACGGCCCTCGGCTTCCTGAACGACAAGTACGACGATTACGAGAAGTTCTGGCCCGCCGACGTGCACATGGTCGGCAAGGAGATCGTGCGCTTCCACTCCATCATCTGGCCGGCTATGCTCATGAGCATGGGCATGCCCCTGCCGAAGAAGGTCTTTGGCCACGGCTGGCTGCTGCTCGGCGGCGGCAAGATGTCGAAGTCGAAGGGCAACGTCGTCGACCCCGTCTTGCTCGCCGAGCGCTACGGTGTGGACGCGCTGCGCTATTACCTCCTGCGCGAGTTCCCGCTTGGCAGTGACGGCAACTTCTCCAACGAACTGCTCATCTCCCGCATCAATACCGACCTCGCCAACGACCTCGGCAACCTCCTGAGCCGCACCGTCGCCATGGTCATCAAGTACTTCGGCGGCACGCTCCCGGCCGAGCGCGAGCACGATGCGCTCGACGATGAGCTCATCGCCATGGCATCCTCCCTGCGTGAGACGTATGCCGGCTATATGGACAATTTCGGCACGCAGCAGGCGCTCATCGAGGTGTTCAAGGTCATTTCCCGCGCCAATAAGTATATCGACGAGACGGCGCCCTGGGTCCTCGCCAAGGACGAGAGCAGGCGCGCGCGCCTGGCCACGGTGCTGTATAACCTGCTCGAGACGCTGCGCATCACCGTCACGCTGCTGCTGCCCTTCATGCCCGACAGCTGCGCGAAAGCCTTCACGCAGATCGGCGCCGCGGCAGAGCAGACCACGTGGGACAATGCCGCCGTCTGGGGCGTGCTGCCCGCGGACGTCACGGTGCACAAGGGCGAGACGCTCTTCCCGCGCATCGACATGGCCAAGGAACTCGCCGAGCTCGAGGCACTCAAGGCCGCGAAGGAAGCGGCCGCCGCGCCGAAGTCTGCGCCTGTGCTGCCGGATGTGACGATTGACGACTTTTCCAAGTGCGACATGCGCGTGTGCAAGGTCCTCAAGTGCGAGCCGGTGAAAAAGTCCGATAAGCTCCTGTGCTTCACGCTCGACGACGGCAGCGGCACCGACCGGCAGATCCTCTCCGGCATCGCCAAGTACTACCGCCCCGAGGAGCTCGTCGGCAAGACCGTCGTGGCAATCCTGAACCTGCCGCCGCGCAAGATGATGGGCATGGCCTCCAACGGCATGCTCCTCTCGGCCGAGAAGGACGGCAAGCTCAACCTGCTCATGCTCGATGACAGCGTGCCCGCCGGCGCGCAGCTTTGCTGAGCGGCCGCACCCCTGCACGTTTCCGGGAAGGCTCGCTCGGCGGGCCTTCCCGTTTTTCCCGCGGCGTGCGGAACATTTTCCGCGCCCGGCCGTCAAGCCCTTCGTAATCTCCCGTACATAAAGGAGGAGTCGCCTCTTGAAGCTGTTTTCCTCGCCGCCGCGCCCCACGGGCACGCAGCGACCCGCTTCCGATACCGCCCAGCAGCGCCCGACACAGCAGCACCCGGCCCAGCAGCGCCCGACACAGCAGCGCCCGGCCCAGCAGCGTCCGGCGCCGCAGCGTCCGGCGCCGCAGCGCCCCGCCC
>ERZ773170.346-NODE-346-length-50747-cov-10.026927_pt1 | contig 50747 bp, 21 predicted proteins | sample MGYA00581002_ERZ773170 | MGnify/ENA primary metagenome ERZ773170 (study PRJEB29015, sample SAMEA2737811) | human gut metagenome | biome: human gut; feature: human-associated habitat; material: faeces | place: China | collected 2012 ... | reverse complement strand
CAAGCAGATGGCGTGCAAAGTCGCCAGACGCTCTTTGTGCGGTATTGCCCTAAGGAAACACTGCATGATGTATAGAAAAAGGTCTGATACCCATATTTGGGCACCAGACCTTTTTGAATAAAAAATGAGAATTTTACTGCATCTTATAGGCGTCGATCATCTTTTTCACCATCTGCCCTCCGATGGATCCAGCTTCCCGTGCAGTCAGGTCGCCGTTGTAACCCTGCTTCAGAGTTACGCCAACTTCGCTGGCAGATTCCATCTTAAAACGTTCCATAGCTTCCTTGCCCTTCTGCGTAAATTCACCCTTCATAGTGCATTCTCCTTTTTCATGTCTGGGATAAGCGACTTATCCCAGAAGTTTGTTTTCGTTTTTCAGCAGCTGCTTTTTCTCACACGCTGTGTTTCGTGTTCGCCGCTGCAAGAATAGTATAGGACAAAAGGGCGTTTCTATGACAGGTAGTTTTTTCGTATTTTTTCTATAAGCCTTTGGGAACAATGGAAAATGCTTTCTTCTGCAAAAAAACATATTTGCAAAAGCAATACTGCACAAAATAATCTATGTATATTGACATTTATTTCGACATATGGCATAATAAAAGAAGATATTTTCGATTGGAAATCAGAACAGGAGGAATTGTATGAAAAAGAAATGGCTTTCCGCCGCCGCGGCAGCCGTACTTAGTGTTTGTGCTCTGGCTGCACCCATATCCGTTCCGAATACCGTAACGCCGGTTGCAGTGCAGGCTGCATCTTCCGGCACAACGCTGGCAGATATGCCCAGTACATATCAATCTGCGGCGGAGTGGATTCTGCAAAATCGTATCATTTCAGAAGGCTCCGTAAAAGACTGGGCAACGATCTACGACCAGATCGTCGCCGGAAACGGAACACTCAAGTATGTTGTAAAATGGCAGAGCAAACAGACGATCACACTGGAGCAGCGGAAGCAGCTGCAAACCGTTCTGGAAACGACAGTGAACGACTGGACTGACTGGCTGGTAGGTTATGAAAACTGGCCGTACACCCATGTCAATGTGCAAATTGTCGGTTGGGCAGTGCTGGATCAGAACTGCCTGCTGGATCTGCAGCCGGACGAAACCGTGTATACCACCACAATTCCAGCAGATACCAGCTACATCACAGACGGAAACATGGCGGTTTCTGAGCTGCCTACATTGGAACCAATCGGCGACGAAACACGATACCGCTATATTCACTGGGCAGATCAGTCATACCAGTATCCAGACGGCTACGAAAATCGTTACGATATGTACTTGCAGGCAACGCAAGGCATGATCGATATGGGCGGCTTCGGCTACCACTGGGGACAGCAGCTTTCAGACAACGCCGTTCTGGGCTTGATCGCCGGCACTTCCAGTATACATATTCTGGAACACGAAATGGGACATAGCTTCGGACTGACTGATTTTTATGGCGGCGAGGGAGAATCCGACGGCTTTCCGCCGGGAGGATTTCCGGACGGCGGCACGTCGATCATGATGGCAGGTTCTTCTCAAACGATCACTAACTTTGACGGTTGGTTTTTCCGGTATCTCTGGTCATACCTGGCGAAAGAGGACGGTAGATTCAATCTTACGGTACCATCTACAACCACAACTGCCACAACTTCAGAAACTACTACAGAAACAACAGAAACCACAACAACTACGGTTACAACAACGGTTTCAGAAACACAGCCGGCTTATGAAACCGTATCGTTCACAGATACCATTTCTGAAATAGTACCGAATACTTCTGTCACATTTGCAGAATACGGCACATTTTTCTTTCAAGGGGACTCCTACTATCACGGGGACGAAAGCAAAAATCTCAGCCACTACGAAGCTGGCGACAAAATTTCAATACAGCTTACCTATGATCGGGAATCAGGCATGATACAGCGTGTAGATGCATTGCAGCTTGAGGAAAATTCGCATAAAGTGATCGGAGATGTCAACGCAGACGGACAGTTCACCATTGCAGATGTTGTTATGGTGCAGAAATGGCTGTTAGGCAGCGGCAATGCGACTGATTGGACTGCCGGAGATTACAATGCAGACGGTCAGCTGAATGGACTGGATCTGTGCAGTATGAAGCAGGCACTCCGAAAGGAGACACAAGAAGCATGAAAATTCTGATTGCGACAGATTCTTTCAAGGGCAGTTTATCCTCTCTGGAAGCAGGAAATGCTATTGCCGATGGAATCCGACGAGCCGGCATGCCAGCTGAGATCCAGGTTTCACCAATTGCAGACGGCGGAGAGGGGACTACAGAAGCCTTGGTTAATGGGTTGTCCGGATATTTGGAAACAGTAACAGTATCCGACCCGCTGGGCAGAAAGCAAACAGCAAACTATGGCATTTTGCCGTCTGGTACCGCCGTAATGGAAATGGCAGCTGCGGCAGGACTTCCGCTGTTGTCCGAATCCGAGAGGAATCCGCTTTACACCACGACTTTTGGCGTGGGAGAAATGATCGCAGATGCCATTGCCAAGGGCTGTCGAAAATTCATCATCGGTATTGGTGGCAGTGCGACCAATGACGGCGGCGTAGGCTGTTTGCAGGCATTGGGCTTTTCTTTTCGAAACGCAGATGACACCGAGATTCCCTGCGGAGCAGTCGGACTTTCGCAGTTACAAAAAATCACCGCCGAAAATGTACTGCCGGAATTATCGGCTTGCACATTTCAGGTGGCATGTGATGTCACCAATCCACTCTGCGGGGAACAGGGCTGTAGTGCCATCTTTGCCCCGCAAAAGGGAGCCGATGCAGCAATGATTCCCCAAATGGACGAATGGCTTTCCCGATATGCCAAGCTGACAAAAATGCTGTTTCCGGAAAGTGACCCCAACTGTTCCGGCAGCGGAGCCGCAGGCGGACTGGGATTTGCGTTGAAAAACTACCTGCACGCTGAACTGGAATCCGGCATTCAGATCGTTATGCGGGAAACTCAACTGGAACAGGCAATTGTCAATGCAGACCTTGTTATCACTGGCGAGGGGAAACTGGACGCACAAAGCATCATGGGAAAAGCACCTATCGGGGTTGCTGCTCTTGCCAAGCAATATCAGAAACCAGTGCTGGCATTTTGCGGCTGCACAGAACATGCAGCGACGATTTGCAATGTTCACGGAATCGATGCCTTTTTCCCGATACTGCGAGAAATAACCACATTGGAGAACGCTCTATACAGAGAAACTGCAAGGCAAAATCTGACTGATACAGCAGAGCAGGTGTTCCGGCTGATTCGTGCAATGCGGTAATGTGTTTTTGCAAAAGTAGTATTGCCAAAATAGAAAGTGACAAACAAAAAGAGTATCTCATTTGAGATACTCTTTTTTGATAATCAAATCGTTTTTTCAAACTTAAGGCAATACCGCGCAAAGAGCGTCTGGCGACTTTGCACGCCAGACGCTTGCAAATTTCCCTTCAGAGCCTGTTTCGTATCTTCTCGCACGCATCTTGCGTGCATATTTTCCCTTCATCTCTCAAAAAATCTGACGACGCAATCTGCATGCGTCAGATACGAAACAGACTCTCATATTTCACAAAAATGCTCGTGAATACATCAAGTATTCACTCCGCTTTTTGTTTCATCTGACGAAAAATTTGACGACGCATCTGTCGCACAATCTTTGTGCGGTATTGCCTTAAAATCATTTTCCCTAAGCAGCATACAATCCGGTGAAATAACCGGTTTTGTATGCTGCCTTTTCTGTTTTTAAAAATTCATATAAAGTTTACATCTGCAACCTTCCCATTTTGCCATGCTCCATTGTCTTAGTAATATCAGGAGGGAAAAAAGCGGCTTCTCAAAACAGCATCCAAAGGGAGAAAAAACAAATTGAAACAACTACCACAGGAGATTTAAGGGAATGTTGCACAAAGCACAGCTGCCGGTTTGGTATAATGCGGTTTTCTTCGATAGACATTGACAATTTCACATAAAAGTGTTATACTTAAAATAAACGTAAAACCACAGAAAAATGTGCAAAAAGCACAATTCAAAATAAAAATCAAAGCAGAAAATTAGCCATTTTATTCAACTAAATTGCTGAAATCTAAGGAATATGGCTTATGAAGATGATTGACACAAAAATAATGGTGTCACGTGACAGGAGGAATTGAAATGTATCGACAAATCAGTATATGGAAGCGTGTCATTTATGGCATGCTGGCAGCCGTAATGGTGCTGACTTCGTGCAATTGGGGAACGATTTTTGCGGCGGCAGCAGCGTTGGGAAATTCTGGAACATTTCAGGTTGGTTTCGGAGCCGTTACCTCAAACGGTGCAACGCTGACGCCGGAAACCAATGACGGTGTCGGCAGCTTCTACATGATCCAGAAGCAGCAGCAAACACTGCTGACTGTGAATATTGTCCCGAATTTTTCCACAGGCTTTGTTCGCGGGCAGAATCTGGAACTGACGCTGCCGTATTTGTATTGGGACGACAGCGGCGTTTTGGTACAGGTGAACAGCTTTGAGGAAATTCCTTTTGCCAAACAGCAGGCAGGGGAGTATATCGGCATGGAAGCAAAGCTGAACGACAAGAGCACTTTCGGCAATGCGACAACAGTCTATGATGCAAGCGGAGCGATAGTGGAAAACAACAGTTATGTCCGCGGAAAAATCACTCTGAAAAATGCCTATGAGCCCCTTAGCGGAAACTGTACGCCGAAGTTTGACATGCAGTTTTACACGGCGAGCAATGCGGTAAGCATTCCGGAAAATGCTGCGGCAACACTGGAAATGAAATTTTCCTATGACGGGCTGTATGATTCCGGCAATACGCAGATCGGCAACGGGTGGTCAACCGATGAACTGGACACCAGCACCAAAATCCAGCGTACGGTTACATTTGTCAACTCCAACTTGGAGTGGAGCACGAAAATTGAAAGCGTTCCTACTGTGCAGCTGAATAATGCCAGCACTGACAAAAGTCAGGCTGTCATGTGGCAGAAGTATAACTACATGGTGTACGAAGTCACAGTGCAGAATGATTCAGAAGAACTGGACAGTACAATCGATAACTATCTGATCACATTGCAGGCACAGTACAATGCGGACAAGATGCGGAGCGTTCTGGACGAAGATCTTCTCTGCTGGGAAAAGGAAGATCCGAACACGCAGAACAAAGATTTTTCGGCTGATTTTTACCAGCATCATGAGTTTATCGGAAAGCCCAATGCGGGCGGCATTCTGGTCTATGATGTCACCGATACACCGGACTGGAAAACCCAGTGGGATCTGGAACATTTTTCGAATATCCCTGCGGAAACTATCCCATATGGCTATTCCGGTACAGGTACGATTATTCTGCAAAAGGAAGTATCGGACAAGTCCCATACCCTGTATTCTAAGGAGAAAGCAGAAGGACTGAACCAGAGTGATCCTAATGAAAAGCATTATTTTGCCAGAAAATACATGGTTGCGATCCCATATCCGAATAACTTTAACAGCAGCACCGGATTTGAAAACACTTCCGGACTGACCACAACAATTTCATTCGGCGGCGGCAGCAACATTCACTGGTCGAAACAGTATTCAGATTCTACTAAATTCACTCCGCACACATGGGAGAATTTTACTCACCACAAGTATGTCAAGGACGCAGACGGCAACGAAGTGACAGACAAGACAGTGGGTATCGGTGCAGTAGATGAATACTATCTGGACGGGTTTCACAGTATCGGTAACGTTCCGGTATTCAACGCGATCTCGACAGACCACGTGCCGGAGGATTTCGACTTACGGGAAATTCAGATCTGCCTGAAAAATGACACGGTGCATTATCCGGACATTCAGCTGAAAGACTGGTTCAAGGTAGACGGAACAGACATCAACCAGTTTATCCGGTTTGGCTTTACCGATGCAAACGGCAATGTGGTCTATAAGACTGCCGGCGAACTGGGGCTGCATCTGGAACAGGATACCGATGCCGGCGTGACAGAAGAAAAGAACTGGACACTGGAAATCGGCGACGTGCTGACCAACCAGCCTGGTCTGACATTCTGTAACGAGGTAGAATTTGTATTTCGGGAGGAGATCCCACGCTATACCGAGTTCAACGGTTTGATTACCATGCGTGGTGCATTTCCGCACCTGTGGACATATGACAACAAGATCAACACCTCTTACGAAGTGCACTATTACCAGCCGCCGACGGCATCGGAGGACGGCGAGGGTAAGTGGGTTTCGGAGCCGAAAGAAGTCACACAGGCAAATGCTGTTATCCGCACAGAACAGGCGAAACCGGCACTGACCGGCGTAGGCGTTTATGAAGATGTGATCGGTGATCTGGTGCAGAAAAACAATCCGCAGACGGTTTCCCTGAATGACGATACCGCGGCGGCTCGTTTTGTGATTTCCAACGACAGCATTTCCGAGATCAGTCCGGCAACACTGGACATCACCGGTCTGTATCCCGATGAGGATTACACTGCCGGCGGACTGGTCGCCTCGAAAATCCTGCTCAGTGAGAACCTGCTGAAGAAGGCAAAGATCGAGAAGATCGTACTGCACGGCAAGGCAACAAATCGCGGGACACTGGTCGATTCGGATATTACGCTGGACGATCTGGAGAATTACGGTCCTGATGCAAACGGCAATGTGGTAATTGCAAAGTCTGCGTGGAACACACTGACCTATCTCACTGGCATGACCGTGTATTTTCAGCGTATCAGCGACAGCATTCCGCTTGCCGATGCAGCAGATGACGGGAACTGCTATGTGCAGATTCACGGAACGCCTACCACAGAAAGGGACATCACTCCGCATGGCGTGCTGAAAACGGCATACAGCTTCGGCGAACATGACCAAACCGCGTTGGATCAGACGGTGGAGGATACTGTCACACTGAACGTGTCCAAGGTGCTGCCGGAGCTGAAAGCGAGCGTACATGCGATTCGCAAGGACGGCACAGAAGCCTCTGCGGTGCAGTCTGTCAGATATGATAAAAACGGAATAGCGTATCCCGTTTATCCGACACTGGCTGTGCCGAACCGCAGCGAAACGGAACAGACGTGGTATCAGTTTCTGCTGACCAACAATTCCCGTTCTACCAGTTCTCATGCACTGCTGCAAGTTAATATGGACAGTGTCGGCAATGCACCGACAGACTGTCTGAAAGACATAGAGGGCTTTGACACCCGAAAAATCGTCCTGAACGGCATCGGCGATGGACGGGCGGCTGCCATCGAAAAAATTGAACTTTTCGACTGGGATAATACAACTTATACCGCAGACACCGAGGCAAATATTGTGCCCAGTCTGACGGTCGGTTCTGATGCCCTGACCGCAGATGCAGACGGCAATGTTACGTATACCGTTCCGGATACCATTCAGCGTCTGCGGAGCGTGCGGATCATTTTCTCACGCATCTACGGAAATACAGATCTGGACAATCTCAAGGAGATGAATCTGAAGCTGTACGGCTCGACAGATTGGGTTGGTGATCTGAAAGCATCGGCGAGATTCGAGGTAATTGGCAGCATCAACGAGGCATCTAAGACGGCTTCGAAGGCGACTATGCAGGTGGCAAAGACCAACCTTGTCATTACGCCCTCTGCCAATCGTCCGGAAACGAACCAGACCAGCAACAAGAGCCTGACAGTGCCGAATAAGGCAAATGATCTGTACTACGGTTTCCTGCTGGAGAACAAAGAAACTTCAGACTGCTATTCCAAGGCGGGGAAGTCGCTGATTTCTGTTGATCTCCAGAGCGTAGGCGTGAAAACGGAAAAGGACAATGCGAAAATCGTAAAGGGATATCTGTCGGACAAGGTGACGATTTCCTCCAACTATGCCAAGAGCGGCAAAATCGAAAGCATTAAGCTGACAGCATTCCTGCCGGAGGGTGTTTCCGGTCCTGCACAGGTAAAGACCATTTCTCTGGAAGAACTGGAAAAGCATAAGAATGCGGCAGGGGAACTGGAAGTAGATCTGTCCGATTGGAAAGCACAGGGCGTATACCTTGCAAATATCGAAATCGCCTATGCCGATCTGGAACGCGACCTTTCTGCAGAGCAGGGCAATGCACCGGAACTGCGTATTTACGGCACAAGTGACTGGTTTGATGACCTGACTGCGAAAATGACGGTGACACCGCAGCATGAACTGATGCAAAATCAGGCAAAATCCGCATCTGTGGCATTCCATGTAGACCGCCCGGGACTCAGCGTCAACACCCATATTTACTATAACGATCAGAAAGAATCCACACGTGCGGCATCGGGCAACACGGACGGAAATGAAACCATTTTCGGCGTGCCGTATGACCGTGACTTTCTGCTGCGTGCGGAATTTGCCAATGAAACCATCTCGGTGCTGGACGATACCCAGATCATTGCCAAGGTTCCCTATGAAAAGCAGGGAGAAGCACGAACTGGTTTCCATACCACGGAACTGCGAATTTATCAGGATCTGATCGATCAGTTCGGCAAATTTGACAATATCATTCTGACTGGTAAAGATGCGGACGATCAGGAGAAAACCGTAACCCTGCTGCCGAAAACGGACGAAGCCGGAAAGGTTACCGGTTTTTATACGAAAGATGCACCGGATACCATTTATACATATACAGACGGTGCACTGACATTTACCAGAGATACAGACACGCGGCTGTTCCCGGCGTTCGGCATCGAGAACCTGACACAGGTGGAACTGAACGGCAGACTGGTAAAGCTGGTTGACAAATCCGCATCGGAAAAGCGGTATATTGAATTTGACGGCTATGACGATTCGCTGTTCGGAAAGACCGATACGCTGGAAGTAGATACACATAACTATCTGGACGGCTTTCGGGAATCCAAGGGCTATATCACAGAAGCATACGATAAGGACAAGTATATTGTAACGAAGAAAGACACCACGGCGATCTATGTTTCCAAGATGTATTTCGACACCACTGTTATGGCATTCTATAAAGATGCCAGTGCCGGAGATAAGAAGTACACCGCAGCAGCCAGTGCCGTGGAACATTTGCGAAAGGAGTATGCCCAGCCCACAGAAAATATGACGACTTGCTCCTGGAGAAGCGATAAGCATATACACGGCGCAGACGGTTATCTGTTCTCTGAAAAAGAGAAGTGGGGAGATAGTGCGGATAACTCCGAGTTGGAGATCGGCTATAAATCCATCGGTTCTTTCGCTGTGGACTTCCGCCAGTATCTGAACACAGGGAACAATCTGCCCAAGGCAAAGCCGACCCTTGCCGGACAGGAACACCAGTCGTATGACTATGTGCGCAATGCATCTTTGAATACGGCTGCCACTGTGGATATTACATTAGATCTGCCGTCGAACACATTCGATGCGTACTATCTGAAAATTGACCCCCGTGCCAAAGACTATGTTCAGTCGGTTACAGCAATCTATGCAGACGGTACCAAGCGTACCTGTTCCGGACAGGAAATTCTCTATGAAGCCAACGAGAGCAATGCAGACGGAAGCTTTGCACGGCTGAATCTGCTGGGCAGCGATGCGGACATGTTCTCCGCGGACGATGCCAACTATTATAAGAAGCCGGAGAGCTATAACGGAAAGAAGCCGGAAAATCCGGTGACACAGGTCGTTGTGACCATTGACATCAACCGCTATCAGACTGTCAACAATGACGGCAAAACGGCAAAGTCGCCGGACTATGGCATCTGGTATGACCAGACGGATTCTTCCACACAGGGAATGTTTGAAGTTACCGGACGTTTCTACCGCATGGACGAGGCGATTGCCACAGCACACGCAGATGTGACCGTGGGCAACACCACTGACGGCAGAAGTATGGTGCGTACAGATTCCGGTGCAAAAAAGGAAAAGTCGGAATGGTCTTTCACAGATCAGTATTATGCCTGGACCAATCACTATGATTATTATCGTTGTGGACACTATTGGACCTATGAGATATTCGACTATACCGCAAAGCATTTGCAGTCCAGCACACGTGTGCATATCGTCAACGATGAGGACAATGTGCAAAAGGGTGTCGGTGAAACCCCCGCTACAGCGGAAAACCGCAATGCAGAATTCGGAAAGGACAACAGTTTTGCAATCCGGTTTTATCGGAAGGGCAACACCAAAGAAAGCACTATTCCCACATCTTGCGTCAACCCGACTTGGGACGGTGTAGGTCGCGTTGCACCGAATAACAATGTTTACCATTGGGTAATGAACAGCTCGTACTCTCGTACCGACCAGTACGACTGGGTGAACAAGCTGGCATTTACGGATAAGGTTGTGCTGTCTGACAGCCTGCCGCAGATCCGGCCGGATGATGACTACGAATACAAGGGCTTTCTGACTACCGGACTTCAGATCAAGAAAGAGATCTATCAGTATTTCCGAGATGACGACAGCATTGTGTTCACCATAAATGCGAAGAACACGAACAATGACGTTGTCGGAACGGCACAGACCATTTCTGTTCCGGTGTCTGAACTGAAACAGATGTACGGCGAAACCGATGACTGGAACATTTATTTCGAGTACACACCGAAACAGCAGGACAACACAGATAACGGGGACAATGCAGGCGGCAGCACCGAGGGAAACGCAGACGATGCGGACACCGGAGCAAACCAGCCGCAGATCGAACCGACCTATACCGTAAAACAGGACGGCGGAAAATATGTTGTGGTTCTGGGCGAAGATACTTTTGTGACAGACTACAGCATGACCATGTACGATATTCCGGGTACAGGGGATTATTCTGCGGAACTGACCGACAAGGAAAAGGCAGATTATCACAATACCAATACATGGGATATTCTGGTGCAGGGCAAGCCGTATGCGATCAACAAGACAGACGATGACATGTACGGAAAGAACACTGCTCAAACCAGTGTTTCCACAGATTATGAACCGGACAAGGAAATCTACAAGCAGTCGGACAATGCGATAATCATGGGCTACCTGATCGATTTTCGGGCAGGGTATCAGCTGCAAACGGAGAATGGCAGCGTATCAGAAAAGCTGTACTATGATTACAGCCAGAGCGACAACAACACACCGAACCGCGGCTTGTTCCGCGTGAAGCTGTTCAATCAGGACAAGCAGAATGCGACTGGGCAGGAGGCGGCTGCACGTATTGACAGTGCGGTTACCACTAACACCATGGACAGCCGCTACCGGCTGGAGCATATCTACCTGCCGAAATTCCTTTTGGACGACAACTGGTTCGGCGTGGCAAATCTGACACTCCAAGTGGGCAGCACGAACGTTCCGGTGAATGTGGTAAAAGGCTCCGGCGTAGACGGCATGGCAGACGGCATCTATGTGGTGCATGTCAGCACAACGGAAACCGTACAGGGCGAGAAAGTCTATACCGTTGATGTGGAACAGATTCTGCGGCAGCTGTATCGGGTAGATTCCGGCGTTCTCGGAACCTATACCAATACGACTAATCAGAAAACCTATGTCAAAGCATATGTCAACAGCTTCCAGCTGGACTTCAAGGCGAAAAAGGCAGACCGAAATGACAGCAGTACTGTGCTGTGTGACGGGGAATACCTGTCGGCGGATCATACCAAGAACACCAGTGCATTCCTGTATGACGGCGTTTATGTCGACCGGACACCGGACGATTTCACCGGTGACGAGTGGAACGCCAATTCCACACCGACCTTTGGAAAGGATCCCAACAGCTATTCGGAGCAGATAACCACCAACCAGCTTTCGGCAGTCTTTACCTCCATTGACCCCAATGCCAATACCTATATTTATAAGAATACGGACGGTTCTGCAAAGGGCAGCAAGAAAGAGGCAGACTATACAGTCAAGAATCTGACGGGTATGCTGAACGCAGAAGTCACCCGCACAAAGATGTACGATCAGGATTCCAAGACCAGAAACATCGATGAGGTGGACTATCTGCACCTGATGCCGTATGATTATGTAGAGTATACCATTCGGGTGAACACGCCGAACGATGCACTGATTCCGCTGGAACATACCACAGTGGACTTCTCTGTTCCAAAGGGACAGCGAATCGTTCGCTGGGAAGTTGTAGATGCAGACGGAAAAGTGCTGACAACGGAAAATGCCGCGGAGAATATTCCGGCTGCGGATATTCACGCTGCTCTGTCAGACGGCGGCACGACGATCGAAGCGGCACAGGGTGTCAAGTATGCCCTGCTTGCAGCAGCAGAAGCAGAGCCGGCAGAAACTGCATACCGGCGGCTGGTGGCAGAACTGGGCAAGGGTGCAAAATCCGATGACCAGATCAAGCCGGGTGAAACGGTTTACCTGCGTGTGACCACACAGCTGACGGAAAACGACGGCAGCTATGATGCTGTCACTGTCGGCACACCGGATCTCAAAATTCATGCCGCCCCCAAGCACGGCTATCCGCAGTATGCGATCTATAACACCACCAGTCCAACACATCTGCCGAATGCAGACAGAAGATACTACTGGAACAAGACGACGACCGACCGTGCAGGCGTGTCTTATTACTACCGGTATACCAAGGCAGATGCAGACAAGCAGACACAGTATTATGCACACGTGCAGAACGAACTGACCTATCAGTCTGCTGCACCGGTAACGCTTTCCTATCAGGTAAACGACATCAAGCAGAATTACGACGGAAAGGGTGCCATGCTGACAGTCAGCGACCTGTACAATGAAACCGGTCACCATTGCGATACCTACACGGTAGACGTTTCTTTCCTGGAAAAGCGTTCCAAGGACAGCGGCGATATGTTCTACCGCGGCTTTGAACTGACGAAGCCCTACACAGTTCCGGAGGAAGCAGACAAGTTCGGCAGAGTGGAAGTGCTCTATGCCGTTGCAGAGCCGAGTACAGATCCGCGGTTTGCAGAAGACGAAAACATTGCATTTCAGACGGACGAAAACGGTGTAAAGGTGACATGGAAGTCTTACGACTACGATGCTTCCCGCACCACCGATCAAGTCGCAACTGCGAAAATGACAGCCGCCGACCTGCCGAATGTTGTGGGCGTTCGCTGGGTGTACTACGATCTCAAGGGCTTTGATACGACCACTGCGTACAGTGGTACTTCCAAGGCAAAAGCGGCTCTGCAAAATGTGACGCTGACTGGTGTCGGCAGATATCAGGATGTGACAGACGGCACTGGCGTGAAGGCAGATACCTATACCCAGTATTTCACAGCCACCAACACCTATGAGCACATTCACAGTGAAAACGAAAATGCAGTGACGGTGACTGAAAGCGGCAGCAGTGTGGCATCTGCCAAAACACCGACAGAGCACAAGGCATACCTGACAGACACCAAAGTCCTGAATCCTAAGGTTTATCGGGAAAACCCCATTGCATCGTTCCACACCCAGACATTTTCTTCCGAGAGCGATGCTGCGGCAGCGTATGAGGAAAAGAAAGCACAGAAAACAAGCTATCGTCCGGGCGATACTGTTTGGCAGAAGGTAACACTGAAAAACAACCTGGCCGCACTGAGCAGCGGAAAACAGGCAGGCGAGGAGGGCAGGCTCATCAATCCGGTGATCTATGATAAGGTACCGGAATATTTTGCCAAGACTTTGTACGATTCGTATGGGGTCGGCGGTAGCATACCCAATTTCCATTTGCGTTTGCTGAATGCGGACGGCAGCGAGAAAAATCTGAGCAATATAGAATTGTATCTGGCAGCCAAAACCGCACAAAATGGGTATGACTATGGCGGAAAGATGACCTATACAGACGGGTTCAATTCTGAAAATGCAACACAAAAGGCATTTGCAGATTTGAAACCGAACGAAAACTCCACATATCAGATTTCCTTTACAGTATACGAACTGCGGCTGCGTTACAAAGATGCTCCCGATGCGGACTTCGTTTTGCAGCCGGGAGAACAGATCGAGTTCTGCTACTCAGCGACCATTCGGGAAGAAAACCTGCCTATGGTGTATACCGCGTCTACCTATGCAAATGATGCTGCGGCATCCACAGTAGACGGAACCGGACTGCACCCGGCATATTTCCCCCGCATTGGTGAGTATTATCAGAACAGTATTTATCATTATTATTATGGTTCCTCTACGTACGGCAATCTTTATCCGATGCTGACCGACGGATTCTCCAGTGACGGAAATACCTGGAATAATTTCAAGCAGGTACAGAACAGCAATATCCAGATGGATATGGACTATCTGATGCACGATATTGGTTTCAGTGCGGACAAGAATACCCAGGTGGATATGTGGGAATTCCTGGATCAGACCATTACCCACATTCCGGGTTCTGGTTCCACAGACGCTACCATTGGCGGTCAGAATGACACACTGCTGGATGAGGACTCCCAGACTGCAAAGAATATGCAGACGGTGAAGTACAATGCAAGCTCCAAAATTGATACTGCCGACCAGCTGTCGCAGCTGCCGCAGACGGTAAAGTACATGGCAGGCGGTGCAAACCGAGATTGGTTCCGGCTGGCAATGGGCAAGCGGAACAAGGACTATGCAGACTGGGCAAATCTGGAGGCCGCAAAGAATACACCGGTGGTATGGAGCGAGACACGTCTCCACCTGCAAAAGGCATGGCTTGCCACCAGCTCGGAATTTGTGACAAGCAATATCCAGTACGAAAAGACAAACGGTGACCGCACCAATAATGTTTTGGCTGACCCGAATTATCCGTATTATGGAACATATTCCGACGGTCATGGAGTGAATTCCTATTACAATAGTGTACATGAGGTGACAGACCGCTCTGGTGCGGCTGCGCTGGAATATGATGAAGATGTCAAGGTACAGCTTCAGGCGTACAACTACGGCGACTGGGATCTGGACGGTGTGACATTCCTGTATACCTATGCCTATGGCATGAAACCGGTGATGAATGCAGATGGGACGCTGGATACATCTGAGATACTGGCGTACACCAACACCGGCGACTCGAAAGCAAATACATTCTCCCAGATCGACGGGACATATGTTACCGCAGAGATCATTCAGAAACCGGGAGACAAAAATCCGCAGTATCTTGCACCAAAGGCAATGCGGGATGCGGCACAGAACGCAAACATCACAGACGGCGCAGACGGATATTACACCGCAGACGAGTATACCCCGTATGTGGTGAAGATCACTGTAAAGCAGCCGCTGAAAAAGTGGTACGGCAGAGGCAGCGGCTTCGGCTATATTACACGGGTGACACTTCCGGCAAGAGTATACACCGATACGGCAAGCGGCACCTGGTATGACCGTGTTCTCACCCAGCCCTATGTGGCAGAGGGCAGTCAGAATCATCTGTACTATCAGATCTATGACATCGACCATTGGGACGGTTCCACCAAGGCGCTGACCAAGCACAACCAGCTGTACGGTATGGACTATCTCTGGAGTCCGCTGTATTTCCATTGTGATACGGCAAATGAACAGCTTGATAGTCTGAAATACCTGGCATCTTCTCCGAATATGCCCTCTGTCAACGGCTACAATATCCAGAACAAGGAAGTTGTAGCAGACGGCAGCGGCTATCGCTTTACCAGCAATGACAGCATCGACCGTTACAGCAGCGGCAAGACCATGTTCTACGCGGAAACCGGCACCAGAGCCGTGCTGCGGAAACCTCTGGTACGCAGCTGGACAACCATCAGCGAAACTGTCGGCAGCAATGAAACCGAGATGTACGGCAAAAACGTAGAGCAGTACTACACCGAAACACAGGGTGAAGTCAACTGGATCAATGTTCATGTGGAGAACAATTATTACTGGGACCAGTACGGCTACAGCGGCAGTGTCGGCATACGCGGCTATAACCATGAAAAGACGCTGCACAGCTATGGCACAGACGGCGGGCAAAAGGGTTCGCTTTCTCTGCCAGTCATCACGAACATTCTGCCCTATGGCATTGTTCCGGTTGCGGCAGACGGCTCCCGTTATACCACGGACAACACCAAGAATGACAAGCCTCTGAACTGGGAACTGTACGACAAAGATGCCATTACCAATCTGGCAGATCAGAAGGCTCTCTATGACACCGAGGTCTATTATGATGCGTCTACTAAGCGTTATGTGGTGCAGATCTTTGCCAAGGAGGAAAACGATACCGAAAAGGCAATGACTGCAGCGGAACTAGCAGAAAAGCGGGAAAAGGACGCTGCGATTCGAAACGGCAGTCTGTACAATTTCTGCATCAAGACCTTTACTTATGCAGAGCCGGACGATGTGATCAACGGCGTGGAAGACGAAGATCTGCTGGAAAATTACCTGAACAACTATTCCTATGTTTCCAGCAGAGTGAACGCGTACCAGTTTATCACGGACAACGACATTTCCGGAAATCCATACAAGGTATGCTCGCCGGTAAATCTGAGAGCAGCTGTAAACGCTTATGATACGTATGATTACCGGAGTGCAGACAAGCGAAAGGACGCTGTTGCAGCAACCGATACGGAAGTACTGATGCAATACTACAGCGAGAGAGTGTACTATGATTCCTCTCAGGATACGCTGCCCATGCGTCCGGATACAGACAAGGACGGACTTTCGACCACCAATCCGGATCCTTACGTTCTGCTGACTCATAAGTACGAAAACGGTACCTATATGTTGGGCAGCATGAGCCGGTACGCCGAGAGCGATTCCATGGAAATGGACGAGTACCGAAAGGACAAGCCGCTGTCGGAGGAAATTCGTTCCGCACTGAACCGCGATGTGACACTGCGTGACAACAGCAGTGATATGCTTTTCCAGGATATTACTTCTGCCAATGTGATGCAGGATTCCGGCGTTGTGAATACGCTGAAGATCCGCACGCAGACTCCGTCTTTAAAGGCGGAGAACATGGTAGCTGCTGAAAAGACCGAAGAAGGCAAAAAGGGCTTTGCCGAAAACAAGGAAGATCTGGACGAAGTGAAAACCCGTCAGCAGTATCATAACAACGGGGAAAACTTTGACTACAGTGATATTCTCTGGTACAGCGCCAAGGTTTCCAGCCAGTCGGAGGCAGATTATCGTTACCGCGGAAGCATCTTCCACGCTAAAATGGTTGTCACATTCCAGCTGCCGGAAAATGTACGGTACTGGGACGAGGACGATCTGCTGGACGACTACTATCTGGAATACACCGATAAGTCGGGGAAAAAGCAGACATTTACCATGACAGATGCAAAGGCTGCCGGTTGGGGCATTGAGCTGACACAGCGGTACTTTGCCGGAGCAGTTGCACCGGCGGAAAACCCGGCGGACGGTCTGAAACGGGCAGATTCTGCCACAAAGCGTGGCGGTGAAACGCTGGTATTCGAGATCACCACGCCGAAAGATGACGGCTTCGACTGCACAAATGACAACACCTATGTGGCAGGCTGTCATCCGGCGGGCTATTTCAATGGCACGCTGAACTTTAAGATCAAGACACGAATCGACAATCTGGAAGTGCCGGCGGATACGGACAGCAGCTGGGAGGATTATTATGCCAAGGTCTATGCAACGTTCGAACAGACAGACGGCAAGTTCGCCATTACAAAGGACGGTCTGTTTGCAGAACGTGATGCAGACGGCAAGTACTACACCCGCGGCGGCTGCCTAATGCCGAAGCAGGACAAGAACGGCTATGTCTACAACGACTACGGCAATATCGTCTATGAAAAGAAACAGCGGCAGGAAGTGCCGGCAAGTGACATTGTATATGATACCTATGATTTCAACTTCACCGGACAGACTATGGAGGGCATGCAGCTGCAAAATGCGGTGCGGGTGAAGGATACCAATAGTACAAAGAACAATGCCATTCCGGAGATCGAACCCTTTGACGGCGTTGTGCCGGGTGAGATCTATCTGACCGCTTCTTCTGCGAAAGTTGCTGTTACTGCACCGAAAACCACGGTGCGTGCAGATCTGAACTATGAGCGTGTGCGTGTCAACGATCCGAACTCCTCTATTGTCATTGCGGAAGACCCGCATATTAAGCAGATTTATAAAACTGTCAGCTATGTCGATCAGGTGTCTAACGATACCGCATCGGTAAACGAATTCGTGGTTAACTACAATCTGGCAAACTACGCAACGCTGCGTGGTACCACAAAGGTGGCACCGGTCAACAAACCGGGCGTGCTGCCTCACGTTTCAGAGCTGGTTTATCCGAATGTAACGGAAATTTCTACCGGTAACTGGGCAATTCCGTCAGCAGGTGCACTGGAAATCGAGTATGCCGCAGACCAGCAGCTGGTTCATGACATTCTGGAAAAGCACCTGAAAGTGTATCCGTATGTGCTGATCAGCACGAACCCTGCCAATGAAGAAGCATTCCTTGCACCGGAAACGGAGCAGGACGACGGCATTTATTCAAATGCCTGTGCCAACAACGGCAAGGGAACCAGCTGGTGGGTACGCATCGGCGAAGAACAGGGCTATGCACTGGACGCAAACCAGACGATTTCACTGGAAGCCGGCAACCTGCATTTTGACAGCACCAACGAAACGCTGAAGCAGCAGATCACAAGCGACAGCATCAATTTGCACAAATCGATTCGTCAGGTGCGTTGGGTGATTCGGACAGAGGGCTTTACGGAAACGATTTCCGGAACTCAGGTCCGGCTGACCAACGCAGAGGCACCCCGATATTTTCCGGTGCCGAAGGGATTGTATGTGAATGCAGATGCAGACGACACTACAGAGGGCAGACAAGACCGCAACGATGTGGACAAGTATCACTATGGTCTGGAACCCCTGAGCGAAAGCATCAAGGAAAACAGCCCCCACGTGGCATTTACCACTGCACCGAATGACCCGTCTATCTCCAATTCTGTACACAATAACCATTTCGCCAGCGTGATCCTGCGTAGCGATGACTTCAAGTATGTGGTTTCCGGTGATGAGTCCAGAGTGGGCTTCTATCTGGATCCGCAGCTGCCGTGGCTGGGTATCGATATTGATGCCAAGTATTTCAGCGGTGCTGCAAACAAGGAATACAAATGGGATCCCAACACCAGCGGTATTTCCAGCGGCACCGGCAAGATGCTGAAATATACAGTGACTTATAAGAATCTTAGTCAGGGACTGCTGAACACAAGTACGTATAACCGGCAAAATGCAGAGGCAGACAAGCTGTCTGATCCTACGGTTTCTCTGGCACTGCCGTATCTGGAATCGCTCTCTGCGGACGCATTCCAGTATGTGCCGTATCAGGACGATTCCAACGGCAGCATTGACGGCTATTTCGTCGGCGATCACTACACCAGCACTGCGGAAAAGAACAGCGACAATCAAGTGGTAACGCCTGCGAAGAATCTGGACGATGTGATACCGCAGTGGACATGGCATATTGAAAACGAAAAGGGTGAATTTGTTTCCCTGAAAGACAACGGTGATGTTTCACTGGCAGGCGTAGACGTGGAAAAACTTCCGTATGCAGACGTGACAAACACCGAAGTCGCTATGGACACGCAGAAGAACCCCAACCCCTACTTTGTGACAAAACCGATCTCCACCAATGTACTGAACCGGAAGATCGTCAACTTCAAGTTCTCCGGAACTCTGGAGCCGGGACAGCGTATTGTGGTAGAACTCATGGTGCCGCTGGACATCAGCAACAGTAACATCGTTTCTGCGGAACTGATGCAGGCAAAGGCATATGGTTTTAAAAACGGTTCTTTCCGGCCGTATATTCCGGACAAGCAGGGAAAAGTCAAGATCGTTGCCTATGAAGTAGACAGCCATGATGTCAACGACAACAAAAGCAGCGGCGATATGACACTGACGATCACATCACAGGCAATCACCCTGCTTTCGATCGATAATGTCACACAAATGAAAACAGCCACTTCCGATCTGGATTCCGTAAAGGCGGCAATTCCGGTTCGGGTACAGGAGGGCGGCAATTACTCTTACTCCATTTCCATGCAGAACAGTTCAGATTCGGATACCGAGTATAAGACACTGCTGTTTTATGATGTGCTGCCGTATGTGGATGACACCAAGGCAACAGATTCGGAAGCTAAACGTAACTCGAAATGGAACGGTTATCTGATTCCGGATTCCGTGCGGCTGAAGCAGGTATCCACCAGCGGTACAGTAAATCTGAATCCGTCTATGTACACCGTCTGGGTCGGACCAATCATCAAGAAGAACGGCAGCTATGTGCTGCAGGATGTCAGCCTCCTCCCGAAGCCGGCAGATGATCTGATGGATACCGAGAAAAACAATTTCTACCGGAATCTGTATCAAGATGTAAACGGAAAGGATTCATGTTTTGTCAAGTTGTCTGACCTGATAGCAGACCACAAAAACGGCAAGATTTCTGACGCAGAATATGAAAAGCTGGTGCGCGGCATTCGTGCGATCTGGGCACAGATGAATAATGCCAACACCAGACTGGACAAAAAGAACCGTATGGAACTCTACTATGAGATGCATGCACCGCTGAATCTGCCGAAGTATGTTGGTACACCTACAACTGAGGACGAGAATGAAAGTGCAGCATCTGCGGAGAGTATTCGCAAGCAGGTAGAGGGTGTGACACAATGGAACACCTTTGCTTCCGGCTATGATTCTGCAAGTGCGATCGGCAAGAACTATCAGGTCTTTGAAAATACACAGGCCGGTGCCTATATTTCTGCCCCCAGCGGAAAGGGCTATATCGGCAGCTATGTCTGGAGCGACCTCAACTATGACGCTCAGTGTAACGAAGCAGAATATGAGATGTCTGCCAACGGACGGTTGCTGCCTACCGGCAAATGGACGACCGATATTGACTTTGACGGAAAGCCGGACGATCCGGGTATCAATGGCGTAAAGGTGGAACTGCTGACGAAGAAGGGCTATTCCGTCAACGTCAACGGTGAGGCAGTGATTGCCGATCCGGATCCTGACAGCAACCCGAATCCGGAAAAGACACGTTATGTTGTCATTGACGAGGAAACTGGTCAGCCGAAAACCATTGTAGAAAACAACACCAATTCCTATCAGTATACGTTTGACGGACCGGTGACTTATACCACCGAAAGCGACTATTACGGAAATCAGGGCTACTTCATGCTGTCGAATCTGACACCGGGAGATTACCGGCTGCGGTATACACTGCCGCAGGGATACAATCAGTACTCGGTTACAACACGGGAACTGGGACAGACTGGCACAGCACTGAAAGTATACCGTGACGGAAAGGTCGTCTATACCGGCATTCGCACAGAAGATGACCAAACGGCAGTTGCCAACGAAATTGCCAACACAAAGGCTTCGTCCGGACAACTGATCGTACAGACGGCACCGATTCATGTAGATGCGGTGGAAGAAGATCTGACAAAGCATCAGGCATATGACACCGCCATGACTTCCTATATGCTGGGTGTTTCCAGAGGATACACTTACGGCGGCTGGGCATGGGTCGATGAAACAGACAACAACGGCACCATCGAAAGCGACGGCATCATGCAGGAAGCCGAACAGAAGCTGAAAGATGTGACGGTGGAAATGCACGAAGTCGATGCAGACGGCAACATCGCATCGGAAATTGCGGTAGACGGTGACGGAAATCCGGCAGTCGTCAGCACCAGTGATGAAGGCTATTATCAGTTCCGTCTGTATCCGAACAAGAACTATGTGGCAGTGGCAAAATATGAGGGCAGTTCTGTTATCCCGTATAAGCCTTCGCCGTTTGTTCTGCACAACGATCCGCTGGAAACATCAGATGATAACGATCTGACCAAGGCGGTGAACAATTTCCGCACACGGCCGTTCCTGACCGGTGTGCCTTACGACAAAAACCAGAAGCCGCTGTATGAAAATGACGGTCAGACCTTCCAGATCAACAGGAGCATTTCTCTGGGATTTGTGAACGGCTCCCGTGGATTTATCGGACAGTGGATCTGGGACGACGAAAACTATAACGGCATTCGGGATACCTTTGAAAAGGGTATCGAGGGTGTGACCGTGACCTTGCAGCCGTTCTACTATGACGGCGATACCGGAAAATGGGTAGCCATTACCGGTGGGGACCGGGACATCAAAACCTCAGAATCCGGTTCTTATGTATTCCAGAATGTTTCCAGTTACTACGAAAAGGACGGCAGGGAATATCTTGCTGGTTATCGGCTGTACGTCGATCCGGCAAAGAATCCCCAGCTGTACCAGAAGTATGCGATCACCAAGTATAAGCAGTATCCGAACAGCCGTTCTACGGAAAACAGTGACCTGCAATATACCGGTGATATGCAGTACTCTCTCATTGGCGATGACTGGTTCGAGTATGGCGAAAACGGCAATATCACAGCAACGTATCACAACTATGATAAAGAAGACAACATCATTATTATTGCCGGCGAAACAACAAACCAGAACAACAATGTCATTGCCTATAAGGACACCTACTATGATACCGGCGAAGCACAGCGTCTGCTGGACTACAGCGGCGGCTTTACGGAGATTCAGACTTCTGAAGTAACCGGCTATCTGTGGGAGGACAACGGTAAAAATGCAGCCGGAGAATATCAGGAGGCATTCGACTATGACGGTATCCGCAATACCGTGACCGATGCGGACGGCGCGACACAATTCTACGAAAAGGGAATTGCCAACGCAGAAATCCAGCTGGAGCAGTATGTGCTGCAAAACGGCAAATATGTTCCGGTAACAAGCGGAAATTGTACTGTAAAAACTGATGCAGACGGCAAGTATACATTCTCCGGTGTTTCCACATATGCGGAAATCAATGGGGAAAAGGTGCTGGCACATTATCGTCTGAAGCTGCTGTCGTTGCCCAGCGGCATGGAAAACTATGCTGTTACCCGCTATCGGCAGAACGGCGATGCGGAAGCTCAAGTGATCGACAGCCACCTGATCTCGCAGAACGGACAGCACGGAGCAGGCAATGCAGATTATGACATTGCGTCTTATCTGACCTCTCCGGCTGACGGTGATTATTTCATCACTGCAAAGAAGTCCCAGCCGGAAACAGAAGCTGGCATTGACGGAAACACCTATTTTGAACCGTACATTCTCTATGATGATGCAGCAGTGCACGACAAAAATCATGATTATGCCTACGATTACATCAAGGCAAAGGATTATGCCGGCTATGACGGCGGTCTGAAAGCATTTGAAACCGCCTCTGTCAGCGGCGTGGTCTGGGAGGATACCAACTATAATGGTATTCAGGACGACGGCGAAGCAGCATATCATAACAGCAAGAATCCGGCAGTTGTGCACTTACAGCAGTATTTCTATCGCGGCGGCGAATGGGTGCTGGAAAATGCAGCTTTCCGGACACACGAAACCAAAACAGACGGAACCTACACGTTCAGCAATCTTCCCACCTATGTGGAAAAGAACGGCGTAAGGTATCTGGCAGGCTATCAGGTTGTTCTGAAAACAATGCCGAAAGATTATGCGGCAACAAAGTATTGGAACGATGCAGATCCGTCAAAGGTTTACAGCAAACTGTATGTGACCGATGCCGATGGTGTCGAGGACAGCCAGCGGACAGGTGACCTGCCGGTTACTGTGCTGCAAGGCAATCACGAAATGCTGATTCCGGCACGGGAGGCAAAAGCAGGCACACAGTCCAACGATGCAGAACCGTATACGGATTACAACTGGGCATATGTCTGCGACATGAACATCAAAAATATTGACACGCCGAATACTGCACAGCAGAAGTACTATGATCTGGTAACAGCAAGAGATTATGAAAATCTGAATGCCGGTCTGAAAAAACGCAACATTGCGGCAGTAAAGGGCAGGATCTGGGAAGATACGGATTACAACGGCATTCTGAACAGCGGTGAAAAGGGCAAGAGCGGCGTTTCTGTCACTCTGGAACAGTATCGCTATGATGCTGCCGTAAAGCAGTTTGTTCACATGAACAATGACATGACTGTGAAAACTGATGCCAAAGGCGTATATCAGTTTGCCAAGGTGCCGACCCACTTGGTGGTTGACGGCACAGATCAGCTGGCATATTACCGCATTCGTGCGGCTGTGCCGGCGGGATATGCGGTGACACGGTATCGTCAGGCAACAGATGACACGAAAACAGACAGCGACTGGATCGCAAAAACGAATTATCTGACTGCACCGGACAATGGAGATTACTTCCTGACAGCACAGCCGGCACAAGGCAACGCTCCCTATAATCTGACTGATGCTGTCACAAACAAGGAATACGATTCCATATTGAATGCAGACGTGACTGACATTTATAACGGCGGTCTGAAAGCGTTCGAAACCGGAAAGATTCAGGGCGTGGTTTGGTTGGATAAGGATTACAGCGGCTTGCAGGAAACCGGTGAAACGGCAATGGCGACACAGCAGACGGTCTATCTGGATCAGTATTATCTGGACGATGCCGGAAACTGGAAGATGCATAAGACACTCTCCGTAAAGACTGCGGCAAACACAGGAGTATATCAGTTCTCCAACCAGCCGACCTTTGTGACGGTTGACGGAAAGATGTATCTGGCAGGCTATCGTCTGCGGCTGAATGCGGTGCCGGACGGTTATGCTGTGACAAAGTATCAGGTGCTGGATTCCACAGGAAGCTGCATCAACAGTGACCTGCTGGCAGCGTCTCAGGAAACGAATGCAGATCAGACCGTGGACTTCAACCAGCCGGACGAGTATATCTTGCTGGCAAAGAAGGCTGTTCACGGTGCACCCGGAAGCAAGGAGTCAGGATTCCACGAATACTACGTGCGGAAGTACGACAATGTCGATTATGATATTGTTACCGCAAGAGATTCTGACGGCGTATACAACGGCGGACTGAAATCCATACAGACTGCGGCAATGGACGGACGAATCTGGAACGACCTCAATTATGACGGCACAATGGATTTGAACGAAAGCGGCTGCGGCGATCTCCATTTGACACTGTATCAGTATTATCTGGACGGAACGACCTGGAAAAAGACTGCGGCGACTATGCCCGCAGTGACCAACAGCAACGGTATGTATCATTTTGAAGGTATTCCCACTTATGCGGAAGTCGGCGGCAAGCGGTATCTGGCTGGGTATCAGCTGCACTTAGATGCACTGCCGGACGGCAATGCAGTTACTGTACTTGCCAACGACAACAAGCTGCACTGGAAGAACGGCGAACTCACTCTCATGGGCGAGCAGGAATATCTGATCGTTGCAGCAAAGGCACAGTCGTTTACCGGAGAGCATACCGGAAACACACCGCAGTACAACACGTATTACGACCGCACTTACAGTGCAGTTCCGGATACGGATACGATCTACGACATCACAGAAAGCCGTGACAGCAAGAACGAGTACCATGGCGGCGTTCGGGCGTTCCAGACAACGTCTGTCAGCGGACGAATCTGGAATGATGCCGATTATGACGGCGGCATGGCGGCGGAAGAAGCTGGCATGGAAGGCTTGTCGATGACGCTGGAGCAGTATTACTGGGACGGCACCACATGGCTGCCGACAGCACAGCAAAATTACACTGCAACTGTAAACACCGACAGCAACGGGGACTATCATTTCGAAAATGTTCCCACATTTGTGGAGATCGGCGGCGAGCGGTATCTGGCTGGCTATCGGCTGAAGCTGGACGCACTGCCGAAGGACGCTGACGGTAAGATCACCTACGGCATTACCAAGGCAGGCGGCGACAGCAAATTCCAAAGACTTGAAAATCCGTATCAGAGCGAGAACCTCTATCTGACAGCACCGGATCAGTATCTGATTCTGGCTGCTGAGGCAAAGACAGAAACCGATTCGACATACCGAAAGCACTACAACGGCAGTGACTATGACATTGCAGATGCCGCAGCCCAGACAGACTGGAATGGCGGTTTGAAGCAGGTCGAAAAGGCACAGATCGTTGGACGTGTCTGGGACGATGCGAATTACAACGGCTTGCAGGATACCGACGAGGGAAACATTTCCGGCGTAGAAATTACGTTGGAGCAGTACTACCGCGATGCCAACGGCAACTATCAGCCTACCGGCATATTCCAGAAGGATTCTGATGCCAACGGCGAGTACCGGTTTGACAATGTGGATACGTTCTGTAATGCAAACGGCGAAACCTACCTCTGCTATTATCAGCTGAAAATGACAGGCGAAGTGCCGGACAATTACACCATTACCTGGTACCGGCAGGGCGATGATCCCGCAAGGGACAGCGATCTGGATGCGGAGAGCCGTTATCTGACGAAAGACACCTATTTTGTTTGTGCAGCTGCGGATACAGACAGCACGGATTATGCAGTGGACGGCAGAGATATTCTCCGAAAGGAAGATGTTTCCGGTTATGATGCCGGCTTTACACAGTTGGCAGTAGGGGACATCTCCGGACGGATCTGGATCGACCACAACTATGACGGCATACAGGACGAAGCAGATGATGCGGCGAATACCGCAGAGGACAAGGCGGCAATTGAAAATGTTACCGTCAAGGCAATACAGTATTATTATGACGGCAGCCAGTGGCAGCCGAACGACACGGCGTATACAGCCAGCACAAGCACAGATGCAGACGGCAAATACACACTGGCGAATCTGCCCACCTGGGTGAGAATCAACAATGTGGATTATGCCGCAGGCTATCAGCTCTGTCTGGAAAATCTCCGCGGCAATTATCTGGCGACACAGTATCGTGTGGGAACTGACCGCACCAAGGACAGCGACCTCCGACTGGACAGCACATATCTGACGAGTGCGAACGAATACATTGTTCCGGCGGCAAATGCGTATGACGATGCCAACGGAAACCAGAATGGTGCTTCTGTACGGGAAGTTCCGGACAGCAACGGTACCATGTACGCAGTAGACCTTGCATGCGGCAAGAATACCGGACATTATGATGCCGGACTCAAGCAGCAGGACAAGGGCGTGATTCGCGGTACCATTTGGAACGATGCGAACTATGACGGTTTGTATAATTCCAACGAAGTGCCGTTGGCAACTTCGGTTCGCGTGATACTGACCCGTGAGATCTATGAAAACGGAAACTGGATACCGGATACTGCATTTGGTGAGGTTTCTGAAATTGTGGATCACGGCGAGTATCAGTTTACGGATCTGGACGTTCACGTGCCGGCAGACCTGTCAGATGACAGCACTTCTGGCAACAAGGACCGCATCTATGGCTATCAGATCCGGCTGGATCTGGCAACTGTGCCGGATACCTATGCGGTGACCAAGCAGTATGCGGAATCGGAGCAGGCTCTGGAAAACAGTTTCCTGAATCCCCGTGACGGCAGTCTGCTGGCAAAGGACGAGTCGCACATCATTTTGGCGGCGAAGGCAACTGATGCAGATCGGGAGCATACCATTACCATTGCAGGTACCACATATGCACCGGCAAATCTGGCGAAATCTGTCGCACCGCACAACGGCGGTCTGACTGCAATCGAAACTGCGTCCATTGAAAGCTATATCTGGAATGACGAGAATTACAACGGCATACAGGACGAAAACGAAGTGGGCGTTGCAACTGCATCAGTCAAGCTGACACGGAAATATTATGATGATTCTGATAAGACGTGGAAGCAGGACGACAGCTTTGCATTGGTTGCAGATGGTGCACCGGTAGCGACAAGCACACCGGTAGCAACGGGAACGCCTGTGGCAACAGGTACACCGGTAGCGACAGCAACACCTGTGGCAACCGGCACACCGACAGCCTCCGCATCTGGCGGCTATTACCGATTTGACAACCTGCCTACATTTGTGGAACGGAACGGCGAGCGTTATCTTGCCGGTTATCAGTTACAGCTTTGCGAGATGCCGAAGGGCTACGCAGCGACCAAGTGCCGAATCGGAGAGGATACAGCCAAGGACAGCGATCTGTTTGCAGATACGTTACATTTGTATGAAGATGCAGACGAAGTAATCATACTGGCAGAAGCGTCCAGCGGCAACGACTTCTACGACAGGAACGTGGGGGACAATGCCTATGACATTGTCAAGGCAAAGGACAACACGGACTATGACGGCGGTCTGACTGCAATCGAAACTGCGTCCATTGAAAGCTACATCTGGAATGACGAGAACTACAACGGCATACAGGACGAAAATGAAGTGGGCGTTGCAACCGCAACGGTCAAGCTGACACGAAGCTATTACGACAGCCGCGATACCACTTGGAAACTGGACGACAGCTTTGTGCTGGTGGCAACTGGCACACCAGTCGCAACGGCAACACCTGTTGCAACAGGCACACCGGTAGCGACAGCAACACCTGTGGCAACTGGCACGCCAACGGCAACCGCATCTGGCGGACACTACCGCTTTGACAATCTGCCGACCTACATAGAAAAGGACGGTCAGAGATATTTAGTGGGGTATCAGATGCAGCTTTGTGAGATGCCGGAAGGATATGCTGCAACGAAATATCATGCGGCTGCCGACAGCGACAAGGACAGCGATCTGATCGCCGGCACACTGGATCTGCAGGAGCCGGATACATTCCTGATCCTGGCGAAAGCATTCAGCGGAAATACACCGTATTGCTGTCAGGTTCGCGGCGTGGACTATGACATTGTAAAGGCGGCAGATGTCACCGGATATGACGGCGGCATTGTGCAGAAGGATTCTCATGTATCGATCTCCGGTATTGTCTGGGACGATGCAGACCGAGATCATCAGATCAGCGACGGCGAATCCGGTATCGCCAATGTGAAGATCATACTCCGGCAGTATTATCGCCGCAACGGAAAGTGGGAACTGCTGCCTGAAGCAAAACAAGTTGCCTATACCAATGCAGACGGACAATATCGTTTCGACGACTTGCCGCTGTCTGTGACGGTGGACGGTGTCACATATCTGGCAGGATACCGCCTGTGGATCGATCCGATTCCGGCAGGATACAATGCGGAAGAATATGCTGACATATCGTCGGGCAGTGTGGAGATTCGTGCAGAGGAACGCACGTTGGACGGCTGTATGATTCTGGGAATTCCAGAAGAAAAGGGTGTCACGTCCGGAACTTGTCTGGAAGGATTCAACATCGCCAAGGGCGAGGATATGGCTTTTCTGAATGTCTTTCTGAATCGTGATCCGGAAGAATCTACGGAAACAACAACGGCTACAGATCTTGTTACGACAACAACCGAAACCGCAGTTTCTACGGAATCGACGACACAGACCAGTACTTCGGCATCTGCGGAAACTACCTCTGTGGAAAGCAGTACCACGGAAACCAGTACAGCAACAACACAAACTACAGCAAGCACTACAGAATCCAGTACAGCAACAACACGGACTACGGCAAGCACTACGAAAACCAGCACCACAACAACACGGACTACAGCAAGCACTACAAAAACCAGCACGACAACAGCACGGACTACAGCAAGCACTACGAAAACCAGCACGGCAACAACACGGACTACAGCGAAAACGCAGTCATCTCATACTACTGCAACCACACGTACGCATACTACAGCTACGAAACAAACCACCAGCAGCGTTACAACCTCGAAACAGACTACCCACAGCACATCACACACAACAACAGCGAAAGTCACCGCATCACCGGCAACACATACGATTGCAAAAACAACCACGCACACGACACATACCACCAGTCACAGAACGACTGCCGGCACAACCAGTATCACTACCCAGAGAACATCTGTGACGACTTCCCGAACCACGGGAACGACCCACACGACAGCTACTGTAACGACTACTGGCAGTACGTCAGTCACTACTTCCGCAACACATCGCACGACATCTTCGACAACACAGCAGACTACAGCAACGGTGACACTCTCCAGTGCAGGTCCGACCAGTGTGACAACTACGACACATACCACCAGTCAAACTACTACCCAGACAACGCCGAAACAAACGGTGCATACTACGGTATCTCAGACGAATACCACGTCTGTAGCACCGACCAGCCGCACCACTTCTGCGACAGTTTCCACGACTGGAACCACCAGCACGGGAACGACAGACAGCAGTGCATCGACTGGAACACAGACCACACACCACAGCACGCATACCACGACACAAACCACCACAGTTACTGAAACAACGGTGAACAGCACTTGCGAAACATCGGGTGCTTCCACCAGCATTCGACAGACCACATTGCGGAAAAATCACGTGAGCGGGGACACTGTCACGACTACCACAACAGCTGCAAACAGAGAGCATGCGGCAGGTCATCACACGCAGACGACAACAACGGCGGCAGATGTTTCTGCACAGACCTCTGGAACAAAGCGGATACCGCTTCCGCGGCAGCAAAACATTTCGGGAACGCCGAAAACCGGAGATACCACACTGCACATCACCATTTTGATCGCAGCCTGCGGATTCTCACTGCTTCTGGCAATCCTGACAAAGCGGCGTAAAAAGTAACTGCATGCTCAGATGGCTCTGGGCGGCATCAGAAAAAGAGTCACACTCGAAAGGGTGTGGCTCTTTTTGCGTATGAGCGTGTGCGGTTCTGTTTTTGAAGCAGAAAGGTGTCTTGCTTTTTGGAAAAAATTGTGGTATGATAAAAACGAGGAAGAATGTGTCGAAGGGAGCGTAGATGGCGTGATTCGAATCGCGGTGGTAGATGATGAGAAAGATCAGATTTTTCAGTTGAAAAAAATCATTCAAAGCTTTTTTCATGAAAAGGGAAAAAGCATTATGGTTTCTTGTTTTACACAGGGGGAAGAACTGCTTACGCAAAGCACTGATTTCGATATGATATTTTTGGACATTCAAATGGAAGGTATTGATGGGATTGAAACGGCAAGATTGATTCGACAAAAAAATAAAAAAGTTGCTCTGATATATGTTAGTAATTATTCAGAGCAAATGGCAGCATCTTTTGCAGTACATCCATTTTCTTTTTTAGAAAAGCCCATTCAAAACTCAAAAATTCGGGAAGTACTAGCAGAGTATTTACAGTACTATGGCACAGAGGAAAAAAATTATATTTCATTTCCCATGCATCACGGAAATGTTGTCATAGAACCTCAAAAAATTCTTTATTTTGAATATGAGGGAAATCGAAAAGTCAAGCTGGTATCTACAGAAACTGTATATCATATTATTGGCAGCATGAGTGAATTAGAAAACCAACTAAAACAATATCATTTTATCATGCCGCATAAAAGTTTTTTGGTCAATGTGGCATGTATCAATTCATTTTACAATGATATTATTCTTTCAAATGGCATGAAAATACCAATTGCAAAAAACAGAAGAAAACAAGTCCATGAAAAGATAAGTGACTATTTGCATCACCATTTGCAGAAATAGGAGGTGTTTCTGATGAAATTATTATTGAGTTGTATGGTAAGCCTTACTTGTACCTTTTCTGGAATATGGGCGTTATCTAATTTTTTCTCCATTCAAAAATCTGAGATTTGGCTGCGTTTTCTTAGTGTGACGATAATTTCTGTTTTACAAGGATTGATGTGTATATTTGGAATTCCGATTCTAAATACAATAAGTATGTTGGCAATGATTGTTTTATCCACGATTATTTGTTTTCGTATACCAAAAATCTCATTTTTAATTTATGACTTCCTGATTGCATTGATTTGTTTTATAGCTGATGCTATGTCAACGCTGAGCTTGTCCTTTGTGACACAAAAAACGATTTCGTCTGCGGTTGCGGAAGATAGTTTAACGATTTCAAGCTGCCTTCGAACTTGTTTGCTTACATTTATTTTATGTCACATTGTCTTTTCTATGATTCGAAAGAAAAAGAGTAGTTTTGTATGGTATGAATCGATCTCATATGCAATTTTAGCAACTGGAGAAATTATCACTGCCAATTACATCATAGAAAATATTGCAAATACGCATTCCGGAACATTCTTGGTTTTCTTTTTAACAGGCTGTATTGTGCTAGATGTCTACATTGTTTTTGTATTTTATCGTGTTTCTGCGATTCGGGAAATGGAAAAGAAAAACGCATTGTTGCAGCAGCAAACAGATATGCAAATGGCAGTTTATCGTGATCTTGAAAAGCGGTATCAAAATTCTATGACGATCATACATGATGTAAAGCGGCATGTAAATGCTTTAGAGGGATTGATACAGACTGAAAATTTGACAGAGGCAAAACAGTATGAAAAATCGTTATATCAACAGCTGGACAAACTGCACCCGTCATTTCATTGCAGCAATCAACTGTTATCTGTTATTCTAAATCATGAGTTGCTGAAAGCAGAACAGAAAGGTATTCAATTAAACTTGAATATTTTATATGATAAGCTTGATTTTTTATCAGATATGGACTTAACAACAATCGTTTCGAATCTTTTAGATAATGCAATAGAAGCGGTTTCGGAATTGGATAAAGACAGAACTGTTTTGTTTGTAATCGAAGAACAAATGCAGTGCTGTATGATTCACACGGAAAATAAGTATGAAAAATTAAATCCAAATACGGAAAACAGTTTTTTGTCTACTAAAAATGGACATGCGGGAATCGGCTTAAAAAACATTGAAATGACCGTTAAAAAATATAATGGAATCTGGAAAGCGACAGTTGAAAATAACAGCTTTGTGGTGTCTATCACGATTCCGATAGATTCTCAGCCAAGTATATGAAATTCGAACCCGATAGTGATTTTGCACAAAAATGCTATCGGGTTTTTGTTGCCCCATTCCCGAATAATGCAGATTATTCCCGTTTAGTGCAAAGCTATTGATTTTTTCCAGTTGGACTGCTATACTAAAAATGTAAGAGAAATCTTATTAAATCTAAAATGAGAGGAATGTTTTACATGGAAAAGAATTCGAAAGCTGTAATATCCCCGATTGATCTTGCAAAAATCTCTGCGGATATTAACCGCGACGGAAGACTGGACGATCAGGACGTTATATTGTATTCCAAGGTAGCAGCAGGACAAGTAAAACTGTAATTTTCTTTTCATGAAAGGAGATGTTTTCTATGAAAAAAATTTTGAAAAACGTACTTCTCTTTTCCGCATTGATTGGCAGTGTGAACTGTCTTGCTTTGCCGGCGGCAGCGGTTGATGTCGCAACGGCAAACACTTCTGTAATGGCAGATGCAGCAGATGTTGTGTATTCCGGCACCTGCGGTGCAGAGGGGGACAACATCACATGGACATACAACGAGAGCGAATCCACAATGACGTTTTCTGGTACTGGCAGCATGGAAAAATACTATTTATATCCATGGGATAAAGATGGGTATAATGATCCGAATGTTGTTCCAGAATGGATGAATGATTCCAGAATTTCCTCTTATCATGCAAAACATGTTGTTTTCGAAGAAGGTATTACAGAAATCAATAAGATCAATAATTCCTTTTTTGGCGATGTGAATTCTGCTTGCGATGTTACTGTTCCGGAAAGTGCAACTAGTTTTGATGCGACGAATGTTTCAATAAAATTAACACTTTACGGCTTAGACGGTTCATGGTTCTATGGAAAATTCGGTATCCGTGAGAATACATCTCAAGAATATGTATCTATTGGTACTGCGAAAAATCCGTTGTATCCTGCAAGCGGTACTTGTACATCTGGTGCAACATGGACATTTGATTACAGGACTCGTGAATTGCACATTAGCGGTTCTACAATGAGAACAGATGAAATGCCGAAATTGCCGTGTAGCAAGTACATTTTTGAGAAAGATTTCATTCCACCGGAAAATAAATTTTATGAAAAGTCGGATTTAAACACATTTGTAATGTCAATGACAATTCGTTCGCTGGGCGAGGGTCGTAAAATTTATTGCTATCCCAACAGTCCATTTGCGAAAGAATACGAAAAGATTATAGCAACTACAGATGATGACGGTTCTTATGCCGATTCATTTTACTGCAATTATCTGCCCGACGATACCGGCATTTGCGGGGACGTAAATCTGGACGGAAAGGTAAACCTTTTGGATTCTGTCCTGCTGGCAAAGGTGGTCAACGGCAGTGTGACTGTGAATGACATGCAGAAAAAGAACATGGACTGCGACGGCAGCGGTGAGATCGATATTGATGATGTCACTACTCTGATGCAGTTCTTGGTGCATGCTGTGGATAGTCTGCCGGTGAAATAACGATCGTTTGAAATATTGCCTAAATGAAAAAATGAGTTTTGTTCAGCCCTGCCGGATTGCTGTATCCGACAGGGCTGAAAACGAAGGTGTGAAAGTATTGTCAACGATGCTGTTTCCCAAAACGCTTTCGGAGAAACCGGAAACGAAATATCGAAAACAGAAAAAGCACATCGCGAATCGCAGCAGACCCCGCTGGTCTGGCGAACGTGATGTGCTTTTTGGTTGTAATGCAAAGGGAAAACTCTTTTTCAAAAGGCGTTTTCCCGCATTGGTTTTTCAGACTTAGGGCAACACCGCACAAACATTATGCAGCGTCATTCCGTACTGGGCAGCGTTTGAATCAGGTGCACCAGAAACCGCAGCAGCACAACTGCATCATTGCTGCCGGTTTCTCCGTCACCGTCGCAGTCGGCATTTTTCTGGGCAGATTCGCTCAGGCTGATGGTTCCGGCAACCGTCTTGTTCAACAGAACCGCGTCTGAAATGTCCACCTTTCCGTCCAGATTGACATCGCCGAAGATCACGATTTCCGTTGTCGGGGACGTACCAGAGGATTCGGTTTCCGTTGTGGCAGAAGTTGCGGCGGTGGTTTCCGCAGAGGACAGAGTTGTGGTGTCCTGCTTTGTGAGGGAGGTCGTGGCTGCGGTGGTTTCGGAAACGGTAGTTTGCGTAGATGCAGCTGTTTCAGTTTCTGTAGCCGCAGATGTAGCCGCAGGCAGTGTAGTCGCTGTTGTCACAGTAGTTTGTTCTTGTGCAGAAGTTGCAGTGGTTTTGGACGTGTTGGCAGTGGTCGTAGCAGGAACAGTTGCTGCCGTTGTTTTCGCGGCAGTGGCAGTAGTTGTTGTGGTAGTAGTAGTTGTTGTTGTTGTCGCAGCTGTCGTGGTAAAGGCGACCGCATTCCACTTCTGGCAGGCATTGCCGTTGACCGTCCACTGCTGCACATTGGCACCGCTGGATTTCTCCGCGTTTGCCACTTCTACAGCAGCCCGATCTTTTGAAGTGCGTGTCAGGATCGTATATGTTCCGTCGGGATTCTTGACAAACTTGAACAGATGCGAGCTGGACTTGTTGTTGGTGTGGATCTCGATGTTGGAGCCGTCTGCTTCTCCCACAGAATTCAGATAGTAGGTCTTACCATCTGCCAGAGCAGAGAGAATGTAGTAGTATCCGCCGCCGAATTCTTTCAGTGTCCATGAGTTGTGGGCTGCGGGTTCATTTGCACCCCACTGCTGCACGTTGCTGCCGTCCTCAGCCTTTCCGTTTGCCACTTCCAGATACAGATTGCTGTTGGCATTGCGGAACTGGTATGTCTTTGTGGTATCCATGACACAGCCGGTGTTCTCTACCTGTGTCAGCTTCCACTGCTGGGAAGTGTCGGAGAGGTTGACTGCCCATTCCACCACGTTGGCTCCGGCACTTGTGGAAGCCGCCTGTACGGCAACGCAGCTCTGGTCGCCGCTGGTCTTGGTGAGCAGGTAATAGACACCGTCTGCGGCTTCGTAGAATTTGAACCGCTGTGCATCGGCATCGGTGGCAGACCAGATGCCGAGATTGGTGCCGTTTGCCGCAGCATTTCCGGCAACGTCCAGCAGATAGCTCACCTTGTCACCGATCTGGGGATACAGGGTATAATAGCCGTCACCGTCTGACAGCACCCGCCATGTATTGTGGGCTGCGGGTTCATTTGCACCCCACTGCTGGACGTTGGTGCCGTCCGCAGCCTTTCCGCCGTCCACTTCCAGATACAGTCCGCTGTTGACGTTCTGTATCATGTAGACTGCACCTTCCTGCAAAACTGCCGGTGTGTAGTCAGTCACCGGATTGCCGTAGGCAGAATCAAAGCTGTCCGTCAGGAATGGTGCTGTGTAAACAGTTGCCGCAAAGGTCTGCAGGCTGCTGTCTGTGATGTATTTCAGTTCGCCGGAAGATGATGCAGCACCGGCGTATTTGGTGCAGAAATCCTTGGTGTCTGTGCCCCTGGTGTTGTAGGCATCTAACAGTGTGTAGCCGTAGTTGTCCTTGGGGTTCCATGTGCTGGTGACTTTTGCGGTATAATTCAGCTTGGTCGGGGTTTCTGAACTGTTTTTCGCCGTGTAGGAACCGTTGTCCCGATACGGAGAAGTATCCGGCTGTACAATGATTTCCCGTCCGGAAACCGCCTGGAATCGGCAGTTTTCGCTGACCATATTGGAGCCCTCGCCGCTGATGATCTGGTTACAGCTGTTCGGCAAAAAGCTGTCATCGCCGGAATAGTAGTTGTTGTAGATGTGACCGCTGCCGTTTCCGATCTGCGGGCAGCGGCGGACACATTCGTCCCACCAGTTGTACATCAGCGTGGTGCGGCAGCGGGAAGTTTCACTGTTCTGTGTGCCGTATGCCACCGTCCAGAAACGGTTCTTGAATGTGTTATAGGAAATCGTGATATAGTCCGGACTTCTGCCGTTGTCTTTTGCGTCCAGATAGCTTTCATAGGGGGTGTTCAGCCAAATGAATTTTCCCACTTCGTCCTGCCCGTTTCCCGTATGATCTGAGGGCAAGTAGGAGATAAACGTGCAGTGATCCACCCAGATCTGACGCGAGGACCAGATATTGATCAAGATCCGGTTCTTCACATTCTTTGCAATCATGTTCAGATTCCGGAAAATGATGTTGTCGCTGGGATTGTCGTCCACTGCACCGTAGGTGTCATTGGTGCGGAACTGAGAGTCGTAAATGGTCTTGTTCCCGTAAGAACCCACAATGGTCTTGTTGTCCCGAATGCGGGTGTGGGACTTGTTCTGCATATCAATATCCGCTGTGATGACAATGGTTTTCGGCTCTGTGGTATTCAGCTGTTTTTCCAAGTCGTCCGCGGTGGAAACGAAAACGGTTTCGCCCAGCAGACCGCCAATGGTTCCCGCTTTTTCCTTGCCATTTGCCAGTGCATTTGCGGCGTATCCCTCCAGTCCGCTGCAATTCAGCTTCCACTTCTGGGCACCGTCACCGGTGTATGCGGTCAGCCCGATGGTGTTATTTCCCTGATAATAGGTCAGTGCAGCACCGGTGGAAACGTTGGTGATCTTGTAGTACAGATCGTATCCCTCGAAGTCTTTCTGTACGCTTTCGATGTTCCAGTTCTGGCTGCTGTCAGCAGCCTTTGCCGTCAGTGTACATGCTGTGCCGTTGGCAGTCAGATACTTGCCGTCAGTCAGACTGACAATTTGGTACACGCCGGCAGAAACATAGTCAATACGCCAGTCCTCTGAATTGGCTCCGGCGGCTTTCTGCGTGTTGGCAGCACTACCGGCATTGTTCAGATTCCGGTTCGTGGTGTATGCCCCGAAATGTACCGCCTGTGCCGGATAAGCGGTCACGTCCGCAGCCGATACAGAACCTGCCGGCAGAATTCCAAGCAGACTGCTTAGAATTGCCAGTACGGTCAGTATGGCGGGCAGCAGGTGTTTGTTCTTTCTTTGTTGTTTCATTCCCAATTCCTCCTGTTTTGGTATTGTGGATTGTAGCTATATTTTATCACAGTTCATGAGATAATTCAATCAGATATGATGCTATTTTATAAGAAATTGTGCTATTATTTCATTGCGGTGAAAATAATATCTTATAATTCTTATTGACATCAGCCGCTTTTTCCGCTATAATAAAGGCAATACCGCACAAAGATTGTGCGACAGATGCGTCGTCAAATTTTTCGTCAGATGAAACAAAAAGCGGAGTGAATACTTGATGTATTCACGAGCATTTTTGTGAAATATGAGAGTCTGTTTCGTATCTGACGTATGCAGATTGCGTCGTCAGATTTTTTGAGAGATGAAGGGAAAAACGGAGAAAATCCTTTGTGGATTTTCGAGTATTTTCCCGAAATATCTCGGAAAATATGCACGCAAGATGCGTGCGGGAAGATACGAAACAGGCTCTGAAGGGAAATTTGCAAGCAGATGGCGTGCAAAGTCGCTAGACGCTCTTTGTGCGGTATTGCCTAAAAGTAATATTACACAAGTTTTGTACGGTGTTGCCATAGGAAAAGGCGGTGAAATCATGCAGGCATTCCCGAAAAAACGCGGCATTCTGGCAGTGTTCCTGACAGATCTGCAATCGGAGTACAACCACACATTGTTAGAGGGCATCACCAAGCAGGCGAATGCTCTCCGCTATGATATTGTCACATTTTCCTTTTTTTCCAATGCCAACTGTGACACGCCGTTTCAGACAGGGGAGGAGAATATTCTTTCACTGTTTCACAAAGGGTATGCCGACGGCATTCTCACACAAAAGGGCATGTTTCAGAAGCCGGAGGTGCGGCAGCGAATCGACCAGATCTGTCTGGAATCCGGTTTGCCGTTTCTGGACATCGGCGAGGAAAATTGTGATGCAGTGTATCCGCTTTGGAATGACCGGAAGATTTTCTGCGATCTGGTGAACCATTTGATCGAAGTGCACCACAAGCGTAAGATCTACTGTCTGACTGGTCCGCCGGAACCGCACCAGTCCCGCAACCGTGTCCTGGGATTTCGGGATGCAATGCAGCAGCACGGGCTTCCGGTGTCGGAACAGATGATATTTTACGGGGATTTCTGGGTGCACTCCGGCGAACGGCTGGGGAATGCCATTGCAGACGGCGGCGTTGCAATGCCGGAAGCGGTGGCATGTGCCAATGCGGCAATGGCAGAGGCTCTGATCCGCACGCTGCAAAAACGCGGCATTGCCGTTCCGGAAGATATTGCAGTCGTGGGGTATGACCCGTTTATGACCAATATGCTCAACGTTCCTTCCATCACTTGTATGACAAACATGAACTATAATCTGGGAGTCAACAGCATCTGTCAGTTGCACTACGAAATCACCGGTGAGATCTGTACTCCCATTCCATGCCGACCGGAAGTGCTGGAGCCTGCGGAAAGCTGCGGCTGTACCATGTCCGGAAATGGTGTGTTTGCCGGATACAAGCGAGATCTGGCAGAGCAGCTGAAGTTTGCTTATTTGCTTCAGTACAGCGGCATGATTCAGAAAATTTCCGCACCGGACAACTTGATGGAATTTGCGAAAGAACTGCACCACGTGCTATACCTGATTCGCCGCATCAAGGTGTTTTATCTCTGTATCGGCGAAGACTGGGACGGCATCATCAGCACCAATGGCAGCACATACCGCACCGCAGGGTATCCGGACACATTTTTTCTGTTCCGGCAGGTGTACGGCAGTTCCGATTATGAGATCGTCCACCTGCGGGAACTGGTGGAAATTTTGCAGAATCCAGAAACGCCCTCTGCTTATCATCTGGTTCCGCTGCACTATGAGGACCGCTGCTTTGGATTTCTGGCGGTGGAGTTCGAGGGAGAACAGTACAGCTTGGACAAGCAGTTCCTGACGTGGACGGAATATGTCAGCTCGGCTCTGGAAACCATGCGTATCCGAAACTATCTGAAACAGTTCAGCGGGCGGATCCACCTCACTGCCATTCGTGACCCGCTTACAGGAATCTATAACCGCCGCGGCTTCGAGGAGTTGTCCTCTGAAATTTACGAGCAGTCCATTCTGCACGGGGAGAAGTTCCTGCTGGTGGCAGTGGATATTTACAATCTGCACGAGATCAACCGGAAACAGGGCAGCAGCGTGGGGGATCAAATTCTGATGACCGTGGCAGATGCCCTTAGCAGCAGCTGCTTGGGAAACGAAATTTGCTGTCGCTGCAACGGCGACCACTTTTATCTGATCGGTTCCTATTCTTACCGGTTTGATGCCGGCAGAACGCATATCGATGCCATTCAGCAGTACTGCAACCAGCATCTGGAAGAAGGGAAATCCGGTGTACATGTCAAGCTGCTGATGAGCTGCTTCTGTGAAAAAGTCAGTCAGACGGTATCCCTTGCGGAACTGATCGACTATGTAGACCATGTCATTGCACAGAAACAGCTGGAGGAAGAAAAGCAGCTTGCCTATTGGAAGAACATGAACACACTCCGGCAAAAGATCTACAGCAGCCCGCAGGAAAACTGGAATATCGCAGATATGGCACAGATGATGCTGTTGAGCCGTGCTTATTTTCAGCGGCTGTATAAGCAGAATTTCGGTGTCAGTGCCATGTCCGATGTGATCGCTGCCCGAATCGCCATGGCGAAAAAATTGCTGGCAGACGGGCAGAATACCCTTGCGGAGATTGCCGAACAGTGCGGCTATCACAGCGAGATCTACTTCATGCAGCAGTTCAAAAAGGAAACCGGCATGACACCTACGCAGTACCGCACAAAGGGAAATGCCGAATAATCCAGAAAACCCCACACAGAGTCGTTAGCGGACTTTGTGCGGTATTGCCTTAAATATAATATTCCGGTTCATTTTCTGTGGAAATATACTGATGTACGCTCTGGCGAATTACCAGTGTGGATTGCAGTTCCGTTTTCACCACTGCCTTGTGACCGCCGTTCATGCGGTCTGTCAGAATCTGAATCGCCAGATGTGCCATTTCCGCTTTCGGCAGGGAAACCGTTGTCAGCATCGGCGTGGTGTACTGGGATTCCACAATGTTGTCGCTGGAGATCACGGCAGGGTGATAGTACCAGTTCTTGCTCTGTGCCAGATATTTCAGCATACCGATCGCCAGAATGTCATTGGCACAGTAAAACGCACTGGGCGGCGTTTCCTGCTGGGAGAAATATGCCATGGCTTGATAGCCGTTTTTCTCGTTGGGTGTGATGTCGTAAACATCGTCAATGTCCGGTGCAATGCCGTGATGCACCAGTGCCTCCTGATAGCCCACATACCGCGTTTCGTTGTGGCAATCTCCCACGTAGCCGATTTTTTGATGCCCGCAGGAGATTAGATAATTCACTGCTGTCAGTGCGATTTTTCTGCCGTCGCACAAAACCTCGTCCACCTCATAAGTGGTGGAGTTGCGGTTGATAGAAATGAGATTTTTCTCATAGCGTTTCAGCGATTTCAGCCCTTTTTGCGAGCATTTTCCAATGAGGATCAGCCCGTCGTGCTTTTGCTTGGTATCATGAAACATTTGTGCCGCCGACTTTTCGATTTCTGAAAAGTCGGTCTTTTTTTCACTGGAAAAGACTGCATGCCGCCAGATATTTTCAATCAGTCCGCCGCTTTTCCGCACTTCGATCTCCACCAGCCGGAGCATTTCGCTGTAGAAGGGATCAGTTTCGTCGGAATTGACACGGGTCAGCAAGATGTTGATATGAAATATCTTGTTCGGAGCACTGCCGCTTTTCAGAGCCTTTGCCGCTTCGTTGGGCACATAGCCGATTTCCCGTGCAGTCTGTAGGATCTTCTCTTTCAGTTCCATAGAGTGGCACTTGTGCTCCGGATCCCGCAGTACCCGTGCTACTGTGGAAACCGATGCCCCTGTGATTGCCGCAATTTTTGTAATGGACATTTCCCCTCACCTCATATCCGAGAATCTCTATCTGTATTCTATATTTTATTATAGCGGGAAAACTTCTGCTTGTCAAGGCGTATGATAACGTTGTCTAAAATGAAATACTGGGTATCCTGTAGGAAATGTAGGAAAATAAACAAAAACCACGTATTTTCGTCAAGTCTTTTTTGGCATCGTTGCCGCTTGTACTGTGAAAAAAAGAAAGCTACTGTCTGTTTTCACAGAAAAGCGGCATTTTTTTACCCGTTTGGCGGAGAAAATCACGTGAAATGACAACGCTGTCACCATTTTCTCTGGACTTTTCGCTTGCGGTGGGGTAGAATGAAATCACACCAAGGGAATGAATTCCCTAAGGCAAATCGGAAAAAGGTGATAGCAATGAAAAAATCAGAACAGGAAAACATCATTACAGTTTCACATCTGAACAAAGAATTCGTCAAGGACGGCACTTCGTTTCAGGTATTGAAAGACATTGATCTTTCCGTAAAAAAAGGAGAGTTTGTCACAATTGTGGGACACAGCGGCTGCGGAAAGAGTACCCTTTTGAAAATCATCTGCGGTCTGGTATCGTATCAGGACGGCGGCGTTTCCCGAAACGGTCACGCCGTTTCCGGACCAGATGCACAGTGCGGTATGGTATTTCAGGATCACCGGCTGCTGCCGTGGCTGAAGATCAAGGACAACATTGGCTTCGGTATCCGGAATATGACTAAGGCAGAACGGGAAGAGCACATTGCACGGCATCTGGAACTGGTGGGACTGAAAGGCTTTGAAAATGCCTATCCCTCGCAGCTGTCCGGCGGCATGTCCCAGCGTGTGGCAATTGCCCGCGGACTTGCCGGCAATCCTTCCATTCTGCTGCTGGACGAACCGTTCGGTGCACTGGACGCACTGACACGAATCCAGATGCAGAAAGAGATTCTGCGGATTCAGCGGGAGGAAAAAGTCACCATGGTCATGGTCACCCACGATATTGACGAAGCAATCTATCTGGGCGAACGCATTGTAATCATGTCTGCACGGCCGGGCGAAATTCAGGAGATCATCACTACTGATAAATACTCCCGCATGAACCGCGGCAGTTCCGGCTTTGCCGCATACAAAAAGAAAATCTACGAGCACTTCTTTCAGGATTCTGCGGAATTTCTGCAAGAGGCAGAGTACATGATCTGAGGGAGGAGATACCATGAAAACGCAGAAGGTCAAACAGATTTTACTGGGACTGATTGTTCCGGTGCTGATACTGGCGGCGTGGATCTGTGCTACCCATTTCGGGAACATTCCCACCAGTATCCTGCCGAAAATTTCCATGGTGTGGCAGGCATTTCTGGAGATGCTGCAAAGCGGGCAGCTCTGGAATGACCTTTCAGTCACACTTTCCCGCGTGCTGAAAGGGTATCTGCTTTCCGCCGTGTTGGGAACGGTTCTGGGGTCGCTGATGGGCATGTCCAAAACGGTGTTACACCTGTTGCAGCCCACGGTGACTGTGATTCGGCAGATTCCCATTATTGCATGGATTCCGCTGATTATTCTGTGGTGCGGCATCGGGGAATTGTCCAAAGTGGTAGTCATCGTCATGGCGGCATTCTTCCCCATTATGATGAACACCATGAGCGGCATTTCCAGTACACCGGCGGGCTATATTGAGGTGGCACAGCTGTACAAGCTGAACTTTTTCAAAACGTTCCGGAAGGTCTATCTGCCCCACGCACTGCCGCAGATTCTGGTAGGACTGAAACTGGGGCTGGGGATTTCGTGGATGGCAGTTGTCGCTGCGGAACTGATTGCTTCTCTGTCCGGTATCGGCTACCGCATGAGCAATGCCAGAAGCCTGATGCAGTCGGACGTGGTGATCGTGTGCATGATTCTCATCGGACTGATCGGGATTCTCATGGATAAGATTTTGGGCGGAATCTTTACAGTGATTACGCCTTGGAATAGAAAACAAAAATAATGGCAGTCACGCACAAAGAGCGTCTGGCGACTTTGCACGCCATCTGCTTGCAAATTTCCCGCCATATTTCACAAAAATGCTCGTGAATACATCAAGTATTCACTCTGCTTTTTGTTTCATCTGGCGAAAAATTTGACGACGCATCTGTCGCACAATCTTTGTGCGGTATTGCCTAACAAACCACATACAAAAAGCCGTATCGGTAATTCCATTCCGATACGGCTTTTTTCTGTCCGTTCAAAAATTCATGATTGTAAAGCGGTCTGCGTGTTGTTCTTCTGTTACGCCACCAGCATCTCCCACGTGGTGGGAATCCCCGCACTGTTCCGTGCAATATACAGCAGCACATAGAACACGTCTGTAGAATCGACTGCACCGCTGCCGTCAATGTCCGCCGCTTTTTCCTGTGCCGGTGTCCAACCGGAATCCATGCCTACCGCATTCTGTGCAACGCCCAGCAGGATGTAAAACACGTCCGTAGAATCCACGCTTCCGCTGTTGTCCAAGTCGGCAAGAAGCAGTTCTTCAAGGATACTATTATAATGTATTGTCGCCTGCTCCAGCAGTTCATTCCCTGATTCGATCTGGACATTGCTCCACTCGTCTTCCGACATGACAGTGTACACTGCCGACAGTTTCGTACAGTCGGAAAAGGCAGATTCCCCGATTTTCGCCAGATTGCCCTGTACTGTCAGTGTTTCCAGACCAGAACACTGCCAGAAAGCACCCCAGTCAATTTTCGTCACACTTGCCGGCAGCATGATCTTCTGCAAATTTCCGCAGTTGTAAAAGGCAAAGTTCCCGATTTCCGTCACACCGTCCGGCACTTCTACCGCTGTACCAGAGCACGTTGTCGCGTCAATCAAAATATGGTTCACCTGTACCAGCGGATTCTCCGTCTGCTGATTTTTCAGCCACGCCGTATCGCAAAACGCATCTAATCCGATTTTCTGTAAGGTCACCGGAATTTCCAATTCCGCCAGCAAGCCGCAGGAACGAAAGCAATTATCCCCTACAGCAGCCAGATTTTTCGGCAGCGTCACATGCTGTAACTTATGACAACTCCAAAACGCATTCTTTCCGATCGTCTGTACCGTGTCCGGTATCTCCACACTAGTCAAATTTTCACAAAATTGAAACGCATCTTCTGCAATTTCCGTCACTGGTTTTCCGGCAATTTTTTCCGGTATTACCACTTTTTCCACCGTTTCCTCACATTTCGTGATAACTGCCCCGTTAGATTCCAAGATATACGTCAACGCCCCGACAGTTCCCGTTTCCTCTGTTGCCGCTGCCGAAAATGCCGGCAGAAGCGGCTGCACCTGCGGCATACTGATAACACAGAGCATTCCGGCAAGCACTGCTGCCAGCGGTTTTTTCCAAATTTTCATGTCATTCTCCTTGTCCTGTTGTTTCTCTCGCATCTTTCTCCAGCACCGAAAACGCCTGCCGGAGATTCCGCACGCCGGCAATGCGAATCTGATAGGAGCCGCCTTTCAGTTCGTGCAGGCACTGATGCGGCACAATGCACCGCGTAAAGCCCATGCGTTCCGCCTCCTGCACCCGCCGCCGAATGTGGGAAATGCCACGCACTTCGCCGCCCAGTCCCACTTCGCCAAAGGCAACCGTCCGTTCCGAGATCGGCTTGTCCACCAGCGAGGAGTACAGACACAGTGCCACCGCCAAGTCCCCTGCCGGTTCGTCCAGCTGGAATCCGCCGACCACATTCAGGTACACGTCCAGCGTTCCGAAAAACATGCCCAGATGTTTTTCCAGTACCGCGATCAGGATCACCATGCGGCTATAGTCAAACCCCTGCGTCTGCCGCCGCGGTGCAGAGAAGCCGCTTTTGGTGGCAAGCACCTGAATTTCCGCCAGAATCGGACGGGAGCCCTCCATCATACAGGTAACACAGGTGCCGGAAACGCCGTGAGGTCTGCCGTCCAGCAGCATTGCCGAAGGGTTGGGCACTTCGTGCAGTCCGCTGTCCTGCATCTCGAACACGCCGATCTCATTGGTAGAACCATACCGGTTTTTCACAGCACGCAGCAGCCGGTAGGACAGGTTCCGTTCTCCCTCGAAATACAGCACGGTGTCCACAATATGTTCCATGACCTTCGGACCGGCAATGGCTCCGTCCTTGTTGACATGCCCCACGATCCACACCGGAATGTCCAGCTGTTTCGCCGTGTGCATAAACAGGTTGGTGCACTCCCGCACCTGTGTCAGGCTGCCGGCACTGGAGGAAATTTCCTCCATTCGCATGGTCTGAATGGAGTCGATAATGACAATATCGGGACGGCTGGCGGAAATGGTGTCGCAGATGCTCTGGGCATCGGTGACTGTCAACAGAAACAGATTTTTCGTTGTCACGCCCAGACGCTCCGCCCGCAGCTTGATCTGTTTGGCGGATTCCTCACCGGAAACATACAGCACAGTGTGTTCCTTTCCGAAGTACTGGCAGATTTGCAGCAGCAGTGTACTTTTTCCGATACCCGGCTCGCCGCCCAGCAGCACAATGGAACCACGCACCAGTCCGCCGCCCAGCACACGATCCAGTTCGCCTACGCCGGTATGATAACGGACATCAGCTGTGGTGTCCACTTCTTCCAGTTCCTGTATTTTGTCCGACAAGTCCACCGGTTTCCGGCGGCTGTTGCCCACCGCCTGTGTGGGCAGCGGGACATCTTCTTCCAACGTGTTCCACGAGCCGCAGGAGGGACACTTGCCGTTCCACTTGGCACTTTCGTAGCCGCATGCTGTGCAGCGGTATATGATTTTAGGCTTTGCCATAGAGGTTCTCCTTTTTGTTGTGTTATTTGTATTATACCATGATGCGGATACAAGTGCAAGAGGATAAAAAATAAAGACCTTAACTTGCATGGTACAAGCCAAAGTCTTTTAAGAAACAAATTAAGGTTGCCGTTTCTATTATTGTTCTGTATTCTTATTTCTTGTGAAATAAAACACTGAAAACAATTCCCATAACGCCAACGCCCATCACGCAACCAAAAATTTTCATTGCAAGTGTATAGAAGAAAAGACATTCTGAAATTGGAAGTATAAAATACAATGCTCCTGAAATCAACAAACCAAGTGCTGACAGAACAATAACTGCCAACCAAACAGAATGCGACACACGATAAATAAAAGCAGTAAACCAAACAAGAAAACTGATAAAACATACAAAAAGAAACATCGTGCCACACAGTAACAGGAAGTTTCGAATATCTTCTTCTGGCATACCAAAAATTTTTGAGCACAAATAAAGTTGAAACGCCCAATAGGATACCATTGATACGATAGACAAAATGCCTGCACTCAACATTATTTTTAAAGTTACTTTTATATGAGTATTTATAAATATCGCAAGTATAAACATCAAAGCCGTCAACACAAAAAATACCATTGCAATAAGACTAAACTCTTTTATGACTATTCCAATTACTCGAAATATAATGGTACCAATTATAAAAACAAGCCCTAATTTCAAAAATGGAGATCGAATAATATCCGCAGGAATACGGAATATTTTCAATATCAGCCACACCAGCATGATGAAAATTGTTGCTGTAAAAGAAAGGAGCGCCAGAACGGCAGAGATACTGTTGACACAAAATGAAAAGAGATCATTCTTTCCTAAAATATAAAAGATAATACGCATTACAAATTGTATTGCAGCAGAAATCAAAAGTGCCAATGACAATTTTAACAAAAAATTTGCTCCGTTTGTTTCAATATTTGAAATCACAGAAATAGAAAAAACAATACAACACAGTATCGAAAATGCTTCCGAAAGCAGTAAAACTGGCGGAATAAAAATTCCGACAATGCAGAATACAAGGATTCCCACAATTGAAAAAATAGATAATTTTAAGGTGCTTGACATTTGAAATCCTCCCATAGTTCATTTCACCCCAAACCACATAAAAGCAATCTGCTTTTATTTTGGAAATTTGTTGGAGATTCGATTTCCACGAAAAATTATATCAAAAAAAAAAAAAAAACAGTGAATTATTAGTTAAATTACTGTAAATCGTATAAATGCACGTATTATATTGATTATTCTAAGGGAATATGCAGAAAGTTATATCTTAATCAATTTGTGCATGAAGGTAAAGTTATCAGCAGACGCAACATATCAAAAAGACCTCACGCCCCGAAAATTCCCGAAAATATCTTATATTTACGATTTTCGCAGTGTTTGTTCACATTCATTTTCCTTTTATCATATATAATAAAAACAGATTTTTTTATGAAAGGATTTTGACAGATGTTACTCTACTTTTTACTGCCAATTCTATGCAACGCCCTGCTTCTGGCGGCGTGCAAACTGCCGAAGCTGGCACCGGCTGGCTCTGAATTCTCAAAAACCGCAGTCAGAATGGGAATACTGACTGCCGGAGAAATTCTGGTGCTTCTGCTTCTGCATGCTCTGATCCGCGGGTTCCAGATCACCGGTTCCCACCTGTTTCCGCCGCTGCCGCTGGCGATCACCCTGCTGCTGCTCGGTGCAGGAACTGCCTTTTCCGGAAAGCAGGACACTGCTGTTCTGCGGAAATATCTGCGAAAAGCCGCCTGCATTGCCGGCTGCGTCTTTCTGCTGGAAGTGCTGGTGTTCCACATCACCGGCTTCACCACCCAGAAAACCAAAGAGGAACTGCCCCTTTCCACCGCAGAAATCAGCGATGAGGAAGCGGCTTCTTTCAACGACAAGGGCGAGATCACCATTACCGGCAACTGCACCCTGACCTTTTCTGATCTGGACTGGGACGAGCTGCACTGTGTCCGGCTGCATGCGGACGGCAAGGACAAGATGTATCAGGTTTCCCTCTCCATGAAAGACAACAACCTGACACAGCGATTCGAAAAGACTGCACAGACACAGGCGACCGGCAGCTATGACACGCTGCAATTTGCCATGCAGCCCTATGAAAAAATTCACGTGCTGCAACTCCAGTTCGAAAACATCGATGCCCCGATCACTCTGCACAGCGGCAACGCCTATGCGGCAATTCCCTTTGCCTTTTCCACAGGGCGGTTCCTGCTGGTGCTGCTGATCGCACTGGGGCTGACTGCCTGCAAGCAGTTCTCCGTCTGGGAGATCCACTATCAGGCGAAAAACTGGAAGCACAATCTGGCGGTGCTGATGACCCTGTTCGGCTGCCTTGCCTGCATCAGTGCTTTCATTGTGCCCGACCAGAAGCCCACTGACATCCATTCCGTGGACATCAGCAACGTCTACGGAAAAACGCTGGAAGCATGGACGGACGGGCATTCCTACATGAATTTCGACGTGACACCGGAACTGGCGGAACTGGAAAATCCCTACGACAATTCCAACCGCGATGGCGTTTCCTATAACTGGGACTATGCCTACTACAACGAACACTATTACTGCTATTTCGGCTGTGCTCCGGTGGTGCTGATCTATCTGCCATTCTATGCCATTACCGGAAAAGTTCCCACTCTGAACTTCGCGTACTGCATCACTGTGGCAGCCATTATCATCGCCATATTCGGGTTGATCATGACACTGGTGCGGCGATATGACAAACAACCGCCGCTGTTGCTGCTGTTGTTCGGACTGGTTTCTGCCGTGGCGGGCTGCGGTGCTTTTGTGGGACTGAACTACAACGACCGGTATTACCTCTGCCTGCTCATGGGTATGTTCGGACTGCTGCTTGCCCTCTGGACGGGATTCGCCGCGGTTTCCGTGAAAAAATCGTGGAAACGCTTTGCCTTGCTGGCAGTCAGCGGCATTGGCGTGGTAATCACGGCGGCTTCCCGTCCCAACCTGCTGGTCTATGTCCTGCTGCTGGTGCCGATTTTCCTGCATCTGCTGTTCCGGAAAGACCTACAGCTGCAAAACCGGCTCATCAGTGCCGGCTGTTTCCTGCTTCCGACACTGATTGGTGCGGCAGCGATCATGTGGTACAACCAGATCCGGTTTGACAGCCCGCTGCAATTCGGGGCAATTTACCAGATGACAGTAGACAACACCGCCGCAAACCGCATCAGTCTGGCACGTTTTCCGGCTGCCTTTGCGGCATATTTCCTGCACCCCATGGAACTGATGGACGACTTCCCGTTCCTGAAAGACAACGCAGTGCTTGTTCCCAACCACATGATGTATCTCTTTGTCGAAAGATCTTTCGGAGCGTTGGCAATGCCGTCGGTACTGCTGGGCGTGCTCAGCATTCCCATGCTCTGGAAAAAGTGGAAACAGCGGGACGACTGCCGGATCCGCCGTGCTCTGGTGCTGATTACCGTTATCGGAGCCGTTCTGCTGGCGTGGGTGGACTACTGCATGGCAGGCATCACCATTCGCTACCTGCTGGATATTATGGTAGTGCTCAGCGTCATGTCCACCATGCTGCTGCTGCAAGTGCCGGCAGTGCTGAAGCCCTATTCCGCCAATGCTGCACAAATCAGCCAGAAAGTCATCGCACTGGCAATGACCGGAACCGTGCTGGCATACTTCTGTATTCTCATCACCTCCGGCGATGGCGTGGCACTGTATAAGGCACATCCCACGATCTGGAATGTTCTGAAAGATACACTGGTATTCTGGAGATAACCCGCGAAGAATTTGCAAATACAAAAGCCGTTCTGTACAAGATGCGTACAGAACGGCTTTTTTGTGATGTAACTTATGGCTAACAACACCCCACAGTCAACTCAACCGCGTTCTTCTAGGTACTGATTCAAACCGGAGAAAATGGTAAACGCCACTTTCTGCTGATACTCCTCCGACTCCAGCAGAGCCGCTTCTTCCGGATTGGACAGGAATCCGCACTCCGCCATAACAGTGGGATTTTCGCTGAAATAGCAGAGATACAGTTCCTTGCCGCACTGCTTGATCTCCCGCGTGTTTTCCGGCTGCAACTGGGTCACAAAAGCATTCTGGAGAGCCTGTGCCAGAGCACCGCTGCCCTTGACATTGTCGGAGTAAAACATCTGGGCTCCGGAATAGGCAGCATCGGTGAACTGGTTCTGGTGCACGGAGATGCACACGGCGTTGTCGTACTGGTTGAACAGTGCCAGCCGGTTATCCATATCCGAACTTTTCTGGTTGGCAATGCCCTCAACGCCGTCATCGTGAATGCTCCGGTCTGTGTCCCGCGTGACCTCCACGGTGTAGCCCTCCATACGCAGGAAATCCCGCAGGCTCAGGAGAATATTCAGGTTGATGCCCTTTTCCGGCACATCATTGACGGAAACGCAGCCGCCGTCTGCACCGCCGTGCCCTGCGTCCAGAACGATCACCGGCGTTTCCTTTTTCGGGGCAGTCATGGTGGTGACAGCTTGCCGGATCCGCATGCCGCCAAAGTAGATTGCAGAAACACTGACAGCACTGACTGCCAGAATGATGCCCGCCCGTTTTCCGATTCCTTTCCAAGTGCATTTGCATTGCATACCGTGTCCTCCCACAAACTTTTTGGTTCAGGAAACACTGAATAAAGCTTGTGCGTAAGATGCGTAGTCAGATTTTTCGG